>Ga0082335_1000191_pt1 | contig 163199 bp, 174 predicted proteins | sample Subgrocontami58m_FD_72375 | JGI IMG/M metagenome (GOLD analysis project Ga0082335, IMG submission 72375) | Subsurface groundwater microbial communities from S. Glens Falls, New York, USA - GMW37 contaminated, 5.8 m (SPADES assembly) (version 2) ...
GCCTCACCGTCTCCGCCGGATCGCTCGGATACCAGATCGGGGGATCGAACGCCACCATCGGCCTCGCTTCCATCGCCGCCAACTCCGTCCTCGCGAACGTCTCGGGGAGCGCCGCCGTCCCGACTGCGCTTGCGACCTCCTCTCTCGGCATCAACTTCGCCAACCTCGTCGGCACCGCCGCCGTCTCCCAGGGCGGCACGGGGCAAACCTCCTTCACCGCGAACTCGCTCCTCTATTCAAATGCGGGGGGCACCGGCCTCGCCTTCGCCGCCACCTCCTCGCTCAACATCGGCGGGAACGCCGGCACCGCGACTGCGCTCCAGACTTCCCGCACCATTAACGGCACCTCCTTCGACGGCACAGGGAACATCACTATCACCGCCGCTTCTTCGACGCTTCTTGCAAACGCGAACACCTTCTCCGGCGCCAACACGTTCTCGACCGCTCCCACCTTCAGCACGGCGCTCGGCGTCGCAAGCGGCGGCACCGGCTCGACCACCCTCACGGGCATACTGAAAGGGAATGGCACCTCCCAGGTGGGCACCCTCATCGTCGGCTCGGGCCTAAGCTATGACGGCACCACGCTCTCGACGAGCGGCTCGGGCATCACCTCTCTTGCCGGCACCTATTCAACCGGACAAACCGGCGGCACCCAGACCTTCGCCACCTCCACCGCCGACACGAACCTCGGCATGACCGTCACGAGTGCGACGAACGTCCACACCTTCGCGCCATACTGGATCGGCACTCTTGCCGACGATCGCATCACGAGCTCTGCCACCTGGAACGCGAAGCAGAACGCCATCTCCGTCACCTGGCCCATCACCCTCTCGGGCGCCACCCTCGGCTTTAACGGACTCTCGACCTCGACTGCGGCGGTCATCGGCAACATTCCATACTTCAGCGGGGTCAACACCTTCGCGAACGTCGCGACTTCCTCGCTCTCTGCCGGCACCGGCCTCACCGTCTCCGCCGGATCGCTCGGATACCAGATCGGGGGATCGAACGCCACCATCGGCCTCGCTTCCATCGCCGCCAACTCCGTCCTCGCGAACGTCTCGGGGAGCGCCGCCGTCCCCACCGCGCTTGCGACGTCGTCTCTGTTCGCCGCCGGCACGGCAGGCAACGTCCTCACCTACACCTCCGCCGGCACCTGGGTGCCAAGTGCCACAACCACCTTCTCCTCCGGCCTCCTCTACGCGGGAGGGGACGTGACCAACACGGGCGTTACCTCTCTTGCCGGCACTACAAACCAGATCTCCGCCTCCGCCTCAACCGGCGCAATCACGCTCTCTCTCCCAACGCTCCTCTCAATCACGAACGCCTCCTCCACCGCGTTCTCCGCTCTCGATTATCTCACTGTCGGCCGGACCGCCACCACGACCATCCGCGGCGAGACGACCGCAACCTCCACCTTTGCCGGCGGCATCCAGGGCACCTACCTTAACCTCACGGGAGCGACGGCATCTTCGACGCTCTCCGGCGGACTCGTCATAAGCGGAGGCGGGGCGCGCATCGAGACACTGAACTGTTCGGGGATAGGGAAGCTTCTCCAGACGGACGCGAGCGGCAATCTTACCTGCGGCGACGACGACACGAGCGCTGGCGCCGGCATCTCCACTGTTCAGGAGAACGACACTTCGATAGAAACTTCGGCGACGACGATAGACTTCCTGGGCACAGACTTCGATATCACCAGCTCTCCGGCAGGGGAGGCGAACGTGGTGCTCGACTACACTAATTCAGGCATCACGAGAAAGAGCGCAAACGAGATTATTACCGGCCTCTGGCGTTTCGACAGCGCCTCCTCCACCGCGTTCTCCGCTCTCGATTATCTCACTGTCGGCCGGACCGCCACCACGACCATCCGAGGCGAGACGACCGCAACCTCCACCTTTGCCGGCGGCATCCAGGGAACCTACCTTAACCTCACGGGAGCGACGGCATCTTCGACCGCCGCAAACGGCATCAATCTCGCCGCCGGATGCTTCAGCATCAACAACGTCTGCGTCGGCGGGGGAGGATCGGGCACTATCAACTCCGGCACGACCAACCGCCTCTCGTACTACTCCGGCGCCACGACGCTCGATTCTTCGTTCCTCGCTCTGAACAATTCCGGAAATTATCTCGGCATCGGCACCACCACGCCGAGATACCTGCTCCAGCTCGCCTCATCCACCGCCCCCCAACTCGCCCTCTCCGACGGCTCGCTCACCAGCGACCACTGGACGTTCCGCAATGCGGGCGGCGCCCTCTATCTCGCCACCTCTTCTCCGCTCACCTTCGCCACCTCCTCCACGCCGAAGATCGTCATCGGCGCAAATGGCAACATCGGCATCGGCACCACGACCCCCGACCAACCGCTTCTCATCGACACGCACATAAGTATCACCTCGGGCGAATCGCGCTCGGTGAGAAGCGCCCTCACCTATAACCCGCCCTCGGTCTCCTCCGCCATCCCCGTCGCTATCGCCGGCGAAGCCTCGTACGAAGGCGTCGGCGGCGGCTCGGGCAGCGCCCACATGATAGGCGTCACCGGCATCGCCTCGATGAGCGCCTCCGGCCAGACCTTCCCCAAGTTCATCGGCGTGCGGGCCCGCGCCGACGTCGTTTCCGGCACCCTCACCGAGGGCAACGCCGTCCTCGCCGGCTCGGGCAGAAACTCCGGCACCATCACCACCCTCTACGGCGTCAAGACCGACGTGACCGGCAACACCGGCACCATCACCGACTACTACGGCTTCCACTCCCAGGGCACCGACAACTCCGGCACCATCACGAGCTATACCGGCCTCTCGGTCACGATGCCAAACGGCACCGTCTCCACCTCAACCGGCATCAAGATCGCCGACCTCACCGGCACCGGCGCATACAACCGCGGCATCATGTCCTCCGTCTTAACCGGCACCAACAAGCACAACCTCTATATCGACGGCACCGCCCCCAACTACTTCGCCGGAGACGTCGGCATCGGCACCACGACCCCCGATGCCTTCACCTATCCCACCGCCTCGCCGCTTCTCGATATCTCAAGCCCCGCTGGCACCGGCATCGCAGTCATCGCAGTGCACGACCGCGACACCTCGCAGGAGAGCGCTTTTGGCACCGCTGGCGCTGGATTCGTCATGTCCGTCGCCGGACACGCCACTCCCTCCAACAACTACATCGCCTTCCAGACGGAGGATACCGCCTCGGTATACACGCCCACCGAGCGCATGCGCATCACGAGCGCGGGGCTTATTGGTGTCGGCACCACGAGCCCCGCCACTCTGCTTGAAGTCGGCGGCTCAACCAACAACATCACCTTTGACGGATACAAGAACTGCACGGGATACACCTCGAACGGTAACGGCCTTCTCGCATGTACCGCCTCCGACGAACGACTCAAGCAGGACATCGTCTCGCTCGACAGCTCGCAGGGGCTCTCCGCCATAAATGCCCTGGATCCAGTCTCGTTCTATTGGAAGCCGTCTGCCGATCGCGGAGAACAGCAACAGTACGGACTCATCGCCCAGCAAGTGCGGGACGTCTTCCCGAACCTGGTGCAGACGACCAATCCGACCGCCCTCACGCCCGACGGCACGCTCTCGATAAATTACGAGGGCATCATCTCGCCGATGATCCTCGCGATACAGGAACTGCACGCGACGACGACGATACGTCTCACGTCGCTTGAAGATCGTATTGCCGCGCTTGAGAGCGGCGCGATAGGCTCGGCGAGTGGCTTGCCATCATTCTCTACGACGTCGCTTGCGAGCGCGCTCGAATCCTTCGGCGTCCTGATCCAAAAGGGCATCGCACAGTTCAACACGCTGGTGTTCCGCGAGCTGGTCGCGAGCACAGACGCAGACGGGACGAGCAGTGTGGGGAGCGTGTCGATCATCGCAGGCAATACGGTGGCGCAGGTCGCAAATCCGCTCGTGAAGCCCTCGACCAAGATATTCGTCACTTTCAGTTCGCAGATTACGGGGAGTTGGTGGGTGAGCGATAAGCAGGCAGGCAGTTTCCGCGTCGTGCTGTCGCAGGCCGAAGCGAAGGATGTCTCCTTTGATTACTTCCTTGTCCAAACTGAAGGCCAGCTTTCCGTTCCTGTTTCCGAATCTAATGTCGGGACGTCGTACGTCCCGACATCGGGTACTGACACGGTCGCACCCGTGCTGACGCTCCTCGGCGACAATCCGATGCGCCTGTCGGTCGGTTCTTCCTTTATCGACCCGGGTATAACCGCCGTCGACGCAGTCGACGGCGCTATCTCCGCCATCAGCATATTCGTGGACGGCATCAAGCAGGAAGCGCCTGCCGCAATCATCGACACCGGAAGCGCATCGACGCATATCATCACCTATTCGGCGAGCGACCAGATGGGCAACAGCGCGACCGTCACTCGCTCGGTCATCGTCGGTGAGAGTCAGTCGCCCACCGCTCCGGAGGTGAACGAGACTTCGAGCGATACGACGCCGCCTACGGTAACGCTTGTCGGCGATGCGGCGATGGAAGTGGCCGCCTCCGCCTCCTTTACCGACCCGGGCGCGACTGCGCTCGACGAGACCGACGGCGATATCACGCCGAGCATCGTCGTCTCGGGCGCGGTCGATACCGCAGTCGCCGGACTCTATACCATGACCTATACCGCCGCCGACGCCGCAGGGAACGCGGCGAGCGTCTCGCGCGTCGTTACCGTCGTCGAAGCGGCTCCAGCCGATTAATCGACACCTCGCACCTCCTCCTATATATAGGTATCTATGTGGGGATACGAGATTGCGGGGATAGGGTGTACACTGAAAGCATTATTTGGATAACGTATTCCCATGGCTGTACGCGTCGCTATTAACGGATTTGGCCGCATCGGCCGCGCGTTCGCGCGTCGCTCGCGCGGGCGCGGCATCGACATTGTCGCAGTGAACGACCTCGGTTCGCTCGAGAATCTCGCCTACCTTCTCTCTTACGACACGGTGTACGGCCGCGCGCCGTTTCCGGTGAAGGCTCGGCCCGCCCAGGACGGCGCGGATAACGGCGCGCTTAGTATCGACGGCGCGGAGGCGAGATTCTTTTCGGAGAAGGATCCGGCGCTCCTGCCGTGGAAGGATCTCGGCGTCGATGTCGTCGTCGAGGCGACCGGACTTTTTACCGACTACGAGAAAGCGCGGGCGCACCTCTCGGCGGGCGCGCGCCGCGTCGTTATCACTGCGCCGGTTAAGGGCGATTCTCCCCTGGGCGCGACGGTGCTGATGGGCCTCAACGAGGACAGGCTCGCGACCTGCGATATCTCTAGCAACGCCTCCTGCACCACCAACGCCGCGAGCCCGGTTATCGCCATCCTCGATGAAGCTATCGGCATCGAGAAGGCGGTACTCTCCACGGCGCACGCGTACACGGCGAGCCAGTCCATCGTCGACGGACCGTCTAAGAAGGATATGCGGGAAGGAAGAGCGGCGGCGCAGAATATCGTCCCGACCTCGACCGGCGCCGCGATAGCCGTCGCGCAGGCGTACGAGCCGCTCGCCGGAAAGTTCGACGGCATCTCGCTCCGCGTGCCGGTGCCGGCGGGATCCATCGCGGACATTACGTTCGTGGCGAAGCGGCCGACGACGCGCGAAGAGGTCAACGACGTGCTTCGCCGCGCCGCCGCCGACCCGCGCTGGGAGGGTATCTTCCGCGCGACGGACGACGAACTCGTCTCAAGCGACGTTATCGGCGAGCCCTACGCCTCTATCGCAGATCTCGGGATGACGCGGGTCGTCGGCGGCACGCTCGTGAAGGTGCTCTCCTGGTACGACAACGAGATGGGCTACACCGAATCACTAGTACAGCACGTACTGAAAGCCGCCAATGCCTGACGTATTTATCGCATCCGACCATGCAGGGTTCGCGCTCAAGGGCGCGCTTATCGAGCGTGTTCGCGCGCTCGGATACCGGATCGAAGATCTGGGAGCTCTCTCTCACGATCCGGGAGACGATTACCCAGATTTCATAACGCCGCTCGCGAGGCGGGTCGCGGCGGAGCCGAACACGCGCGGCATCATTATCGGCGGGAGCGGGCAGGGAGAAGCGATGGCGGCGAACCGCGTTTCCGGTGTCCGCGCCGCGGTCTTTTATGCGTTGCGACAGGCCGCCGCGCTCGATATCGAGAGTCGCCGCTCCGAAGACGGTTATGACGCGGTGCGGCTCTCTCGCGAACATAACGACGCAAACGTGCTCTCTCTCGGCGCGCGCTTCGTCTCCGAAGACGAGGCCGCCGAAGCGGTCCGCATATTCCTCAATACTCCGTTCTCCGGAGCAGAAAGGCACCGCCGACGTCTTGCGAAGTTTTAAAACGGGTATACTTGGAGCATGGGCCTTGTCGTTCCGGCCGTGCTCCCTTCCTCGCGTGAAGACCTCGAGGAGAAGCTTGCGCTTTTCTCTCGCATCCCTTCGGCCTCTCGGATACAGATCGATGTCGTCGACGGACGCTTCGCGTCTCCCGCGTCTTGGCCGTATACCGCTCCCACAGAATGGCAGTATCGCGTGGAGCGCCGCGAGATGCTCCCGCGGCTCGATAGTTTTGAATACGAGGTTGATCTTATGTGCGTCGATCCGGAGAGCGCGGCAGAGGAGTGGCTCGCGCTCGGCGCCACGCGGCTTTCTTTCCACGCCGAGAGCGTTACCGATTTGCCGCGGCTTCTCTCGTTTGCCCGACGGCGATACGGCAGTTTCATCTCCTTCGGGCTCGCACTCAATATCGCGAGCGATCTCGCGCTCATAGAGCCCTGCTTCAAGGAGATAGAGTACGTACAATTTATGGGCATCGCGCAGGCGGGGAGGCAGGGCCAACCCTTCGACGAACGAGTGTTCGAGAAGGTGCGCATATTTCTCGACCGGCACCCGGGATTCCCGGTACAGGTCGACGGCGGCGTCTCGCTCAAGAATGCGAAGAAGCTCGTCGGGCTCGGCGTTACCAACCTCGTCATCGGTTCCGCGCTCCTGCGCGCGAGCGACCCCGCCGCCGCCTTCGCCGCCTTCGAGGCGCTCGAGAGTCCGTACGGGGTATAAGCGGAGTGCGGTATACTGTGCGTATGACGCTCACGGATTCGGAGATCGCCGAACTCGAGAAGAAAGCGGAGTCGATCCGCGAGACGATTATCTCCATGCTCGTGGCGGCAAAGAGCGGGCACACCGCCGGCCCTCTCGGCATGGCGGATATCTTCACCGCGCTTTATTTCCATATTCTGGTACACGACCCGAAGCGGTCGGACTGGGAAGAGCGAGATCGTCTGGTGCTCTCGAACGGTCACATCTGTCCGGCGCTGTACGCGACGCTCGCGCATGCGGGATACTTCCCCGTCGAAGAATGCCTCACGTTCCGGAAGTTCGGCAGTCGGCTCCAGGGACACCCGGAACGCGCGCGCCTGCCCGGGCTCGAGACCACCTCGGGTCCTCTCGGAGAAGGACTCTCCCAGGCGGCGGGGATGGCGTACGCCTTCCGTATGGACGGCGCGAAACGGCGCGTATATTGCCTCATGAGCGACGGCGAGCAGGAGGAGGGGAATACCTGGGAAGCTCTGATGTTCGCGGGGAAGCACAAACTTCACAACCTCATCGCCATACTCGATCGCAACAACATTCAGATCGACGGGATGACGGAAGACGTGATGCCGCTTGAGCCGCTCGCGGAGAAGTACCGCGCCTTCAACTGGCATGTTATCGAGGTGGGCGGCAACGACATCCCCGCTTTTATCTCGGCTATCGGCGAGGCGAGGGCCGTCTACGAGAAGCCGACGCTCATCATCGCGCACACTATCCCGGGCAGGGGCGTACCGGAGATAGAGTTCGATTATCGCTGGCACGGCAAGCCGCCGACCGCGGAAGAAGGCCAACGGTTCTTAAAAGAGATTCGTACCATGAACGGAAGAATCTCGCACGAATATGCTTAACCAAGGCGCAAGACTCTCTGAAAAGCTGTTCTCTCCCGAGATAGAGAAGGCGCCGACACGCGACGGATTCGGCGCGGGCGCCGTCGAGGCGGGTCGGAACGATCCGCGCGTCGTGGTGCTCTGCGCCGACCTGAAGGAATCGACGCGCGCGGAGGAATTCGAGAAGGCATTTCCGGAACGGTTCGTCGAGATGGGCGTCGCCGAGCAGAATATGGCGACGGTCGCGAGCGGCATGGCGGCCGCAGGGAAGATACCGTTTATCGCGAGTTATGCGGCGTTCTCCCCGGGCCGCAATTACGAGCAGATACGCACGACCATCGCGCTTAATAAGGTGCCGGTCAAGATATGCGGCATGCACGCCGGTGTCTCGGTCGGGCCCGACGGAGCGACGCATCAGATGCTAGAGGATATCGGGATGATGCGGATGTTGCCCGGCATGACGGTCATCGCCCCGGGCGACAAGGAAGAAGCGCGGAAAGCCGTTATCGCCGCCGCCGCGACGGAAGGGCCGGTATACCTGCGCTTCGGCAGGGCGCCGACGCTCGTCTTCACGACCCGCGAGACCACCTTTCAGATAGGGAAGGCGCTCCTGCTCTGGGAGTCTTCTGCACCGCAGGTCGCGATCCTCTCGACCGGTTCGATGAGCTACACAGCACTGCAAGCGGCCTCCGCTCTCGCGGAGGAAGGTATCCAGACACTCGTTTTACATAACGCCACTATCAAGCCCCTTGATGCCGAATCGATATGTGCCGCAGCGAGGCGCGCGGGCCGCGTCGTTACCGTCGAGGAACATCAGGCCGCGGGCGGCTTCGGAAGCGCCGTCGCCGAGCTCCTCGGCGAGACGTGTCCGGTACCGCTCCAACGGCTCGGCATAAAGGACGCGTTCGGCCAGTCCGGCTCTCCGGACGAGCTTCTCGCCCATTACGGCCTCGACGCTCCTTCCATAGAAGAGGCGGTGCGCGCGCTTATCCGCGCTCCGAAACAATGACCGCGAAGATAAACTCTTATTTCGCCGTGCTGATCATCACGCTCGCGGGCGCCGGAGCGTCTCTGCTTATCATCCGCGTTGCGACGCAAGACACGTTCGCTCTGGTCAGAAGCGACGAGGCGAGTTACGCCCAGCTTCAACGATCCATCCTTCAGCAATAACCCCCTAGAGAGAAGTTACAGCGTACTCTTGCGGCGCCCGCGCGAGATACTCTTTGATTTTTTCTCGTGAGAGAAGGCCTTTCTGCGCGCCGATTTCTTGTACGACCGACATCGAGTTTATCGGCCCCCAGAGGAGCGCTTCGCGAACTGTCATGCCGAGCGCAAGCGCGATGACGAACGTCGAGGCCATCGCGTCGCCGGCTCCGGTACGGTCTACCGGCGGCTTCGGGTCGGGATATAAGGGGACTGAAAGCATCTCGGAACCGTCGTAAGCGTAGGCGCCGTTCCGGCCGTCGGTGATAAGCGCGATGCGGGGGCCGAGCGCCCGCATCTTCTCCAGGAGTTCTCGCATGTCCGTCTCGCCCAGCCCGAGGATGCGTTCAGCCTCTTCTTTGTTGCAGGCGGCGACTGCGGCGGCAGAATAGAGCGGGACGAGTTTCTCCTTGCCCATCCGTATCTGGAACGTGCCCGGCTGGAACGCGAGCTTCGTTTCCGGATGCGCGGCGAGCCACGCCGCGAGATCAGCATGGAACGCTTCGGAGTTTTCTCCCGCGGATGAGAGATATATCCACTTCGGCGCGACAAAGCCTTCGGGGATCAGATACGGGTACGCTTCGTGCCTGATGAGGATGGTGCGCTCGGCCTCGTACCAGAGGACGTAGTGGTGGTTTGTCGGAATGTCGTCATGGACGGCGACGTGCGCCGTGTCGACGCCTTCGCGCGCGAAGGTCGCGAGGATATCCTTGCCATAGCGGTCGTTTCCGACATTCGAGACGAACCCGGCGGAGAGTCCGAGTCGGGCGGCGGCGACCGCCGCGTTCGCCGCGTTGCCTACGCCCGGCACGAGGACGGAGAATTCGTAGGGGATTTTGTCGCCCCACGCCATCGAGATGGTGCAGTCTTCCTGATTTATATCGCAGTTGACCCGCGCATCCTTAAGCCGGATAAATTCGTCGACGGCCGTGTCGCCGATAGCGATAAAGTCTCTCATGCAAGGATTCTAGCATGGTACGATACGCAGATGATTGATCTTGTCGCGACCGCCCGTTCGCTCTTCGTTCCCGGAAAGGGTATCCTTGCCGCCGACGAGAGCGTACACACGGCGACCGCGCGCCTCGCCGCATACGGCATTCCCGCGAGCGCGGAGATGCGGCGGCAGTATCGCGACCTCTTTATCGGCGCGGAGGGTATCGAAGAGTATCTTTCCGGCGTCATCCTCTTTTCTGAAACGCTTCTCGAGAAGGGAGGCGACGGGAAGACGTTTCCCGAGTCTCTTGCGGCGCGCGCGATTGCGCCCGGCGTAAAGGCCGATCTCGGCACCGAGCCGTTTCCGTCGAGTCCGGATGAACTTATCACCCAGGGTCTTCTCGATCTTGCGGAACGGCTTGAAGCCTATAAAGCGCAGGGAGCCGTCTTTGCGAAGTGGCGCGCCGTCATCCGCATCGACGGGGATAAGCTTCCGAGCGCGGTCGCTATCCACGAAAACGCCAAGCGTCTCGCGAGTTATGCGAAGGCGGTACAGACGGCGGGTCTCGTTCCCGTCCTCGAGCCGGAAGTGCTTCTCGAAGGGGCGCATAGCCGGCTTCGCGCCCGCGCGGTCATCAAAGAGACGCTTGAGACGCTCTTTTCGGTATTAGGAGAACATTCGGTCGATCGGGCGAGTCTTGTCCTGAAGACTTCGATGGCGATCTCGGGAAGCGGGAGCGGGAAGAAAGACTCTCCTGAAGAGGTTGCTGAAGATACGCTCGCCGCGCTTATGGAGAGCGTTCCTCCCCAGGTGGCGGGCATCGTATTCCTGTCGGGCGGACAGACGCCGGACCAGGCGACGGAGAATCTCGCGGCGATAGCAGGGCGCGCCCGCTCCGCGGGCGCGCCCTGGCCGCTCACGTTCTCCTACGCCCGCGCGCTCCAAGAAGAGGCGCTCGCGGTGTGGCAGGGGAAGGAAGAGAACATCCCCGCCGCACGCGCGGCATTCCTCGCCCGCCTCGCAAAGGTCTCCGCCGCCCTCGGCTAAGGAATCATGTTGGACGTGGTACGTCCAACATGATTCTATGGCTCATATTCAGAGGATTCCAGATTAATTAACTCGTTTGCGGTTCTGTCAGCAAGGTATTCCTTCAATGCGGCGGCATAGTTTGTTCCAAAAGCATTTTTGAAAAGTGATGTAGTGAGAATCGAGGGGAAATTTGGTTTGCCGCAGTAGTCAAGATAACTGCCCCAACGATAGCCTTGGAGATACTCAAGCGTTTCCGAGACATCTTTAATCGTTCCTTTATCGCGTTGCCGCCATTTCTTTGCCCCCGGAAGATAATCAAGAGAATTCAAATGCAGATAATGAAGGATATAGAGAAAATGTTCTTGACGTGCAACGAGAATCTTTTTTGTGTTGCCTTGAAAGAGGGAGCCGTGGCGTTCGTGTCGTTCATTAAAGTATCTCGCATAACCGCTCAATTTCCGAAGGAAAAGAGTAATGCCGCCCTCGATGCGTTCCGAGAGCAGGAGATGGAAGTGATCCCTCATGAGTTCCCATCCGTGTATGTCGACCAGTCGTTCCCGCATGTTGGACGTACCACGTCCAACATGCGAGTTGGAAGGGTTCGCGCGTGAAAATTGTGTAGCAGGAGCGGTATCATTGAACTCGTAGAGATCGTGGACGAAACGTGCGTAATCCTGCGAATCGAGAAATATCTTCCGGCCGTCAACTCCTCGGTTCATGACATGATAAAGTTCCATACCCCCATCATAACCCATGTTGGACGTGGTACGTCCAACATGGGTGCGTTGCGGGATAAGGACGGGTGCGGTATAGTGCGACCATTATGCTTACGCTCTCGGTAGAGAAGCGAGAAAAAACCGGCGCGAAAGCGCCGGCTCTGCGGCGCGCGGGCTCCATCCCCGCGGTGGTCTACGGCGCGCACCATTTAGCGACCCCGATTACCGTCTCGGCGGTCGCCTTCGGAAAGGTGCTTCGCGAAGCGGGCGAGGCCACCATCGTCTCTCTCGCTGGTCTCGGCGAGCCGCTCCCGACTCTCATCCACGAGGTCGATCTCGATCCGCTCACGAACCGTCCGCGCCACGTCGATTTCTACGCCGTGACCAAGGGCGAGAAAGTCGAGGTCGCTATCCCGCTCGTCTTCGAAGGCGTATCGGCGGCGGTAGAGGCGGGTGCCAACCTGGTGAAGGTGCTCCATGAGATAGAAGTGGAGGCCGACCCGATGAGCCTCCCGCACGACATCAAGGTCGACCTCTCTGTGCTTATGACGATCAACGACCAGATCCACGCGCGAGATCTCGTCCTTCCTGCAGGCGTTACTCTCGTTTCCGAGCCGGAAGAGGTTGTCGCGCTCGTCCAAGAAGTCGTCGAGGAGAAAGAGGAGGTGGCACCGGCGGATATCGCCTCTATCGAGGTGGAGAAGAAGGGCAAGGAAGAGGAAGCGCCTGAAGGAGAGGCGGCCGCAAGCTGATCCGCCCCCGAAGGGGCGTTCAGGGCGTTGTGCTACACTACCGGACAATGCGTCGGTTTTTCTTTTTTGTGTTCCTATGCGCATTTCTCGCCGCGCCTTCCGCGGGGCTCGCACAGAGCGTCTCTCAAGCGGTAGAACAGCGCCAACAGGAGCTTCAAGGCCGGCTGAACGACCTGGAGAAGCAGATTGCCGTCCAACAACAGCTCCTCGAGGGCGCGCGCGGCCAACGGCAGACGCTTCAATCGCAGATAGACGCTTTTAATGCGGAAATAAAGAGGACCCAGCTCCGGATACAGGCGATTAATCTCATCATCGCGGAATTAAACGGCGATATCGGCGTGCGCGATCAGACGCTCTCGGAGCTCTCCAAGCGTCTCGCCGCAGAGAAAGAGTCGCTCGCGCAGATACTGCGCCAGACCCAGATGCTCGACCGGTATTCGGCGGTAAGCATCGCGCTCGGTTCGCAGGACGTCTCGGACTTCTTCGCCGATCTCGACGCCTTCGTCTCGATCAAGCGCTCGCTCGCCGACTCTTTCGATCAAATAGAGCAGACCAGCTCCTCGACCGAGGCCGAGAAAGAGGCGCTCCTCGCGCGCCGGGCCGAGCAGGAACAACTGCGAACCGTCGCCCAGCTCGCGAAGCGTCAGGTGGAGGCGCAGGAGCGGGAGAGACAACAGCTCCTGCGAGAGACCAAAGGCATCGAGGCGAATTATCAGAAGCTTATCTCTGCGACCCAGAAGACCGCGGCGCAGATACGAAGCGAGCTCTTCACGCTCCGCGATTCGGCGTCTATCCCCTTCGGCACTGCACTTCTCTATGCGCAGGCGGCGGAGCGCGCGACCGGCACGCGCGCGGCGGTAACGCTCGGCGTCTTAAAGCAGGAGACGAATCTCGGCGAGAACCTCGGTACCGGCACGTGGCGCATCGACATGCACCCGACTCGCGATCAGCCGGTGTTTGTCTATGTTACGCAGGCGCTCGGCTTCAACCCCGACACGATGCCCGTCTCGAAGAAGCCTTCCTATGGTTGGGGCGGCGCGATGGGTCCCGGGCAGTTCATCCCCTCGACCTGGGTCTGCTATGGCGGCTTCGTCAACACGACCACAAATGGCTGTGCGCCGCCGTCGCGCTTCGGGAGCTCGTTCTGGCAGGGGCCGTGGCAGTACACCGCGAGTAAAGACCGCGTGCGTAAGCTCACCGGCGGCTCCGCACCCTCCAACCCCTGGAGCGCGCAGGACGCTATCATGGCGACCGCGATGCTGATGGCCGACAACGGTGCGGACGCGCAGACGCCCGCCGCCGAGCGGCTCGCCGCCCTCCGCTACTTCGCCGGATGGACGAACGCCAAGAAGCCCGCCTACGCCTTCTACGGCGACGGCGTGATGGGCTTCGCCGCGCAGTTTCAGCGGAGCATCGACCAATTGAGCGGAGCGTAGTTATCCACCTCCTCTGGGCGACCATTCGGGCGGCTCTTAGCGGAAGAGTGCTACACTGAATACATATCAGGAGTATGTAATCCGCTTGAAAATTATGAACCTCCGCCGCTTATTCTCTCTCGCACAAGCTCGTAGACTCTTCTCGCAGGCCATCCTTGTCGCGGGAGTTCTTTTGCTCTCTGCCGGCGTTCAGACCTTTGCCGCCTTTTCCGAGCCTTCCGTCGCGCCGCCGGGCGCCGACGCGTACGCTCCTCTTACTACCGGTCCAAACGCCGAAGCAAAGGAGGGCGGCCTCCTCCTCAACACCGGCGGCGCCGACAATGGCCTCATCGTGCTTGGTAATGTCGGCATCGGCACAAACGCCCCCACTCAAATGCTCGATGTCGCCGGATACGTGAAGGGCACTGGTCTCTGCATAGCAGACGACTGCCGCACGGCGTGGGACTCCGTCTCGGTTTCTGGTGCAAGTTCTCAAACGATATATGACACCCCGGGAACGTATACGCTCACAGTACCGGCAGGACTTACCGCAATGAAAGTAGAGCTTCTTGGCGGAGGCGGCGGTGCCGGCGGTGCCTCATATGGAGATTCAGGCGACTATTTCGGAGGCGGCGGAGGCGGCGCAGGGACCATTGTGAGAGGTATCTTAAATGATTTAACTCCTGGGTCAGCTTATACATTAACTGTCGGCTCAAAAGGGAAGGGTGGAGCAAGCGTGTATAACGTATACCCTCAAAACTATGCTTCTGCTACCTCTGGTGGAGCAACCAAAATATCTTCTGATACGACAGATTTATTAAGTGCCATAGGTGGGGTTGCAGGAAAGAATTCTACGGGACTTAGTGCAGGGGCTGGCGGATCAATAGGAGGACAATCGGGTTTTGGGAGTAAGGGTGGTAAGGGAGGAGACTCTGGTTGGGGGACGGGCGGGGCTCCGGGGGCTGGAACGAAAGGTTCTAACGGCGCATCTGCTACCGGAAATGGTGCTGGCGGTGGAGGCGGTTCAGGTATTCCTTATGAATGGTCTCCGTCTGCTGGTGGAGCAGGATCGCCAGGCAGAGCCGTAATCGAGTTCTTTGACCCAAATGGTCCAGTACCTAGAGATGAGTTCAATGCCCTTATCGTCAAACTCAACGAACAGGGAATAAAGACAGAGTAAAGTAAGATGAATAAACCCATGGACATCATCCCGCCGCAGGAAATGTTTCGTCAGAACGAACCTCTCTGGCAGAGAGCGGGGAAGTGGGTGCTTCTTCTCGTAGCGGCGCTTCTTCTCATCTGGCTCTGGGTGAGTTGGCGTAACGGCTGGTTCCCCTTCGGCTCTGGAGAGCCGACCCAGCAGGAGATACTCGATTCGCTCACGGCGCCCGGCCCCGCGAAGGGCGACCCCTCCGCGATTCTTCTTGGTCTGACGCCCCCGCCAGGAGCCACGGCGGCTACCGATATCGCCCCGATACTCGACTCGCTCTCGGCTTCTCCCCAATAATAATTTTATGCACACCTCACTTGCCTCCGTTCCGCGTTCGCTCCTCCTTGCGTCTCTTGTCGCGCTTCTTGCCGTCGGCGGTTTCTTCGCGTCGCGCTCTCTCGCGGCGGCCGGCGATATGCCGCTTACGGGCTGGGCCTGGTCGCAGTATATGGGCTGGATTTCCTTCTCGGGAACCGCTGATAACGGCGCCGAATACGGCGTGTTCGAAGATACGGCGACCGGCGCGCTCTCGGGCTACGCCTGGTCCTCAAACTTGGGCTGGATAAGCTTCGAAGCCTCGGATGCGGGGCATCCTGCGCCCGCCGCCGACCTCGAGAGCACAGGCGCGCTCTCCGGCTGGGCGCGCGCCTGTGCGGCGTTCGTCGACAAGGAGAGCTGTAGCGGCCCGCTCGACGTTAATAGCGCCGGATGGGACGGGTGGATCGCGCTTTCGGGCGTCGCTGACGACGGCGGCGAGTACGGCATCGTCCAGGACTCTTCCTGTAAGTGGAGCGGCTACGGCTGGGGCTCCGACGCTATCGGCGCGATAAGCGCGAGCGGCACAGCCGCAGACGGCTCTCCCTACGGCGTTACCGGCGACGACCCAGACGTCTGCGCTATCGAGCCCATCTGTCCGAATGGCGCGAACGACTATCCCGCATGCGAATCCTTCGATCCCTGTTCGGATGGCGCCCTCAATCCTCCGAGCTGTGACGTCTTCTTGCCGACTGCCTCCCTTGATGCGTATCCAGCCACGGTAGACCTTGGAGGATCGTCGATGCTCACCTGGGATTCAGAAGATGCAACCTCCTGTGAGGGTACGGGCTTCACAGCCGGCGGCCCCTCCGGTTCCCGCTCGACCGGCCCGCTCGACACTATCGGCGACTCTACCTTCCAGGTCGTCTGCACAGGCCCGACCGGCGACTCCCAGCCCGCCTTCGCCACCGTAGAGGTACTCGACGCTTCTGTGACTATCTCTGCCGATCCTTCGCGAGTGAGGATTGGTGACCCCACGCCCATCACCATCTCCTGGAAGGCCGCCGACGTAAAGAACGGGAGCTGTAACGTCTCTGGCCCCGGTCTCTCTCTCACCGGCCTCTCCGCTACCGAAGGAGCATCGGAAACGGTTTCTTCTATCAATTCGCAGAGCACCTATACCATCTCCTGCCGTAAGAAGGCCGGCAATACTCCTATCTCGAGCTCCGTTACCGTCAATATCCTCCCGATCTTCCAGGAGTTCTAGGCGTGCTCTGGCTGCGAAGCAAAATTGTATTTTGCGTAGTAGCGTGTTATCATCTGCAGAATGAAGAAAGACATCCATCCGGAGGGGTATCGCCCCGTCGTGTTCGAGGATATCGCCTCGGGCGCGCGCTTCCTTATCGGCTCGACGGTGCACACTGAAGAGACGGCCAAGTGGGAAGACGGCAAGGAGTACCCGAAGTTGACGGTAGAAATCTCCTCCAAGTCGCACCCGTTTTATACAGGCGAGGACCGCACGCTCGACAAGGCGGGCCGCGTGGAGCGCTTCAAACAGCGCGCGGCAAAAAAGCGATAAAACCATTTCGTCTGCATCGTTACGGGTCCCGGTGATTTTCTCCGTCGTACTTCAAGTACGACGAAAATCACCCTCCCGTGCCTTGCATCCGAAGCGATTTTATCGCTTTTCTGGTATCTTAATTTGATGGAGTATTCGTCTGATTTTAAGAAGAACTTCGCGACCGCGTATCTCGCGGAGGAGTACGAGCGTCTCGAGAGGGAGATAGAGGAGGCGTCGAGCGCCGCCGGTGCCGATGCCGAACTGCGGGTGATGGCTGACGAGGAGGCAGTCCGGCTCCGCTTACGGCAGGCCGACATTCTCGCCGAGATAGAGCAGATTTTGGCGAAGGCAAAGGAAGACGAGAAGTCGGCTCCGCCGATATCGGTGGTGATGGAACTGCGCGCGGGCGCGGGCGGCGACGAGGCGGGCATCTTTGCGCACGACCTGAAGGAGATGTATCAGAAATATGCGGAGCGCCGAGGCTGGAAGACGCGCATCATCGACGAGCTCACGCTTGAAGTCGCGGGCGCGGGCGCCTATGACGCGCTCCGCTACGAGACCGGCGTGCACCGCGTCCAGCGCGTGCCCTTGACCGAGAAGTCGGGGCGCGTCCATACCTCTACCGCCTCGGTGGCCGTCCTGCCTATCCGCGCGAAGTCGAAGATGGAGGTGAATCCAGCCGATATCGAGATGGAGTTTTCGCGCGCCGGCGGTGCAGGCGGCCAGAACGTGAACAAGGTCGAGACCGCCGTCCGGCTCATCCATACGCCGACCGGCATCGACGTCCGCTCCTCCTCGGAGCGGAGTCAGCTCGCGAACCGCGAGAAGGCGCTCCAGATTCTCACCGCGAAGCTCGAGTTCCTCCACGAAGAAGAGGAGGCCAAGAAGCACGCCGCAGAGCGCAAGGCGCAGATAGGCACCGCCGACCGCTCCGAGAAGATACGCACCTACAACTATCTCCAAGATCGCATCACCGACCACCGCCTAAACGAATCCTGGCACAACCTGCCGAAGAGGATGCTCGGCGACATCGACGACCTCATCGAGGCGCTCCGCTCCGCGGAGGCTAAGAACTGAATCATGGGAAAGATCAATTACGTCCAAGGGCCGCCGGGATTGCAATCTGAAGGGATTACGGCCGGCTCTTTTGCTGAATTGGCGGAGATAGGTATCGAGCACGTGAGGAGAATGGGAAACAACGTTGAAGTCGTCTGCGGGCCGATAAGCACGGGAGGTCTTGGCAGTTCCGAAAAGAATTTTGAAGTACTCGTCGGTGCGATTAGAGCTTTCAAGACGATGGGTCATAATCTCTTCGATCAATCTCCCTTTGAATTTGGACTCGGGAAATTGCGACAGAAGTGGGAAGCGGAGCATCCGGACGATACCGGTTACTGCATGCCGATTTTGACGGAATTCTATGGTCCGGTGTTTGAAACGGGACTTATCAGAACCGCCTGGTTCATTCCCGGTTGGCAATCATCATTTGGCGCCTCTTGGGAACATGACAAAATGATCAGACAAGAGATAGAGATACGCTATTTGTCGCCCGAATGGATTGAGCACCTTCTTACAGGGAAAGAGCCGATTCGCCCGATCCTTTTAGACCGTGCCGTATAAGGATGCGTATGATACGCTTTTCGCATGCGCGCAACACAGAAGATCATAACCTCCTTTCTCAAGAAACGCGGATGGGATACTCGCGCAATTCCCGCTAATTATGCGAAATCGATTTCTATCGAAGCGGCAGAACTACTCGAATTGTTCCAGTGGAGAGATATTTCAACGGACGAGCTACTCAAAAATAAAGCTCTGTTGAAAAGCGTCAAACACGAATTGGCCGACATCATCATCTACTGTCTTGATCTCGCATCGCTCCTCAAGATCGATCCTGACAAAATTGTCCGAGAAAAGATGCTCTATAATGAAAAGAAATATCCTGTGCGGGCGATCAGGGAAGACCCATCAAATTACGAAAAGATAAAGAAAGCCTTTCGGGGTAAGCGGAAATAACCAAAACTTGGACATCGGATGTCCAAGTCGCTTGCTTTATGGGGAGGATTCGGGTAAAGTGGGCCGATAATGACGACCACGGCTGATACGGCAGAGCTGAAGCGCCTCTTCGACACAGGGGCGCATTTCGCGCAGGTGAAGAGCCGTCGGCATCCCTCGATGAAGCCCTTTCTCGTCGGCACGAAGGGGCGGCAGGAGATTATCGATCTCGTGAAGACCTCTGCACAGCTCGAAGCCGCGAAGGGCGCGATGGCGACTATCGCCAAGGAGGGTAAGACCGTCCTCTTTGTCGGCGGGAAGGTCGAGATCGCCACGCTCGTGAAGAAGGCCGCGCAGGAGATTGGCGCGCCCTACGTGGCGGCGCGCTGGCTCGGCGGCACGATCTCCAACTGGAGCGAGATCAAGAAGCGCGTTGATCGGCTCGCCGAGCTTACGGAGAAGAGCGCCGCCGGTACGCTCGTCAAACAGCACACGAAGCTCGAGCTCGTGAAGCTCGAGCGCGAAAAGAAGCGCCTTGAAGATCGGCTTGACGGCATCACGACGCTCGCCAAGAAGCCCGACGCCCTGCTCGTCGTCGACACCAAGCACGAGAAGCACGCGGTCAAGGAGGCGCGAGATGCGGGCATCCCCGTCATCGCTCTTATGAGCTCGGACTGCGATCTGAACGACGCGGCATATCCTATCGTCGCGAACGATACGTCGCGCGAGACGGTACGGCTTATTCTCGCCGAGCTCGCCGAAGCTTTTCAGAAAGGACAGGCCGCATAAGCATAGGCGGGCTCTCTCCCGCTCGTGGTATTATATTTTTACTATGGAACTGACCACTGATGTTATCAAGCAATTGCGTGAATTGACCGGCGTGTCGGTCATGCAGTGTAAGAAGGCACTCGAGGAGGCCGGCGGCGATCTTAAGAAGGCCGAGGTTATCCTCAAGAAGCATTCCGCCGCATCAGCCGAAAAAAAGGCGGATCGCTCGCTCGCCGCCGGCGCGATCGGGAGCTACACGCACGACGGTTCCATCGGCGCGATGGTGCTTCTCTCCTGCGAGACCGACTTTGTCGCCAAGAATCCGGAGTTCATCTCGCTCGCTCGCGAGCTCGCGATGCAGGTCGCGGCGACCGGCCCTGCATACGGAACGGTCGCGGAGATACCGGAGGAGGCGAGAGGCGCGGCGACCGCAGTATTTGAAAAGGAGGTCGCCGACAAGCCGAAGGAGATGCAGTCGAAGATACTCGAAGGGAAGCTCGCGAGCTACTTCCGCGACCAGGTGCTCCTCGAACAGCCCTTTATCAAGGATGAGAGCAAGACGGTTCGCGATCTCCTAAACGAGGCAGCGCAGAAGTTCGGCGAGAGGGTCGAGATAAGCCGCTTCGAGCGCTTGTCCGTCCGCTAGCCATGGGGCACCTCGTCTTTATCCTCGCTTCGCTCGCACTGCTCTGGGGCTTTGTCGCGCTTATGGGTTATGAGGCCCGCCGCGGCATCCGGGTGTTCGCAGGACAACGCGACCGTCTCGACCGCAATGTCGAACGCGCCGAGTTCATCCTGCGGCATGTCGACTTCGGCGCGTTCGCGCGGGAGGAGATGCGCCGTATCGCCGAGCGCGTGAGCCACGACGTCGCGCACCTCTCGCTTCAGGCGGTGCGGGCCGCCGAGCGCCTCCTCACGCGCCTCGTCCGCCACTTGCGTTCTCGGCGCGCGGATGATGCCGCTCCGCGTGAGAACGCGCGCGCGTTCGTAAAGACGCTTTCCGATTTCAAGGGTCAACTCAAGGCCGTACATCCAGAGGTTGATATTCAGTAAAAGAAGCGCCGCCTTAGCTCAGTTGGTAGAGCGCCACTTTTGTAAAGTGGATGTCGTCAGTTCGAATCTGACAGGCGGCTCAAAGTTTGGGCGTCGAGGTCGAGAGCGCTCCCTTAGGAAACTGTTTCTCGAAATCGGAGAGGGAAGAGAAGCCGTAGACGCGTTTGCCGTTGATAACGAACGCCGGAAGAGAATCCCGCACATCGTTTACGGCAATGAGGGTCTTCAAAGCGCCGAGGTCGAGATTGTAATCAAACGAATAAACGCGCAGTGCCGGATAGGTGTCGCGCAGATACGAGAGCGCGTACCCCGCCTTGTCGCAGTCGGCGCAGTCGCCGGCGTTGCTGTAGAAGTAGAGAACCGTCACGGGAGGCTTCGTGCCGCAGGCGTCGGCGAGGCGCGCGGTGATGAGATAATCGCGGATCTCGAGCAGGGAGTACGTATCTTTCAGGCGTATGACCTGCGGGTTGTCGCTCCCGAGCTGTTCTTCGGCGTAGGAGAGGCGGCTCCCCATGTTTTCAAGCTCGCTCGTGAGCGTGGCGGAGGAGGCGACGCTGTCGCAGGGCGCCGCTTCAAGCAGAGAGAACTGCGTCTCAAGAGAGAGCATATCGATCGAGAGCTGGTCTTCTATCGCTCCGAGCTCGGCGATAAGCGAACGGTTCAGATACTTGACGGTAAGAGCGACCGTACCCACGAGCGCGATCGTGATACCGAGGGCTATGAGCGCATTTCTGGCGGCAAGAGACATATACTGCGCATCATTCTCGCCAATTGCGACGCTTGCCGAGCGAGACGTCGGTCGTGGCGCGCAGGAGCCAGAGCGGCACGATAAGACCGTACAGGAATGTGTAGGAAATAAGTCCGAGCGCGAGGTTCCCCGGCGTTCTGGAGATGCGCTTGCCTACCGTGATCAAAGAGAGCGATACGAACAAAACGGCGATGCCGAGAATCAGATAGAAGCTCGCCGGGAAATGCGACCAACCGGCACCCTCACGGAGGGAGAGCGTATAGGAGAGTGGAACGCCCGCGTACGTCTCGAACGCCGCCGTCGCGTTCCGCACAAGCATAAAGAGAGTGAGAGAGAAGATCAGTATGCCGCTCCCGATAGCGACGAGAGCAGTAGGGAGTACCAGGAGGCCGAGCGCGCCGTGGCGACGGGCGCCGATAAGCCCGCGATACTCGCCGAGAATATTGCGGAGGAAGCCGCTCGTCCAACGCGTGCGCTGTTTCAGCAGAGCCAGAATCGAGCGCGGCGCTTTGGTGTAGACGCGCGCGTGAGGCGCGTTCTCTATCGTATAGCCCGCCTGCTGGATGCGAAGCGCCATCTCCATATCCTCGGTCTGGTGGCCGTACCGGAAGCCGCCGAGCGTGTCGATAACCTCGCGCCGATAGAAGGAGAACGGTCCGGGCGTCACGTACAGGCCGTTGACCGAGGCGATAGCGTGCCGGAAGGTGATGCCGAAGATGTATTCGGCGTTCTGCATGTGTTCGAGAACGTTTTTCGGACGATGTACCGACATTGCGGCGGTAACGGCGCCGACGCGGGCATTTGCGAAACAGGGGACCATCTCGCGCAGGGCGTCCGGCTCGACGAAGGAATCGGCGTCCAGACAGCCGACGATCTCCGCCCTGGTCGCCGCGATGCCGGCATTGAGCGCCGTGTGCTTACCGCCGTTCTCCTTGCGGATGATGCTTACCTGCGAGTGCTCTGCGAAGCGCGCCATAGCCTCCGGCGTCGCGTCGGTGGAACCGTCGTCGACGAGGATAATCTTGAGTTTCTCGCGCGGGTATTTAAGCGCAAGCAGGGATTCGCAGGTGGCGGCGACTGTGGCGGCCTCGTTCCAGCAGGGGACGATAACGGCGACCGAGGGGAGTGCGGAGGCGTCGCTTGTATCCGCCGCCGCGCGCCCGCGCGCTTCGCGCGCGGGCTTCGAGAGGAGCGTTACGAGGATGAACGACTCGAAGAAAATCGCGATGAAGAGAAAAGGGTATGCTAGCACTTCCGGGCTCATCATGGCGTAACTGTACCATAATCTGTTATATTTTCAGAATGAATCAGCCGGGCCGCCTTCACCCCATCACGATTGCTATACGCGATATGGCGGACATCTTCGGCCGTATGGGATTTGGCATCGCGTATGGTCCGGAGCTTGAGACCGAACATTACAATTTTGACGCACTCAATATCCCAGCTGATCATCCATCAAGGGATATGTGGGACACCTTTTGGGTAAAGGGGAAGGAGGACGAAGGGAGAAAGCTCTTGCGGACGCACACCTCGCCGGTACAGATCCGCTGGCTCGAAAAGTACGGCGCGCCGACGCGCATCATTGCGCCGGGTAAAGTCTTCCGTAACGAGTCGACCGATGCGACGCACGAAGCGCAGTTTTATCAGCTCGAAGGACTTGCGGTGGACGAGGATATTACGCTTGCGCATCTGAAAGGGACGCTTGAGCGTTTTTCGAAGGAATATTTTGGTACGGGGGCGAAGGTGCGGTTACGTCCGAGCTATTTTCCATTTACTGAACCGTCGGTAGAAGTGGATGTGTGGTTTCCCCAACAGCAGAAGTGGCTTGAGGTCATGGGTGCGGGGATGGTTCACCCAAAAGTGCTCGAGAATGCCGGCATAGACGCAGGAAAGTATCAGGGATTTGCTTTCGGACTCGGTGTCGAGCGTTTCGCTATGATTAAGTACGGTATTCCGGACGTCCGCCTCTTCCACTCGGGTGATATTCGGTTCAACTATGCGTTTGACGAGAAGAAACTATGAAAGTCTCTCTGAAATGGCTACAGAAATATTTTGATCCCTCGACGGGCTCAGGGCAGGCGCTGCCGACGAGCGCGGAGGAGATTGCAGACGCCTATACTTTCCATGCGTTTGAAATTGAAGAGATCGTGGGCGATCTGATGGATGTAAAAGTCCTGCCGAACCGTGCGGCGGACTGCTTAAGTCATCGCGGCATCGCGAAGGAGCTCTCGGCGATACTCAACCTCCCGCTTAAAAAAGATCCTTTGTCCGCGCCAGTTCCCATGTTGGACGTACCACGTCCAACATTGCTCGAGGTGGAAATTGAGGACTCGAAGAAGTGTTTGCGCTACATCGGCGCGGTGGTAAGGGGCGTAAAGGTCGGCCCGTCGCCTGACTGGCTGCGCGAGGCGCTTGAGGCAGTCGGCCAGCGTTCGATAAATAATATCGTCGACGCGACAAATTTCGTGATGCTTAATATCGGCCAGCCGCTCCATGCATTCGATGCAAAGAAGCTCATGCAGAAGGATGGTGTCTATGCAGTCGGCGTACGCAGTGCAAAAGAGGGCGAGAAGATCACGACGCTTTCGAGCGAGGAATGTGATCTGAATCCGAATATTCTTCTTATTACTGACGCGAATGCGGGCAGTGCTGTCGGCATCGCAGGCATCAAGGGCGGGAAGAGTGCAGAAGTTACCGCGGAGACGACCGATATTATCGTTGAATCGGCGAACTTCGACGGAACGCTGATTCGCCGCGGTGCGCAGGCGCTCAAGCTCTTTACCGATGCGAGTGTGCGTTTCCAGAATCGCCCGTCGCCCGAGCTCGCGAGCTACGGTATGCGGGACGTACTCGCGCTTATCAAGGAGGTCGCCGGCGGGGAAGCAGTAGATGTCGTAGACGTCTATCCGTCCCGAGCGGAGCGAGGGACGAATGTGAACGTAACGCTCGCACAAGTGAACGGCATCCTTGGCTCGAGCTTTTCGCAGGAAGACGTCGCGAGTGTTTTTACCCGCCTCGGTCTGCCCGCAACCTGTGAAAGTCAGACTTTCACAGTTACGCCGCCCTTCGAGCGCACCGACCTCGTTATCGCCGAAGATCTTATCGAGGAGGTCGGGCGCATCCTCGGGTACGATCAGATTCCTGCGGCCGAGCTCCCGCCGCTTAGAGGCGAGCCGGATCAGGCGCGATTCCGAGGCATCGAGCGCGTCAAAGACTTCCTCGTCGAGTGCGGCTTCACCGAAGTCTCGACGCAGTCGTTCGCCAAGTCGGGCGACATCGAGCTCGCGAACCCGCTTGATAAAAGTATGCCCGCACTCCGCACCAGCCTCGATGAGAACATAAAGGCGGCGCTCGAACAGGCGAAGCATTACGCGCCGCGCGTTCTCGAACCGAAGCAGAAGCCGAAGCTGTTTGAGATCGGCACGGTCTTCACCAAGAGCGGCGAGCGGCTCGCTGTCAAGACCTCGGAGCCGGTGCCTGTTCCGCCCGAGATACATGATGCGCCCGATTATATGCCCACGCGTTACGAGCTCGGCGCGTACAAGCCATTTTCCATCTATCCATTCGTCACGCGCGATATCGCCTTCTGGGCTCCCGCCGATGCCGATTATGGACTTACGATGTCCATAATTCGAGAGCATGCCGGCGAGTTGCTCGTGCGCCTCGATCAGTTCGACAAGTTTGAGAAAGAGGGGAGGGTCTCGCTCGCGTTTCGGCTCGTGTTCCAGTCGTTTGAGCGCACGCTCACTGATGACGAGGTGAACGCGATAATGGAGGACATCTCCGCGGCGCTTTGCGCCGCGGGTTACGAGGTCCGCTAAGGATATGGAGAAGCATATTTATTTCGTCCGGCATGGGCAGACTGACAGCAATGTGGATCGCACGTATCGGGGCCGGGACGCACAGCTGACGGATACTGGTCGGGAGCAAGCTGTAGCCGTTGCCGAGCGCGTGGCCAAGCTTAATGTCGAAGCGCTCATCACGAGTGATTTCATCCGTGCGAAAGATACCGCGACAATCATCAGTGAGAAGATAGGCGTCACACCGGAGGAGCACTCGATATTCGGCGAGTGGATTGAACCGGAACACTTGCTCGGAAAATCTTTTGATGATCCCGATGCGAAGGCAGTTAGAGAGGCTATACACGGCTCTGACGATCCTGAATTTCGCCACAGCACCGAAGAGAATTTCGCCGAGATGAAGGCGCGCGCCATCGAGTGCTACGAATTTCTGAAACAACACCCGGCATCACGCATTTGTGTCATCTCGCACCTCGGCTTCTTGCGCGTGTTAGCCGGCGTCGCCCTTCTTGATGCCTCGTTCGGGAAAGCGCAGTATTCATCCCTATTCCGTCATCTTGAGGGCGGGAATACTGGCATTACCTATGTGCGCTTTGACGATGAAAAGAAGCGCTGGAGGCTCGTAACCTGGAACGACCAGTCTCATCTGGGCTGATTTGCCCGAAGGGCGGGGCACGGCGTGCGGTAGTCGCTTTCGGGGGGGGGGGATCCTAATTCTGATCCGTTCTCTACGCTATTCTGATCCATTCCTCGTCCCGTTCTACGCTAGTCAGTCGCAACATATGTTCATGAACGAGCCTATAGGACAAAACATGAACGCTCTTCCCATTTTTCTTTACGGAAGGTGGAAATGATCGCGGAGGGCGCGGTCTGACTCAAGCGCATCTGCAGTGATGTGCCGCAATTCGCCAACGCCGCTTGAGAGATGTGCGCGCACGAGCGCGACGAACTCATCGCAAGGGAAGGGGTGTACCCAGGCACTGTCTTGCAGACGTACGAAACCGGTGCCTCGTAGCAGATTCCGTAGTTGTCCTCGGATGCGCCGGCGTCTTTCTTTGATATCGAATAAGAGTATGTGCCACTTTCCGTTCCAGATCACGGGCGGCGGGATGATGTATTCTTTAAGAAGCGTCTTCTCGATGCGTTGCTTCCCATGTTCGGTCAGTACGAGTCGCCCTTGCGCATTCTCGCGCACCAATCCCTGATACTTTAAGAAACGTTGCGCATTTTGTATTCGTCGATAAAGGTCGATACGGTGTTGTTTACCGCGATCGAGACTTCCGATGAGCCGAGTCATTTTCGGCGCGAGCATCATGAGGGTCAGTGCGCCACCGACATACAGCGTGCGCAAGAGTGCGGTCCGCACAGCCATCTTCTTCTTGTCCTGCATTGGGACCTTCTGTGCCTTCTGTCGCATGTTCATATTCTAGCCTATAGGACAAAACATGAACGCATGAGTTTGGAAGGGAATGGGGATAAAAAGAACCCGCACGTTGCCGTGCGGAATTGTGCATACCAGGTATGCACAGAGCGCGTATATCGCTATGCGGGATTGTGCAGTACTAGGTGTTGCACAGTATTTAAATACAAAAGCCGCTCGAAGAAGCAACGGCTTCTGTGAGCGGCAAGTGAACGGAAGGGCACTTATGCCCTGTCACACACGATGGAACGGGATTGTTTGCCACACCTTGTGTAGCAGATCAACAAACCCGAAGAGCAGAATACCGATGACCAAGTAGCGCACTGGCGTTTGCACCCACATTTTGCCCTGCAAATAGAGGCATTTCATGCTAGAATAGAGATAACAAACGTATGGTAAAAACGACTGAAAAAGAACCTAAAACAAAGGCGTACGACGCCTCGTCTATTACCGTTCTTGAAGGGCTCGAGCCGGTTAGGAAACGTCCGGGGATGTATATCGGCACGACTGGTCCCGAAGGTCTTCATCACCTGGTCTGGGAGATCTTCGACAATGCCCGCGACGAGGCGATGGCCAACCGGTGCGACGACATCGAGGTTGCGCTTTTGCCCGACGGCTATGTCCGTGTCGCGGACAACGGCAACGGCATCCCGGTGGGCATTCACCCGAAGACGAAGGTCTCTGCGCTTGAGACTATTATGACCACGCTCCATGCGGGCGGCAAGTTCGACAACGAAGCATACAAGGTCTCTGGCGGTCTCCACGGCGTAGGCGCGTCGGTGGTGAATGCGCTCTCGGAGCACACGAAGGTCGTGGTGCACCAGGACGGCGGGATGCACCTGCAAGAATACAAGATCGGCAAGCCGCTCGCCAAGGTGAAGAAGGTCGGCGCGACGAAAGAGCATGGCACGATTGTCCTCTTCAAGCCGGATGCCGCTATCTTTAAAGAAGGCATCGAGTGGAACTGGGACAAGATAGTCACGCATCTGCGCCAGCAGGCATATTTGGTAAAGGGCGTCCGCATCAGCGTGGTCGACGCGCGCGTCTCTCAAGAAGCCTTCGAGACCGAGACGCTCTTCCTGCGCGACCAGGAGCTCGACGTGCCCTCGATGACCTTCTACTTCGAGGGCGGGCTGAAGTCGCTCGTCGCTTTCTATAACAAGCATCAGACGCCGGTGCATAAAAATATCTTTTACGTTGATCGCGAAAGCGATAAGGTCATGGTCGAAGTCGCGCTCCAATACGTCGACGACATTACCCCGAGGATCACCGCCTTCGCCAACAACACCTACAACAGCGAGGGCGGCACGCACATCACCGGCTTTAAGACCGCGCTCACGCGCTCTTTGAATACCTACGGCAGGAACGCGAACATATTGAAAGAGAAGGATGAGAACTTCACGGGCGACGACGTACTCGAGGGTATTACCGCGGTCGTCTCGGTGAAGCTCCCCGAGATCCAGTTCGAGGGACAGACGAAGGCGAAGCTCGGGAGCGTCGAGGCGCAGGGCGCGGTCTCTACCGTGTTCGGCGAAGCTCTTAATGCTTTTCTCGAAGAGAATCCGGACGATGCGCGCGCCATCATCGGCAAGGTCCTTCTCGCGCTGAAGGCGCGCAAGGCCGCCAAGGCCGCCAAGGATTCGGTGCTTCGCAAGGGCGCCTTGGAGGGTATGACGCTCCCGGGCAAGCTCGCCGACTGTCAGACTAAGAGCGCGGAAGAAGGGGAACTCTTTATCGTCGAGGGAGACTCGGCCGGCGGCTCCAGCAAGCAGGGCAGAGACCGCCGCACGCAGGCGATACTCCCGCTCCGCGGCAAGATCTTGAACGTCGAGCGCGCGCGCATCGACCGGATGCTCGCGTCGCTTGAGATACGCGCGCTCGTTATCGCGATGGGTACGGCTATCGGCGATGTCTTCGATATCTCGAAACTCCGCTATCACAAGATCATCATCGCGACCGATGCCGACGTCGACGGCGCACACATCCGCACGCTCCTCCTCACGCTCCTTTATCGCCACTTCCGACCGATTATCGAGGGCGGGTTCGTCTATATCGCCCAGCCTCCGCTCTATAAGATTACGAAAGGAAAGTCAATCGCGTATGCGTATTCAGATAAGGAGAAGGAGGCGGTCTTGAAAGAGCTCGGTGTCGCGGCCGCAGACGTGGCTGAGAATCCTCTCGAGACAGAGGAAAGTAATGCTGAAGAAGATATGGAATCGGTCGAGCCCTCCTCCGCCAAGGCTACGGAGGGTACACGTGCCGCAAAGCCGACACGTGTAAACATCCAGCGCTACAAGGGTCTCGGCGAAATGAATCCGAGCGAGCTCTGGGAGACGACGATGGACCCGGCGCGCCGCGTGCTGAAGCGCGTGAACATCGAGGACGCAGAAGCGGCCGATCGAATCTTCGATATCTTGATGGGCACCGATGTCGCTTCGCGCAAGTCGTTCATCCAGTCGAACGCGAAGTTGGCGAATCTCGATGTCTAAAAAAACGGAGACATACTCTTCTCCGGGTACGCGATTTTTCTGCTGAAAAATCGCTCAGTCCTCGCCTCGTTACCACAAGGGCACTTCCAAGTTTCTAATTCGCTTCGCTCATAAGAAACTTTGGTCGCAGCACCTGCGGAGCCCCTTCGAAAAGCGTGTCTCCGTTTTTTAGCCTCCGAGGATGGTCAGTGTCGCGGCGGCGCTGTTATTGTCCGTATTCGATTCCGCGACCGCGCGGTCGAAGTTCGCCGTGACGGAGATCATCTGGCCGGAGCCCTTGTTCGCCTGGTCGAAGCCGAGCGTGTACTCGATGCTGTCGCCGGGGTTAAGTGCCTGTTGGAGCTGGGACTGATAGATATAAGACGTCTGCGTCGGGATGGACGCGCTCCAACGCCAAGGGCCGACCATGTTCGTTCCGATATTTTTTATTGTAAAGACGACTGCCGGACGAATGCCGGAAGGGACGGTCGTGCTCGCGACGAACGAGCTCGCCGAGGTCGTCGCGAGATAGCCGACCGCATTGATGTTCACGACGAGATCGGGGAGGCCGGAGAGCGCCGCCGGCGCGTTGGCTATCGGGGAAGTAGTGCTTGTCTTTTCGCCTGGGGTCGTTGCCGGTTTGGGGCGGGCAGGCGCCGGAGTAGCCGGAACCGTGCTCGTCGCGACAGTCGTGCTCGCCGTGCCGGAAGGGGAGCTTGTCGCCGCCGTGTCGGGCGGGATGACCGAAAGCGTCGGTTCCGAAGACGGGGTGAAGACCGAGCCGAGATAGACTGCCGCACTGCCGATACTCCCGACCACAGTCGGGACATAGCGCGTCGAATAGATAGCGAGCCAGATGCCCGCCGCCACAAGAGCGATAAAACCGACCACGGCGAGACCGTGTACGGCCGCCTGGCGGGTGTAGGTGCGTTCAGATACGGTATTCATACGATGCCTTATACATACCACGGGCGACTTATCGTGTCAAGTATAAGCGCTTGACATTCTTAAAACAATAGTGTATTGATGGATAAGACGATATGAAGATGGTTATCGAATTAATCGTACGGTTTATCCGTGCCGGCCAGAATATCTCGGCGAGGAAGCGCGATTTCCTCGGTATTTTTGCCGTTGCGTTTTTCGGCAGTGCCGCTGTTCTCGGCTATCTCGACCTATTGCCGGAGATAGCGCCGCCTGCGGTGGCAGAGGCGGAGGAATCTCTTCCGGAGAGCCCCTCCGCTTCGCTTCCGGTCGCGGTAAGCGAACTGCCGGAAAGGATCGAGATTCCGAAAATAAGCCTCGCGGCGGTTATCGCGAACCCGACGACGACCGACATTGGTGCGCTTGATGCGGAGCTTCTCAAGGGCGCGGTGCGCTACCCGACCTCCGCTCTGCTCGGCGAATATGGAAATGTCGTTCTCTTCGGCCATTCGAGCTATCTGCCGGTCGTGCGCAACCCGGCGTACAAGGCCTTCAACGGCATCCAGAAGCTCGTCGCGGGAGACACGATTACCGTCTACTCGTCCGGCGCGACGTACACCTATCGGGTGCGGAGCGTCGCGAAGGAGGACGCGAATAATGCGGGCATCCCGCTCGAGATCTCCGGCCGCGTGCTCACGCTCGCGACCTGCGACTCCTTCGGCGAGAAGACGGATCGCTTCGTCGTCGTCGCGGACTTTGTTGAAAGTCACTCGGTTTCCAATTAGTTTGGACGCCGGCTGACTCTCCGCAATAGCAATTATTGAAGGGAGAGAGCTCTTTAACCAATCCGATTAACCAGAGCCCTAGCGGCGAAGGAGAAAACGATGAGAATCATCGTAGCAGTAGCAGCGCTCGCAATGGCGCTGGTAGGTCCGGCTTATGCAGTCGGGACAGGCATGCCGATGATGAAGGGGTTGGAAAATCCCGACGAATTGGCAACGCTGGTGGATCGCTCGCTTGCGAACGATTCGACAGGGAAGAAACAACGGCTCGATCCAGCACAGTGTCGAAAAAATGGTTCGTGCGCAACCGCGCATGACTATTTTTTCGGCATCAAAACCGCACATCCGAGCGCAGAGCTCGGGAATATCGCAGAACTCCCGCGATATCTGAGGTCGCTAGTGAAGCAACCAGCTCCGGATGGACAATGGCACATCAGTCGCTTGCTCGTACGGGGTGACAAGCACACCTACGACGCCAAAGGATGGAAGCGTGCTTTTCTCCAAGGCGAGTCGGTCTGGGTGGACGTAAATACCGGTGAACCCATTCTCGCGGGCGACTGCGGGAATGTCATCGGGGACGGCCCTGTCAAGCCGCAACCGAAGCCCGGACCGGCCGTTCTTGCGTCGGGGGCACCTATCGGCGCTTGCCCGCTCGTTTACATCCTCAAAGTAAACGTATGGGAACACAAAGCGCTCAAACTTCCCGGTGTCGAACTTACCCATGCGAAGGAGGAGATGCAGGAAAAGTTTGTCGGCGCTCGCGTTTCGCGGACGCACGGCGGACAATTTCTCTCCGCCTACGCCGAAGGGAAAATTGCGCGTAGCGCGACCCCTCGCGTTTTTCAGGTGTCACTCATCATGACATCTGAAGCCGCAGGGGGATCACCCGAAGTTACCGAAGAGCAAGTCCTCGGCAATATCATGGTGAAAGGGCTCAAAGAGCTCCGGTTCACAAGGGAGCAACTCGACAAGTGGGACGCGATTCGGGTGGCATCAGTACAAAGCGATGTTGTATCGCCGCCGCCCTATCATCTGACCGGACTTCATGAAATGCGTTTCTTCAATCATTTACCGGGTACAAAACTCGGCGAATGGGATGCTAATCCGGTTCCGGACTGCATCATGAACGAGCACTGGATTGAATCCGAGGACTGATTCTGTGTCTTTGTCTAAAGGGGAGTGCGCTTCTGCACCTCCCTTTGGACCCGTTTTCCGGCACATCTCCTTAGAGAGGTGTCTCGGAAATAGGAAAATATGCCACTTCGATACTCAATTACGATAATAATGCTTTTAATGATATTCGCGCTCTCGCGCGGCTTTGTGGTGCAACAGTTCGGCGAATTGTCTCCTTTCAGTACTCTGCATGCGTTTGCTGAAGGTAGCGGTGGCGGTGGCGCCGGAGGTGGTGGTAGCGGCGGCGGCGGGGCAGGCGGAGGTGGTTCAGGCGGAGGCGGCGCCGGAGGTGGCGGAAGCGGCGGTGGCGGAGCAGGCGGTGGTGGTGCTAGTGCTAGTGCAAGCGGCGGCGGAGGTTTCAGAGTCAGCATGCCAACTATCTACGGCTGTATGGACTCGCGCGCCACCAACTACAATCCGGCGGCGACCAGTCAGTTCCGCCAGACCTGCATCTTCCCGCCTGCGCCGGTCATCGGCTGTATGGACCCGACCGCGACCAATTTCAATCCTGCCGCGACGAGCCAGACGGGTGTGACCTGTACGTACCCACCCGCGCCGCCTGTGATCGGTTGTATGGACCCCACGGCTACCAATTTTGACCCTGCCGCCACCAGTCAGACGGGTGTGACCTGCACCTATCCGCCGCCCCCGCCTGGGCCGGCCGCGCCGGTCTGTGCACTCTCTGCTAGCCCGACTTCGCTCCCGGTCGGCGGCGGAGTGACGACGCTCTCGTGGACGTCGACAGACGCGACCACGTTCAGCATCAGTAATGGCATCGGCGCCGTCGCGCCCGTCGCGGCCGGTTCTACAAGCACGCTCGCGATAAGTGCGGACACGTCCTTTACCGGTACTGCGACCGGCGCGGGCGGCTCTGCTACCTGCACGGCCGCTGTAACGGTCGCTACCAATAGCGGTGGCGGAGGTGGAGGAGGCGGTGGCGGCGGGAGCACGGGCGGTGGTGGAGGAGGCGGGGGTGGCGGTACGATTACGCCGACCATCACTCTTACAGCACTCCCGCACGTGAGCCCACAGCCACTCGCGTACCTCTATCTTTCGCAGATTCCCTACACCGGCCTCGAGCTCGGGCCGGTCGGCACCGTGCTCTACTGGATCGCGCTTGTCGGTTGGGCGCTCGCACTCGCATACCTCGTTCTCTTCGGCATCGCGCCAGCCGCCAGCCGCTACCTGCGGAGCTGGGGCGCGAGCGTCTCCGACGCGCTTAATTCGCGGGAAATGGCGTTTGCAGTCGCACCTTCGGAAAGTCAGACTTTCCGGAACGCTACGCCGGAGCCTCCGGTTCACGCGCCTGTCGTGGCGCAAGAGCCGCACCTCGAGCCAGCCGCACCTCGCGAGTATTCGACCTATGAGGGCTTCAAATCTTTTGCACACAATGGAGCGCTCTCTATCGAAGATATCGTGAAGAGTCTCTCGCGCCAGAGCGCCGCACAGCCCCGCGCAAACGTCGAGCCGGTGTACCAAAACGTGGAACCGATTCGCGAGAATGTCGAGCCGATTGAGGATGAACCTGTCGTCGCGGCGCCGGCGTCTGCTCGCGACTCCGTCCGACACGCTGATTCGAGCGTGACGGGCTTCGCCGCGGCGCTTCTCGAGGGCGACCGCGAGGCGGTCTTCGCCGGTCTGCGCCAGCACATTCGCGGCGGGGGAGCACCGGAACAGCTCCTCTCCTCGGTAGCTTGCCTTATCGACGACGTGTACCGCGCGCGTATCGACGGCACTTCCTGCGGTGCCGACCTCGCGCGCCTCTCTGCGCGCCTCGATACGCCGACCCTCGAGCGACTTGTCGCCTCGCTCGCGACCGCGATCGACTCGAGCTACTCGACAGGAGTGACGGGCGCGAAGCTCGCGCTCACACGCGCGCTCGCGGTGTTAGGAGTGTAACAACACGAGGGACACATCCTCGTGTTGTTATTTACGTGATTTAGTTTCTTCCGCCGCACGTGCGATGAAATCTGTTAGCGGCATCGCATCCGATTTTCCATTATCGCGGCTGTCCACCGAGACAGTCTTCGCCTCTGCTTCTTGGTCGCCGACGACGAGCAGGTAGGGGATTTTTTCTTGTTTTGCGCCGCGAATCTTCTTGCCGAGCGACTCGTTCGCCTCGTCTGTCTCCGCGCGGATGCCTGCCGCCTTGAGCGCATCCAAAACCTCGTTCGCATATACGTTATGCTTTTCAGACACGGGCAATACTTTTACCTGCACCGGCGAGAGCCAGAGAGGAAATGCGCCCTGCAGATGTTCGATAAGGACGGAGAGAAACCGCTCGATAGAGCCCATAATAGCGGCGTGAATCATCACGATGCGTTCTTTCTCGCCTTTTTCGTTTATGCACGTGAGGTCGAAGTTCTCCGGCATATTCATATCGAGCTGGATGGTCGCCACTTGCCAGAGGCGCCCATGAGAGTCTTCGGCCATGAAGTCCAATTTCGGTCCGTAAAAGGCCGCTTCGCCGACGCCGTCAATTGTTTCGGCGCCTTTTTCTTTTGCGATAGCGGTGAGTATGTCTTCTGCGAGTTTCCAACGGGATTTGTCCCCGAGATAGTTCTCGGGGTGCGCCGGATCGTGGAACGAGAGACGGATCTTCTTCGGCGCGAAGCCGAATGCGCCGTAGAATTTTTCGATAATGTCCCAGATATTCCTGAACTCTTCTTCCACTTGCGATTCGCGACAGAAGGTATGCGCGTCGTCTTGGGTAAATGCGCGGACGCGCGCGAGACCGTTCAATTCTCCCGATTGCTCGTCGCGATAGCACATCGTCGTATTCGCATATCTCTGCGGCAGTTCGCGATAGCTCCAGGGCTTTCGCGCGTAGATCTGCGTATGGTGCGGGCAGTTCATCGGCTTCAGCGCGAACTCGTCGCCCTCGCGCGTCGTGATACGGAAGAGGTCATCCTTGAATTTGTCCCAATGGCCGCTCTTCTCGTACAGATCTTTTTTCGTGATGTGGGGGATCTCGACTTTTTCGAACCCGCGCGCACGGCGCAATTCCCACACGAAATCATCGAGCAGATTGCGAAGGATCGTACCCTTCGGCGTCCAGAGCGGGAGGCCGGAACCCACCAAATCCGAAAAAGTAAATAAATCAAGCTCCTTCCCGAGCTTCTTATGATCGCGTTCTTTGTCTGTGTCCATATCTGCGGAATATACCATACCTCAAAGTGGCTTCAGCTCCTCGATCGCGAGCGAGGGTTCGCCGTTTCTGACCGAGACTTTGCCTTTCACGAGGAGACAGGCGCCGGGCGCAATGATGGCCGCATGCTCCTTGAAGAGCTTTGGGAACACGACCGCCTCGATGGAGTCTGTCGTGTCCTCGACCGTGAGGAACGCCATCTTCTCTCCGCTCTTGGTGAGAATCGTGCGGATGACGGTAACGAGCACCGGCAGGATAAGAAGCATGCCGGCCTGGCGTTCCTCTTTTATCTTCTTGATAGAGAGCGAGGCTTTCTTTGTCGTCGCTTCATGGGCGTCGAGCGGGTGGCCAGAGACGTAAATGCCGAGCAATTCTTTTTCCCATACAAGCTTGTCGATAAGCGAGACAGGCTTTCCTTCGGGGAGCGCGAGCTGGGGCGGCACCATCGTCGCACTGAAGAGGGAGCCTTGGGACAGAGTCGGCGCGGTTATCTCGCGGTGATAGGAGAGGAGCGTCTCGATATTCTCGAGCAGGGTGCCGCGAGATTGGTTGAGGGAGTCGAGCGCGCCGCATTTGATTAATGATTCGAGCGACTTGCGGTTCAGATTCTTCGATTCGATGCGTGAAAGAAAATCAGAAAGATTTTTGAAGACGCCGCGCGCCGCCCGTTCAGAGATAATCGCTTCTGAAATCCCGTCGCCGAAGTTCTTGATCGACGAGAGTCCGAAGCGGATGGAGTCTTCGTCGCTCGGCATTCCTGTCTCCGGGTACGCAATTTTCTTGCTAGAAAATTGCTCAGTCCTCGCCTCGTCAGTCTGCGGGGCCCCTGCGACAGAAACGCCTTCGCGACGGACCACCGTGAACGCCGTTCCGCTCTCGTTCACATCAGGCGGTAGAACCGGGATACCCATGCGCTTGGCCTCGGCGACGAAGACGGCGATAGCGTCGGTGTCGCCCGAGTCGGCGGTGAGGACGGCGGCGAGGTACTCGACCGGATAGTTCGCTTTCATGTAGGCGGTCTGGTAGGCGACCTTGCCGTAGCTCGCGGCATGGGCCTTATTGAAGCCGTACGCGGCGAAGGGTTCGATAAGGAGCCAGAGCTTCTCGGCTTTCTCCTTGGTCAGTTTTCCGTATTCGATAAAGCCCTTGAGGAGCTTTTCTTTCTCCGCCTGCATAACGGCGGGGATCTTCTTGCCCATCGCCTTCCTAAGCGCGTCCGCCTCGAGCCAGGAATATCCGCCGAGCTTGATAGCCGAGAGGAGCACGTCGTCCTGGTAGACAAGAAGCCCATAGGAGAAGTCGAGATACTCTTTCATGCGCGGATCGAGGAAGTTGATGAGCCGCGGATTATGCTTGCGCTCGATATATTGCGGTATGGTCTCCATCGGGCCGGGGCGATACAGCGCGACCATGGCGTTGATGTCGTGGATGGTCGAGGGCTTGAGCTCCTTAAGCCAGCGCGTCATCCCCGAGCCGTTTAGCTGGAATGTCCCTTCCGTCTCGCCGCGCGCGAGCATCTCGAAGGTCTTCGCGTCGTCAATCGGAACATTCTCAATGTCTACGACGATGTTTCTTGTTTCTTTCACGCGTGCAACTGCATCAGCGAGAATCGCGAGATTCTTAATACCGAGGAAATCGAATTTGAGAAGTCCCACGCCGCCGTATTCGTCGGTGATGGAGTACATGTCGTATTGCGTAATCATCTTGCCGGTTCCTTTCGGGTCGGGCTGGACGGGGGTCCACTCGGAGAGCGGCGTCGGCGCGACCACGACGCCCGCCGCGTGGACGCCGACGTGCCGTACGCACCCCTCAATGCGCTTCGCGAGGTCGATAATCTCGCGCGAATCGTCGTCCTCGGCGTACAGCGTTTTCAGATCGGGCTCGAGTTCAAGCGCGCGATCGATGGTCATCGGGAAGCCTTGGGCGCCGAGGGGGATAAGCTTGGCGATGCGATCGCCGGTCGAGTAGGAGTGGCCGAGAGCTCGCGCGACGTCGCGTACCGCCGCTCTTGCCATCATCGTCCCGAAGGTGCCGATCTGCGCGACGTGATCCTCGCCATATTTCTGCTTCGTGTAGGCGATCATGTCGTCGCGCCGGTCGTCGGCGATGTCCATATCGATATCCGGCGCCTTCGGGCGTTCCGGATTAAGGAATCGTTCGAAGGGCAGTTTATAGAAGAGCGGGTTTACGTTCGTGATTCCGACGAGATAGGCGACGAGGCTTCCGGCCGCGCTTCCGCGCGTGGTGGTGAGGATCCCGGTGCGTCGCGCGAAGGCGAGCAGGTCGGCGACGATGAGGTAATATACCGCGAATCCCTTGTTGATAATGATATCCAGTTCGTAGTCGATGCGGTCGGCGACCTCCTCCGTTTTCTCGAGTCCGCGTTCCGCGATGCCCGCGTACGCCTTCGCGCGCAGTTCTTCGTCGTGATTCTTAAAGCCCGGCGAGATCGGCACAGCGGGGAAGGTCCATCTGCCGAGCTCGAAAGAGAGATTGCATCGGTCGGCGATGAGCCGGGAATTGCCGACAGCTTCCGGCACGTCCTTGAAAAACTTTTCGGCTGTCTTCTCGCTGATGAAAGAGAAGTCCTCATCCTCGTTCCTGCCGCGGCCCCCTTGCCGGATGCGGCGCATAATCTCCGTCGCGGCGCGGTCGTCGGGCTCCAGATAGTACACGTCGTTTTGGGCGACGAGCGGCGTTCCGCTCTCGCGCGCGAGCGCGATGATCGCTTTCTGCAGAGCCTCGTGGCCGGCGACTCTCGGATGGTGTGTAATCTCGAGAAACACGTTTTCCGTGCCGAATATATTTTTGAATTCCGCGAGCGCGGCCGCGGCGCCGTCGTGGTCGCCTGCGCGCAGGCACTGCGCGGCGTCGCCGGCGAACGAGGGGAGTATCGCGATGATGCCGCGGCCGCGCTCGCGCAGAAGCTCTTTGTCCATGCGCGGCCGCTCGAAGAACCCTTCCGTCCACGACTTGGTCACGAGCGCGAGAAGATTCGTGTACCCCTCGTTGTTCTCTGCCAAGAGGACGATGTTCGACCGTTTCGTATCGAGCCCAGGGTCCTTCTCATGGCGCGATCGCGGGGCGAGATACGCATCGACGCCGAGTATCGGCTTCACTCCCGCTTTCGTCGCCGCCTTATAGAACTCGATAGCGCCGTGCATATTGCCTCGGTCAGTGAGCGCAAGGGTGTCCATATCCTCTTTCTTTGCTTTCTCCACGAGCTCGTCTATCTTAGGAAGGGCTTGAAGGAAGCTGTAGTGGGAGTGAGTGTGGAGGTGGATGAAGCGCGATGCCATTGCCCCCAGAATACCAAACTCACGACACAGTTGACCAAATGTTATTGAATGGTAATGTCATTCCGCACCTTACTCAAGGAGAAGAAGATGCTCGAGTTCCTTCGAAGTTTAGTTTCCCGACCGAAACCCGCTGTCCATTGCGGTCATCTTGTCTCGCAGGCGCAAGGAAATACAACGGCATTCGATGAAAACAGAACTTGCACTATCCCGCGGGATTCCGACGGACACCTCCCATATTGTCACGCCTGCATTGGTTCCATGTCAATTCGCTGCGCCTGGTGTGGCTTGCCGATCTTCGTCGGCGATATGGTCACGCTGCATTCTGTCGGCGGCAAGAAGCCAGACCAGAAAATCCCCGACCATGCAGTGATTCTCGATGCGAAGAGTCGGATTCTCGTGGGATGCGCCCGGGTCAACTGTGCCGATAGTGGTGCCGATTACGCTGGCTTCTGGATACCTGCCGATAAGCAGCGTAACGGCCGGTGGATTGGCGGCGTACAACCGTTCCCGAGTGCGATCGAAATAGCGATGGGGAACAGGGGAGCCGTCAACATCGGTGACTTGTCCGAACACGGAGCCGCAACTGCGGAGAATCGCGTTATCATCCCGGCGCGCATGTCGCTCGCCGCGTAGCAGGGTGGGATCATTTGGAATTGCCGGACCGCGCTCCGGCAATTTTCTTTTTGTTATGCTTGGGAGATGAGATTCATGCTCGGGGTAGACGAGGCGGGGCGGGGTCCCCTTGCGGGGCCAGTGGCGGTCGGAGTGGTCGCGGTGCCGGAGGGGTTCGATGTGGCACTGGAGTTCCCGGGCGTTGCGGATTCGAAGAAGCTTTCAGAAAAGAAGCGCGAAACGCTGTTCACGATGCTCGAGGCGCGCGTCGCCCGGGGCGACGCGCGCTTTATCGTCGAATTTGAGAGCGCGGAAACTATTGATAGGGAAGGCATCGCGAGCGCGGTGCGCCGCGCGCTCTCGCGCGGCGTGAATGCGCTCGTAAAGGAATGGGAAAGTCAGACTTTACCAGAATTTCAAAAGTCTGACTTTCCCATTCCTGACTTCCACATTCTGCTTGACGGCTCGCTTAAGGCTCCGCCGGAGTATTCCCAAGAAACTATTATCAACGGCGACGAACTCGTTCCCCTCATCTCGCTCGCATCCATCGTAGCGAAGGTCTCTCGCGACCGGCTGATGGTCAAGCTCGCGCCCGAGTACCCGCACTACGGTTTTGAAAAACACAAAGGCTACGGAACTAAGGGGCACTACGAGGCACTCAAAAAACACAGTCTTTGCGATATCCACCGCCGGTCTTTCATCCACCTTGATTCTAAGGATACATAAGGTATAGTCTCACCTTGTGTCCAGCCAAGGGGGCCGGACATGGCGATCTTTCACCGGAGGAGAGATGGAAAAGAAGTTCAAGAAAAAGTCGGAAATTGCCAAGGACAAACATCGGGCATCACTTGCGGGGACAGAATTCGCCTGCTGTGCCGATTGTCCGGGAACCCTGGGCAAAATTACCGCAGAGGGGCAGATGTTGTGCTCCAATGTGAACGGCATACCCGTTTCAGTGACGGCGTCACAGGCCAAGGCTTGTGACGGAAGCAAACCGCTGGTCTGTGGGGAAAACAAAAAAAACTACAGACCACACCCGGTGTTCCGTCGTCCGGAACACCATCAGTAAATGAGCTTTATGCTCTGCGTCAGCCTTCGGGCTGGCGCTTTGTCTTTTTATAACCGCTGTGATAAGCTTTTCCGTATGTCAATCCGAATGCGCCACACGAGGGGCCACACCAATAACCGCCGGTCGCACCACGCGCTCGAGGGTATCAATATCGTGAAGGATAAAGAGAGCGGCAATCTCCGCCTCCCGCACCGCCTCGACGAGACGACGGGGATGTATCGCGGCAAGCAGATATTCACTCCGCGCGCGAAGTCGGTGAAGGTCGAGAAAATCAAGGGACCCTCGACGGCTCCCTCTGCCGAGCATGTTCACGATCATACGCACGACCACGCAAACGCCGAAGCGAAGATGTCAAAGGGCGTTACCGGCAAGGTCGCGACCGGCGGCAGACCGAAGGCCCGGAGCGGTTTCGGCGGTGGCGTCTAGAGTCGTTTTTCAACAGAAGAAAAACGGCCGCGCTTGCGCGGCCGTTTTGTTTGTTATACTACGCGCACAGATCTTTTCATGGCGAATCGACACCTAGCACGTTCTGTCGTCCTTCAGACTCTCTTCGAGTGGGATACGATGCATGCGTCCGATGCGGATGCTCTTAATATCCTCGCGCGCAATGTCGCGGAGTTCGGCGGCGACGATGCCGACCATCCTTTTATGGAACAGCTTCTTACGGGCGTGCTCGCGAAGAAGCCGGACATCGACCTCGTTATCGAGAAGGCCGCGCCGGAATGGCCTCTTGAGCGCATCGCGCCGGTCGACCGCAACATCCTGCGCCTCGGGCTGTACGAATTACTTTTTGCCGATCGTACGCAAGTGCCGGCAAAAGTCGCTATCAATGAGGCCATCGAGCTCGCGAAGACCTTCGGCGGCGACTCAAGCGGCCGGTTCGTCAACGGCGTCCTCGGCGCGGTATACAAAGAGCTCGGCGAGCCCGGTAAAGACGAGCAAGGAGCGAAGAAAAGTAGTAAAGTAAAATACGAAGATATGCCCTTACAGCGACTTGGCGGTGCTGTTGTGTACAGCAAGCACGACGGACAAATTTACATCGCCCTCGTGCACGACGTCTTCGGGCACTGGACGCTCTCCAAAGGAAAGATCGGCGACAACCCAGCGATAGAACACGAGACTGCTGAAGAAGGAACTACTCGGGAAATTAAAGAGGAAATTGGTTTGGATATTGTTATAGAGGGGAAAATTGGTGAGAATGAATACACTGCATCACACCCAGAGCGTGGCAAGTATCGCAAGCATGTAATCTATTTCCTCGCTCGAGCAGAGTTCGTACCTCTCCAATTACAACAAGGGAAAGGTGGGCTCGACGACGCAAAATGGTTCCGCCTCCAGGACATCATTGACCTCAATTTCTATGATGATATGCTCCCCATCGTCACTGCGGCCGTTCAGAAACTCCTCGACCATGCGGGGAATGAACGCGACCGGAGTGCCCGTCCTCATGCCTGATTTCCAAACTTTTGCCACACACATCGGAGTCTCGTTTAAAAACATCGCGCTTCTCGCCGAGGCGCTGACGCATCGCTCGTACCTGAACGAACATCGCGAGTACGCCGGTTCGCATAACGAACGGCTCGAGTTTCTCGGCGACGCGGTCTTGGAGCTCGCCGCGACCGACTTTCTCTTTAAGAAATTCCCGGCAAAGCCGGAAGGCGAGCTTACCGCGTATCGCGCCGCACTCGTAAACACTGTCTCCTTGGCGGAGAGCGCGCAGGCGCTCGGCATCAACGATTATTTACTGCTCTCCAAGGGCGAGGCTAAAGATACCGGCCGCGCCCGCGACGTTATCCTCGCCGATGCTTTCGAGGCTATTATCGGCGCGATTTATCTCGACCAAGGATACGGCGCGGCCGAAGCGTTCGTCGCGAAAAATATTTTCGACAAAATCGACGGTGTCATCGAGAAGCGCTCCTACCAGGACGCCAAGAGCAGATTCCAGGAGACGGCGCAGGAGAAGCGCGGCATCACGCCCGCCTATGAGACGCTCTCGGAGGTCGGCCCCGATCACGACAAGAAATTCACCGTCGGCGTATTTATCGGCCGTGAAGAGGTCGCGCGCGGGGAGGGGAAGAGCAAACAGGAGGCGGAGCAGTCTGCCGCCCAAGCGGGACTTGACAAGATGAGATGGTAGCGTAATATTTATTTAGGCTTTGTTCAAAAAAGGGGGAATAAGAATGTTTCGAGCATGGAAGACGAGCACGGTAATTGCCGTGCTCCAAGCGCTTTTCGGCGGTATGATGTACGCGACCACCGGAAGCGTGCGAGACGTTGTTCTGGTTTATGCCGCCGTAGCCGTCACGGCGGAGGTCGTGATGGTCGAGTTCAAGCTCGGCGATCGAATGGAGAGAGAAGCCGGTTCTATCGCCGGCATCACCGCCGTCGCGGTATACGCCGCGACGCTCGTGAGAAACGGGACTCCGATATTTTTCGGACTCGCTCTCCTCGCGGCAGTACTGCTTCCTATAGTATTCGCGCGGCTGTCGCTCGCACGGAGGGGGGTGCCGGTATCGGCGACAGAGTTTGCGGTGATACTGCCGCTCGGCATCGGTACCGTGCTCGGTGGAGCAGTTCTGCTCTATCGTGCATGGAAGAAGTTTTGCGCATAATGACAATCGAGACTGTGATTGTGCGCAACGCCCTCCTCACCGAGGGCGTTTTGTTTTGGTACAATAGCGGATAATGTTGAAGCGATTAGAGATCGTCGGGTTCAAGTCGTTCGCCAAGAGGACGGTCTTGGATTTTTCCAATGCGACCACAGCTATCGTCGGGCCGAATGGCTCCGGGAAGAGCAACGTCGCGGAGGCGTTCCGCTTCGCGCTCGGCGAGCAGTCGATGAAGAGCATGCGCGGCAAGCGCGCCGAGGACCTTATCTGGGGCGGTTCGCACACCGCTCCGCGCGCGAACCGCGCGTCGGTTTCTATCGTCTTCGATAATTCTCGCCGTGCATTTAAGATTGATTTCGACGAAGTGTCCGTCGAGCGAGCCGTTTTCCGCGATGGCACGAGCGAGTACTCCATCAATTCTTCAAAGGTTCGGCTCCGCGATGTCGAGGAGCTCCTTGCCGGCGCGAATATCGGCGAGACCGGCCATCACATTATCTCCCAGGGCGAGGCGGATCGGATACTGCTCGCCTCTCCCCGCGACCGCCGCGCTCTTCTCGAGGACGCACTCGGGCTGAAGATATACGAATTTAAAAAGCAGGAGGCCGCGCGGAAGCTCGAGAAAACGGAAGAGAACATTTCGCAGGTCAATTCTCTTCGCCGAGAGTTGGCACCGCACCTGCGCTTTCTCGAGAATCAGGTAAAAAAGCTCGAGCGCTCCGACGCGCTTCGCGCCGAGCTCGTCGGTCTCGCCCAGACATATTTCGCCATTGAGGATGCGTATCTCGTGCGGGAGAAGTCGAGAGTAGCCGAAGAGGAACGGAATGCCGCCGAACGGCTCGCGGTCGCGAGCGCGGAACTCGACCGGGTCGCGGATCCCGCATCTGCGGATCAGGGGACGATACAGCGCACCGAGGCTCTGCGGAAGGCGGAGCGCGAGGTTACCGAGCTCTCTGCGGCGCGCGCGGCGCTCTCGCGCGAGATGGGGCGGGTCGAGGGCGCCTTAAGCGAGGTGAAGCGCCGCGCCGCCGCGGTCGCGCGCGAGCCGTACGCGAAGGTGCCGCGCGAGGAGCTCGAGGCTCTTCGGAGCGAGGTCGAGAAGCAGGTTGAAGGCGCCGAGGGTACTCCCGAGGCGATGCGCGCCGCGCTCGGCGCCATCAGGAACGCGATTCGATTCTTCTTCGCTCGCTACGGCGCGCCGAGCGACGAACGCTTCTCCGACGAGGAGGATGCCGCGTTCAAGCTCGACACCGAGCGCGCCGCTCTCGCCGAGAAGTATGCGGCGGTATCCGCAGATCTCGAAAGGGCCGAGGCGGCCCGCTCCCGCTCCCGCGAGGCGATGCTCGCGCTCGAAGAGACCGATCGAGAAGTCCGCCGCCGCATCCTCGATCTCGCCCAAGAGAAGTCGCGCGAGGAAGGCGCTGTCGCGAGAGCCGAGGCGCGCGACTACGAGCTCTCACTCCTTGCCGAGGCGCTCGAACGCGACAAGGCCGAGGCGCTCGCGATAGCCGGCTCGGCCGCCCTTTCTTACGAACCGCTTTCGGCAGTGCCGCCGGAGGAGCGCGCGGCGCAGGAGGCGCGCAAGAAATCTCTCGAGCGTACGAAAATCCGCCTCGAAGAAGCTGGCGGCTCGGGAGAGGAGATCAGGCGGGAACACAAGGAGGTCGCGGAGAGGGAAACCTTTCTCGCCAAGGAGCTCGATGATCTCGCGAAGTCGGCGGCGGGCCTCGGTGCGCTCATCCGCGATCTCGATGCCGAGCTCGGGAAGCACTTCTCCGAGGGGCTCGCCAAGGTGAACGCCTCGTTCAACGAATACTTCGCGCTTATGTTCGGCGGCGGATCGGCGCGCCTAACTCTCGAAGAGAGCGAAGACCCCGAGGAGTCAGACGACGAGGGGCTGGAAGAATTTGCCGACGAATTACCAAAAGAGAAAGAGAGGCCAGGAATTGAGATCGCCGTAAACCTACCGAAGAAGAAAGTGCGTTCGCTCATGCAGCTTTCAGGTGGCGAGCGGGCGCTTGCCTCCATCGCGCTTATCTTCGCGATGAGCCAGGTGAACCCGCCTCCCTTTTTGATACTGGACGAGACCGATGCCGCGCTCGACGAGGCCAACAGCCGCCGTTACGGCGATATGATAGAGAATCTTGCAAAGAAGTCCCAGCTCATCGTCATCACCCACAACCGCGAGACGATGACTCGCGCTGGCACGCTCTACGGCGTCACCATGGGCGGCGATGGGGTCTCAAAATTGCTCTCGGTCAAGTTCGAGGAAGCGGTACAGGTTGCAAAATAGGCTTTTAAGGCGTATATAAAGCTAGTTCAAACAAGAAAGGGAGGTGCAAATGTTCTTCTTTCGTCCAAGTCCGAGATTTAAGATTCGGCAAATTGTTCAAGTCTCGCGCGTGGCAGGCGTGTCGGAGTCGCGCTTTCTCCGAATAGACGAGTATCGTTGGGACACAACGCTCAAGGCGTGGGTGTACGAGGGACCGTTGATGAAGATTGGCGGTCGCAATGGCACAAGTAAGCTCGTCTTTTCGGCATCGGGGAAGTTTCTGGAGAGGTCGCTTGTGCCGATCGATGGGCTGGAGTAGATAGGGGCGAGATGTCTCGCGGTAACGCGGCAGGATTCCCATCCTGTCGCGTATTTTTTATACGACCGGCACGAAGTCCAATTCTTTTTCGGCAACTCTCGCGGCGGCTATAATTATGGACATCGTAAGTCCATATATTCATTCAAGACGGAGTAGTCCGAGATCTGTCTCAGCATCTGCCAAATAGTCGCGCAAAGAATGCAAATAATTACCTAGTACGTCCTTGAAGAGTGACGTAGTGAGTATGGAAGGGAAATTTCTCCTGTTCGTATAGTCCAAATAACTACTCCAACGATACTGATCTAGATACTCAAGTGCTCCTCGCACATCATTGATCCCGGCATGACTACGCTCTCGCCAGAGTCCTGCGCCAGGGAAATAATCAAGCGGATTTAGATGGATGTAGTGAAGGATGTAGTTAAAATGTGCATCACGCTCTATATGAATTTTCTTCGTGCGTCCTTGGAAAAGGGTACCGACCCGCTCATATTTTTCGTTGAATGATTTTGCATACCCGACATTCAACTTGCGTAGGAACAGGGACATACCTTTTTCTACAAGTTCCGAAATAAGGAGGTGATAATGATTCTTCATTAAGCACCAACCGTGTATTTCGACCAACCGTTCTCTTGGTCGCTTTTCGATATATGGACTTACGATGTCCATAGATTTGAGACGGTAGCCAAGATTGGGATCAGCAGGAGACGTGTCGTTGAACTCGTAGAGGTCGTGAATGAATCGAAGACGGTCGCGATCATCCATGAATAATTCACGTCCATCGACACCACGGTTGAGTACATGCCAGAGTTCCATGTTCCAAGCGTAGCATGTTTATGGACTTACGATGTCCATAATTCACATGGGCGGCGACGGCGTCAGCAAGTTGTTGTCAGTAAAATTCGAGGAGGCCGTCGCGGTCGCGAAGTAAGATTTGCATGGTTCATACATACATAAGGTATACACTCCTAGCCAAGTCAGGTTCCTGGTGGGGTGGGACGTGAGGTAGGACTCGGTGTCCAAACCGGCTGGTCCAAGGTAAACGTTCTTCACTCATCCAAAGGCCATGGATGAGGCTTCCATCTGGTTAGAAATCTGAATATGCGCCGAAACGTTTGAATGTCACGGTGGGGCGCGGATTCTACGGGATCCGCGCTTATTTTTTTATGCTAGTACGAAATCAAGTTCTTTCTCCGCGATGCGGGCGGCGGCGAGCTTCACGCGGATGGGGTCGCCGAGGCGGTATGCCTTTTTCGTGCGGCGGCCGACGAGGCGGTACTGCTTTTCTTCATATTCAAAGTAATCATCACCGACATCCTTAATGCGTATCATGCCGTCGGCGTGCGTGGTCTGTTCTTCCACATACAGCCCGCGCTCGGTGACGCCCGAGACGACGGCGTCGAATTCTTCTCCGATGCGGTTCGCGAGGAATTCGACCTGCTTCATCTTGATCGAGTCGCGTTCGGCGTCGGCGGCCGCGACCTCGCGCTCCGATGCGTGTAGCGCGAGCCGATCGAATTCTTGCATCTCTTCTTGGGTGATAGGATCGCCTCCCGCGTGCGCCTTCACGAGCCGGTGGATGACAAGGTCGGGATAGCGGCGTATCGGCGAGGTGAAGTGGGTATAGAAGTCGAATGCGAGCCCGAAGTGGCCGATATTCCGCGTGGTATAGACGGCTTTGCTCATCGAGCGCAGGGTCGCGGTCTTTACGAGATACTCTTCGGGTTTGCCCTTCACCGACTCGAGGAGTCTGTTCAGCTCCGCGCCGGTTACTTGCCCGCTCCCCGACGTCTTCAGGTGGTAGCCCATGACGCGGAGCAGGTGCGCGAGGTTCTCGATACGGTCGGTATCCGGAGCGTCATGGACGCGATAGAGCGATCGGAAGTGCGCCCCGCCATTTTGCGTAAGCTCGGAGAGATGCTTCGCCACCGCTTCGTTGGCGAGAAGCATGAAATCTTCGATGAGGAGATTGGTCGCCTTGCGTTCCTTCAAGCGGATGGCAACGGGCTTGCCTTCGGCATCGAGCTCCACCTTCACCTCGGCGGTATCGAATTCGATAGCGCCTTTGGCCTGACGACGGGCGCGGATCTTCTTTGACAGTTCAAAAAGCGTCGAGAGTTCTTCGTGCAGGTCGCCCGCGCCCTGGTCGAGCACCTCTTGCGCGTTTTCGTAGGTGAAGCGCTTGTCGGAGTGGATGACCGTCTCGCCGAACCACTCGTCGAGGATATTCGCTTCGTCGTCGAGCGTGAAGACGGCGGAGACGGCGAGACGGTCTTCTTCCGGCTTGAGCGAACAGAGGTCGTTGGAAAGGATCTCGGGAAGCATAGGGATCGTGCGATCAACGAGATAGACGCTCGTGGCGCGCTCGGCGGCTTCTGTATCGAGCGCGGTGCCGGACTTCACGAAGAACGAGACGTCGGCGATGTGGACGCCGACCTCTATGTTTCCATCGGGAAGCTTCCGTACCGAGAGCGCGTCGTCGAAGTCTTTTGCGTCGAACGGGTCGATCGTGCAGGTGCGAACCTTTCTAAAATCAGCGCGCGGATTGCGCGCGATCCGCACAGACGCTTCTTCCGCAAGTATCGCGGCGCCGCTCTTCTCCAGTCTCTCCGCATCCGCGACGACACCAGGAGGGAAGTCAGACGAGAACCCCTGGCCGAGCGCGAGCGCGCGCATCTCGGTCTCGTGGACGCCCGCCTTGCCGATAACCTCTTCGATAGCACCGAGCGGGTATTCCTTGTCCGCATCCCAGCTCACGAGCCGCACGAGCGCTTTACTGCCAATCAGCTTCGCAAGGTCGCCTGTCCCGAGCGAAGTCGAGGGGAGAATGACGATCGGGACGTACATCTTCTTGTAGTCGGGTTGTAAGAAGGTGAGTCTGTCGCCTGCCCCGAGTGAAGTCGAGGGGTCCTCGACGAGCGTACCGACGAAGGTCTCTCTCGCGCGAGAAACTATTTCAGTCACCTTGCCTGCGGCGCGCGCGGGCATCGTGCCGCGAGGATCGCTATACATGCCCATCGGGATAACTTTTACGATATCGCCCGAGAGCGCATGGCCGGCCCATTCCGGCGGGATGATGAGATCCTCGGCTTCCTTGCCCGACGTAGCTTCAGCGGAGTCGGGAGAGGATGCCGTAGGAACGGCAAAAAAGCCGAAGCCTTTTCTGGTCATCGTTATCGGGCCTTCGTAGAGAGCGTCTATCGGCATTTCCTCCACTGTAGCAAATTGTCCGCTTATTTGCGATTTTTGCGCCGGTCTGGTACAGTTCCGCCTACATGTTGATGATTCGATTCCAGCGCATCGGCCGGACCAACGATCCGGCATTTCGCATTGTCGTCCTCGAGAAAGAGCGCGCGGCGAAGGCCGGCAATATCGTCGAACTCCTCGGCACCTACAACCCGCGCAGTAAGGCGCTCACGCTCGATGAGGAGCGGGTGAAGCATTGGATACGTCAGGGTGCCCAGCCGACGGATTCCATCCACAATCTCCTGGTGAACAAGAAGGTCATCGAGGGCAAGAAGGTGAACGCGCTCCCGAAGAAGACTCCGCAGAACCCTACTTCGCCAGAGGCTACGAAGGGCACGGAAGGAGTGGCGGCTGTACCGACAGAAGCGGAGGTGGCAGCTGAAGCTGAGCCGGCCCCTGAATCAACGCCGGTTGCATAACCCGCCGCCAGAGGCGGCGGGTGCTACTATTTAGATATGGAACCAGACCAAGCATTCCTCGAATACGCGGTGAAGGCGATTACTGACCACCCGGAAGCGGTCGAGACAACGCGCACCATCGACCAGATGGGCGTCCTCCTCACCCTTACCGTCCATCCCGAGGATATGGGGAGGATCATCGGCAAGAGCGGCAAGACGATGGAAGCGTTCCGCATCCTTCTGCGGGTCATCGGCATGAAGGGGAACGCGCGCGTGAATCTGAAGCTCAACGAGCCTGTCGGCGGCAAGCGCCAGCCGATCGGCGAGTCGGAAGCAAAGACGGTCGACCAAGTGGTCGAGGAGTTATCCTAGTGGTTCATGAATCGAGTTGACTCATGGTTTAAAAATCTTAAAGATGTTTGGCTAAAGAAAGACATTGCTTCGATCAGAAATCTTTTAGCCCCACAATTTTCGTATTACGAAGATCCTTTTGAGGTCGCACTCACTTCTTGGCCTGAAGTGGAAAGTGCATGGAAGGAGGTTGAAGAACAAGAAATCCTAAAGCTCGCTATCAATTCTCTTTTTTCGAATGAACACGAGGGTTTAGCCTCATACGAATTAGCGTATAAAGACGCTAGAGGAAATGTCCATGAGTCTCGAGGGGCGTATTACGTGAAGCTTGATTTAGAAGGTAAATCGGTTGAGTTTAGGCAGTGGTGGGTTAGTAAGTAAGCTATGAAATTTCATCTCATCACATTGTTTGCAGATGCCTGCGACGCATACTTAAGCGCGTCGATACTCGGGCGCGCGCGGAAAGAGAAGAAGATTTCAATACAGTACCAGAACCCCCGCGACTTCGTCGCGGGGAAAGCAGGGAGTTATAAGAAGGTAGACGACAAGCCCTACGGCGGCGGCCCGGGGATGGTGATGCAAGCGATGCCTGTTATCAAGGCCGTCGAAAAAGCTTTGAAGCATGTTGGACGTGGTACGTCCAACATGAAAAAGCCAGTCATTATTTGGTTTTCGCCGAGCGGGAAGCAGTTTACGAATAAAGATGCCGACAAGCTCGCAAAGTACAGCGACGTGGTTCTTGTCTGTGGCCGTTACGAGGGCATCGACGAACGCGCGAAGAAGATATTAAAGACGCTCGCGCCGGTGAAGGAGTACGCCGTCGGCGAGGCAGTCTATACCGGCGGGGAAGTGCCGGCGCTCGCGATAGTCGACGCCGTCACGCGCCGCCTGCCAGGCGTCCTCGGTAAAGACGCCTCGGTAGAGGAGCGCCGCATCGCCTCTTCGGCCGTCTACACCCGCCCCGAAACCATTTTGTATAAAGGTAAGAAATATAAAGTGCCGAAAGTGCTCCAAACCGGCCATCACGCGAACATTGACAAGTGGAGAAAGAAGAGGTAAATATTAATATTGAGAGTTTTCGGAGATCATGAAATGTCCCATTGGATTAGAGTCGCCACGAACGTGATCGATGTTCCAGAATGGTTCTACGGACCGTACCCTTCCGCGACAGAGGCGGAACAAGCGCTAAAGGATGGAGGCTGGGAGAATTACCGATTGTATTTCCCCGTCGTCGGGATGTGCGTGATTGTTCAGACTGCCAAGATTATTGAACAGAAACGTAGACCGGTAAGATACAAGGGAAGGACGGAACTTCCGCATCGGAATATGTTCAAACAGTGAGCAACTATTCCGAACCGATACAGCCCCGGTATATGGGCTGTTTTGTTTTGTCGCAGGGCTGCAAATATTGTTATCAGCCATCGACCGACAAAGATAACAATATTTCTACCTCCAAACCGGCCACCACGCGAACATTGACGCCTAGCAGAAGGAGAAATAACAGGAGGGAAGTCAGACTTTCTATTGCTTGACACAGGTACCCATCAGGAGAAGTATGAACACTGGTAAGGGGTACGCCCCTTCCATTAACGAAGTTCTTTGAGAAAGGAGTCGAGGGTATGCCTTCGCAAAAATTGGTAGAACTGGTTCCTAAGCGCGTATTCACACAGGAAAAATGGATTGCGCTCGCCGAAGAGCGTCGGGCGATGATTAAACCGTTTCTTCCGCGGTTTACGCTTAAGCGCCTGGGAAAGGTCCAGTGTGTGAGGAAGGGCAAGTACAGTACCGGCGCACTTGAAGATGACCGCCCTTTAGTTGAGCCCGGAGGAATAGCATCGGGCCTTAACACCGAGGGGGTCTGGAACAAATGCTATCCGGTCACGATGCTGAAGGCATCGTGGAGTGGCACCTGGGGTCTCAGCCGTTCTGGCGCCTGGATCCTTGTGAAGCTCAACATCATGCGCGACTTGAAAGACGAACGTGTCTACAAGGTGGGCGTTCATGAGGTCGAACTACTCGAACTGATCAATGCTCTGGGCGTTGAGCCGTGCCAGGTATGGGGTCGACTCGCCGAACAAGTGCACGAGTGGGAGTTTGAACACAATAGGCTATACGAGTCGCTTGAACACCTCCATTCGACATTCCGAGAAGACAGTACGCTTATACATTACCTAAGTACATAATAATACCGTACGCCGAGTACGCCCACAGTACACCCACTTTAGTTTCAAGAGTTTCGAAAGCGGACCCCTGTAGGTCCGCTTTCTCTTTTATCCACAGGGGGTTGCGGGAAAGATTAGGGGATGGTAGGTTAGGGATACAAGATACGAGTGAGTAACGGAGGGCGACAGTGAAAGATTCATAGGGGAACAAGAAAGAAACGCATAAGCGCAAGCGGATTTATTTCCGTGCGTTCGCATTTGTATATTTGTTTTAATTACCACCTCACTTATCCCTCACATGCTCAAGAAACTCGTCCAGAAGACCTTCGGCGCGTATCGGGCTCCTTCGGTTCCGTTTCCGGACCTTGTCGGCCACCAGAGGTCTTCGTTTGACTGGCTTTTGAAGGATGGTCTCAAGGAGCTCTTTAAGGAGTTCTCGCCCATCACCGACTATTCAGGGAAGAAGTTCGAGCTCGAGTTCGAGAGCTTCGAGATCGGCGAGCCGAAGTACGACGAGCAGTTCGCGCGCGAGAATATGCGCACCTACGAGGCGCCGATAAAGGCGACCGTGAAGCTCGTTAACAAGAGCTTCGGCTCGGAGAAGCGGCAGGAGATCTTCCTGACCGATATGCCGATGATGACGCCGCACGGTTCGTTCATCGTCTCGGGCGTCGAGCGCGCCATCGTCCCCCAGCTTGCGCGAAGCTTCGGCGCGTTCTTTGTTTCCGAGCTCCTGCGCGGGAAGCCGTTCTTCGGCGCGAAGATCATCCCGCTCCGCGGCGTCTGGATAGAGATAGACTCGGAGGCTGACGGAGCGATTTTCGTGAAGATAGACCGGAAGCGCAAGTTCCCGATCACCCAGCTCTTGACCGTCTTCGGCGGTGGGCTCGGCGAGGCGGTAGCCAAGCATTTCGCCAATGACCCGCTCGCGCTCGCGGCTGTGAAGGCGACGCTTGCGCACGACGAAGCGAAGTCGATCGAAGAGGCGTATATCGAGATTCATCGCCGGATGAGGGACGGCGACCTCGCGACGCCTGAAAATGCAAAGAACTTCGTGCAGTCGCTCTTCTCGACCGAGCGCTACGACATCGGCCGCGTCGGTCGCCACCGCCTGAACGCGCGCTTCGGACTCCCCCTGACCGAGAAGGCGCTTGAGAAGCGTACACTCTCCCTCGCCGACTTCGTCCGCATCGTGGGAGAGATAACGAAGCTGAACGCCGACCCTTCGGCGCGCCCCGACGACATCGACCACCTCGGCTTCCGTCGCGTGCGGTTCGTGGGCGAGCTCCTCCAGGCGCGCATGCGCGTCGGTATGAGCCGTATGAAGCGTAATATCCAAGATAGGATGTCGACGATCGAGAGCGAGACCACGCTTCCGATGGCGCTCGTCAATCCGCGCCCGTTCCATGCATCGGTGCACGAGTTCTTCACCGCCAACCAGCTCTCGCAGTTTATGGACCAGCAGAATATCCTCTCCGAACTTGAGAACATGCGCACCTTCTCCGCGCTCGGCCCCGGCGGCCTCACGCGCGAGCGCGCGGGCTTCGAGGTGCGCGATGTGCATCCTTCGCACTACGGCCGTCTGTGTCCCATCCATACGCCCGAAGGTCAGAACATCGGCCTCATCCTCCACATGGCGACCCATGCGCGCACCAACGACTTCGGCGTCATCGAGACCCCGTACATCCGCGTCAAGAACGGCAAGGTAACCGAGGAGATTGTCTATCTGAATGCGCTCGACGAAGAGCTCGAGACAATCGCTCATGGCGCGACCACGATCGACGAGAAGGGTGCCATCGCATCCGAGTCTGTCGAAGCGCGACATAAGGGCGATCCGGTCATCGTCGCGCGCGAGGCGGTAACGCTCATGGACGCCTCGACGTATCAGATGTTCTCCATCGCGACGTCGATGATCCCCTTCGTCGACCACGACGACGCGAACCGCGCCTTGATGGGTTCGAACATGCAGAAGCAGGCGACGCCGGTACTTATCCCCGAGGCTCCACTTGTCGCGACCGGCATCGAGCGGCACGCCGCGATGAGCACCGGCCGTCTGGTGCTCGCGGAGGAGGCGGGCGAGGTAACCTACGTCGACGCGCGCAAGGTCGTCGTCGAGAACAAGGAAGGGAAGAAGAAAGAATATCGTCTCCAGGGTCTGACCCAGACCAACCAGAACTCGGCATTTATGCAGAGGCCGTCGGTCGTGCTCGGCGACGCGGTCAAGAAGGGCGACGTGCTTGCGGACAACTCTTCGACGGATCACGGCCAGCTCGCGCTCGGCCAGAACGTGCGCGTCGCGTTCATGAGCTGGAACGGCGCGAACTACGAGGACGCCATCGTCATATCCGAACGCCTGGTGGAGGAGGCGAAGTTTACCACTGTTCATATCGAGGACTTCGACTGCGTCGTGCGCGACACGAAGCTCGGTCCCGAGACGACGACGCACGATATCCCGAACGTCGGCGAGCTCCGGCTGAAGAATCTCGACGAGGAGGGCGTCATCCGCATCGGCGCGGAGGTGCGCCCGGGCGACATCCTTGTCGGCAAGGTTACGCCGAAAGGCGAGACCCAGCTCACGCCGGAGGAACGCCTTCTGCGGAGCATCTTCGGAGACAAGGCAAAGGACGTGAAGGATACAAGCCTCCGGATGGAGGGCGGCAAGCAGGGTCGCGTCATCGGGGTCAGAGTCTTTTCGCGCGAGAAGGGCGATCAGCTCGAGACGGGCATCATCAAGAAGATCGTGGTGACCGTCGCGCAGGTGAGGAACGTCTCGGTCGGCGACAAGCTCGCCGGACGTCACGGCAACAAGGGTGTCATCAGCCGCGTGCTTCCGGTCGAAGACATGCCCTACGATGCCAACGGCAATCCTATCGACCTTATCCTCACCCCGCTCGGCGTGCCCTCCCGCATGAACCTCGGACAGATTCTCGAGATGCATCTCGGGCTCGCGGCGCATACGCTCGGCTATCAGGCGGTCGTTCCGCCGTTCGCCGGCGCGACCGCCGACGAGATACGCGGCGAGCTCGAGGCCGCCGGCTTCTCTCGCGCAGGCAAGATGCGGCTCTATGACGGACGTTCGGGCGACGCTTTCGCACAGGATATTGCAGTCGGCTATATGTACATCCTGAAGCTTCATCACATGGTGGAAGACAAGATCCACATGCGCTCGATCGGCCCCTACTCGCTCATTACACAACAGCCGCTCGGCGGCAAGGCGCAGAACGGCGGCCAGCGTTTCGGCGAAATGGAAGTGTGGGCGCTTCTCGGTTATGGCGCCGCGTACACGCTCCGCGAGATGCTCACTATCAAGTCGGACGACATCCAGGGCCGCTCGGCCGCCTTCGACGCGATCGTCAAGAACGAGCCTATAAGCCACACCGGCACGCCGGCATCCTTCGCCGTGCTTACGAACCAGATTCGCGGACTCGCGCTCGATGTCGAGCCGCTGAATCTGCCGCCCGAACCGGAGCAATAGGAAATATAAACATTTAAACATTTAAACATTTAAAATTATGGCTTTTGCTCCCCGAAAACTCCCTCCGCGCGACACCTGGAACGGGCTCCGCCTCCTACTCGCCTCGCCGGAACGCATCCTCTCGTGGTCGAGCGGCGAAGTCACCAAGCCCGAGACCATCAACTACCGCACCCAGCGCTCCGAGAAGCACGGGCTTTTCGACGAGAAGATATTCGGTCCCGAGAAGGACTACGAATGCTACTGCGGCAAGTACAAGGGCATCCGCTACAAGGGCATCGTCTGCGACAAGTGCGGCGTCGAGATCACCCGCAGTATCGTGCGCAGGGAGCGCATGGGCCACATCGAGCTCTGCACGCCGGTCGCGCATATCTGGTTCCTGCGTTCGGTGCCGTCTCGGATGGCGCTCGTCCTCGGCGCGTCTGCGACCGATATCGAGAAGGTCGTCTACTTCGCCGGATATATCGTTACGAAGATCGCCGAGGAGGAGAAGAAACGACTCCTCACCGAGCTCGAGAGCGAATATAAGTCGAAGTACAAGTCGCTCGGGAGCGACAAGGAGCGCGACACACTGAAAGAGAAGATGACCCTTGCCAAAGCCGAGATAGAGGGCATCGTCGTGGGCTCGGTGCTCGACGAGCTTGAGTATCACCGCTTTTCGGTAAAGTACGGCGGTCTCTTCGAGGCGCGTATCGGCGCCGAGGCTATCTACGACCTCTTCCGCGGGCTCGACTTGAAGGAGCTCGAGAAGACGCTCACGGCCCGCTACCAGCATGCCGGCGCCGCCGAGCGCGAGAAGCTCGCGAAGCGTCTGTCGCTCATCGCCGGACTTATCAGCGCCGGCATTCGTCCGGAGTGGCTCTTCCTTACCCGCATCCCGGTCATTCCGCCAGCACTCCGCCCGATGGTCGCGCTCGAAGGCGGCCGCCACGCGACAAGCGACGTGAACGACCTCTATCGCCGCGTCATCAACCGCAACAACCGCTTGAAGAAGCTTATCGACATCCACGCACCGGAGGTTATCCTGCGCAACGAGAAACGCATCCTCCAGGAAGCGGTCGATGCGCTCCTCGACAATTCCATCAGGAAGAGCAGTGCTTCCGCCGGCGCGCTTACGATGACCCAACGCCGCCCGCTGAAGAGTCTCGCCGACTACCTGAAGGGCAAGCAGGGCTACTTCCGCCAGAACCTGCTCGGCAAGCGTGTCGACTACTCGGGCCGCTCGGTGATTGTCGTCGGCCCCGACCTCGAGCTCGACGAGTGCGGTCTTCCGAAGCACATGGCCTTGGAACTTTTCCGCCCGTTCGTGATCGCCGGACTCCTTGAGCGCGAGCTCGCGTTCAACATCCGCGGCGCTGGCCGCCTCATCGAAGACGGCGTCGCCGAAGTGTGGGAGATCCTCGAAGAGGCCATCAAGGGCAAATATGTACTGCTCAACCGCGCCCCGACGCTTCACCGTCAGGGTATCCAGGCGTTCCGCCCGCGGCTCATCGAGGGCGACGCTATCCAGCTCCACCCGCTCGTCTGCAACGCGTTCAACGCGGACTTCGACGGCGACCAGATGGCTGTGCATGTGCCGCTCTCGGACGAAGCGCAGTGGGAGGCGGCCAATATCATGAGCGCCAACAAGAACATCCTCAAGCCGGGCAACGGCGAGATGACGGTGCTCGCCGCGAAACCGCAGGACATTATCCTCGGCCTCTACTGGCTTACGAAAGCGGTGGATAAAGAAAAAGGCGAGGGTGAATATTTCTCATCGCCGAACGCGGCTATTCTCGCCTCCGAGTACGGTGCTATCGATCTGCGTGCCAAGATACAAGTACTGCCGGTTGTCGGAAAGGAGAAATATGCGGCCTTCGACGGACACTCGTTTGAGACGACGGTCGGCCAACTCCTCTTCAACACGGTGCTCCCCGCCGACTATCCGTTCGTAAGCGAAACCATTACCAAGAAGGTGCTCGCGCACATCATGACCGACTGCGCGGCGCGATACGGATTTGATGCGGTACCGAACATCGTGAACAAAGTGAAGCGATTCGGGTTCGAATATGCGACCCGTTCCGGCATCTCGTGGGCCATTGATGACGTCTCCGTCTCAAAAGAGAAGCCGCGCATTATCGCTGATGCAACCGCAAAAGTCACCAAAATCGAAGAGGATTACCAGAACGGCCTTTTGTCCGAAGAGGAGAAGCGCCGTATGGCTATTGAGATCTGGCAGGGTGCCAAGCAGGCCGTCGAGGAGCAGGTGGGTATCGAGCTTGATCCGATGGGCTCCGTCGCCGCCATGGTGCGCTCGGGCGCGCGCGGTACGATGGGCAACCTAACCCAGATGGCAGGCATGAAGGGTCTTATCCAGGATACTTCCGGCATGACGATCGAAGTGCCGATCATTTCTTCCATGATCGAGGGCCTCAATCCGATTGAGTACTTCATGAGTACTCACGGCGCCAGGAAGGGCTTGACCGACACGGCGCTCGGCACCGCGAAGGCCGGATATCTCACTCGCCGTCTCTTCGATGTCGCGCAGGACTCCATCGTCACCGAGAAAGATTGCGGCACGAAGCGGGGCGTGAATATTAACCGCGTGAGCGCGTCCGGTATCCAGATCGATTACGCGAAGGCTCTCAAGGGTCGCGTGCTCGCCGAAGACGCAAAGGATGCTGACGGCACGGTGCTCTTCAAGAAGGGGCATTACCTCTCCACGCTTGACGCCGAAGCGCTCGCCGCCTCTACGGTGAGTACGGTCGTGTCGCGCTCGCCGATGTCCTGCGAGACGCGGTACGGCATCTGCCAGACCTGCTACGGAATGGATCTTACGACGCAGGAGATTGTCGATCTCGGCGAGGCGGTCGGCACCGTCGCGGCACAGGCTATCGGCGAGCCGGGCACCCAGCTTACGATGCGCACTTTCCACGCCGGCGGCGTCGCGAGCGTAGGCGGCGACATCACGAGCGGTCTCCCGCGCGTCGAAGAAGTGTTTGAGAAGCGCTCGCCGAAGAATCCGGCGGTCATCAGCAAGTCGGACGGCCTGGTAACCGAGATTAAAGAAGAAGGAAGAGAGAAGGTCATCGTCATTGCTCCGCTTGCGGGGCAAGGGAAGAAGGACGGTTCCGCCTATGAATATCTCGCGCCGTATCCGCGCGTCCCCTTGGTAAAGGAAGGCGATTCGGTCGTGAGGGGTCAGGTGCTCACCGACGGTTCCGCCGATCTCGACGATCTCTTCGAGTACGCGGGCCGCGCGATGGTGCAGGAATACATCATCACCGAAGCATCGAAGATCTATGAGCTTCAGGGCGCGCCGGTGTCGCGTAAGCACTTGGAGGTCGTAGTGAAGCAGATGTTCTCGCGTGTGAAGATTACCGACGCGGGCGACACCGATTATTCGGTCGGCGACGTAGTCGAGGATTGGGAGTTTGCGAAGGCGGTAAAGGAAGCGGAGGATACCGCCAAGATGGCGCCAAAGGCGCACGAGATTGTGCTCGGCATCAAGGAGAGCGCGCTTTCCCGCCGGTCGTTCCTCTCGGCCGCCTCTTTCGAGCAGACGACGAAGATTCTCATCAACGCCGCTCTTAAGGGCAGTGTGGATCGCTTGCGCGGTCTGAAAGAGAACGTCATTCTGGGACGCCTCATCCCCTCGGGCACCGGCTTCTCGGGTTCCAAGAAGTTCGCGCACATCAAGAAGCTTCAGGCCGAGCGCCCGGCGCCGGCTCCCTACGAGTCGCGCACGACCTCGTTTGCACCGCGCACGCCCCGAGCGCTCTAGCGATTTCTGTGTAAGTCTGACTTACACAAATAAAAACGGCGCAGGCTCTTTCGAGTCCTGCGCCGTTTCGGCTTCTCGGCCCTCATGTCCGAATTGATTCGCGGCACCCCATGATCCCCGGGGGATTGCCAGGGATCTTTAGAGAAAAAGGTATACTAGGATACGTCGACCATGCGATTATGCAGGCGAACGTGTCGCCCGATGTCGCGCGCCCCCTTTTGACGGGGAGTTCCGCCATGCGACGGAATATCCCATTCCCGATATCCTCATACAAGGTGCCGTCGGAACTGACTTCATAACGGCGCATCGGCTTCGGCACGTCCTGCGCCGCCGCGTGACAGCGGAATTCCATTCTGCTGTTTTTTGTCGCTTGCGCGGCAGAACAGCTCACGGCCGCCAGATGCTCCTGACGCAAGACAAGCGGCGAGAATATGTAGATAACCGTTACTCCGACGAGTGCGACGATCGCACCTAACGCAATCTCAAGTATTGCTCGCGCGCTCAACATAACCGCCCCCTTTCTGTGTTTGTACAAGGCGCTCTCGCGCCGCCGGACATCAATGTATCATCACTCGCCACTTTGTCAAAATCTTTTCTTTTCTTGAATTCTCCTTTGATACGTTCTGCAAAGATTTTGGATATTCCGTGTACCTTAATTCACGCTATAGCGTAAAAGATGGTGCATAGGAAAATAAGCGAGAAATTAGAAGTATGAAAATAGTTGCGGCGCGGGAACCTTTCCAGGTTCTCGCGCCGTTTTCGCTGTCCGCTCCTAGCGCCTGCTGCAGACAAATAGAATTGCAGCGCAAACGAGGAGGACACCGACAACCTTGACGTCTGGTCCGAAGAACAATCCTTTTCCGATTGCTACAATCGCACCAATAATCGTTCCGATGATAATTCCTCTCTGTAAGGCTTTCGCAGTACTATCCATAATCAATCTCCTAGTGGTAGGCGATGTACTCACAATTCAAGCTGTATACATGATAGCATAACACGGTTTGATTGTCAAGTGCACCGAAACGCGGTAGGATGAGAGGAATATGGCGAAGGACACGGTGGCGGAAATTAAAGAGAGACTGAACGTCCAAGATATTATTGCGCCGTATGTGAAGTTGCGCCGTGCGGGGCGGAGCATGGTCGGGCTCTGCCCATTCCATAAGGAGAAGACCGGAAGCTTCCACGTGAGCCCCGAGCGCGGGAGCTGGCACTGCTTCGGCTGTGGGCTCGGCGGCGATGGATTCTCGTTTATCGAGAAAATTGAAGGGGTGGATTTTAAGGGTGCGCTGAAGATTCTTGCCGAGAAGGCGGGAGTGACGATCGAATATTCTAGCGGCGGGCATCACGAAGATACGTCGAAAAGAGATCGTTTGCGCGCGCTCGCGAGTCGCGCGAGTGAGTGGTATACGGGGAAACTGCCCGGGAGCCCTGCACAGGTGTATGCGCACAGCCGCGGTTTGAATGGAGATACGGTTGTCGTATGGCGCCTCGGCTACGCGCCGGAGGCGTGGCGCGCCTTGCTTGAGGCACTTACGGCAGAAGGATTTTCAACGCAAGAATTACTTGCGGCGGGACTTATCAAAGAAGCTGACGGTAAGCCGGGCACTTATTATGACCGTTTCCGCAACCGGCTGATATTTCCGATACGAGACAGCGCGGGGCGCGTTGTCGGCTTCACCGGCAGAGCTTTGTCCCCCGACGATCAGGCGAAGTATCTTAATTCTCCGGAGACCGAGCTGTACCATAAATCGGAAATCCTGTTCGGGATGGATATGGCGAAGGATGCGATACGCACGCGGGGATTTACCTTGCTCGTCGAAGGACAGATAGACGTGATCCACGCGCACCAGGCCGGCTTTGCGAATGCTGTCGCGCTTTCCGGCACGGCACTTACCGACCGCCATCTCGGTCTTATGAAGCGCTGGAGCGAGAATCTCATGCTTATGCTCGACGCCGACCCTGCGGGGTTTAAGGCAACGGCGCGTTCGGCGGAACTGGCACTTCGCCAAGGGCTTAGAGTAAAGGCGGCGCGACTGCCAAGAGGCAAGGATCCGGCCGATCTCATCAGCGAAGATCCGAAAGATTTTGCGAAGCGCATCACTGAAGCAAAGCCAATAGTGGAGTTTTTCCTCGCGGAGCTGGCACAGCAGGAGAGCGATCCGCACCGGCTCCTGCGGCTCTCCGAGGGTATCGTGCTCCCGCTTCTAGGCGCGATACCGAGTCCGATGGAACGCGAGCATTTCATACAAGCCACGGCTCGCGCTCTCGGACTTTCCTCCGAGGCCGTCCGAGAGTCGCTTAAGAGTGCGCCGAAAGATTCGACGGTCGAACGGAATGCTGTCGCAGTGCAGAGGACGGCGCCTGCGCGTTCAGCGAGGGAGACGCGTTCGGAACTGCTTCTCGCGGCTATCCAGGCATATCCCGACACCCCGCTTGCGGAGCGCGTCAAATCGGAGTATTGTCGGATTACTGGAGCTCAAGAACTGTCGCTCGACGCGCTTCCGGAATCAGCCTTGTTCTCTGCGGAACAGGCGTTCGGTGAAAGTCCGGAAGCGGCGGCAGCAGACGAGCTTCTCCACGCCTTCGAACAAGCGGTTATCCGCGAGGCGTATCAGGAAGCGGTAACGAATTTACGCAGAGCCGAGGCCTCGGGCGACGCCTCGTTAGTCAGTGATGCGCAGAGCCGGTGCGCGAATCTCTCGGCGCGTCTCGCCGCATTCGGCGGTTGATTATTTCTTACATGGCAACATCCACTACAAAAAAGAAAAAAACCTCGAAGAAATCCGCCTCCGGCGGGAAGAAGCGCGCCGCGCCGCGCGCGGCGGCCGCGAAGAAGAGGATGAAGGCGAAGCCCGCGCGTAAGAAGGCCGCGCGATCCAAGAAGCTGGTCGTGCGCGCCGCCGCGCGCGGCGCGAAAGCGAAAGCCAATTCGCAGAAAGCGATCTCGGCGGAAACGCTTATCGAGAAGGGTAAAGAGCGCGGTTATGTTACTTACAGCGAGATACTGAAATCATTTCCGCATGTCGAAGAGGACGTCAGCTTCCTCGAATCGCTGTATGAACGATTTGCCATCGCGGGTGTCGACGTCCTTGAAGGCGGCATGCTTGAAGACGCGGCCGACGAATATCTCGCGACGCGCAATATCAAAGATCGCCACTCGACCGGCTACGACTCCATCCAGATCTACCTCCGCGAGATAGGGCAGTACCCGCTTCTGACCGCCGCCGAAGAGCGCGAGCTCGCGAAGCGCATCGAGAAGAGCGACGCGGAAGCGCGCAATATCCTCGCGCGGAGCAACCTGCGTCTCGTAGTCTCTATCGCGAAGAAGTACGTCGGCCGTTCGCCCGATCTCACCCTCCTCGACTTGATTCAGGAAGGGAATCTCGGCCTTTTCCGCGCGGTGGACAAGTTCGACTGGAAGAAGGGGTACAAGTTCTCGACCTACGCGACCTGGTGGATCCGCCAGGCGATTACTCGTGCGCTCGCCGATCAGAGCCGCACGATTCGCATCCCCGTCCATATGGTAGAGACTATCGCCAAGTACAAGCAAGTCTCGAGGCGTTTGGCACAGGCACTCGGTCGCGACCCGCAGGCAGAGGAGATAGCGGTAGAGATGGGTGTCGAGCCGGAGAAGATCTATCAGATAGAGAAGATCAATCAGGATACGCTCTCGCTCGAGAACCCGGTCGGTTCTGACGACGACGAGAAATCGACGCTCGGCGATTTCATCCCCGACGACCGGATCCCGTCGCCGGTGCAGGAGTCTTCCGAACGCATTCTCTCGGAGCAGGTGCGCCAAATCTTGAATGATCTCTCGCCGAAGGAGCGCAAGATATTGGAAATGCGCCACGGCCTGATGGATGGCATCTATCACACGCTTGAAGAGGTGGGGCGCGAGTTCGGCGTCACCCGCGAACGCATCCGCCAGATCGAAGCCAAGGCGCTGGAGAAGATTCGAACGCACGATAAAGCCAGGCACCTGAAGTCGTATTAACCGTTTTATGTTTATGGGAGAGGCACAAGAATTAGTAAAACTGGGCCGGCTCGTCCTACGGTTTGCTCGAGTAGAGCGCGTGACTTACCACGAAGATGGGAAGCGGAAAGAAACAGATACAGACCATACGGTAATGCTGGGGGTTGTTGCATGTAGTGTCGCCGAGAAGCTCTATCCGCATCTGAATCTCGGTACGATTGCTCAGTACGCACTCGTACACGATTTAGTTGAGGCATATGCAGGAGATACGCCGACATTTAATGCGAGTCTCGCCGTCCGTGCTGGAAAAGTCGAGCGCGAAAGAAAAGCCCTAGAGAAGATCCAGAAAGAATTCACGTCCTTTTCTTGGGTCGGGAACACGATTCTTCTCTATGAAACGCAGTCAGATATGGAAGCACGCTTTGTCAAGACGTTAGACAAGTGTATGCCGAAAATAACACACATTCTTAACAAGGGAGCATCTCTTAAGGAGATCGGCCAAAACAGAGAAGATGTTGCTGCGTTTTTCGACAGACAGCACAAAGAACTTAGAGAAGGGTACGCCAATGAGTTTCCTGAACTGATGAAACTATTAAGAGAAATTATGGATATCACATTACAAGAATGTTATCCAACCTGACAGGTATCCCCAGAGATTGTCCTATAGGACGAAGTTGCGGATAGGTGGCGGTGTAGAATATATGCATGGGAACACTGGAGGAAAGTGCAAAAAGAGAACGCAGATGGGGCGCATTTCAGCAGGCGATGCTCTACGCGGCACTCGGCGGCATCATGGTTGCTACAGGTGCGGTGCCGGACTTCCGCAAGATTTTTAAATACTACGCGGGAGTCAAGAAGGGTGCCCGATTCAATTATCGTGCAAAAACGGTACTTGGCCGCCTCGTCGTCAGAGGGCTCATTAAGTTTGAGGAGCGTGACGGGAAGCGGTATGCTCGCCTGACTGACACCGGTAAGCGAGTGTTGGACCTGGAGCTGTTGAAGGATAAAGGTATGCGGAAGCCGAAGCGTTGGGATAATCGATGGAGAGTCGTCATCTTCGATATCCCCGAGCGCAGGCGGAAGGTGCGCGTGGGCCTGCGATCCTTCATGGGGAAGTACGGATTTGTGAGATTGCAGGACAGTGTTTGGGTATACCCGTATGACTGTGAAGAGCTTATTGCCCTCGCAAAAGCCCAGTTTCGAATTGGCGTGGATGTGCTCTACATGATTGTCGAGCGGCTCGAGAATGATGCGCATCTTCGGAAGCAATTCGACTTACCGACCGCAAAGTAATGCGGCATATCCCCTAAGATTGTCCTATAGGACATAGTTGGGGATGGTCTATAATTCGTACTATGAAAGAGGAAAGGAAAGGCAGGAAGAAAAAGATTGTAACGAAGCGGAGGAAGGTACCCATCAAGCACTGGAGCCACTCGAGTTTGATGGCGTTCTTGCGCAATCCGCTTGCCTGGTACAAGCGGTATGTCGAGGAGGTTTATGACACGCCGACGACGCCGGCGGCGGTGGTCGGGAGTGCGGGGCACAAAGCGCTCGAGCACTTCTATAGTGGCGTGCCAAAGGATATCGCAATACAGAAAGGTCTGGAATACATGCGCAACATTGCGGATTTTGAGCTTAACCTCGGCAAGGCGAAGACGAAGAGCGCGAAGAAAGAAAAGAGGAAGGCGATGGAGCAGGAGTATCTGCGGGTCATCGGCTATTACCTCGCGCATCCGCCGCGACACAAAGTACTTGGTGTCGAAGTTCGGGGTGTCGTTGAGGTTGAAGGACTACCCATTCCTATCAAGGCGATTTCAGACCTGGTGGTGGAATCAAGGGTTGAGAAGGGCGCCGTCGATATCGTCGACCATAAGTTTGTCGCTTCGTTCAGTAAGGGCGGCGCCGCAAAGTCCCTGTTCATTATTCAAGCCATTTTTAATTATTACACCGTGCGGGAGATGTTCGGCAAGACGGTGCGACGCTTCATCGTCTACGAGTGCAAGAAGACAAAAAATGCCGACGGATCTTCGCAGATGAGGCGGTATGAAATTGACTTTCAGAAGTGCAAGGAGGATTTTACAGTCTTTCATCGACTCATCAGCGACGCGACAGACGAGATTAGCCGCAAGCGTGTCTACCTGCCGAATCCATCCGATATGTTCGAAGGTGATAACTCGTTTGATATCTACCGGCTCGCTCTGGTGGATGAGGAGTAGATTAATTTCAAAAAGAGGCTCGCGGCATACCGATCTGCTTTTTGAAATTAATTTGCAAGCGCCTCGTCGATGAGCAGTTTAACCGCGTCATAAGGGGGAGCGCCCTTGACGACGATGGGCGCCTCGCCCGCGACAAGGATAAGCGAGTAGGGGGTGCCCGGCGCGCCGATGTCGAGCGCGTTGCGGCGATCTGCGTAAATGCGCTCGTCGACAACCGCCGCCGCGTTTGAAAAGCAGGCCGCGAACGCGTCGCCGGGAATGCCGGCCGCGTTCGCGAACTCTCCGTACTTTGTAGAGGCCGCGGGTTGATTCTTAAAAAGGATATCCGAGAATCTCCAGAATGCATCGTTGCCTCCGGTCTCTGCGGCGCACTCGGCGGCGCGCGCGTGAGAAAGCGCGTTCGGATGTATCTCGGTCAGAGGGAATTGGCGGAAGACCCACGCGACATCGCCGTCTGCGCCCTCGCTCGCGATAATCTGATGAAGCGTCTCGTGGAAATCTTTGCAGAATGCGCAGTCGAAGTCGGAGTATTCGACGATAACCACCCTTGCCGCGGGATTGCCGAGGATGTGGTCGCCTGCGCCGACCGGGCGCAGGAGCGCCGAATTGCCGGCATCCGCCGATGGATTCTTCGGCATCGACAGGTATACCGCCGCGGCGACGACTGCGCCGCCGAGGACGATCGCGAGCGGGACGGTCAGCGAGGACTTCATATCTTACAGCTGGAGCGCATGGGTCATCGCGGGGATGAGAGAAGAAGTCTCTTGTTCCCAGAGGGACGTGTCGAGCTTGATGTCGCGTTTCTCGCGAAGGTCCTTGTATTTCAATTTACCGTTCTTGAGCGCATAGTCGTAGAGCTCGCGCGTGAGGCGCACGTCTTCGACACAGTACTTCGCCACTTCCTCCTTCCGGCCTTCCTTCCACCATTCGCCCGCCTTGGTGCCGTCGCCAGACTTCCCGCGGCCAAGCGTCGCTTCCGCGAGTGATTGGAGCCTGATACGCTTGCCGAGCGCTTTCTGCACTTCAGAGAGGATATCGAGCGAGCGCATGTGCGAGAGGTCGCCCGGGTAGTAGCGGTTGAGAAGCGGGATATCGAACGTGTCGGAGTTGAATCCGATAAGCATGTCGGCGCGCTCGAGTATCGGCCAGAGCTTCGGCAAGTCCTCTTTAAAATAATGGGAGTATTGCCCCGTCTGCGAGTCGTGGATGGCGACGACAGTGAGCTCCTGTTCGTTCACGTCGATATGGCCGCGCACAAAAGAGTCGGAAATGGATTCGATGTCGAACGTAATGGCGCGCATATTCTTCTATTTCCCCGCGCGCAGGCGCACCGGGAGTTCTGATGCGGAAAGGGAAAGTTCTTCTCCGCTCGCGAGTATCTTCATGCGGATATTGCCGCCTGCCGCCTCGTCCGGTCCGTACGCCGCGAAGAAGGGGATGCCGCGCTTCACCGCATCCTTGATCTGGTCGCCGAGCGCCCGCGCGGAGAGATTGACGAAGACACGGCAGTCCTCTGCCCGCAGAGCGTCGGCGAACGCGAGCGCGGCCGGGATGTCGCCCGCCGCAGGCGTGCCGAGGTAGAGTTGGGGCCCGCGATCGCCGTCCTTCGGCATGCGTTCATGAGTCTCGAGGAAGTCTGCGAGCGTTACGTCTCCCATCCCGAAGCCGACCGCAGGAATCGGGTCGCCGCCGAAGAGCGCGACCAGCCCGTCGTATCGTCCGCCGCCGAAGAGCGCGCGCGGATTCGCGGGATCCGTGTCGTATACCTCGAACACCATGCCGGTGTAATAATCGAAGCCGCGCGTGATGCTCGCGTCGAAGACGGCATTGCCGACGCCCCGCTTCGCGAGAGTCTCGACCAGCGCTTCTACCGGCTTCGGGTCGATAAGGGAGAGCGGATCCTTCCTCGATATCGCCTCGGACGCGGCGCGGAACTCTTCCGGCCGCATCTTGGCCTTCTTATCCAGGAGACGCAGATAGCGCTTTATGCCGTCGCCCGAGAGCCCCGCCGCCGCGCATGCGGCGTTCAGGAGCGCGCGCGAATTGATGCGTATGATGAAATCCTTTTCTTCGGCGCCGAAGCTCTTCAGTATCTCCGAGGCGAGCCGGACGATCTCGATATCCGCTTCGCCCTCGGGCAGGCCGATAAGGTCGACGTCCGCCTGGTAGAACTCGCGCAAGCGGCCTCTCTGCGGCCGTTCGTAGCGGAAACGGTTGCCGATAGAGAACCAGCGGAGCGGGAAGGCGAGCTCGCGCCGTCGCGCGGCGACCATCCGCGCCAAGGTCGGCGTCATCTCGGGACGGAGCGTTACTCTTCGATCGCCGCGGTCGGTGAAGGTGTACGTCTGTTCGTCCACGATCTCTTCGGACGTTTTCGCTTCGTAGAGCTCGGCGCGTTCGAGCGGCGAAGCGTTGTACTCTTCGTAGCCGAAGCGTCCGAGCACCTGCCGGATGCGCGCGAACATCGCCGCCTGCCGCGCGAAGTCGGCGGGGTAGAAGTCGCGGACGCCCTTATAGGGGTCGGTCGAAAGCGGTTCGGGCATAGCCCTACTCTATCATGAGCGGGCGCGAGCCTCTTCAGGCGTTCCCGGGCTTCTGGTCGTCGGGAGAGACGTACTTAAGTATCAGATCGCGCATCTGCTCTGGCCGCGGGATGCCGCGCATCGTGAACTCGATATCGGCGCCCGCGCTCTGGACCTTGATATCGCCGATGCCGAGCAGGGAAGGCACGACGCCGGAAACATTGGTCGTCACGTCCTGGACGCGCGGCAGGAGCAGGCTCGACACTTCGCGATTGAAGAAACTGCGCTGTTTGATGGTCGCGATGCGCTCGTTAGTCAGCACCCACATATTCAGGAAGTACCGCGTGAAGGAGCCCCAGGCGCCGGTCCAGATGAGGATCAGCCAGAGACCGAGCGCGAGGCGCGCAAGCGGCGTCTGATAGTCGAAAAACGGCGCGAAGCGCGCAAGCGGCGGCGCGAAGACGAGTATCTTCGGCAGAAGGAAGGGGAGTGTCGCAAGAATCGCATACGGCAGGAGTCCGGTGAGGAAAAGGAACCAGTGTTTGCGCACCTGCTTTACGACATGTTCTCCGGGCTCGAGTTCGAATTCTTTCATACGATTTATGGCAGGTAGACGTCGAGAAACGCCGCGTGGCCGGAGAGCGCATACGACGCGAGCGCGAGCGAGACGAGCAGGTGTGCGCCGATAGCGGGGAAGGCGACCCAGGAGGTGTGAGAATACTTAAGCCAGTGGTATATCGCTATAAGTGTGTACACGGTCCAGAACGCGAAGACCGCATAGAGTATCCAAACAACAACGGCGCCCGCCGAGAATCCTGGCAGAAGCGAGGATAAGGCGGGGGGAAGGGAAAACGGTTGGAGCTGAAGCGGCTGATCGGTCATACGGAGAATGATACAACGATGAAGCGGGGTTTGTCGTACTGGTCGGTGTGTATCTCTGCGGAGAATCCCTGCGCTTCAAATAAGGCGCGCGCCGCTTCCGCGTGTCCGCGATCGCATTCGATCCAGGCGGCGCCGCCCGGCGCGAGCCGCTTCGGGAGTTCCTCCGCGATGCGGCGGGTGACGGCGAGACCGTCATCTCCGGAGAAGAGAGCCATAGCCGGCTCGTAGAGAGCGACGCTCAAGGGGAGCGTGCGGGCCGCAGGGACATACGGCGGGTTCGCGGCGATGATGTCGAAGCGCATGTCGCTGTCAAAGGGCTCGAACAAGTCGCCGATGCCGATAGTCGCACGGGATTCGTCGAGATTATTTTCGCGGATATTCTTTAAGATAGTCGCTTCGTGCGCCGGATCGAGCTCGCCGAACGAGACTCTTGCAGTCGGCAGTCCCGCGAGCATGGCACAGCCGATCGCGCCCGAGCCGGCACAGAGGTCGAGTACGCGAAGCGGCATCGCGTCTTTCGGGCGCGTAAGCGCCTGCGCCAATAATCGCTCGACCCACCACTCCGTCTCCGGACGCGGAATGAGCGGCTTCGAGTCGAGATATATCTTCAGCCCGAGAAACGGCTGGTAGCCGATAACGTATCCGAGCGGCTCGTCAAGGGCGAGCCGCTTCCTATCGGCTTCGTATCTCGCCGTTTCTTCACCGGCATATTTCTCCTCCAGGAGCCATGCTTCCTCGCGAGTCATGCGCGCACGGTAGCATATATGATAGAATCCGCGCATGAAATTCCATTTTTGGCATATCGCACTCTCGATCTTTTTTATCGCGCTCACCGTCTCCGGTTATCTCTGGCTCGCCGAGAACGGCCGGCTCGGCACCGATATCCCGCTCGCGGACTTCTTCCTTATGGCACTCGCCGCGATGCGGCTCGTGCGGCTCTTTACCTATGACATCATCACCGCGTTCGTCCGCAATTGGTTCGTCGGCGCGCATCCGGAATCGTTCCTCGGCACGATCGGCGCGCTCCTGCACTGTCCATGGTGTACCGGACTCTGGTTTTCTTTCATCATCGTCTTCGCTTATTTCGCGACGTCGATTGCCTGGCACGTCATATTCGTCCTCGCGCTTTCTTCGGTTGTAACAATCTTTCAGCTCATCACCAATCTTATCGGTTGGAGCGCCGAGCTTAAGAAACAGCAGGCGAAAGCGTCTGAAGCCCCGCGCTGTTAAGCGGAAGAAAATAAGAGAAAAACAAAGCCGCCCCCTTTCGGGGGCGGCTTTGTTTCGGGAAGGGGGATTAGTATCCGCCGCGGCCGTAGCCGCCTCCGCCGAAGCCTCCGCGATCACCGCCGCCGAAGCCGCCTTCGCGGCGAGGAGGGCGGTCGCCCTGCGGGCGAGCGAAGGAAACGGAGAGCGTGCGCCCGTCCATCTCCTTGCCGTCCCAGCGGTCGATAGCCGCCTGCGCCTCCGCTTCGGAAGCCATCTCGACGAAGCCGAAGCCGCGCGAGCGGCCCGTCATACGATCGCTAATGATGCTCGCGGACACGACAGAACCGGCCTCGCTAAAGGCCTTCTTAAGATCGTCTTCCGTCGAACGATAGGGAATGCCGCCTACGTAGAGCTTGTTTCCCTGCACTGATGCTTGTGAATCCATGTGTAGATCTAACCGGTTAAATCTCGCCGAAACTGAATACTTGCGGCTTGCCCCTCCATTTCGTCGGGGTAAACCGAGCAAAGCTCGAATACTCTGCGAGTGGGAGCAGTATGCCAGAAATACGCCGAGAGCGCAATGTGGGTGGGGATAGCGCCAAGAGAGGCGCTCGGGACTCTTGAGCAACGAAGGGAAGAGAAGTAGAGTAGGGGGGAAGGGCCTATATCAGTTGCTCGCACGGATATAACCCCTTCGTTCGGAGAGAATAATCACAAGAAGACTTGCGGTATTCTTCCTCACTTCGGGCCTATAGTTCAGCGGTAGAACGCGTCCATGGCATGGACGAGGTCGGGGTCCGACTCCCCGTAGGTCCACTAGAGAAAAAGACAATCCGGCGGCGACCGCTTCGCGGACTCGCGCGAGCAAACCTAAAAATAAAGAGAGAAAACTGCTAGAATGTGGGTATGAATTTTGCCGGAGTAATCATTGGGGAAAGTCTGACGGACAAGTCCATTTTGAACTTCTCCGGCACGGAGGAAATTTTATTCGGCGGAAAAGTTGTTTATCGCTGTTTGATACATGGTGGTTTTATCAAATAATATGAATTGTCCTTACTGAGCCCGGATTTTTGGCATAATGACCACCAAATTCCGGTGTTGATATCCGCACCATATCGGAGCGCGTCTGCTATGCTTGGCTCTAAGCGCATTTCCAGATTACTTATCCTAACGATCCACCATGTTTGACATCATCCACGTGATCATCTACCTCCTGCTTGCCGGGGCCCTCGCACTTAGCGTCATCCTCGCGCGGAAGTTCCGTGCGGGTGCCTTGAACATCCTCTTCGTCTCCTACGCTTTCGGCGTATTCTTCCTCGCGCTTTCCCAGCTCTTCGATTACTTAGTCGGTAACGGGACGTACGTCCTCGCCGATGTCAGCTTCCATCTATGGCTCCACCTGATCATGTACTGCTCGCTTCTCGCCTTTATCTGGGGCGGCTATCGCGTGAAGAAGAGCATTGACAGCGTTCAAGCCGCCTCCAGTTCTGGCCTAAGCGGCACCGACAAAACCGTTTTCGCCTCGCTTACGATACTCGCAGGAGCATTCTTCGTCCTTCCTCCGATCTTGGAACCCGCCTTCTCGGTGTCGCTCCCCGGCTCCGCGATAGACCTCTTCGGTCTCCACCACTTCCTCGTCTTCGTCGGCGCGTTCGTCGTCGGGTGGTATCTCTTCCGGATTAAGGGGAGCTGGGGGCTCCTCGGCCAGGGGATCGCTTTCATGGTCGCCTTCCTCGTTCTTATCGGCGGGCTCCATTTATGGGAAGTCGTAACCGAGAGCCAGTCGCTCCAACTCTTTGATCTTCCCGAGACTATCGTCGAAGGTGTCGAGCTCTTCTTCCTCCTGCCGGCGGTGCTGGCGTTTATCGTCGGGCAGTGGAGGATATTCAAATTCGTCAGATAGCAGAAGAAGACCGCCGGCCGTGAGGCCGGCGGTCTTCTTCTGCGTGTGCGGATAAAGCCGGTTAGCTCAAGTGCGCCGAGACGAGCTTGGTCATCTCGAACATCGTGACTTCGGCCTTGCCGAATATCGGCTTCAGCTTATCGTCTGCGAGGATGTTGCGCTTGTTCTTCGGGTTCTGGAGATCGTGCTTCTTGATGTATTCCCAAAGCTTCTTGACTACCTCGGTGCGGGGCAGGGGGTTTTTGCCGACGATCTCCGCCAGTTCTGCGGAAGGGGTCAGCGGTTTCGCGAAAGCTGAATTGATTGCCATAATGATGTGATGTTTGTATTAAGTCTTTTCGACTCTCCCAGTATATAGCATACTAGGCGGGTCTTCTGCTAGAATGCACCTACCATGCATGAGGGTATCACAGTCGTCCTCAAGGCGGAGCAGATAGGCTCCGTTTTCGGTTTTCCTATCACTAATTCGCTCGTCATGGCGTGGATAGTGATGGCGCTCCTTATCGGCTCCGCCTATATCTTCGGTCGTTCGCTACAGACAGTCCCCGGCAGGCTCCAGGCCGGCGTCGAGTGGGCCTTTGAGGGTGCGATCGCCTATATGACCGAGGTGCTCGGGAGCGATCTGCTCGCGCGGCGCTTCTTCCCGCTTATCGCCTCTATCTTCATCTTCGTTGCGGCTATCAACGAGCTCGAGTTCTTCCCGGGCGTCGGCTCGCTCGGTCTCTGGCATGGCTCCGAGCTCCTGCCGCTCCTGCGCGCGCCGACCACCGACCTTAACTTCACCCTCGCCCTCGCAATGATCGCCTTCTTCACTATCGAGATAACGGGTATCGCTCTGCTTGGTTTTTTCAAATACGCGAAGAAGTATGTTAATCTGAAGTCGCCGATCGGATTCGTCGTCGGGCTTATCGAGCTCGTCAGCAATCTTGGTCGGCTTGTCTCGTTCTCCTTCCGTCTTTTCGGGAACATCTTCGCGGGGGAAGTGATGGTGCTGGTCGCTATCTTCTTCCTGCCGTATGTGCTTCCGGCGCCTTTGATGGGGTTCGAGATGTTCATCGGCCTCGTGCAGGCGCTCGTCTTCGCGATGCTGACGCTGTTCTTCATTAAATTAGCGATTACGGAGGAGGCACATTAGCAATACCTACTACAAACCATATGGATATCGAATCAGCACGCATGATAGGAATGGCGCTCGCGGCCGGCCTCGGGGTCATCGGTCCGGGCATCGGCATCGGGCTTATCGGCGGAGGCGCGATGAACGCGATCGGGAGAAATCCGGAGGCCTCCGGCAAGATAGTGTCGAACATGATCCTCGCGATCGTCTTCACCGAGGCACTGGGCATCCTCGCGCTCGTGGTCGCCTTCATCATCAAATTTGTGTAATCACAAATGTGATCAAGCATGCAAGAGCTTTTTTCCGCATTCGGCATCGACTGGCGACTGCTCGCCGCACAGGCGGTGAACTTCGGCATCGTGCTTGTCGCGCTCTGGTATTTCCTCTATAAGCCGGTGCTTGCGACGCTCGAGAAGCGGCGCGAGCTCGTGGCGAAGGGTGTCGAGGATGCTCGGCGCGCGGCGCATATGCTCGAGAACGCGGACGGCGAGGCGCTCTCGCGCGTCGCGGCGGCGGGCAAGGAGGCGGAGCAGATCGTCGCGGCGGCGCGCGAGTCTGCGGGCGCGGAGAAGGCGCGGCTCCTGAAGGAGGCCGAGGCGCGCGCCGTCGCCATCAAGGACGACGCGGATGCGAGAGCGAGCGAGGCGGCGGCGCGCGCGCTCCGCGAGAGCGAACGGGAAATAGCGCGGCTCGCGACGCTCGCCGCCGAGAAGATACTGCGGGGAACGCCATGATTGACGACTACACGCGCCTCCTCGAGGCCACGGCGGAGATAGAGGACAAGGCGGCCTCCGACGCGGCCGTTACGAAGCTCATCATGCACCTGAAGAGCGCAGGGCGCGTGAAGATGCTCCCCCAGATCGCGCGGGAACTACGCAAGGTCGCGGCGCGCCGCCACGCGCTCCGGCCCCTCGTCGAAGTCGCCAGCCGGAAAGAGGAGGAGGCGGCGCTCCGCGCCGCCTCCTCGGAGGGAATCGTCGCGCGGCACGCGAGCGTGAACTCGTCGCTTGTCCGCGGCTGGCGCGCGCGACAGGGAGGCAGGCTCGTCGACCGCTCGGCGAAGCGCGCGCTCCTCGCCATTTATCAACAGGTTACTAGAGCCTAATGTCTAGCGCCTAACACGCTAGTTTTACTATGCAAAGCATCATCGAAAGAATCGAGAGAGAGATCGCCGCGTGGGCTCCGGAGAGCGGCGCGGAAGAAACTGGCATCGTCCGCGCCGCAGGCGACGGCATCGCGGAGATCGACGGACTCTCAAACGCGGTACTCTCCGAGATGGTGCTCTTTGATCCGACCTTCGATCGTAGTCTCGCTGAAGCGCTCAAAGACCCTCGTCCGCTCTACGGCCTGGTGCTGAACCTCGAAGAGGACGGCGTGCGCGCGGTTATCCTCGGCGATGCGTCGAAGATCTACGAGGGGATGCTCGTGCGCCGCACCGGCCGCCGGCTCTCCATCCCCGTCGGAGAAACGCTTGTCGGCCGCGTCGTCGACCCGCTCGGCGCGCCGGTCGACGGCAAGGGGCCGACCGGCGCGACTGAACTGCGGCACATCGAGCGCGAGGCCTACGGCGTCATCGATCGAGCGTCAGTGAATGTGCCTTTACATACAGGGATAAAAGCGATTGACGCGATGATCCCTATTGGCCGCGGCCAGCGCGAGCTTATCATCGGCGATCGCGGCACCGGCAAGACTAGCATCGCTATCGACACGATTATTAATCAGAAGAGCGAGCCAGCCGCGACGCGCCCGATCTGTATCTACGTCGCTATCGGCCAGAAGGAGTCGAAGACGGCGAAGCTCGTGGCCGAGCTCGAGAGCCGCGGCGCGATGGAGTACACGATCATCGTAACGGCTCCCGCTTCCGCGCCCGCCGCGCTTCAGTTCCTCGCGCCGTTTGCCGGCGCTACTATCGGCGAATACTTTATGGAGCAGGGAAGAGACGCGCTCGTGGTGTACGACGATTTGAGCAAGCAGGCGGTCGCGTATCGCCAGATGTCCCTGCTCCTCCGGCGCCCGCCAGGCCGCGAGGCGTATCCGGGCGACATCTTCTACCTCCATTCGCGCCTCCTTGAGCGCGCGGCGAAGCTCTCAAAGGAGAAGGGCGGGGGTTCCCTGACCGCGCTCCCTATCATCGAGACGCAGGAGGGCGACGTCTCGGCCTACATCCCGACAAACGTCATCTCGATTACCGACGGCCAGATCTACCTGGAGGCGAACCTCTTCAACAAGGGCCAGCGTCCGGCTATCAACGTCGGCATCTCGGTCTCGCGCGTGGGGAGCTCGGCGCAGACGAAGGCGATGAAAAAAGTCTCGGGCAAGATTAAGCTCGAGCTCGCGCAGTTCCGCGAGCTCGAGGCATTTATGCAGTTCTCCTCCGACCTCGATGCGGAGACCAAGAAGCGCATCGACGCCGGGCGGCGCATGACGAGCATCTTGAACCAGGGACGCGGCGCGCCGCTCCCCTTTGAGGTGGAGGCGGCAGTAATCTTCGCCGCGACGAACGGCTATCTCGACTCCTTCTCGCCGGAGGAGGTCGGTGCGGTCGAGGCGAGACTCCGCGACTTCCTCGCGCGCGAGGCGGGCGGCGTACTCGTCGCCATCAGAGAGTCGAGAGAGATCCGCGAAGAGTCGGAGAAGACGCTCCGCGCGAAGCTCGATGCCTTTGTCGCGCGGCATTCGGGGACATCGGATGTCCAAGTCAGCGGAGGACATTCGATGTCCTAACTTCGCTTCGCACGTAACTAAAATGGCATTAAAGGATATCAAGACGAAGATTAAGGCCACTGAGCGCACGCATAAGGTAACGCGCGCGATGGAGGCCGTCTCTGCGGTGAAGATGCGTAAGACGCAGGGGACGGCGCTCGCGGGGAGGCCGTATGCGCGCGCGGCACTCTCGATACTGACCCGCCTCGCCGGCACCGAGGACGTCAAGCGTCACCCGCTCGCGGAGCACCGCGAAGGGAAGAAGCTCGCACTCGTGCTGATTACGAGCGACAAGGGGCTTGCCGGTGGCCTTAACAGCGGCGTACTGAAGCGTGCCGAGGCGGCGCTCGAGAGCTGTGTCAAAGAAGACGTCGTGGTCTATGCCTACGGCAAGAAGGGCGAGGAATACTTCAGGCGTCGCGGCTACGCAATCAAGAAGTCCTTCGAGAACAAGGGCGACGACGTGCCGCTCGCGCAGATGGAGGAGCTCGCGCGCGAACTCTCCGAGGGCTTTAGCCGCCGCGACTACGATAAGGTAACGACGGTCTACAGCAACTTCAAGTCGACATTCGAACAGGCGCCGACCCTGCGCCGTCTCCTGCCGCTCTCTCTGCCGGCCTTGAAGGATATCGTCGAGGGTATCGTCCCCGCGAAGGGCAAGTGGAGCCGCGAGCCGTCGCTCGCGGCGCCTGCCGCGTACGAGGCGGAGCCGGACGCGGGCGACATCCTCGGCGTCCTCGTGCCGCGGCTCATCGCCGTAGCGCTCTACCATATGCTCCTTGAAGCGAAGGCTTCGGAGCACTCGGCGCGGATGGTGGCGATGAAAAACGCATCGGATAAGTCGAAGGAGGTCGCGCACGATCTCTCGCGGCTCTTCAACAAGATCCGCCAGGCGGGCATCACGCGCGAGGTCTCCGAGATCGTGGGCGGCAGGGAAGCATTAGCAACGTAAGCAGTTATTATTTTATGAACGGAATTATTACAGAGATCATCGGGCCGGTTGTCGACATCCACTTCCCGTCGAAAGACGGAGTCGCCGGCGCACAGAGACCGGCTATCGGCGACGCGCTTATTATCGACAAGAGCGACTCGCACGGCCGCATTACGCTCGAGGTCGCTTCGCACCTCGGTCTCGACCGCGTGCGCGCGATCTCGATGAACGAGACGGCGGGTCTCGCGCGCGGCGCGACGGTCGCCGCGACGGGCGCGCCTATTAGCGTGCCAGTGGGCGAAGCGACGCTCGGCCGCCTCTTCAACGTCCTCGGCGAGACGGTCGACGGTAAAGATGCTCTGCCCGCCGACACCCCGAGGCTCCCGATTCATCGCGCCGCGCCCTCCTACGACGAGCAGACGACCAAAGCCGAGGTCTTCGAGACAGGCATCAAGGCGATCGATCTCATCATCCCGTTTCTTAAGGGCGGCAAGGTCGGGCTCTTCGGCGGCGCGGGCGTGGGCAAAACAGTTTTGATTCAAGAGCTGATTAGAAATGTCGCGACGGAGCACGGCGGTTACTCCGTCTTCGCGGGCGTCGGCGAGCGCGTGCGCGAGGGCAACGACCTGTATCACGAGATGGCCGAGTCGGGCGTGCTCGCGAAGACCGCGCTCGTGTTCGGCCAGATGAACGAGGTGCCGGGCGCCCGCGCCCGCGTCGCGCTCTCCGGCCTCACCCAGGCGGAGTACTTCCGCGACGAGGGCGGCAAGGACGTCCTCTTCTTTATGGACAACGTATTCCGCTTTATCCAGGCGGGTTCTGAAGTCTCGTCGCTTCTTGGGCGCGTGCCGAGCGCCGTGGGCTACCAGCCGACGCTCGCCGAGGAGATGGGCAAGCTCCAAGAACGCATCACCTCGACCACGAAGGGCTCCATCACTTCGGTACAGGCGGTGTATGTGCCGGCAGACGACCTCACCGACCCGGCACCGGCGACGACCTTCGCCCACCTCGATGGCACGGTGGTGCTCTCTCGCGCGCTCGCTTCGCTCGGTATCTATCCGGCCATCGACCCGCTCGAGTCCTCCTCGGCCGCGCTCACACCGGAGATTGTGGGCGAGGAGCACTACCGCGTCGCCAACCAGGTCAAACTGGTGCTCCAGCGGTACAAGGACCTGCAGGACATCATCAACATCCTCGGCATCGAGGAGCTCTCCGAGGAAGACCGCCTCTCGGTCGCCCGCGCGCGCAAGATAGAACGCTTCCTCTCCCAGCCGTTCTTCGTCGGCGAGCCGTTTACCGGCACACCGGGGCAGTATGTCTCGCGTGAAGAGACCGTGCGCGGGTTCAGGGAAATAGTGGACGGCCTGCACGACGATAAGCCGGAACAGGCGTTCTATATGAAAGGGGGCATTGATGACGTCAAATGAGAACGTTCCATCTGACAATCGCAAAAGTCGGCGAAAACCTCTTCGACGGGGACGCGCTCTCGGTAGTCCTGCCGGGCAGGGAGGGCGTCTTTCAGGCACTCGCCGGACATGAAGCGTTCATCTCCGAACTGAAGAGCGGCGAGGTGCGCGTCCGTTCGGCGGATAATCAGGAATACCGCTTTGCTCTGCCGCAAGGAGGCATCGCCGAGATTTCTCGCAATCAAGCGACTATCCTTCTCTAGGGCTTGCGCGTCCCGCAGAGGGCGTATACTAGAGGCATGACCTTCGAAGGCAACGGAGGCGAGAGTGTCCCGCCGCGATCCGTCGTTCCTCACTACCACGGCGACGAGGTTCGGGCACTGTTCGTCATCAGCGCCGTCGTGCTCGTCGTCGCGCGATCTACCGGTGCCGATCTGCCGCTCTCCACCTTCGGCACCGTCGCTTCGGCGGTGGCGCTTGTCGTCGCGGCGGGTATCACGAACCCCACTCAGTTCTGGATCCACTGGATGAATGCGTTTCTCGCGATGTCCGGCACGCTTCTCTTCGGCACTGCGGCCGTCGAGAATTATCGCTCGGGCATAACCATCTTCGACTCCTCGTTCATTTACGTCGAGGCGCTCGCCATCCTCTCGCTTATCGCGCTTTATTTCACCACGCGGACAATCCGCGGCATCAAGCAACGCCTCAAGGGGTGAATCCTCGCCCCTAGTCCGGGTGAAAGCACTCTCTCTTCGTGGTAGCATATCCGCATATGTCATTCCAGAGTTTCTTGCTTAACCAGTACGCGAAGTGGAAGATGAAGGATGTGCCGAAGGAACAGCGCGAACAGATGACCGCGCTTGTGACGAAGGATCCCCAGCTCTTTAAGAAGATCGGCGAGGAGATCGAGCGGCGGAAGAAGGGCGGCGAGAGCGAGATGAAGGCGGCGATGGAGGTGATGAAGAAGTACCGCACCGAGCTCGCTACGCTCATGCAAAAGTAATATGGACACGCTCGTCCCGCTTCTCGTCTCCGGTCAGGCGCTCGGCGCGTGCATCGGCGCTCTCGCGGCAGTCTGGGGCGAGATCGCCTACGTCCGCGCCTTGAAGGATGGAGAGATAGATCGCGCCGAGCGCGCGCACCTCGACGCTCTCGCGAAGGGACTGCGCTTCGGCATGTCGCTCATCCTTCTTTCTTCGCTCGGCCTCGTGATTCTCGCGTACGCGCTCCGCGCGGCCGACCAGCCGGCGCTCTCGGCGAGTTATTGGACGCTCATCGCGCTTGCGGCCCTTATCGTCGGCGTCTCGTGGGCGCTCTCGCGTCGCCGCGTCTCCTTCGCGCTCGGTTCTGCGATCGTCTTTACGGCTTGGTGGTTCCTCGCCTACCTCTTGTTTGGACGCTTGCCTGCGCTCACCTTCGGCTCCGCGGCCGCGTTCTTCGTCGTTGCGGCGACGATTTTCTACGTCCTGCTCCGCGCCACTCGCTCCCTCGCTCGCACTTCGTAGCCCCGTTTCCTAACGGGAGCGTAGTAGTGCCTTGCGCAAAAGCTGAAAGGGCCTTAGGGTGCTGAAATGCTGAAGATAGGCATCGTCGGTCTGCCAAACGTGGGGAAGTCCACGCTTTTTAATGCGCTCACGAAGGCCTCGGTGCCGGCCGAGAATTATCCCTTCTGCACTATCGACCCGTCGGTGGGCGTGGTGGGAGTTCCGGACGAGCGGCTTGCGGAGCTTGCCGCGTTTTCGAAGAGCGAGAGAGTGATTCCGGCGGCGATAGAGTTCGTCGATATCGCCGGGCTTGTGAAGGGCGCGGCCGAGGGCGAAGGGCTCGGCAACCAGTTTCTCGCGAACATCCGCGAGACGGACGCGATACTCCAAGTAGTGCGCTTCTTCGACGACACGAACATCACGCATGTCGCGGAAGAGGTCGAGCCGTATAAGGATATCGAGGTGATCAATCTTGAGCTCGTGCTCGCCGACGCGGAGCAGGTACGGAAGCGGCGCGACAAGCTCTCGGGGGATATAAAAGCGGGACGCAAGGACGCCATCGCCGAGGACGCCGCGCTCGTTCAGCTCGCCCAGGCATTCGCGGCAGGGAAGCTCGCGCTCCATGCGGACCTTACTGATGATGAGAAGAAGCTCGTCGCGCACCTGAACCTGCTCACGATGAAGCCGATCCTCTATGCGCTCAATAAAAAAAGCGGCGGGCATAATCTCGACGAGCTTGCTGACGGTCGCGCGGAACGCGCGTACGAGCTCATTAAGGCGCTCGGCGGGCGTCATATCTTCCTTGATGCGAATACGGAGCGCGAATTAAACGACGTTGCCGACGACGATCGCCAAAACTTCCGCCGCGAGCTCGGCATAAGCGAAGACGGTCTCGCCGGCCTCATCCGCGGCGCGTACCAGACGCTCGGGCTTATCTCCTTCTTCACCACCGGCGAGGACGAGACGCGCGCGTGGACTATCAGCGCGGGGAGTACGGCGCCCGTCGCGGGCGCCGCCATCCACAACGACTTTTTAGATAAGTTCATCCGCGCGGAGGTTATCGAGTGGAAGAAGCTTCTTGAACTCGGCTCCTACGCCGCCGCCCGCGAGAAGGGTATGGTGCGCACCGAAGGCAAAGAGTACGTAGTGCAAGATGGAGATGTAATGGTGTTTTTACATGGTTAAGTGATGCTCGCCTCGTGAGATTCCGTCCTCGGCTATCTCGTGGGGGTCTTCCATTGTTAACTATTGCAAGTTGCCAGTTCTGTAGTACTATTCAAATAGAACGTTCTTGCAACAATTCGATCAATAGCGAGCGTTCGAACGGTAGTATATTCCAACTCTACGATGATGGAGGCTTAAATGGCATATCCGGTTACGGGCCGCGAAAAAGTGCGACGTCAGTATATCCGCGAAGTTCAAAATCTCGTCGTTTACACAGCGAACGAAGATCGGCCGACGAGGACGCAACACGATGCAGTCTGGAAGGAGTGGTTGGAGTGCAAGTATCGCAGTAACGAATCGGCGATCTCACTGATTCAAAGCGATGTGTCGGATGCGTACAAGGCACGCGCCCTGGCAACCCTTTTTTCGCCTGGTGGGGAATTCTCTCCATTCGCACAAGGAATCAGAAGTCATATCTTTGTCCCACAGCCAGGCGAAACGCTCTCCCTGAGCGCACTGCCGATGAGTCTGCACGTATTTGTCACCCAACTACTGCAGAAGAGTCTGTCTGTGATCCACGGCTCTCGTACCGGTGAAGATGACCGGTTCGACTATCTGATGCGTCGGTTTATCGCATTCGCAATTCAGGCATTGGAACTTATCACGGAAAGGGACGGTGTATTAGCGCGGGAGCTGTTCGATCTCTGTATGTACGGGAAGCAGTTGCATCTGCTTGATACTGCCGAAACTCCCACTCTCTCGAAACTGCTTGTGGCGGGAATACCAGAGAAGTGGAAGATCGAGGCGGACAGCGCGGCTCGGCCGATTGCGCTCGCGGACCTTGAGAAGTTCATGCAGAGAAAACCTTCCGCGTTCCTGTCGTATGTCGCTTGCGTGCAAGAGGCGGCACAATCTGGATTCGCTGCAGGCAAATTGCCGTACAGCCGCCGCTTGTTTGCGTCGCAAGTACGCTTCCTACTTCGGTGCTCTGTTGATGCCAACTACTATGTGTTTCTAGACCACTGGATTGGCAATACCAGAAACATATTGTGGGCTCTCGAAGGCGAAGCGTACACCTCCATCCGACACCGCCTTGTCACCCTGCTGATGAGTCAAGGAAATAGTCTTGACCTCAATAGCGTGGAGGGTAGGATGGTTGCGGAGATGATTCTCGAGGAGTTCGGCGATAGCGATCGGAGTATCGGCGATACGATTCGCGGACTGTTTTCAGAAAGAAGGGAGGAATTGAGAAAAGTGGCGGAGTACGACGACCTCTGTAATAAACGCGAGGCGGCGATTCTCGCCCGCATGAAGTAGGTCGCTCTGCCGCCCATTTGAAGGCCCCGAACAATCGGGGCCTTTTTTATACCTGCGGCGATGTGATGGTCTTCCTCCATGGCTAACGCATCGGCGTGATATACTGCACGCACGATGGAAACGAAGATTGTCAAAGAGGGCATCACGCGCGAGGAGTTGCAAAGGCTCGCGCACAAGCAGTACGGCGACCTTATCAAGGCCGTTGTCGATGTCGCGCAGGGCATTATGGGTGTCGGCGGAGAATTGCATATCGACATCCAGTCTCTGCTTATCGAGCAGGCCGGATCCAAGGGCGATACGACTTGGGGCATCAACCTCTACCCCGACAAGACAGGCGACGATTTCGTCGAGTTCGACTCGATGGTGAATCTGAAGCCGCTCATCGGCAACCGGACACGCGGGGTCGAGGACGAGGCGGTTCGCGCCGCGATACGCGCCGTCGTCGTGCGCGTCATCCGCTAACATCGACCTATGGCTGTCTCTCGAGAACGTTGGTTTACCCTCTCGCTCGCCGACCAGCTCGGCAATATCGGGAGCGAGGTGGGGCGTGCCCGCACGTGGCAGGGAAGGGACGATAAGATTTTCTGGGGTGCCGCAGGGCGCGCACTCGAGCTTCTCGATCTCACTCGAGAAGACGCACGCTGGCTCAAGCGCCGCCCCGAACTCGACCGAGCGCGCGAGAGCGTTGCAGACGCTATTTTGGCCGGCAGTGCATATGGCAGTCGTCTCGCCGACCTTGAAGCATATTTTATGCCCTTTGCTCTCTACTCGCAGAGGGTGCGGATGTCGTAGGCTTCGCAGACCAGCCTCCACGCAAGTATCCTCAAAGATAGTCCTATAGGACGAAGTTGCGGATACCTGCCTGATTGTCGGCGGGTACACGGGTTCAGGGTAGGCGCTGGATTTGACAAAAAAGGGGGTGCTGTGATACTGTTCTTCAGTCGCAGTCCCTCGGTCAATGTGACCGACAGGAGCGGCAATTCCGTTCTTCTTTCTTAGGAGGAGTTATGGTGCCTGCGTCCCAAGCCACCAAATAAAACCAGTTCCGGCGGCGGCGAGTGCGATGGGCATCTAGGCCATCGCGTTCTAGCCATTCAAAAACCAACCGGCCCCGTCATCAGGGCCGGCCCCCCGTACATCGTACGGGGGTTAAACTTTTTATGGTATAATGTGCGCCTATGGATACCACAAACAAACCCAAAGTAACGGCGAAGGATTTCTTCTTATGGGCGGGGGCGATGGTCGCTTTCTACTGGAGCATCGTCGCATACGTCTTCCTCGTGCTCGATTATATCGATTATGCGTTCCCGAATCCGCTCGCGTATTATCCGAGCGACCCGTACCAGAGCGGCATCAGCTACGAGATGGCTTCCATCATCGTGCTTCTCCCGACCTTCCTTCTCCTTATGCGCGTGATACGCGCGGATATGGCCCGCGACCCGTCCCGCACGGATATCTGGGTGCGGCGCTGGGCGCTTATCCTGACGCTCTTCGTTGCCGGCGCCGCGATGGCGGGCGACCTTATCGCGCTTCTTACCGCCTTCTTGAGCGGCGAGGCGCTCTCGACCGCTTTTTTGCTCAAGGTGCTTGTCATCTTCCTTGTCGCGGCGGGAGTATTCCTACATTTCGTCGCCGATCTGAAGGGCTATTGGAGCGCGTACCCCTCCCGTAAGCGGATGGTGGCTCTTGGCGTTGCCGTCCTCGCTATCGCGACCATCATCGCCGGATTCTTCATCGTCGGGACGCCGAGAGAGGCGCGACTACAGCGCTTCGACGACCAGAAGATCGGCGATCTGCAGAATATCCAGTCGCAGGTCGTCTATTATTGGCAGGCGAAACGAGCATTGCCGAAGACGCTTGCCGACCTGAACAACTCTCTCTCCTACGGCCCGGTGCCAGTCGATGCCCAGACGGGACAGCCTTATGCCTACGAGGCGACCGGCGCGCTCTCTTTCAAGCTCTGTGCGATGTTCAACGGCGAGAGCCACGAAGACAGGAACCGCTTTTCCGAAGCTCGGCCGATGATGCCGATACCGACAGACGACGCGGGCGTGATAAAAGGAATGATGCAGGATAATTGGCGGCACGGCGCGGGCGAGACCTGCTTCGATCGATCGATCGACCCCAGCTTCTATCCGCCGATGAACCCTAAGTTTTAAGATATAAGGTCTAAGGTGTAAGTAAAAATACGAATTCACTTATCACTTACACCTTATCCCTTACCACTGCACCTATGGCGTACGACCACGCGGCTATCGAGAAGAAGGCCCGAGAAAAATGGGCTTCGCTCGACCTGTACCGCACCGACCTCTCGGACACGACGAAGGAGCCGTATTACTTGCTCGTCGAATTTCCGTACCCCTCGGGCGACCTGCATATCGGCCACTGGTACGCCTTCGCCGTCACCGACATCTACGCGCGGATGCTCCGCGCGCGCGGGAAGAATGTGCTCTTCCCGATTGGCTTCGACGCGTTCGGCCTGCCAGCCGAGAATGCCGCGATTAAGAACGGTGTCGACCCGAAAGAATGGACCTATAAGAACATCGAGCGGATGCGCGAACAGCTTAGAAGCATGGGCCCGTCGTTCGATTGGAGTAAAGAGATTGTCGCCTGCGATCCGAGCTACTACCAGTGGACGCAGTGGCTCTTCGCGAAACTCTTCGAACACAAGCTCGCGGAACATCGCGAGGCGGCAGTGAAGTGGTGCCCTAAAGACCAGACTGTGCTCGCCAACGAGCAGGTCATCGACGGCCGGTGCGAGCGTTGTGGTACCGAGGTGGTGGAGAAGCGTCTCACGCAGTGGTTCTTGAAGATAACGCAGTACGCCGAACGCCTGCTTGAAGGACTCGATAAGCTCCCCTGGCGCGAAGAGATAAAAGAGGCGCAGAGAGCGTGGATAGGGAAGTCAGAGGGCGCGTACCTCTCGTTCGAAGTTAGGACATCCGATGTCCAAGTCATCGGATCGGATGTCCAGCCCACAATAAAAGTGTTCACGACGCGACCCGACACGGTCTTCGGCGCGACGTACGTCGTACTCGCCCCCGAACACCCGCTCGTTGAGGGACGCTTAGCGTCCCTCACGAATGCAGGGGAGGTGCGGGCGTATGTGAAGGCGACCGCACAGAAAACAGAGCGGGAGCGGAGCGAGAACAAAGAGAAGACGGGTGTTCAGCTTGAAGGTGTGATGGCGATAAATCCGGCGACCAAAGAAGAGATACCGATTTATGTCGCTGATTACGTCCTTGCCTCTTACGGCACCGGCGCCGTGATGGCCGTCCCCGCGCACGACGAACGCGACCTTCTATTCGCAGAAGAAAAAAATGAGAGAATCAAACCAGTCGTTATACCTGACGGAACTACTTTCTCAAAATGGCATGAAAAACTCTTGAAAGGAGAGATTACGGATGAAGCATTCGTTCTTATGCACATCCAAGAAGAAGGGGCATATACGAAAAGTGGCAAGCTAATTAATTCTCCAGGATTTAATGGACGAGACAGCAAAGAGGCGAAGTGGGATATCGTTGCGTATGCGGGCGGCGAGAAGGCGACGAACTATCGCCTCCGCGATTGGCTCGTCTCCCGCCAACGCTACTGGGGCTGTCCGATACCGATTGTCTATGATCCAGAAGGGAAGCCGCACGCTATCCCCGCCGAGCACCTGCCCTGGCTCCTGCCGATCGACGTCGACTTCAGGCCTACCGGAGAAGCGCCGCTCGCGTCATCGAAAGAGCTGAAGGAGCGCGTGATTAAGATCTTCGGCGATGGATGGACGCCGGAGTACGATACGCTCGATACGTTCGTAGACTCTTCCTGGTACTTCCTCCGCTATCTCGACCCGCAAGATTCTCACGACTTCTCTGATGCGGCAATGATGAAGAAGTGGATGCCGATCAACCGTTACTCGGGCGGGAGCGAGCATACCACGATGCATGTGCTCTACGCGCGCTTTTTCACCAAGGCGCTCTACGACCTCGCGCTCGTGCCGGTCGATGAGCCTTTCAATGAACGCTTCAATCGCGGGCTTATCATGGGCCCCGATGGAGCGAAGATGAGCAAGTCGAAGGGGAATGTCGTAAATCCGGACGAGTTCGTCAAGAAGTACGGCGCCGACGCGGTGCGCCTCTACCTCGCCTTCATCGGCCCTTATAACGAACCGGGGAGTTACCCCTGGAACCTCGACGGCGTCGCCGCGATGCGTCGGTTCCTCGAGCGCATCAACCGCCTCGTCGAAACTTGTGTAAGTCAGACTTACACAGAAGGAGAAGGGGTTGTGAAAGTCAGACTTACACAGGAGGTCGAGCAAGAGCTCGCGAAGGCGGGCGCAAAGGTGGCGGAAGACGGCGACCGCTTTAAGTTCAATACCGCCATCGCGGCGCTGATGATTCTTTTGAATGAGCTTGAAGCTTCTGCCGCTGTGCCGAAGGCCGCGCTCGAACGGCTCATCATCATGCTTGCTCCGTTTGCTCCGCACCTCGCAGAACACCTCTGGGAAGAGATCGGCGGAGAAGGGTCGGTACATCTGCAGTCGTGGCCGGCGCTGACACTCGCGGCGGCTGACGAAAAAGAGATCACCGTACAGGTCAACGGCAAGCGCCGCGGCTCGATTACACTCGCCATAAACGGCACCGAGAAGGAGGCGACGCAGGCGGCTCTGGCGATTCCAGCCGTCGTGAATGCGCTCGGCGGTAAAGAGCCGAGGCGGATCGTCTATAGACAAGGCAAAGTGCTTAATTTCGTGGTATAATTGCCGCTATTGACGCTTATAAAGGTATTTGCTATAAATTAGACCACATGGCTACGGCAACCAAGACGACCAAGCGGACCGCATCGGCGGGTCCTTCATTTTCCTTTGATGGTGCGGCGCTCGCGAAGAAGCTACTCGCCGCCGCGTCCGACCGCGCGCGCGAGGTTCTGACTCGCCGTTTCGGTCTCGGCGCTTCCGCAGAACGCGAGACGCTCGAGGCTATCGGCGATCGCTCCAGTATCACCCGCGAGCGCGTCCGCCAGATCGAGGCCGCTGGACTCGATGCGATACGCGCGAGCAAGGTTTTCAAGGAGGCACGCGCCGCCTTCGACGAGATCGCGCAGTATATCCATTCTCTCGGCGCCGTCGTGCCGGAAGAGACGCTTCTCTCTGCGCTCGGCAAAGACGAGAAGAGCCGCAACCGATTCCGCTTTTTCCTCGTGCTGGATTCCGCATTTTTCCGCGAGCGCGAGACGAACGAGTTTCTCGCGCGCTGGCACGTGGACTCCGCGACGGCGAAGCACATCCACGAGGCGCTCTCGCGCCTTTATTCCTCGCTCTCCGACACCGAGGTCGTCCCCGAGGGAGAGCTTCTCGACCGCTTCCTCGATGAGCTTAAAGACGTCAACGATGCGTATAAGAACGAAGAAGTCTTGAAGCGCTGGCTCTCGCTCTCTAAACACATTGGCAGTAACCCGCTCGCCGAATGGGGTCGCGCGACGACGCCCGCCATCCGGATTAAGGGCGTCCGCGATTACGCCTATCTCACGGTCAAGCGCCACGGCGCGCCGATGCACTTCTCCGATGTCGCGAAGACTATCGGCGCGCTCTTCTCGAAGAAGGCGCACATCGCGACCACGCACAACGAGCTCATCAAGGATCCTCGCTTCGTCCTCGTCGGCCGCGGGCTCTACGCGCTTACCGAGTGGGGCTACACGCCGGGTGTCGTGCGCGACGTGATCCGCGAGACGATCGAGGAAAAGGGGCCGATGAAGAAAGACGAGATTATCAAGCACGTGAAGAAAGCGCGTTTCGTCAAGGACAACACCATCCTGGTCAACCTGAACGACTCGCGTTACTTCAAGCGGCTGAAGGACGGGCGCTACGCGGCGGTTTAATACACAAAGACAAGAGCGGCGCCTAAAGGCGCCGCTCTTGTTTGTTATACTTACCGTCATGGCAGCACCGGAGCATAAAGAAGCGAAGCCGAAAGCCGCACCTAAAAAAACGAAGTCAGGAGGCGGGAGCCATGGCAGCGGGATCCCATTCTTCCATAGTCTCGAGGAAGGCAGTAAGGCGTTCACTGGCAAAACCGGTATCCGGTTCGAGGCGTGGCCGGTATTCATCCTCGGCGTCACGCTTCTCGTCCTCTCGTATGTATTTATGCCCGCGATTGTTTCTCTCGCTCTCTCCATCGCCCTCTTTCTCGCGCCTCTGTGGTTACCGCTTTTACTCGTGAGTAGTGCCTGGGAGTTATGGATTATCCTCCAGCGGTCTGAATTTATCGCTTCGAAGAAGTACGCTCTTCTCGAGATAAAGCCGCCGAGGAATCTAGTGAAGACACCGCTCGCGATGGAGGCATTTCTCTCGTCCCTGCATCTCACTGGCGGCGAGGCGACTTGGTATGCCCGCTTCAGGGGCGGTATCCGACCTTCCTTCTCCCTCGAGATAGCTTCCTTCGAAGGACAGATACACTTTTTTATCTGGACGCGCGCAGATTTTCGTCGGATGATCGAGGGACAATTATATGCGCAATACCCTGGCGTACAGGTAATCGAAGTGCCTGACTACACTCGCCTGATATCCGCGCGGCCGGAGGAGTGGAATATCTGGGGCGTCGATTTCAAACATACGGCGGAAGCTCCTCTTCCAATAAAGACCTATGTCGAATACGGGCTCGACAAGGTGCAGAAGGAGCCGGAACAAGTCGATCCTCTCGCGAACCTGATGGAGTTTATGGGGTCGATAGGGAAGGGTGAGTATCTCTGGCTCCAGTTCGTCATCCGCGCGCACAGAGGCGAGAAATACGGAAGCACTCCCGCCGGCAACAGGAGTAGTCGGTTGAATAAAAAGGACAAGCCCTATACCTGGAAAGACGAGGCGGAGGAATTGATACAGGCCATCCGTGCGCAGACACGCGACGTCTATACCGATCCCGTCACCGGAGAGGAGCGTCCCGGATTCCCTAATCCGACCAAAGGACAGTCAGAGAAGATAGCAGCCATGGAACGGAACATTTCAAAGCTCGCGTTCGATGTCGGCGCGCGCGGTATCTATATCGCGCGGCCAGAGCGCGTGCACGGCCCGACTATCTCACACCTCATCGCGCTTTTTAAACCGTTTACGACCGAGGGATGGAACGGCATTAACTCGGACGGCTGGATGAAAACATTCGACGACTATCCGTGGGAGATTGGCGTGGAGAAACGGAAGAATCATTTCCGCCGTGAGCTCGTCGAAGCGTATCGCCGCCGGCAGTTCTTCTATGACCCCTTCTTCGAAGGAGGGTTGCCTAAGGATGAGGTGATGGTGATGAGCACCGAGGAGCTGGCGACGGTCTTCCACATCCCTTCAAGCGGTATCCAGACGCCAGGACTCGCCCGCATCCAGTCGGCCACCGGCGAGGCGCCGTCTAATCTGCCTGTCTGACCGCATGGATACGTTCAAGCGATACGTCCGTGCCGTTTCGGCGGTGCTCGAAAAGCGCCTCGGACGCTTTTGGCGGCTCTGGACGCTCGCCCTCATTCTTGCGGTGCTTATCGGCGCGTACCGCCTCACACTTGCGCCGCCCGCAGACTTTCCGTTGGAGAGCGTCGTGAGCATCGCGCGCGGCGCGTCGGCGTCCGAGATCGCGGAGGAGCTCGGCGACAGGAGCATCGTCGCGCATCCATCCCTGCTCCGATTCGCCTTGCGCATCTCGGGGACGGGCGATCGGGTGCAGGCCGGAACTTACCTTTTCTCCGCTCCGGAGAACCTGCTCGTCGTCGCGTATCGTCTGGCCGCAGGCGCGTATGGGCATCCGCCCGTGCGTCTCACGCTCCCCGAAGGAGAGACTGCGCGAGATCTCTCGGAGCGCGTGAATGCGGCGTTTCTGGATATCAGGGCGAGCGTCTTTCTTGCCGAAGCTCGGCCGTACGAAGGGTACCTCTTCCCCGATACATATTTTTTCCTCCCTTCGGCGAGCGCCGACGACATCGTCGCGAGTATGAGGAAGAACTTCGACGCGAAGACCGCGCCGCTTACAGACGCGATCGCCCTGTCCGGACGCCCGCTCTCCGACATCGTCGTCCTCGCCTCGCTTATCGAGCGAGAGGCGCGCACGAGCGCGGCGAAGCGCATAGTAGCGGGCATCCTTCTCAACCGTCTCGCGCTTGGCATGCCGCTCCAAGTCGACGCGGTGTTCGGCTACATCTACGGACGTGACACCTACTCGCCCTCGCTTGAAGACCTCAAGGTCGATTCGCCCTACAACACGTACACGCACAAAGGCCTCCCGCCGGGGCCGATAGCCAACCCGGGCCTCGAGAGTATCGAAGCGGCGCTCTATCCGACAAAGACGGACTATCTGTATTACCTCACCGGCAAGGACGGCGTGATGCGCTACGCGACGACCTATGCCGGCCACCAGGCCAACCGCAGGAAGTATTTGGATTAGACAAAAGGACTAATTAAGCGTACTCTCCGCCTCGGAGCGATTAGCTTGTTTCCATCATCTATTTACGAGGGGGCATAATGTCTCAAGAAAAATCTGTAATCGGGAGTCTGGTCTTTTCTGCTCCAAATCCTCTTGACGGGAATCACGGGCTAGGGCTGGTCGTAGACCAGGAGGCCGGGAAGAACTGGGCCGAAAAAGACCCTTGCATCGAGTACGATATCCCCGAAGAATACGGGCCGCTTCTTGTCCGGGTTCTCGGACTTAAGCTGACGACAGGGAGAGCACTCTACAAGAGTAGCCTGCCGGAACGGGAACCATGCGGGACGGAAACCGTGCGGTGGGCTTTTGTCCAAACAAAACCCAATCCGCTCTGGGTCGTTGCTGGACCTAGCGTGGAATCGATTGAGGATTTTTTGCGACAGTGCAGACTTTTCGGCACGTTCGGGATAGGAGAACCGACGTTTCTTCACGAGGTTGCTTTGCTGGTCGAGTACCTTCGTGGAGTTACAAGAACGAAAGAAGCGATGTCCCACTTCGACAGACAGTTCTTCGCAATGCTCAGGGACGTTCTCCCGCGATGACGAGCGGGTTGTGTGCGACGCAGGTCTGCCGTAAGGCGGACCTGTTTCTATATGTAGATACGTGTTTAGATAAGGGATATGGACGTACGCGGAAAGAAGATTTTCGTCGGGTTATCCGGGGGTGTCGATTCGGCTGTCTCGGCGGCGCTTTTGAAACAGGCGGGTGCGCTCGTAACGGGGGTGTTTATTAAGGGCTGGTACCCGCCCGGGATGCCGTGCACCTGGGCAGAGGAGCGACGCGACGCGATGCGGGTGGCGGCTCGACTGCGTATCCCATTTTTAACGCTTGATGCGAGCGCGGAGTATAAGAAGAGCGTCATAGACTACCTGCTTTCCGAGTACCGCGCGGGGCGAACGCCGAACCCGGACGTGATGTGCAATAGGGAAGTGAAGTTCGGTGCGTTCTACCGTTTCGCGAAAATGCATGGAGCAGATGCTATCGCGACCGGGCATTACCGCGCCGGCGAGAAAGACCAGAGTTATTTCCTCTGGGCGGTGCCGAAAGATATCTTGGCGCAGGCGATATTTCCGGTAGGGAATTTCGAGAAAGAGAGGGTGCGCGCGCTCGCGAAGAAATATAATCTGCCGGTCGCGGAAAAGAGAGACAGCCAGGGTATCTGCTTCCTCGGGAGCGTTTCCGTCAAAGAATTCTTGGAACAGGAGTTCGGGACCGATAATCCGGCGCTCCTCTACACTATCGGACAAAAGGCCAAAGGCGGGTATGTCGTAGCGAAAGATATCGAGAAGAAAGAAATCAAAGTCTCAAAGACGCGCGCCGAAGGCGCGCGTGAGATCGGGTTTACGGGAGCGAACTGGTTCCAGGAGCCTGACAGCGCGCAAATCTTCGCGCAATACCGCTATCGCGGCCCGCGCATCGCGGGCCGCGTCGAGGAGGGCCGCTTCATAAGCGAAGAGTCCTTGCTCGAGATGCCCGCGCCCGGCCAGTCCATCGTCTTCTATCGCGACAGCGAGCTTATCGGCGGTGGTAGTATTACCGTATGAGACATTCCCGCCTTTGGCTCGCCGCGACTATTATCGCGCTCGCTCTTATTATCGGCTTCGTCCTCTCGGTGCCGCGCACTCGGGATGTCGGGGATACGGCTCTGCCTCGGAGCGTCGATGTGAGCGTGCCATCCGTCGCACTCCGCGACTCCTTTAAGAAGGGTGTGCATACCATCACCGGATCGATCGAGGCGCCGAACGCCTGCACCGTTGTTTCCGCGAATGCGCTGTTTCTAAACGAAGCGTCAAGCACCGAGAGCATCCTACTCGAGATTTCCTTACCGGAAGATTCTGGCGTCTGCCTCCAGATACCCACCTCGATAAGCTTCTCGGCGGCGGTAAACGCTCCGGCGGATCTGCCGATCGCCGTTACGGTCAACGGCGCGCCGGCGACTACGACGGCGTTATGACGACGCTCCCGGCCATCGTTAAGGCGGATGGGACGAAAGAAATTTTCGACCCTGCGCGCCTCGAAGTCTCGCTTCGCAGGGCGGGCGCGGGCGAGCATACGGCGCGCCGCATTGCCGAGACGATTACCGGCACCGTCGTGCCGGACGCCACGTCGAAGGAGATATACGCGCGCGCTTTCGCGCTCCTGCGCAGGACTGCGCGGCCTCTCGCCGCGCGCTACGCTCTCCGCCGCGCGCTTCTCGAGCTTGGGCCCACTGGGCATCCCTTCGAGGATTTCATCTCGCATCTGTATCGCGCAGAGGGCTGGCAGGTCGAGACGCGGAAGATCATCCGCGGGAAGTGCGTATCACACGAAGTCGACTTTTATGCATCGCACAAAGAGCAGAATGAATTTCTCGCCGCCGAACTCAAATATCATAACGATCCCGGATACAAGACCGACCTGAAAGTCGCGCTTTACGTAAAGAGCCGTTTCGACGACATCTTCGCCTGCGATCCCTCGGTGCGCACCTGCCCCCTCAATCGCGGCATCCTGGTTACCAACACCAAGTTTACCTCCGAGGCTATCGCCTACGCCGAGTGTTCCGGCGTCGAACTGCTCGGGTGGGGATACCCGGTAAACGACAGTCTCTTTGCGCGGATGAGCCGCGCGGCGGTATATCCCATAACCGCGCTCACCGGCCTTTCCCGCGCCGAGAAACGGCTTCTTATCGAGCGTGGCATTATCGCCGTCGACGAGATCCTGCGCGATCGGCGCGCGCTTGACCCGATCCACCTCTCGAGCGGGAGGGTGGGAGAGCTTCTGGCAGAGATAGACGGCCTACTCGCGCTCTCGCCGACGCCGTATGATATTGTGTCCGTATGACACCGCGCTTTTCAACAAGTTCCTTTATCGCCGGCGTGATGTTCGGCGCGCTTCTCGCGGGCGCGTGGTTCTTCCGCGACGCCGGCGGCTTGCCGCTTACGGCAGAGCTCCCGGCGTTCTCCCCCGCAGATGCCGGTTCTCTCGTGCCTGAAAGCGGCGCGGTCTCCGTCGCCGATCAGCCCTCCGGAGAGACTGTCATCGTCGAGTCGGTGACGGTGCCGCCGCCGGGCGTTTGGGTCGCGGTGCGCGAGATGGACGGGAATAATCTCGGAAACGTTCTCGGCGCGACGCGCATCGTCGGTCCGCGCAGTTCCGTCGTCGTCGCGCTCTTGCGCGCGACCGAGCCGAGCCGTTCCTACGCGATCGAGCTGTACCGCGACGACGCCGGCGGCACCTTCGACCCCTTGATCAACAGTGTCTATGTCGATTTCGATACGGGCGCGCGTGTCGTCGCGTATTTCGCGACGACCGAATAATATGGCGCGCGCATCTAAAGCGGGAGGTGCCCGCGGCCCGTTCGACCCCTCGTCTCCGGAGCCGTTTAAAGTGAGCCGTTCCAAGATCGACCTCTTCACCGAGTGCCGCCGCTGTTCGTATCTCGACCTGCGGCTCGGCGTGAAGCGTCCGTCGATGCCCGCGTTTACCCTTAATAACGCGGTCGATGAGCTTCTCAAACGCGAGTTCGACATCCATCGCGCCAAAGGGAGCAAGCATCCGCTCGTAGAGCGCTACGGCCTCGACGCGGTGCCGCTCGTCGACGATCGGATGGAGGAGTGGCGCGACGCGCTCCGCCGAGGCATCAGCTATCTCCACGAACCGACGAACATCCTCGTACGGGGCGGCATCGACGATGTCTGGGTCAATCCGGCGGGAGAGCTCATCATCGTGGACTATAAGGCGACGAGCAAGAAGGTGGGGCCGAGCACGGAAGACGATCTCTACGATTCGTATAAGCGCCAGCTGGAGATCTACCAGTGGCTCTTCCGTAGAAACGGCTTCGCCGTCTCGCCGACCGCATACTTCGTCTACGTGAACGGGAAGTCCGATGCGGCGGCGTTTGACGGGAAGCTCGAGTTCGACATCGAGCTTATCCCGTATACGGGAAGCGACGCCTGGGTCGAGCCGGCCATCTTCGATATGAAAGAGATGCTGATGAGTGGCGAGATTCCGCCTGTCGGGACGTCCTTCGGTGGCGGGCCATGCGAGCACTGCACCTACCGCGAGAGCGCCGGCAAAGCACTTCGCGACCTTCATGTCAAAAATAAGCAGAAAGGATAGCATACCCGTATGAAGAGCCTGTTCGCCGAAAAAGTCAGGGAGGTTGTACGAAGTATTCCGAAGGGCGAGACACTACCATATATGGTAGTAGCCGAGCGGGCGGGGAATCCTCGTGCCGCACGGGCTGTCGGCACGATTATGAAAAACAATTATGACCCGACGATACCCTGCCACCGCGTCATCCGCAGTGATGGGGCGCTCGGCGGCTACAATCGCGGCGTTTCCCAAAAGCGGGAGATCCTTCTTGAAGAAGGCGCGATATGCAAGTGAAGATAGAGCCGTCGTGGGCGGCGCATCTTACGGGAGAGTTCGAGCAGGCGTATTTTAAAGAGCTTACTGATTTCGTAAAGAAAGAATACCAAGATGGGAAGGTGTACCCCGCGCCGAAGAATATCTTTCGCGCGTTCGACTTGTGTCCATTTGAAAAAGTAAAAGTCGTGATACTCGGCCAAGACCCGTATCACGGCGTGGGCCAGGCCAACGGTCTCGCTTTCGCGGTGGGCGTGGATACGCGCGTCCCGCCCTCGCTTCGGAATATGTTTAAAGAGATAGAGAGCGATGTATTCTGTGAAAGTCAGACTTTCACAAACAAGAACGGAGATCTGTCTCGTTGGGCGGAGCAGGGCGTACTGCTATTAAATACAACACTCACTGTCCGCGCACATCAAGCGGGCTCGCATCAGGAAAAAGGGTGGGAGCAGTTTACCGACGCTGTCATCCGCGCGCTTTCGGAAAAGCGCGCGGGGCTCGTCTTTATGCTCTGGGGTAACTACGCTAAAGCGAAAGGCGCGCATATCGATAGAAATAAGCATCTCGTGCTCGAAGCCCCGCACCCCTCGCCTTTCTCCGCCGCCTCGGGCTTCTTCGGCTGTAAGCACTTCAGCAAGGCGAACGACTACCTTATTTCTCATAACGAACCCCCTATCGATTGGCGCTGACTGGTCGGCCGCACCCATGTTGGACGTGGTACGTCCAACATGGGTGCGGCCGTGCAAAATCTTGACGCTGAATAAAAAAGCCGTATAGTGAATCACGGTAAGCGGTTATTTAGGCTGTTTTTTGAAAGGAGAGGGACATGAGCGTTAACAACGGAAGTAGTATTATCGTTGGACTGGACGATCCCGGGGAAAATCTGGTGCAAGTATTCGTGCTCACTGCAGAAGAGGGGGAAGCCAGAAATCGGAAGCTCGTCGAAAGAAAAGGGGATGTTTTTGTCGAGCCTGCCGACCCTTCGGTTCCTGTGAATCCGGCGCCCTTCTTGTACAGGGCGATGCGTGTGGTTACTTGCGATGATGGTCATGGGGAATTCTACTCGGTACACATCGTCGGAGATAGCGATGAGGTGGATATCGTCGCAGATGGGTACCGTAAGGAGCACGGTTTCTACAGGACGGTGCGCAAACGGGCGCAAGAGGAGACAGAGGACTTCGTCTGCCGGATCATCGCGTGCTCTCATTGGTGGCCGGAGTCGATTCCCTATGTTGTACCGGTTATCCGTATGGCGAAGTTGCGGTCGTTTTCAGGCGTGAGCAACTGCACGATGAACGACCTTAATATTCTGGAGAAAGGATCAGGATATTATTTTTCCTCGTACTCGATTCCGCCAAGCGACATCCAGGCTGACGGCGATATCTGCGCGTTAGACGGTAACGCCCAGCAGATAGCGAAAGAGTACTGGGAGAAGCTTGATCCCCGGTATCGCATCGCAATCGCGGTGAAGTTCATCCCGAAGGTGGGGCCGTGGAATACTTTCATCATCAACAAGTCTTCAGAAGCCGTCTGATACCATTCAGCGGCTGAAGAAGCGGCGCGCTCGCGAGGAAATAATCTTTGCGGGCGCGTTTTATTTCCTTTGTCGGAATTAATCTCCTATAGGTTACTATTTCCGACATCGAGGAGTGAGGGTTTTATTGATGCGATGGCTGACGCGGTGGTACACTCACCAGATGAATCACACGCCACAGATAAAGCGGGCGATACAGTTTGCGGCGCGCAAGCACCACGGACATTTACGCATCTCAAATTCCGACGGACCTCTGCCGTATGTCACGCATCTTTTTTCGGTCGCCCTCCTTGTCGCCGAAGACGGGGCGGATGACGACGTTGTCACCGCGGCACTCCTCCATGACACGCTTGAAGATACCGATACGACACGCGAAGAAATTGTGGCGGTTTTCAACGAGCACGTCGCGGAGCTCGTAGAGTCGGTGAGCGAGACAAAAGAGAAGGATGGAAAAAGTATCGGATGGAAAGAATACAAGCAGGACTACCTCGCGCTCCTGGAGCGCGCGAGCGAGGATGCGCTCATCGTCGCTATCGCGGACAAGGTGGACAATGTTGAAAGCCGGATAGAGGAATACGAGAAGGAAGGAGAGGAGTTCCTAAAGCGTTGGAAGCGTCCGAACGAAGACTATTTGTGGTTTTATGGAGAGTCGCTTCGCATCGCGCAGGCGCGCCTGCCGGAACATCCGCTCACGAAACGTTACGCCGAGGCGCATGCGCGGCAGTGTGGTATGCTCCCAAGGTCATCATGAAGCGCAACCGATACGGGAAAGCCGATTTTGAATGGATAAAATGGGACGAGGCGGATTTCAAACGTATTGCCGCCGATATTGTCCGCCGGAAGAAGAAAGCCTATGCCGCGATACGGGCTATCCCTGCCCTCAAACGCACCTTTGAGAACACGGTCTATGCGCTTGAGGCTGCTGATGACCAGGTTTCGGACGAGCTGAACCGCATCAGTCTCCTGAAAGAAGTCAGTACCAATCCGAAAATACGGGCCGCAGCGTCGGCAATGCTTGAATCGCTCCAAAAACAGCTCGTAGAGATCGAGTTTGATCCGCGGATGTATGCGGCAATGAAGGAGTACGCGAATAAGAAAGAGAAACTTCACAATCCGGAGAAACTTCTTTTTGAAGATTTGATGAAAGGGTATGCGCGCATGGGCTTTGATTTGCCGAAAACGAAACAGGAGAAGATCAAGGCAAATATCAAAATGCTTGGTAGACTGTCGCTCGCTTTTGCTCGCAATCTGAACGAACACCAAGATTATATTCTCGTTACTGAAGCGGAATTGGACGGACTGCCGGAAAGTTATCGTTCGAATCTCGCGAAAGTGGGAGACAAGTTCAAGATAACTATGGCATATCCGGACGTACATCCGTATATGGCCGGCGCGCACGACCAGAATCGCAGAAAGGAACTTCTTGAAAAATTCACTCGCCGCGGTGGGATGAAAAACGTCGCGCTCCTCAAAAAGATGTTCCGTCTTCGGGCCGAGAATGCGGAACTGCTCGGTTATAAGAATCATGCGGACTTTCAGACCGAACTCCGGATGGCGAAGTCGGCGGCGAATGTGTGGCGTTTTATACATGATCTCGAACGACGCACTCGGAAACAGGCGGCGCGCGATCTCGCGATGCTTAGGGCCGACAAGCGCCGCCGCGCCGGAGACCCGAAGGCGGTGCTCGCCGCGCACGATATCGCCTATCTTTTCAAGCAGATACGCAAAGAGAGATTCGATATTGATTCGGACGTTGTGAAAGAATATTTTCCGTTTGAACACGTGAAGCAGGCGACACTGGACGCATATCAGAAATTGCTCGGTGTCGTTTTCAAGCGGCGCACGGATATAAAGCTCTGGCATCCCGATGTCCAGATGTATGACGTGTACGATGCGCGTGACGGTTATGTATCGTCCTTTATTCTCGATCTCTATCCGCGCGAGGGGAAGTATGGGCATGCGGCCGCGTTTGAGGTGACGTTTGGGCGGCAGGAGGGGAACAGCTACCGCTCGCCGCTCGCCGCAATGGTTACGAACTTTCCAAAACCGAACGCGGTGAATCCGTCGCTCATGAGTCACGGCGAGGTGGAGACTTTTTTCCACGAATTCGGCCATATCATGCACTTCGCGCTCACGAAGGCGAAGTATCGCGCGCAATCCGGTTTCAGTGTCGCAATGGATTTCGTGGAAGCGCCGTCGCAGATGCTTGAGAACTGGGTGTGGGATGCGAAGATGCTCAAGCGCCTCTCGAAGCATTACAAGACCGGTCGCCCGATGCCGAAGATTCTCATCGAGAAGATTATCAATGCCCGCCTCTTCGGCGAGGCGTGGAGCGTGCGCGGCCAGCTCGTGCTCGCTTCGCTCGACCTTATTATCCACACGAAAGGCGCAAAGGATCCGGTCGCTTTGTATGCGAAGCTGGACAAAAAACTGATGGGCATCACGCCGCCTGCGCGCCAGCTCTGGATCGCCGGTTTCGGCCACATCGCAGGCGGATATGACGCAGGGTATTACGGCTATCTCTGGTCCAAGGTCTATGCCGAAGATATGTTCAGCCGTTTTGCGAAAGAAGGCATACTTAATCCAAAGATTGGTCGCGATTATCGACGATGGATACTTGAGAAAGGTTCCAGTGAGGATGAGATGGATCTCGTGCGCGGATTCTTAGGCCGTGCACCAAATAACAAGGCATTCTTAAAATCCATCGGGGCATAAGGTGTGCTATCTTTTCTTCATATGACAGTATCGGAAGTACGCAAGCGATACCTGGATTTCTTTAAGGCGTGGGGGCACGCGATTATCCCGAGCGCGCCTATCGTGCCCGAGAATGACCCGACCACGCTCTTCACGAGCTCGGGGATGCAGCCGCTTGTGCCGTACCTCCTCGGCGAGCCGCATCCGGAAGGCAACCGGCTCGCCGACTCGCAGATGTCGTTTCGGGCAGGCGACATAGAAGAGGTGGGGGACAATCGTCACACGACTTTTTTTGAAATGTTGGGGAACTGGAGCCTCGGCGATTACTTCAAGAAGGAACAGTTGCCGTGGGTCTTCGAATATCTCACCGATGCGGAACACGGGCTCGGGCTCGACCCGCAGAAGCTCTACGTCACCGTCTTCGACGGCGACGAGAGCGCGGGAATGACGCTTGATACCGAGGCCGTCGAGATTTGGAAGAGACTCTTCTCCGAGAAGGGTATCGAGGCGGAGCTTGCGCGTATCGGCACCGAGGAGGAGGGATACGAGAAGGGTCTGCAGGGTGCGCGCATCTTCTCCTACGGCGCGAAGAAGAATTGGTGGAGCCGTTCTGGCACGCCGGACAAGATGCCGGCAGGGGAGCCGGGCGGCCCTGATTCTGAAATCTTCTACGACTTCGGCACTCTGCACGACTCGAAGTGGGGCAGGGAGTGTCATCCGAACTGCGACTGCGGGCGCTTTATGGAAATCGGCAACTCTGTGTTTATGGAATACGTGAAGACTGCTGATGGCTCGTTCGCTAAGCTCCCGAAACAGAATGTCGACTTCGGCGGCGGCCTTGAGCGGCTTACGGCGGCGACAAACGACAATCCGGATGTATTTCTCATCGACGTTTTCGACGCGGCGCGCGCCGTCCTCGAGTCCCGTTCCGGTCAGAATTACCGAAGTCAGACTTCGGTAGAAAAGTCATTTAGGATTATTCTCGATCATACGCGCGCCGCGTTGTTTATGCTCGCCTCGGGCATCCGGCCGAGTAATACCGAACAGGGTTATGTCCTGCGCCGCCTTATCCGCCGCGCCATCCGCGAGGCGGACAAGCTCGGCATAAAGGATGCGGTGCTCGCTGAAGTCGCCGAAGAGTTCGGCGCGGCGTATGCCGAGCACTACCCGTTCGTAAAAGAAGCAGCACAAACTATTCGCGAAGAATTGGGAAAAGAAGAAGCGCAGTTTCGTAAGACACTCTCAAATGGCTTGAAAGAAATTGAACGGATGGAAAGAGTGGGCGCGTTTGGTCATATCTCACAAGATTCAGATTTAAAAATCCATAATCGCGTAGATGCGACGAAAGCATTCCACATATTCCAATCATTTGGTTTTCCATTGGAACTTATCCAGGAGGAACTCGGGCGACGAGGATTGTTAGTTGATGAAGAAGAATTTAAAAAAGAGTTTGAAGGGCACCAGGCGCTTTCGCGCGCGGGCGCCGCGCAGAAGTTCGCGGGCGGGCTCGCTGACCACAGCGAACAGACTGTCAGATATCACACTGCCCACCACCTGTTGCTGAAAGCATTACAGATTGTGCTCGGACCAGAGGTGCATCAGCGGGGGAGCAATATCACGAGCGAGCGCCTGCGCATCGACTTCAGTTACGGGACTAAGATGACGCCGGAGCAGAAGGCGGAAGTCGAGAAGATTGTAAACGAGAAAATTACAGAAGGTCTACCAGTCATTCGTACCGATATGCCGAAGGCAGAAGCGGAAAAGCTCGGTGCAGAGCATGAATTCGGCGCGACGTATCCCGACACAGTCTCGGTTTACTCGGTCGGCCCGCTCGACAGCGCGTTCTCGATAGAGTTCTGCGGCGGCCCGCACGTATCGAATACGAGCGAGCTTGTCGGAACATTCAAGATACTGAAAGAAGAAGCCTCCTCCGCCGGCATCCGCCGCATCAAGGCGGTGCTTCAGTAAGTGCTGTGTCCTACGAAGCCTCGGCGTAGTAGGGTAGAATAGGCGCAATGCGTTTCTTCTCAAAACTTTTCCGAAAGAAGCGAGAGGAGTGTGCTGTGCTGATAGACATCGGCGCGCGCTCGGTCGCAGGCGCGTATGCGCGATACGCGCAGGGCGAGACGCCGACCCTGCTCTATACACGGCGTCTCCCTATAGAGTTCCGCGAGCGGGAGCCGCACGATCGGGCGATGTTGCGCGCGCTCGAGATACTCGGGCGCGCCCTCGTCCGCGAGGGCGCGCCCGCCCTCCTGCGCGCTACCGGTAGCGGCCGGTGCGATACGATGCTCGTCTCGGTCGACGCTCCCTGGCAGAAGACCTCGGTTCGCACGGAGCATCTCGAACAAGAAAGGCCGTTTACCTTCAGCAGAAGCTTGGTCGCCGCGACGCTTGAGAAGAGTCGCACCGCTCCGGCAGGGAAGATTCTTGTCGACGAAAGCGTCATCGGCACCATCCTCAACGGCTACGAAACGCGCGATCCTTATGGAAAACAAGTTCGGCGCGCCTCGATCGTCGTTCTTACCTCGCTTATCGACGAGCGCGTTGCAAACGGCATCAGCGCGATTATCCGAGGTCTCTATCACGGCGGGGACATCTCTTCCATCGCCGGCAGTTCCTTGCGGTATCAGGCCATACGCATCGCGTTCCCCCACGAGCGCGACGCGCTCATCCTCGACGCGACCGGTATGTCCGCTTCTCTCGCGCTGGTGCGCAAGAATCTGCTCGTCGACGTGTCCGAGGTCGAGGATTCTTCCGGCAGTTCCGCCGCGTGGATGAAGAAGGTTGCCGGCGAGCTGGCGAAACTCTCGGGGCGGTTCCCCCTGCCGCACACCATCTTCCTGCTCGCTCGCGAACCGGAGATATCGTCTATCCAGGAGACGCTCGATGCGGCGAATCTGGGCACGCTCTGGCTCTCCGAGCATCCGCCGAAGATAGTGCCGGTTCTCGCGAGCCATCTTCTCGGCTCGTCGGTGCGACAGGCCGCGCCGGCGCCCGCAGACCTCTCTCTGCTTCTTATGGCGCTCTATTGGAACCGCCGCGTTTCCGAAGGGGAGGCGTAGCGTCGGGTGCGTTTCAGCGATTATTTATACCCAGCGTCAACTTCCCAAAGGGGGTTAGGCTGATATACTTCTCCGTATGCGCAAACTTGATGACATCATCCCACCGTCCCGCCGGAAAGAGCCGGAATCCCTTAGCAGTAACAGTCCCTCGCGACCTTCAAATAATCTTCCAAAGTTCCCCTATAAGACGCTTGCCGCTGTCGCGCTCATTATCGCGGTGTCTGTGGGCGTTCTCTTCTACTTCTCCTCCGCGAAGGTCGAAGTGACGCCGAAGACGGTCGCGGTCGCGGTGCAGGGTTCCTTTACCGCGAATCAGAGCACGGGGGCTCTGCCGTATGAACTTATCACGGCGCAGAAGATCGCCTCGCAGAGCGTCAAGAGTAGCGGCTCTAAGGTCGTAAACTCCTTCGCTTCCGGCACCATCACCGTCTACAACACCCAGCCGAAGGCCCAGCGGCTTATCGAGAACACTCGATTCGCGACCACGGCCGGACTTATTTTCCGCATCCGCTCCGCGATAACCGTCCCTTCGGGAAGTACCGCGAAGCCGGGGAGTATCACGGCGAAGGTATATGCGGACAAGGCGGGCGACGCTTACAATGTCGGGCCGACCTCGTTCACTCTTCCCGGGCTCGCCGGGACGCCCCAGGCGAGTCAGGTGTACGCGCGTTCGACGTCCGCGATGATCGGCGGTGCCTCGGGCAACGTGCCGGTCGTGCTCGAGGCGGACGAAGCGCAGGCGCGGAGCGCGCTTGTCGCCGCGCTCGTACCCGATCTTTCAGCGAGCCTCGCGGAAAAGATTCCCGCCGGATACGTGCTCGTGCCGGGATCCGCGACGACGTCGTACCAGGCGCTCGCGCCGGCGCCGTCCTCGACGACGGGTCAAGTCGATATCAAAGAGCAGGGTACTATCACCGCAGTCGTTTTCCCGAATGCGGCGCTTGCGAGAGCTATTGCGCTCTCGGTAAACGGGCTCGGCTATCAGGGCGAGCCGATAGAGCTTTCTTCCGTCGATACGCTTGTGCTCTCTTCCTCCGGCGGCATACCCGAGCCTGACGCGCCGTCATTTACCTTTACCCTAAGCGGTACGGCACCGCTCGCCTATACCATCGATCCCGCCCGCATCGCCGCCGCCGTGAGTGGGAAGACCAAGGCAGAGGCCGAGGTCGCGGTGAGCAACTACCCGGAGATCAAGCGCGCGTTCATTATCCTCCGGCCGCTCTGGAGACGGACGCTCCCGCAAGACCCCGCGTCTATCGATATTGTGATGGTCGAGCCGGACACCCGTTGACGCTTTTCCAAGCATCTGCTAGATTAACGGAGTACTTGCATGCATAATGAGTAAGAAATGAGCGACGGCGAAGATATAAAAACGACGGTAAACGGTACCGTTGAAGAGGTATTGCCTAATTCGCTTTTTCGTGTTCGTATTCCTGCAAGCGTCGAAGGAGAGGAGGGGGAGCTTGTGCTCGCCTATCTCGCGGGCAAGATGCGTCTGCATCGCATCCGCGTCCTGATGGGCGATCAGGTGGAGATGGTGCTTGATCCGTACGGAGGCCGCGCGAGGATTGTGCGCCGATTAACCTAAAACTTTAGCGATATTACGATGAAAGTCAGGGCGTCTATCAAAGTACAGCAACCAGGAGATCAGCTCGTCCGTCGCGGCGGGCGCCTCTACCGTATCAATAAGAAGAATCCTCGCCGCAAGGCCAGACAAGGGTAAATCTTTACACTTTTAAATTTTCATCATGCGTATTGCAGGCGTTACCATCCCCGATAATAAACAGCTCGCGTACTCTCTGCCGCTTATCTTCGGTATCGGGCCGACGCGTGCGCTCGACATCCTAAAGAAGGTCGACATCGCTCCGACGAAGAAGGGAAGCGACCTCTCCGCCGACGAGGAACAGAAGATACGCGCGCTCGCGGAAGGCTTCGTTATCGAAGGCGAACTGCGTCGCGAGATCGGCCAGAACGTCAAGCGTTTGAAGGACATCAAGTCAAAGCGCGGCGATCGGCACGCGCGCGGTATGCCGGTGCGCGGCCAGCGCACCAAGACCAACTCGCGCACGCGCCGCGGCAATGTCCGTAAGACGATGACCTCCGGCAGACGGACGCTCGAGAAGACATAGGATATTTAAACTTTTAAAAATTTAAATATTCAACCATGGGTAAAAAACGAATCATCAAGAAGAGCGGAAGAGGTCTCGACGCGGGACGGAAGGAGCGCGCCCTCTCGAAGGCCACGAAGCGTAGTCTCGAGAAGGGCGTCCTCTATATCGAGGCGACGTTCAACAACACGAAGGCGACGCTGACCGACGAGAAAGGGAATGCGGTCATCTCTTCGAGTGCCGGTGCGCTCGGCTTCTCGGGTGCCAGGAAGTCTACGCCCTATGCCGCGGCGAAGGTCGGGGAGTTTCTCGGTGAGAAGGGCATGATGATCGGGCTTAAAGAGGCGTCCGTCGTCATCTCCGGCGTCGGCGCGGGACGCGAGTCGGTACTGCGCTCCTTCTCCGGCAAGGGTATCCAGATACGCTCCATCAAGGACGTAACGCCGGTGCCGCACAACGGCCCGCGCCCTCCGAAGCCGCGTCGCGTATAAGATTTACATATATAACCCGCAACCATGATTACCGGCCCACGATATAAGATAGCGAAGCGCCTCGGCGCGACCGTTTTTGAAAAAGCGCAGACGCAGAAGTTCGCGCTTTCCGCCGACCGGAGCGCGAAGAATAAGCGCCGCGGTCGCGGCCGCGCGAGCGAGTACAGCAAGCAGATGCTCGAGAAGCAGAAGGTGCGCGTCACCTACGGCCTGCCGGAGCGGCAGTTCCGCAACTACGTGCGCAAGGCGCTTGAGGCGCGCGGCGCGAAGCCGTCCGAACGCCTGCACGAGCTTCTTGAGCTCCGGCTCGACAACGTCGTCTGGCGTCTCGGCCTCGCGGCGACACGGCGCGGCGCGCGGCAGATGGTCGCGCACGGCCATGTGCTCGTCGGAGACAAGAAGGTCCGCGTTCCTTCGCATATCCTCTCGGTCGGCGATCTTATCGCTATCCGCGAGGGGTCGAAGAAGCATGGCGTTCTCGAGGGGTTTGCCGACCGCTTCTTGGAGCGGCCGCTCCCGTCCTGGCTTACCTGGGACGCGAAGGCGATGAAAGGCTCGATAGTCATGAATCCCACGGCCGCGTCGGCAGATCCGGCCGGCGACCTGGTCGCGGTGCTCTCGTTCTACACGAGGTAGCTTGATATTTAAACATTTAAATGTTTAAATATCTAACAATTAATTGGTAATTACGATTGCGTTATGGAATACCACATCACACTTCCGAGTAAGCCCCGTATCGTTTCCGAAGAGGGCGTGCAGGGCGTATACGAGATTGACTCGCTCTACCCGGGCTACGGCCACACGCTCGGCAATTCTCTGCGCCGCATCATCCTCTCCTCGCTTCCCGGCGCTTCTATTACGCAGGTGAAGATAGAAGGCGTCCCGCACGAGTTCGCCACTATCGACGGCGTGCGCGAGACGGTGATGGAGCTTCTTCTGAACCTTAAGCGCGTCCACTTCGTGCTTCACGGCGACGAGCCGCAGACCATCTCGCTTTCGGTAAAGGGCACGCGGGAAGTGACGGCAAAGGATTTCAACCTGCCGAGCCAGGTGGAAATAAAGAATCCGGAACAGCATATCGCCAGCCTCTCCGGGAAAGCGTCTCTGGAGCTTGAAGCGACCATCGAACGCGGCCTCGGCTACGTCGCGCGCGAGGTGCTCACCAAAGACAAGGTCGATATCGGCACCATCGCGCTTGACGCGACCTTTACCCCCATCCGCCGCGTGAATTACGAGGTTGAGAATATGCGCGTCGGCGACCGTACCGACTTCAACCGCCTGCGCATCCTCATCGAGACCAACGGCACCGTCGCTCCGCGCGAAGCCCTGGAACGTTCCATCGAGACGATGATTCATCAGCTGAAGGCGATTATCGGCTTCCAGGAAGCGTCTCCTTCCATTGCCACAGAAAGCGGGAGTGCCGCCGACGGAGGCGGTACGACGGAAGCGTCGAAGATAAAGGTCGCCGATCTCGGCCTCCCGCCGCGCGTCGCCTCGGCGCTTGAAGATGCTGGTATCAAGAGCGCCGCCGGCCTCGCGAGGAAGACCGCAAGCGCGCTCAAGGAGCTCGACGGCATCGGCGAGAAGGCGATCGAGGAGATAGCTGAAGCGCTCGCCGGTCACGGACTCACGCTCAAAAGCGAGTAATCACCATGGCGTATACCAAAAAAGCACAGACCTTCCATCGCAAGAGCGGCCAGCGCCGCGCGCTTTTGAAGTCGCTCGCCCGTTCTCTCGTCCTTGAAGAGCGCATCTCGACCACCGAGGCGAAGGCGAAGGCGCTCCGACCGTTTGTCGAACGGCTCGTCACCTACGCGAAGAAGAACACGCTCGCCAGCCGCCGCCTTGCGCGTACGCGCATCGGCGACGCCGCCGCGACGAAGAAGCTCTTCGAGACTATCGGCCCGCGTTATGCGGAGCGTACGGGCGGCTATACTCGCGTCGTGAAGCGCACGAAGCGCGGGACGAGCGACGCGCGCAAGCTTGCGTATATCGCCTTTGTCTAGTATTCATCTTGTATCTATGGCAACTTCCAACATCAAGCCGGCAGAAACGACCTACGCGATAGACGCGGCGGGCCGCACCCTCGGGCGCGTGGCGAGCGAGGCCGCGAGCGCGCTTCTCGGGAAGAGAAGCGTGCACTTCGCCAAGAACCAAGCTCTGCCGATGAAGGTCATCGTCTCGAACGCAGGCAAGCTCCATCTCCCCGCGCGCCGCACGAAGGGCACCGTCTACACGCGCTATACCGGCCACCCGGGAGGGCTCTATAAGATGACGATGGAGGAGATGATTATGAAGAAGGGCATCGCCGAGGTCGTGAAGAAGACGGTGGACGGGATGATACCGCGCAACAAGCTCCGCGCCCCCCGCATGAAGAATCTCGTCGTCAACGAATAATATTTATGGCATCAAAAACTTTCATCACCGCAGTCGGGCGCCGTAAGACCGCCATCGCGAGCGTGCGTATGCAGAAGGCCGAGAAGTCGAGCCTGCTCGTCAACGGCAAGAGCCCGAAGGACTATTTCAAGACCGACCTGCGCGCGCTCATTGCCGAGGAAGCGTTTTCGAAGGCCGAGAGCGCCGAGCACTACGCCGTCGCCGCGCATGTCGAGGGCGGCGGCATCGCGGCGCAGGCCGACGCGGTGCGCCACGCCGTCTCTCGCGCGCTTATCAAGGCGGAGCCGAAGACGCGCGCCGTACTGAAGACCGCCGGATTCCTCAAGCGCGACCCGCGCGCCAAGGAGCGCAAGAAGCCGGGCCTCGTGAAGGCCCGCAAGGCCAAGCAGTGGAGCAAGCGCTAAGTGTTGTCGAAGCGCTCGCAGACAAAACCTCTCGACTATCGGGAGGTTTTGTCTATGTCACTACTGTTATTCCATCGATCTTATCGCAACTGCGTTCAGACTTTGTCCTATAGGACAAAGTCTGAACGCTATTGACGCGGTGGGTGTTTCTATTGTAGATTCAACTGCGGAGGCCGGTCGGTAACCGGTATAGGGAGGTCAGAAATGGAAGACGTGCTGAAGACGGTCCGGCGTCAGGCCGGGATAAGGTTTGTGACGATCGGGATATTCATCCCAGTCATGTTCTTACTGATCATGGTGATGGTGGATATACTCTTTGCCGGGCATACGGAGCGTATGGTGACAGAGATCGTTATCAGGTTTGGTACAACCATCGCGACGATAAGTATCGTGCTCGCCTTCGTCGGGTACTCCTTTGCCCGAAGGAGCCCGTTTCTTGTTCGCAAAGAGCTCCGAAGGATTATCAGCTGCAGACAGGCGATTTCCGTTGTATGTAGCGAGTCGATCTTTTCTGCAGAGCAGGAGCTCCAGAGGATTGCATTCGAGGAGCTCGAAAAGCTGAAGAAGGCATCGACGGAAGGCGCGTTGGAAGAGAGAGCACTTGCGATTCAACATGCGTTCAAGTACCTCACGAGCCCAGTGCAGGCACGCATCAATGATTTCAAAGAGGCAATAGTCGAATCAGATCGGATTATCGCCGAGGCCGGGTATCTGCTCGAACACGGGTTCGAATAAAATGCTCTCGTGGAGCGATTTAGAGCGGGACGTACGTCTCGCTCTGTTCTTTATAAAAAAAGTAAAGAGGTCAGACCTCTTTACTAACGACCCGTGTGCCAGGGCGATTCTTTTCGACATCGGTATTTATTTTGACTCCCTCCTCCATTTCAGGCATAATAGAAAATATGAAGGAATGGCACGGGGATGACATCGAGCCGGAGGATATTCGGCTCGAACCAGAAAATAACGAGCCGCCGAGAGGCGGCGATTGCGAGATGAAGGTCGCGAAGCTGAAGACTGAACTCGACAAGGTGATGGTCGAAAAACAGGAATATATGGACGGCTGGCAGAGGGCGAAGGCCGATTATGTAAACCTTTTGCGCCGGAACGAAGAAGCCGCTAAAGCGGCAGAGTCGTCCGGAAAAATAAAAGCGGTTGAGACTTTACTCCCCGCGTTTGATGCGCTCGAGCGATCAAAGGAACACGGCGATCTGCCCGAAGGATTCATAGCGATAGCGAAACAGCTTGAGAGCGCGTTCGCCTCGCTCGGGCTCGAGCCGCTCGGCGCGGCGGGAGAACGCTTCGATCCCGCGCTCCACGAAGCGCTCGGCCAAGATCTGGCCGGCTCGGCGGAGCTTGATGATACTATTACGGTTGTACTCGAGAAGGGTTGGCGCGTGAACGGCTCTGTTATCCGTCCGGCGAAGGTGCGGGTTGCGCGCTTCGGCTAGTTTTTTGTAGAATAGAATTACACATAAATTAATCATTCGTATGGCAAAGATTCTCGGTATCGACTTGGGCACCACAAACTCCGCGATGGCTATCGTCGAAGGCGGCGAACCGCGCGTTCTCGAGAACGCCGAGGGCGCGCGCACCACTCCTTCTATCGTCGCGGTCGGTAAGACCGGCGAGCGCATCGTCGGCACGCTCGCCAAACGCCAGTCAGTGACGAATCCGCTCAATACCATCTTCCAGATCAAGCGTTTTATCGGGCACTCCTTCGACGAGCCGGAGGTGCAGAAGGATAAAGCGGCGGTTCCCTTCGAGATGCGTAAGACCGAGAGCGGCAGTATCGAGGTCAAGATGGACCCTTCGAGTGCTCCAGGGCAAGCGGCGAAATGGTACCGTCCGGAGGAGATTTCGGCGATGATACTAGGGAAGCTGAAGGCCGACGCCGAGGCGAAACTGGGCGAGAAGATCACCCAGGCGGTGATTACCGTCCCCGCCTACTTCAACGACGACCAGCGAAGCGCGACCAAGGCGGCGGGGCAGATCGCCGGCCTTGAGGTACTGCGCATCATCAACGAGCCGACGGCCGCCGCGCTCGCTTACGGATTTAATAAGAAAAAAGATGAGAAGATTGCGGTCTTTGACTTCGGCGGGGGGACGTTCGATATCTCGGTCTTGGAGGTGGGCGGCGACGTGATCGAGGTGAAGTCGACCGACGGCGACGCGCACCTGGGCGGCAAGGACATCGACCAGAAGATTATCAATTGGCTCGCGGACGAATTTAAGAGGGAGAGCGGCATCGACGTGCGCGGCGACGCGCTCGCGCGCCAGCGTCTCGACGAGGCCGCCGAGAAGGCGAAGATAGAGCTTTCGAGCGCGATGGAGACCGAGATTAACATCCCCTTTCTCACCTCGGATGCCTCGGGCCCTCGCCACCTGCTTATCAAGATGACCCGCGCCAAACTTGAAGAGCTTTCGGGCGAGTTTATCGAGCGCGCGATGGCTATCACCAAGCGCGCGATGGAGGCCTCGCCATTTAAGCTAGAGGAGATACATGAGGTGATCCTCGTCGGCGGCCAGACGCGCATGCCCGCTATCCAGACTGCCGTCGAGAAGTTCTTCAATAAGAAGCCGAATATGAGCGTCAATCCGGATGAGGTGGTCGCTATCGGGGCCGCCATCCAAGCGGGTATCCTCCAGGGCGACGTGAAGGATATCCTGCTCGTCGACGTGATACCGCTCTCGCTCTCGATCGAGACGATGGGCGGCGTCGCGACCAAGCTCGTCGAACGCAATACGGCGATCCCGACCTCCCGCTCGCAGACTTTTTCCACAGCAGCAGATAACCAGTCGAGCGTGGAGATCCATATCACCCAGGGCGAGCGCGCGATGAGTGCCGACAACAAATCCTTGGGCAAGTTTATGCTCGACGGCATCCCGCCGGCCCCGCGCGGTATGCCGCAAGTCGAGGTTACGTTCGACGTCGACGCCTCGGGCATTTTGACCGTCAAAGCAAAAGAGAAGACCACCGGGAAAGAACAGAGCATCCGCATCGAGGGTTCCACCGGCCTCTCCAAAGATGACATTGCGAAGATGCAAGCGGATGCCGAGGCGCACGCGGAGGACGACAAGAAGCGGCAGGAGCTCGTCGAGGCGCGTAATATCGCCGACCAGGCGGTGTATGCGGCCGAGAAGGCGATTAAAGAGAACGGTGAGAAAGCAGGGGCGGAAGTGGTGAAAGAGGTGCAGGACAAGATTGATGCCTTGAAGACCGCCCGCGAGAGCGAGGACGTGGGCACAATCAAGTCTGCGACCGAAGCGTTATCAACGACTCTTTCAAAAATTGGGGAAGCGATGATGAAATCCCAAACCCCGCCTCCCGCAGGCGAAGCCGGAGGTCCCGACTCTGGAGGGGCTCCGGCTACCGACGCCGAATTCAAAGAGAAGTCATAGTTCAGTTATATCGAAGTCAGACTTCGATAGGTTGACTGATACAGGATAGATGATTAAGGTGCGGGCAGGAGCTGTTTCCGCAAAACTGCAGAGGGGGTCGTATGTACGAAGTAAGGGGATACTGCGCGGGCATTCGCGTTTTTTCCGAAAATGTACCGAGCAAGGAACTGAAGGACTTCCTGAAAGATCAAAAAGAGTTGCTCGAAAGCGGGAAGCTTACAATCCGGTTTGGCACGGATATCACGCAGACTGCGACCGAGCTCTGTGTCGACGTATACGACAAAGAGACGGGCGCATGGCGGAACGACCTTTCGCATGCCTTCAAGAAGTGATGGTGATCCGTACTCACAACTAGAGAGAAAGCCATCCGAGTAGCAAGGGCTACCCTTGCTATCAACGGCACAGGGATGCAACACCCCTGCGCCGTTTTGTTTTGCATACCGAAAAAAGTGCGTGTATACTACCGAATATGAATACAGTTACCATTCCAAAGAAGCTCGCGGCGGGTGGAGACCTTGTCGTCGTCTCACGTGCCGAATATGAATCGCTCAAAGCGAGAGTTATTCCTGAATACACACCGACGGCCACCGAACGGCGCATGATAGCGCGTGCACGCACACGGATGCAGAAGAATCGCGCCGCGGGGAAACTGCTGACGCTCGATGAACTTAAGCGGAAATTGGCATCTCGAAATTGATCCTAGCGTATACAAGACGCTAGCTCGAATATCAAAGAAAGATTCGGTGCGTATTAGTGCCATGATTGAACAATTTGAAGCGGACCCTTACGCTGGCGATACTCATAAGCTTGGTGGTGAGGACATCGTTTGGCGCCGCAGGATTGGTTCATATCGAATCTTTTGCGAAGTGCATACAGATGTGCATCGTATCTCCGTATTTAAACTCAAGCGTCGTGGATCAAAAACATACTGACTTTTGCATACGAAAAACAAGAGGCGTATAATACTGATAATTATGGCAAAGGATTATTACAAGGTGTTGGGCGTCGACAAAAAAGCAACGAAAGAAGATATCAAGAGCGCCTTTCGCAAGCTCGCGCACAAGCACCACCCAGACAAGGGCGGCGCCGACGATACATTCAAGGAGATCACCGAGGCGTACTCGGTCTTAAGCGACGACAAGAAGCGTCGCGAATATGATGCCTACGGCCAGGCGTTCGCCGGTTCGACAGGCTCACGGCAGGCTGGCGGTATGGGGGGGAATCCGTTCGGCGGATTCGACTTCTCTCAATTCTCCCACAGGGACTTCTCCGGCGCAGCAGGGTTCGGCCAGGGCGGGGTGGAGTTCGACTTCGGCGACATATTCGGCGATATCTTCGGCGGGCGCGGTCAACAGACGCGCACGCCGAGGGGCCGCGACATCTCTATTGATCTCGAGATTCCGTTTAAGGACGCGGCGTTCGGCACGACCCGCACCGTGCTTATCGCAAAGGTCTCCACCTGCTCGCTCTGTCGCGGCTCTGGCGCCAAACCAGGCACCGAGCTCGAGACCTGTACGACCTGCAACGGAAGTGGCAAGGTGCACGAAACGCGCAATTCCATTCTCGGACAGTTTACCAGTACGCGCGTCTGCACCATCTGCGGAGGGAGCGGTAAGACGCCGAAGGAGAAGTGTCCGGAATGCAAGGGTCACGGCGTCCACCGGAAGCAGGAAGAGATAAAAGTGAACATCCCCGCCGGCATCGACAACGGCGAGATGATCCGAATGCCTCAACAGGGTGAGGCAATCAAGGGAGGCATCGCGGGCGACCTTTATGTGAAGATACATGTGAAGCCGCATCCGGTCTTCCGCCGCGACGGAGTGAATCTGATTATGGCCCTGCCGGTGAAGCTCACCGATGCGCTCCTCGGCACCACGGTTTCCATAGAGAGCCTAGAAGGGAAACTGCTCGAGGTGAAGGTCCCGCCGATGAAGCGCGCGGAGGAGCTCCTGCGCGTGGCAGGGAAGGGTATCCCCGCCGAGGGTAGTCGTGGCGACCTGATCATCCGCCTCGAAGTCGCCTTGCCCCATAAGCTCTCCGGCAAGGCCCGCAAGACTGTTGAGGAGTTGAAAACAGAAGGGCTCTAGGTTGTATAGTAAGGGCATGTCCGCCACTGAAGGGATAGCACAGGTGAACGTGCTCGCGACAAGCTACGCATTCACGATTTGGAATACCGCGAGCGATTTCCTTATTATCCTTATCCTGCTCGGTGCCTTCTTCCTCTTCGCCTGGTACGTCGGGCGCGGCCCTCTGGTCGCCGTCCTGCTCGCGTTCTACTGCGCTTACGCACTCTACGTCGCCTTCCCGTACGCCTCGCTCCTGCCCACCGCCCCTGCGCTAACGGCGCTCCTCGCCCAGGCCGGTCTCTATTTCGGCCTCTCGTTCGTTTTCTATATCATCCTGCGCCGCGTAGTCGTCTCCGACTTTCTGTACATTGGCATATTCGGACTCATCGCCCTGTCTTTCCTCGGTGCGGCGTTCCTTATCGCGCTCGCGTACCATGTGTTTCCGGTAGCGGATGTGTACCGCTTCACTCCGGCCATCGACCTGCTCTTCGCGGCAAAGGCATACTTCTTCTGGTGGTTCGCCGCTCCCGCCGTCGGGCTCTTCTTCCTCGCGCGGTAGATAACTTGGACATCCGATGTCCAAGTCAACGGAGGACATCGGATGTCCCTGCGTTCCGTGGTATAGTTTTCCACATGAACTTAGCCGATGAGCTTAAGGCGCGCGGGCTGACAGAACACTCGTCCGCCGTGCCGGAACAGATACTCTCCGCGCCGCGGACGGCGTATCTGGGCATCGACCCGACGGCGGACTCTATCCAAGTCGGCAATCTCGCCGTCGTTCTCCTCATGAAGCGGCTCGGCGACGCAGGCCACAAGCTCGTTTTCCTTGTCGGCGGCGGGACCGGCATGATTGGCGACCCGAAAGAATCGGGTGAACGCTCGATGCTCGATGAAGAAGTCGTGGCGAAGAATACCCGCGCGCTCCAGAAACAATTGAAGAACCTCCTCGGCAGGACCTCGTTCAAGATGGTCGACAATGCCGACTGGCTTCTCGGCGTAAAGCTCCTCCCGTTTCTCCGCGACGTCGGTAAGCACTTCACCGTCAATGATCTCATCAAGCGCGAGATGATCAAGAAACGCCTCGAGACGCCGGACGAGAGCATCTCCTACGCCGAGTTCACCTACGCGCTTCTCCAAGGCTTCGACTACTACACGCTCAATCAGAAATACGGCGTCGACCTGCAAGTGGGCGGCTCCGACCAGTGGACGAACATCCTCTCGGGCGTCGACCTTATCAGGAAGCGCACGGGGAAGCAGGTCTATGCGTTCGGCATGCCGCTCGTCACCGATGCCGCCGGCAAGAAGTTCGGCAAGTCGGAGGGGAACGCTATTTGGCTCGACCCGAAGAAGACCTCGCCCTTCCGCTTCTATCAGTTCTGGATAAATCTGCCGGACGCAAATATTGAAAATTATCTTAAAGTCTATACCTTCCTTCCGCTCAATGAGATCGAGGCGCTGATGGAGCTTCATCGGCGCAACCCGGGCGAGCGCCAGGCGCAGGAGACGCTCGCGCGGCTCGTGACCGAGATCGTGCACGGGCCGGCCGCAGTCGCCCAGGCCGCCGCCGCGAGCGACGCGCTCTTCGGCGATACGCCCTTTAACGAGCTCTCGCGCGAAGCCCTCCAAGTCGCGCTCGCCGAAGCCCCCTCCGTGATTCTCGAAAAGAGAGACGTCGCCGACGGTTCTCCTCTCGCAGAGACCCTCGTCGCGGGCGGTCTCGCTTCCTCTAAGGGCGATGCGCGCCGCCTCATAGAAGGGAAGGGAATCACGCTCTCCGGCCTCCCGATTACCGACCCCGACCAGAAGCTCTACCTGGGCGACCTCTCCGGCGGCTACGCCCTCGTGCGTAAAGGCAAGCAGGGCGTCCTGATCCTCATTTTGAAATAAAGTCAAAATCCGCTATAGTGTGCGAGTGCTATTGCGTCGGTGGTAGAGTGGTCAATTACAACAGGCTGTAAACCTGTCGGCTTCGGCCTACGGAGGTTCGAATCCTCCCCGGCGCACAAAACAGCAAAAGCCCGAAAGGGCTTTTGCTGTTTTGTGGTATCGTAAAAGGCATAATGTATGGAAAGTATCCCGAACAATAATGAAGGCTCATGGAAGACAGTCTTTGCGGGTGATCTCCTGGCAATTGAAAAACATGACGAAAAGGGTTTTGAGCGAGCGGTCAGACCCCCAGGCGTGCGACTAATTCTAAAAAACACTGAAGGAAAATTCCTGCTCACCAAAGAATTCCGTAGAGAATTAAATTCCCATGATTATCGTCTCCCCGGAGGAAAGGTATACGATACTCTCAAAGAATATTTAGCAGTGAGAGGTAACGAGGCGTCTTTACAAGAAGCCGTCACTCGCGCTGCCAAACTCGAAGCCAAGCAAGAAACAGGCGTAGATGAGATCCACGACTTACAGATTTTCTTCAGATCTACTGCGGGTGCTAGCGTCGAGTGGGATCTGTACTACCTGACTGGCGATATCGGAGCAATCAGTGAGCAAGAGCTCGAAGAGGACGAGAAGGAGCGAGGCATTGATGTCGGCTTTTATACGAAAGAACAGGTCTTAGAGATGCTCCAATCTGGAGCAATTACTGAAGACAGAACCGTAGGCGTTCTCTTTAGATATCTATCGGCTTAAACTCCGGAAGCCCAATGCCGTTCTAATCTCGTTCCATACGGCGCACCATACAAGGGACCAATCCCATTTTCGGGAGGTCCTGTTTTTGCCGAATTGAGCAAGGGCTACCCTTGCTCCCTTGCTCGGTTGGAGCGGCAAGGCGAGGGTTTTAGGGTTATAATAAAAATACAAGCTATGGACACGCTTACAGCCACAAAAACCCGCAAACGAATGGCTCCGAAAAATGATATGGACGGGGATTTTTCTAGTGATTTTTTGAATAAAATAATTTGCGGCGATGTCATAGACGAAATGAAAAAAATTCCCGATAGCTCAATTGATATTGTGGTCACTTCGCCTCCTTACAATCTAAAAAATTCAACTGGAAATGGCATGAAAGATGGGCGAGGTGGTAAGTGGGCAAACGCGGCACTCCAAAAAGGATATTCGCACCATCACGATTGTATGCCTCACAACGAGTATGTTGAATGGCAGAGAAAGTGTCTCGCCGAAATGTTTAGAATCATCCCAGAAAATGGAGCGATTTTCTATAATCACAAGTGGCGTGTGCAAAACGGATTACTGCAAGACCGTCAAGATATTGTGGATGGATTTCCAGTGCGCCAAATTATAATTTGGCGCAGGAAAGGCGGCTTCAATTTTAATCCCGGATATTTCGTTCCCACTTACGAGGTAATCTATCTCATCGCGAAGAAAGATTTTAGGCTTGCTCCAAAGGCTAACGGCCATGGCGATGTCTGGGAGTTCACACAAGAAATGAACAATGATCACCCCGCCGCTTTCCCCGTTGATTTGATCGATAGAATTATCGCTTCTACAAACGCAAAAACAGTCCTAGATCCTTTCATGGGTTCCGGCACTACTGCTATATCGGCCCTCAATAATGGTCGCCACTATGTCGGCATCGAAATTTCGCCTGAATACTGCGAAATGGCAGAAAAGCGAATAAGAGATCATAAATCTCAAATGAGACTTTGGTAATATCATGAAAACCAAACCAGTCATCTATACCAAACCGGCTCTTATTGCAAAACTGAAAGAGATTTCAGCGACGGGATGGATTCCAAACGCCCGCCACGGCAATGCTGGCGGTATCGGCAATACACTGGAAGATTTGCTCGGTATTAAAGAAAATAATTTACCAATACCGAATGCCGCAGAATGGGAATTAAAAACACAACGAGCAAATACAACTTCTCTCACTACTCTCTTTCATATAGAGCCGTCACCTAGGGCCATTGGCTTTGTACCAAAGGTGCTTCTACCGATGTATGGCTGGGCTCATCAAGAGGGCGGAAAGAAATATCCGAAAGGAGAAATGAGTTTCCGGCAGACGATACATGGACAATCGTCGAGCGACCGAGGATTTAAGGTTGTCATAGACCGAAAGGAACAAAAAGTCCTTATCTCTTTTGACGCAGGAAGCGTGGACATCCGGCATAAGAAATGGCTCGCCGGAGTGAAAAGACGAATTGGCCTTGGCGAACTCGATCCGCAGCCCTATTGGGGTTTCGATGATTTGGAGCATAAAGCAGGAACAAAATTACTCAATGCTTTTTATGTGCAGGCCGAGGTCAAGAAAGATAAAAAGAGGGAGTTTTATCACTACACTAAAGTGATGATGCTTCAGAAATTCAATTTTGATGGATTCCTTAAGGCCCTCGAAGAGGGTAAGGTTCTCGTAGACTTCGACGCTCGTACTGGCCATAATCATGGGACAAAATTCAGAATGAGGCAGGATTGTCTGCCTATGCTTTATGAAAAAACGATGAATATAGTCTAAAGGACATAAAGGACATTTGATGAATCGGCATAAGCGTTATAAGCCTGAAATCGGCAGAGGCTCTAATTCCGGATGATATTTCAGCATGCTCGTACGATTTACAAGGGAACGGAGGTGTTCACAGGACGTTTGACAAAGCGCGCGGGGAGGTAGACATTTCCAGTATCCATCGGCGGGGGCCGTGGGTCGCTAGCAATAACTATAAAAGAATTATGTATCGCTCACTTGCACCTGATTCTGTGAGGACGACGCGGTTTGCGTTCGGTGCTCTTGTTGTGTCCGCCATCGCATTCGGCGGATTTTTCATTTCTAGCGCGCACGCGGCAATCACGACGATCAATCTAGTGAGTCCAAATGGCGGCGAGGAATGGAGAGGAACCCAGTCCATCTCGTGGAGTGGAGTTTCGGATAACACGCTCGACAGCATTGATATCACCTATGCAGCCGATGGCATCAACTTCAATCAGTTGGTAGCGCAGAATGTACTTTTCTCGGCAGGCTCATTCTCGTGGAACACCTCCTCATTTGTGGAATCGTCTAGCGCGCGTGTTCACATAAGCCCGAGCATATTCCCTACGGTAAGCTTTTCATCTACAGGTATGACTGTCGATAACACGGCGCCCGTGACTACGGCGACGCCAAGCTTCGCGCCCGCGTCGACCGGCTGGTACAACATCGTGACGGGCGTTCCGACCATCGAACTCTCGTGCGTGGATGGCGCTGTGGGCAGTGGCTGTAACGATACGTATTACGCTTGGGATAGCGATGCTCCTGCCATCTACACCGGCCCCCTCACGCCCCCGGAAGGAGTTCATACGCTTAACTTCTACTCGGACGATAACGCGACTGACAATTTCGGCGTGCGTAATGTCGAATCACTGAACAGTCTCGAAGTAAAGGTAGATACTTCAGCCCCCGCCGCTCCGATAGTCGTACTTACGGATCCCGTCAACGCTACGAATCAGACCTCGGTAATGATTACCGGCACCGGCGAAGCGAACGCGAGCGTCGCGTTCTCTATCGACGATACGAATATCGGCACCCCTACAGTATCGGGTACGGGGTCTGTCGACGGAGCTGGCAGTATCAGCATCTCCGGCGTCGACGTCTCCTCTCTCGACGACGATACACTCACGCTCTCGGTTGTACTGACCGACGCGGCGGGCAATACCGGCCCCGCCGGAGTGGATACAACGACGAAAGATACGGTTGCTGTTATCTCGTCTGTCATCTCGGACGCGACGCTCGCTGGTGTACTGAAGATCGGCGACACTATTACCTTCACGATGACGCCGAGCTTGCTGGAGCCAGGATCTTCGGTAAGCGGTTTATACAATGGACAGGCATTGTCTTGGAGTGATGACGGACTGGGCGCTTCGTATTCTGCGACGTATACGGTGACGGAGGGCGATGCCGACCAGGCGAGTCCGCTCCAGATCAGCGGCGTTACCTTTACGGATGCCGCAGGCAACGTAAGCGCGCCGGCAGACGGAACTGGTGTCGAGAAAACAATCGACGCGAACAGCCCGACGCTGTCGCTCGTATCGATTTCTTCGGACAACAGCAACCCCGCCTGGGCGACAGTCGGCGACACGGTCACGCTCTCATTTACTTCGAGCGAAGGTATCGACACGCCGACAGTGCTCTTAGACGGCATGAGCGCGACAGTGGTCAATACTGCAGGCAACGACTGGACGGCCTCGTACACCTTCGCGGGCGGCGAGACGGAGGGCATCATCCCGTTCTCGATTGTCTTTGTCGATACGGCAGGGAACGCGGGCATTTCGGTGTTAGCGACGACAGATTTATCGAGTGTCACATACGATGAAGCGCCGCCGCTCGCGCCGTCGATTACCGCAATCGCTAGCGATGACTACATCAATAATAGCGAGAAAGGAGAGGTGCATGTGGTTGGTACGGCTGAAGCGGGTTCTACGGTGAGCATTACGCTTATCGACTCGACTCTCGCTTCCGTAACGGCGACGGGAACGGCAACGGCTGGCGGCACATTCGATATCGCGCTTGATGGCACGACACTTCTCGACGGCGCTATTACGTCGTCGGCCACTGCGACGGATGCCGCGGGCAACGAGAGTCCGGCGGATACCGCCGCAGTCGCGACGAAAGATATCGTCGCGCCAACTGTCTCCTCGATAACGACGAAAGACGCTGACGCCGACGGCTCGATAGATACGGCGACTATCGTGTTTAGCGAAGATATGGAAGACTCGTCGTTCTCCGCCGGTGCTTTCTCGATCGGAGGCACGCTAGGGACGGTATTTGTTTCTGGCGTTCTCGATGACGGCACGATAGATGTATCGCACGCCGGTGTCGCGGGAACGGAGAAGAAGGATGTGCTGTACGCTCCAGGGACGGCGATGGATCTCGCGGGTAATCCACTCGCGGCGGTCGCTTCGGGCGACGTATCGGAGATCGATGATGCGGGGCCGGTTCTGCTTTCGGCGCGCACCATAGATACGACGCATACGACAGCGACATTCTCTGAAGACTTGAACGGCGGGACGGTCAACGTTTCCGGCAGTGAATTTTCGGTTGCTAGTTCTTCCATCGTTTCTGCCTCGGAGACTTCGAGTGGCGTTGTTACGCTCACCTATGCTCCCGCTCTCGGGACTGACGCAACACCAGAGATTGGGTTCGAGAATACTGGAACCTTCAGAGATCTAAATGAGGTCGAAGCGATAACGCCGATTACTATAATGGCAGTCGACGGCGTCGCGCCGACGCTCTCGGGAGTAACCATCTCATCTGATAATGACGCCGATACGGCGGCGCCGGAATGGGCGAAGGTCGGCGACACGGTTACACTCTCATTTACTTCGAGCGAGACTATCGATACGCCGACAGTGCTCTTAGACGGCATGAGCGCGACAGTGGTCAATACTGCAGGCAATGACTGGACGGCCTCGTACACCTTCGCGGGTGGCGAGACGGAGGGCGTCATCTCGTTCTCGATCGTCTTTGAAGATTTGGCGGCTCCCGCGCATAATGCCGGCACGGCAGTAACAGCAACCGACGACTCTTCCTCGGTATTCTTCGACGAAGCCGCTCCAGAGGTTGACGCCGGCACCGACAAAGAGGTGAATGCGTTTACAACTCAAGATGCAACCGCAAGCGATCCTGCGCCTGCCTCGGACATTGCGACATACGCATGGACTCAAGTATCCGGCCCGGGCACTATAATCTTCGGCACGCCGGCGGCTGAAGACACGACACTCTCCGCAGATGTCGACGGCACGTATGTCCTGTCGCTTGCTGTTACCGATAACGCAGGCAACAGCGCATCAGACACGATGACATTTATCTGGGACACGACGAATCCAGAGCCGTTAACATCGTCTCCCGCCGACGGCACGACTGGAGTCGCCATCGCCTCCGGCACTGCCACCGTTATGTATGACGAGGATATCGTCCTGCTCGACTCCAGCCGCGTGCTCCTGGTCAACGACGCGACAGGCGCTTCGTACAAGGGCGCGGTCGAGGTATCGGGCGGCAACGGCAACTCGGCGGTTCTGAACATCGGGTACTCTGGCCTCGAATACGGCACGACCTATCGCATCAATGTGAAGCCGAATGCAGCCGAGGATATCGCCGGCAATAACGCCGCGTCGAACATCATCTCCTACTTCACGACGATAGTCGACACACAGTCGCCGACGATACAGTCGCTTAGTGCGGGAAGCATCGGCGAAACGAGCGCGACACTCTCGGCGACCACAAACGAGAGTGCAGTCTGCAGGTACGCCGCGACAGATTCCGCTTACGAGAGTATGGCGCCGATGAGCACCACCGGCGGCACCTCGCATAGTCAAGATGTCATCGGGCTTTCCGCAGGGACCGGATATACCTTCTTCGTCCGCTGTCAAGACGCATCGGGTAACGCGATGACGACCTCCGGTATCGCGTCGTTTACGACCAGTACGCCCGCGCTGGACACAGACGCGCCGCCTGCGCCGTCTATCGCCACCGTCCCCGCGACCGTCAATGCCGATTCGTACGCTATCTCCGGCGCCGCAGGCGCCGACACGCCCGCGCCGGGCGCGCGCACGATCTCGGTCTATAACGGCGCGACGCTTGCCGGAACGGCTGTCGTTCCTGCGGGTCAGACGGGATGGAGCGTCCTCGTTCAGCTCAATCAGAATATGGAAAACAGCTTCACCGCGGTCTCTACTGACACGGCGGGTAACTCGAGTGCCGCGAGCGCGGCGGTAGTGATTGTCGAAGACGAAACGACCGGCGCCGACATCGTCGCGCCCGATGTTCCGGAAATCGCTACGGCCGACGCTACGGTAGACGCCGATACCTACGAGATAACCGGTACGCTCGCCGACGATGGCGCCGTCCGCACGCTCGCGCTCCTTAAGGACGGCGTCGTCGTAGGCACGGCGATACTCTCTGCAGGGCAAACAGACTGGGCGATAACGGTAAGTCTCGTACAGGATGCCGATAATGTCTTCACCGCCTCGGCGACTGACGAGGTCGGCAATGCAAGCGGAGAGAGCGATGCGGTAACGATTACCGAGGCGATAGACGACACTGCGGCACTCGCCGTGACCGGCATCGACACAGTGCGTTCCTTCGCCTCGGCGGACAACACCTTCGATAACGGATGGAAGTGGACGTTCCATATTACGGTGCCGACCAGCGAGACATCCTTCGCGATGAAGTTCGCAGACTTCACGAGCGGCGCGAACAGCATTCCCGCCGCGACGAATATCCGCTTCTACTCCGCACAATCCTCTGACGCCTTTGACGCCGCTTCGGCGATCGTCGTCGCTACAGCCGGCGAGTACGGCTCGACGATGGCTCTTTCAGCCGATCTCGACGCCGATACCGCCGGTCGCCAGATAGAGGTAACGGTGGAAGCGAAGGTTCCGGAAAGCACTCCCGGCGGCTCGTATTCGACGAGCTATGGCGTACGTTCCGAATCCTCGCTCTAGTTCTTCTCCGCTTGTACCGATATGAAAAAGATTCTCATCATCCCGCTTCTGCTCGTTCTCCCGCTTTCCGTATCTGCGTCCGAAGTAACCGGTACGCTCTCTACGGGAATTGAGACTGGCGTTCACGGCACAGTTATCGTCGCGCCCTCGGCGGCGCCCGGTGCCGGCGTTTACTCGTCGGCGCAGAGCGTTACGCTTTCTGCCGCCGGTTCTTCATCGATCCGCTATACCGCCGACAGTTCGGTGCCTTCCTGTTCTTCGGGTACCGTATACGCCGGAGCTATCGATATAAGCTCCTCACAGGTCATTACGGCCATCGCGTGTTATCCGAACGGCGCATCCTCTCCGACAGCAATATTCCAGTACGCCATTAATCCTCCTTCAGCCCCGGCTCCTACCAGCGGCGGCGGAAGTGGCGGTGGTGGTGGCGGAGGAGGAGGCGGTAGCAGCAGTCCCACGTCAACCGTTCAAGGAGACACAAACGGCGATACTCTCGTAAACGTGCTCGACTTCAATACGCTCGTCGTCCATTGGAACGAGAGCGGCTCGGGCGTTTCCGGAGATCTAAACGGCGACAGTGTCGTAGACATATTCGACTTCAATATCCTCATCATCAATTGGACCGTATGAACATAACAAAACTCATCTCGCTTGCCTGTGCTCTCGCAGTTATCGCGCCAAGCGTCGCCGTTGCGGCGACCATCGGACTCTCGCCGACATCGTTCGCCGTTGATAAAAGTGCGACGTTCAGCGTCGAAGTCTCTGCGAATCCTTCTCCTGAAACGGCATATACGGTTCGCGCGAATCTCTCTTTCGACCCGAATCTGCTCGAACTCGTATCGTGGAGCTTCGCTCCAAAATGGCTTGTGCTCTCGCAGACAGGGTATGACGTCGAAGATAATGCGAAGGGAATCCTCGTAAAGACCGCAGGTTACCCGGGTGGCCTTACTTCATCGACCGTCCTTGGGACAGCCGTCTTCCGCGCGAAGAGTGTCGGAACTGCGACCGTCTCTGTAGATGCGGCTTCACTCGTTCTCGATAAGGCGAGCAAGAATCTTCTCGTCGGAGCACAAGGGAGCGCGCTTATCACGATTTCCGCTCCTATTCCTGCTCCTGTACAGCAGACGCAGACGCAAAACACGAGAACGAGCGCGCCCGTCGTTTCGGCGAGTGTCGGCAATGAGCCCCCTGTCGATTCCGAGGCGGTTTTGTCCGGACTCGAAGAGGGAAGCGCGCAGTCCGCGGCGGCTGTCGCTCTTGCAGATACTGAAGGCGGGAACACAAGCGCTCTGCTCGCGGGACTCGCGTTCGTCGCGATTATCGGCGGCGGCTTCTGGGCGTGGCGGCGACAGCGCGGGCTCTCGTCAAACGGATAAGGCGACTGTCTGGTAGAGTGTCTGGATGACCCAGGGAGAAGCGCTTACGATATTGAAGACGGGTGCGAACGCCTACCTGACCGGCGAGCCCGGGAGCGGGAAGACGCACACGATAAACGAGTTCGTCGGCTGGCTCCGCGCTTCCGGCATCGAGCCCTCGGTTACCGCCGCGACCGGCATCGCGGCGACGCATGTCGGCGGGATGACGCTCCACTCCTGGAGCGGCATCGGCGTGAGCGAATCGCTCTCGAAGGCCGATGTCGATCGCATCGCGGGCAAGGAGCATATTGCGCGGCGGATACAGAAGGCCAAGGTGCTGATTATCGAGGAGATCTCGATGCTCTCCGCCGCGACCTTCGAGATGGCAAGCGCGGTCTGCCGCGAGGTGCGCCGCTCTGACGCGCCCTTCGGCGGGCTGACGGTCGTCCTCGTGGGCGATTTCTTCCAGCTCCCGCCCGTTTCGCGAGGGCGCGAGGTTGAGTTCGCCTATCTGTCAAAGACGTGGCGCGAATTGAATCCCATCGCCTGTTACCTCACCGAGCAGTACCGGCAGGACGATGCCGCCTTTCTCGAGGTGCTTTCGGCTATACGCTCGGGGAATGTCGAAGAGCTTCATCACGAACACCTTGCGTCGAGACAAGTATCCCCTTCGGAGATATCGAGCGTGAGCGAAGTGCCGAAACTTTTTTCTCATAACGCAGACGTCGACCGCATCAACGCGATGGAACTCGCGAAGATTCGCGGCGTCGCGAGGACGTTTAAGATGAGCGCGAAAGGGAAGGATTCTCTCGTCGAGGGGTTGAAGCGCGGATGCCTCTCGCCCGAGACGTTGGAGCTTAAGGAAGGAGCGGCGGTGATGTTCACCAAGAACTCGCCGCAAGGGAGGTTCGTCAACGGCACGCTCGGAGTCGTAAAAGGCTGGGGCGAGGGCGGCCTGCCGATAGTGGCGACAAAGGACGGCTCGCGCGTCACTGCCGAACCGATGGAATGGCAGATGGAGGAACAAGGGAAGGTGAAGGCGAGTATCTCCCAGATACCGCTCCGACTCGCCTACGCGATGACGGTGCATAAGAGCCAGGGGATGAGCATGGACGCCGCAGTTATGGACCTCTCAAGAGCGTTTGAATACGGCCAGGGATATGTCGCGCTCTCTCGGGTGCGCCGGCTCTCCGGCGTGTATCTCACCGGCTTGAACGCTCGCGCGCTCGAAGTGCATCCGGAGATTCTGGAGAAGGATAGAGACTTCCGCGCCGCCTCCGAGGCGGCGCGAGACGCATTCGCGGAGATGCCAGCCGCCGAGGTTGCCGATATGCAGAAAAAGTTTGTGAAGGCTCTCGGCGGAGCTTGGCTTGATGCAAGCGCTTTGAAGAAGGCGGTCCCTCGACAGGCTCGGGGCGGCAAGCCTGTCGCAGGCTTGCCGGGGAGGCTAGCAGAGACTCTGCAGGCCGTGCGGGACGCGAAGAGCTTAAAAGAGGCGGCCAAGGCCCGCGCGCTTACCGACTCGACCGTCGTGAAGCACCTCGAAGAGCTCGCGGAACTGGAGAAGCTCGCCCACGCCGACTTCGCGCACCTGGTACCGGCGGACGCCGCAGACGAGATCCGCGAAGCGCTCGCCGCCGAGACGAGCGACAGGCTCTCGCCGGTTTTCCACGCGCTTCGCGCTCGACACTCGTTCGAGATTATCCGCCTCGTGCGGCTTTTGAAGTGAGAGTCTAAAGCTCTCACCGAGCTAGGAGCGATTCGATAAGTCTGGCGGTTTCGGCGGGATTGCGGACAGCCCTGGTCGGCACGTCGGTCTTGTAGACCGCCTCATCGTTGCCGCCACTTTCAAGCTCGTCGCCGACGTAGAGCGCGTCTGACTCGGGGATACCGAGGCGCTCACAGAGTTTGCGGAGCCCGTACGCCTTGTCGACGCCGCGCTTTGTTACATCGATCGAAGTCGCGCCGCCGATGCCGACCGAGAACTTCGGCAATCGTCTGGCGATGCTTTCTTGAAGCGCGTGGCGCTTCGCGTGGTCGGGATCCCACTTCTTTTTCTCCGCGATAGGCGCTTGTTGGCCGAGCGCTGAGAGCGTTACTTGGCCGCCGCGATACTCGATGCGCTCGCCCCACACCGGCTGTGAGAAGTCGATGAGACCGGTTTCTTCTGCCGCCGCGTGCAGAGCCTCCTCGATAACATCTTTGTCCTTTTCCGAGAGGCGCTCTTCGTAAATCTTTTTCCAACTTTCCCCGAGCGGAGTCGAGAGGGCATCACCCTGGAATTCGTAGAGGGCCGCGCCAGAGGTAGGTAGGAGGTAGAGGTGCGCCAGATTCGTATCAACCGGGAGCAGGGAGACGACCTGCTTTAAGAATTGCGAAAGCGCGCCGCCGGAGATGATGGCGACCCTCGTGTGCTCTAACAGTCTGCAAAGCCTCACTGCCATTTCCGGCGAAATGGGCTGTTTACTCTCCGCGAGCGTACCGTCCAGGTCGAAAAAGATAAGAGAGGGGATCATGACAGCGCGTCGAGCATGTGCGCGAGCGAGGCACTCGCGACCCCGACGACCTTGTCGGCCGCGCCGTAGTAGAGGAATATCGTGTCGCCGCGCACGCACGCGCCGCAGGAGAAGACGACGTTTGCCATATCGCCCTCCTTTTCATACGGCTCGCGCGGCTCGAACACGGGGTCGGCGGCGCGCGCGAGAACCGACGTTCCTGAAGAATCGAGGAGCGCGGCGCCGAGCCGATACGTCCGGTGGCGGGAGACGCCGTGGTAGATCATGAGCCACTTGTCGCCGACCCGTATCGGCGGCGCCGCGCTCCCGACCTTAAGGCCGTCCCACATCCCGAGTCTCGGTGCCATAATCTCGATACAGCGGCTCACGCGCTTGCCCGAAGAGAGGTCGGGCAGGAGGTCGGCGCAGATAAGGTTGTTGACGCGATGGTAGAGCAGATAATTTCCGTCGACCTTTTCCGGCAGGAGCGCGAGATCCTTGTCGTCGATGCCGTCCGGAGTAAGGAGGAAGGGCATACTCCACTGGTCGAACCGCCGCGCGAGGAAATCTCCGACGCTGATAGAAGAGACCGCGCCCGCGGGCGCGTGAGCACCGTCGTAGGCAGTGTAGGTCATGTGGAGCGTGTCGCCGATGCGCACGATGCGCGGATCCTCGCATCCGGAGTTTCCGGTAGCGCCGCCGTGCTTCATCTCGAAGTCGGCGCGCGGCGTGTAGACGGGTTCGGGGAGGCGCTCGTCGATCGTAACGCCGTCTCTCGAGACGGCGAGCCCGATCGAGGACGTGTTCGCTCCGTCCATCGCGCGATACAGGATGTATATCGAGCCGTCGATGTCGACAGCGGCGGCATTAAAGACGCTCCGGCTCTCGAACCCGCCTCCGCGCGGCGCGAGGATGGGGTTCTGCGGCGCGCGGATGAAGGTGCGTGCTGGCCGCTCGGGATCGAGCGCGCGCATCAGATCGTGGAGCTTCACCTGCGCCTTGGCGCAGACGGTGTCGGCCGCGCCATACCAGATGTCCAGCCAGCCGTTGTCGCCGACCGTCGCGGACGAGGGGAACACGACGCGCGAGACGAGCCCGTATTCTTCGTAGATCTCTTGCGGCACGAGGATGGATTCGGTGCGCGAGATGAGCTTCTTCGGATCCGTCGCGTCGAGGAGCGCCGCTTCGATCGAGAAGATGCGCTTGTTCTCCTCGTAGTAATTCTGGATATAGGAGTAGATAAGAAGCCATCCTTGTGGGGTAAGAAGCGGCGCCGCCCCGACCTCGACGTGGTCGCCGTCGCTCCGGCGCATCTCGGGGAGCGCGTGCTCGGCGAGGCGGTCGTGCCAGTCGCGCCAGTATTCCGGATCGTAGAAATCTTCGATGTGTTTCGCGCGGGCGAGAGCGATAGTCGGTCGTGGATGCTCGGCCGTCCAGTCGGTGTGCGCGGTAAGAAGCAGGACGATATCGCCGCCGATGCGTTCGGGGAAGAGCGTCGCGGCCTTCGCGTTGAAGGGCGTGATAAGGTGCCGCTCCGTGAAGGCGTCGGGCGCGTCGCCGACGGCGAGCCCGACCTTGATATTGTCCGGGCCGAAGGGGTAGCCGCCGAGCGCGGTATAGAAGCAGTACCAACGCCCCTCGAAGAAGCTCACGCGCGGATCCTCGCATCCGAAAGAGTCCCAGGATTCTTCAGGGACGATAATCTGCCGTCGCGAATGGAAGTGCACGCCGTCTTCGGCGAGCGCTGTGCCGATGGTCGAGAGCCCCGCTGTCGGCGTCTGGAGCGCGTCAGGGTTCCCGAGCGCGCGATAGTAGAGCCGCACGCCCTCGCCGGTACGCACGACCGAAGGATTATAAGCGGCGATCGCTTCCCAGGGGCGCTCGCGCTGTGGCGCGAGGATCGGATTATGCGGGTCTCGGCGGATGACGAACATATAGATAAATTATATATGATGGATACTTAAGTCGTCTGCGCCGCGATTGAAGCCGCGAGCGAGGGCTGGTCGCCCGCGATAATCGCTTCGAGGAAGTCTTCAAGCGGCGCAGTCGCGGCGCAGACGACCTTGTCTGCGCCGCCGTAATAGACGTACAGCGTTCCGTTCTGTACGACCGCGCCACAGGCGTAGACGATGCCCGGCTTGCCATGGTTCTCGTAGTGCTCGTCGGGCGAGAGTACCGGCGCGGCAGAGCGGTAGAGCACTTTTGTCGGGTCGGCAAGGTCGAGGAGCATCGCGCCGAGCTTGTAGCGGTGTCCCTCCTTCGCGTCGTTTGCGTGATACAGGACGAGCCAGCCCCTGCTGGTCTTGACCGGCGGCGGGCCGGCGCTTCGCGTGTGGACGTGCCAGGCGACGCGCTTATCGGGAACCTTCTGCGGGTCAGGGCTCGGGAACGTCCTTTGTGCGAGCTCGGCGAGGTCGTCGGCGTATTCGACGCGCACGTGATCGTCATCTTCTCCGATGATGCTATGGAGGACGGCGAACTGCCCGCCGATCTTCTCGGGAAAGAGCACCCAATTTTTATCCCGTTCGCTGTGGGAAAGAATAAGCGGGCCTTCCCACCGGTCGAAGCGCTCCGCCAGAAAATCCTCTTCGCTCATAGAGACGACACCGACGCGGAGCATCCAATTCTCGAACATATTGAAGGTGATGTACACGCGCCCGTCGATAGCGGTCATGCGGGGATCCTCGCATCCGCCCCAGCTCCCACCCGAGGGATAGAGCACGGGAGAGTAGCGCTGCAGATGCGAAGCGGGCTTACGAGGGTTCCGCGCGACATAGACGGGGTAGGGGAGGCGCCGATCGAAGATGATGCCGTCGGGACTGCTCGCGTAGCCGAGCCGCGAGACGCCGTCCATCCCGATGGCGCGGTAGATAAAGTGGGTGCGGCCGCCGAGTACGGCGGCCGCCGGGTTCATCACCGCCTCGGCGGTCCAGGGATGAGTCCCCGGCTCGAGTATCGGATTACGGACTGACCGGCGGAGCAGGAGCCGCTCGAGGTGCAGTATCTTCGCTACCTTCTCGCGGACGGGCTTCGAGAATGCGATGCCGAGAAGCACTCCCGCGACGAAGAAGGAAAAGAGCAGGGCGACGATATTTACGAAAAAGAGAAAACTCATATCGCGGAGAGGATACGCACCTCAACAATAACATCCGCGCGCCTATTCCTCGCGGAGTAATGCACACGGCGCGAGATTCTCCGCGCCCGCCCGCGGGCTGGCGCAAAGAGCCGGAGAGGAGTATCGTTCTCTCGGGAGTCCTCTCCGGCATCTGCCGGAAGGGGCGTTATTGTTCCACACACTGAACAAGAGGGAGGAGTTATGGGGAAGACCTCGCTTAACGCGATATTCGCTCACCCGATTATCGAAGCAATGAATCCATACGTCCACAACTTCACTGCAGTGCGCTGGCTCTCGAATGACCTGAATCCGTACTCGGCAATTCAGATCGGTGCCGGCATCGCATTTATGAATAACATTTCGCACCTGAAAGAAGTCGTCGCTTTCGGCATGATGAAAGAGGACTATCAGAATGGCCGGTACAACGGCATCGATACGCTCGTCGTCCCGTCTATAAATGACAATATTGCGCAGGCAACCGCTATTCTCGCTCCAGCCTTCGGTATTGAGCGCGTACAGAGCGTCGCTCCAGGCGAGAAGGCGAGCCGTCCCATGCGGGGCAGTCTCTTCTTCGATCAATATTCCCATCCCGGGAATGCGCACATCCACGAAGAGTGTACCGGTCCACAGCTCCTGCGCTCTGCCGGCACCATCGGCATGATCGTCGTAGTGCTCGACTCGGGTGGGACCGCTATTGGTTTATCTCGCTATCTGAAAACGGCCTGTACGGATACGATCGTACTCGGCGTCCGGCCAGGGAGGAATGAAAGCATTCCTGGAGCGCAGAACGCCGAACAGATGAAGAGAAGCGGAACTCTTCCGTATGAACCGATGATAGACGAGATTGTCGAGGTCGGATTCGGTGAAGCGATCTTCGGGATGCACAAAATCTCGAAAAAGGTTTATCCGAACCCGGGACTTTCTTCCGGCATGGCGTACATGGGGATGATGAAGTGTCTTCGATTGTCGCCCGACATGCGCGAAGTTTTGTTCGGAAGAAGAGTCATTTTCGTCTGCCCCGACCGTTCCCCTCCGCGCCTCTGAAGGTAAGAGGCACTTTTCCCCCCGACTTGCGCGAAAGCGCAGTCGGGGATTTTTTGTCCCTGTGCTACCATTCGTATATGAAAACATCCGCGCTCTATCTCCGTACCATTGTCTTCGGCATCAACGACAGCCTCGTCTCTACCGTCGGCTTCCTCGCGGGCATCAGCGTCGCGGGAGTCCCGCGCGCCACCATCGCGCTCACCGGCATCATCTACGCGCTCGTCGAGGCGTTCTCGATGGCGATGGGCGACTTCCTCTCCGAGGAGTCGGCCGAGGAATATCTAAACAAGTCTGACGTGAGCGACCGCCCCTCGATAACGGCGGCTATTCTGATGTTTATCTCCTGCGTGTTCGCCTCTCTTATCCCGCTCGTCCCGTATATCGTGTTCTCGGCCGACACCGCACTTGTCGTCTCGATCTGCCTGTCTGTCGCCGCGCTCTTCGTCGTCGGCGTGTCGAGCGCCCGCTTCTCCCGCCTCCCCGTGCTCTGGCGCGGCGCGCGGATGGCGCTTCTTGGCGGCGGTGCCATCGTCATCGGCGTTACCATCGGTTCTCTCATGCCGGTTTTGTAATCCTATGGTGGCGGATACCCAGTTATTTCTCCTTCTGAACGGCCTTGCGGGGCGCTCTCCTTTCTTCGACGGGCTTTTCGTATTTCTCGCGGTGTATCTCCCGTATTTTCTGATTGTCCTCTTCCTCGCACTCCTTTTCTTCTCCAGATACGCGCAGAGAGAGAAGCTCCGGATGATTCTTATCGTCTTCTCCTCTTCGTTTATCGCGCGCTTCGGCGCGGTGGAGCTTATCCGCTTCTTCTATCATCGCCCGCGACCCTTTCTCGACCTTCCGGTCCATCAATTGCTTACCAGCGATAAATGGTCCTTCCCCTCGGGGCACGCGGCCTTCTTCTTCGCGATGGCGACGGCCGTCTATCTCTATAATAGGAAGTGGGGCATCGGCTTCTTTGTCGCCGCCGCTCTGATAGCGATAAGTCGCGTCGTCGCGGGGATACATTACCCCTCGGATATCCTGGGCGGAGCACTCGTCGGCGCTGCGGTCGCGTATGTCGTTTTTTATCTTGCTCGCAGGATATCCACCTCTTCTTTCGACGACAGTTCTCCGAATGCTACACTCTAGGCATACTAACCAACCTTCACGCATAATTTATGAACCTCCGTCGCTTCCTCTCGCAGGCCGCTCTTCTCCTCGGCGTCTTCCTCCTCTCCGCCGGCGTTCAGACCTTTGCCGCCTTCTCCGAGCCTTCTGTCGCGCCGCCGGGTGCCGACGCGAACGCTCCTCTTACTACCGGAATAGGCTCTGAAGCAAAGGAAGGCGGTCTCCTCCTCAACACCGCCGGCGCCGACAACGGCCTCATCGTTCTACTCGGCAATGTCGGCATCGGTACAGGCGCCCCCACTCAAATGCTCGACGTCGCCGGATACGTGAAGGGCACTGGCCTCTGCATAGCGGACGACTGCCGCACAGCGTGGTCTGATACGGGAGGCTCATCAGGAGCGGTCGGGAACAGTGCCATGTATAAAGTCCCCGGGACGTACACCTATACGGTACCAGACGGCGTAGCTAATCTTCAGGTAGTGATTATCGGCGGCGGTGGTGGCGGGGGCGGGGTGTGCGAAAAACCATTTGCTTCCGTCAGCCCCTATGCTTACGATCACGGCGACGAGGGACAAACGGTCGTAAAGAATGTCGCGGTTACTCCAGGCCAGCAATTCGCTGTTATCGTGGGAGCCGGCGGAGCGGGGAAGTCGAGCGGCGCGGCCTCTTGCTTCGGAAGCGATAAGGCTGACGGCGGCGTCGCGGCAAAAAACCTTTCCTGCTACGACAATTCCGCAAAGTCCTCCTGCGGCACTTCTCCTGTAAGCAAGACCTCATACTATGCCGGAACCGGCCTTGGCGGCTGTTACGGATGCGGAGGGAGGAGTAGCAGCGGAAGCGTGGAGATATTGAATCTTCCGTAAAGTATTTTCCGCCGGAGGGCGGCAAAAGCCTTGATTTCAACCTATTGACAATATATTGTCAACATGCTAGGATAGTAATAACGAGGTAGCTACTGGCTATTTCGGTAATTATATCCAATGACTATCTTAGGAGCCCTTATGGGCTTTTTGCTTTTATCTGGTGGCGCATACCCGCCCGCAGGCGCCCAAAAGGCTCCTGTGGCGCCGAGCTACGCGGTAACGCTTACCGCGTACAACGCCGTTCCCGAACAGACCGACAGCGACCCGCACATCACCGCCTCGGGCGCCCGCTCTAATCCGGAGGTTGTCGCCGCGCGTTCGCGCGACCTCGCCGCCGACCTGCCCTTCGGCACTATTATCGAGGTTGACGGCACGAACGCCTCGAAGGAGTCCTGCGGTTACGATATCGTGGCGCCCATCATCGGTTACCGCGTCATCGCGGACACGATGAACGCCCGCTATACCGACCGCATCGACCTGCTCTTCGACACCGAGGCCGACTACACGCTCGCTGGCGGCCGCGTGAGGAATGCCGGCATTGTGCTCGGCATCTGCGAAGGCGTCACGGTCAGCGTCGTGGGGTACGTCGATATCCGCCGCATCCCGAAGACACAAGTCGAGCTCGCGGCGCTCGTCGAGGGTACAGGCGGCAGTCTCGCTCTTAAATAATTACCGACTGATAGCAGACGCGCCCCGCCTACGGCGGGGCGCGTCGCATTTATAGGGTATCCTTATCCCTATGACGCCGCGCCTTTCCTTTGCCGCCTCGGGCCTCGCGCGCGGAGAATATTCCGTGCTCGCGAAGCTTTCTTCGCCGGTCAAGATTCAAGATTTCCTCGATTCTCTCCCGATGAACTGGGAGAAGAAGGGCGACACGCACCTCTCTCCGCGCCGCGTCCTTCGGGAAGGGAAGGCGCATTGCATCGAGGGGGCGCTTCTTGCCGCCGCGGCGCTCTGGATAGCCGGCGAGCCGCCGCTTATTATGAATCTCTCGGCCAGGCTCGGGAAGGGAGACGTCGATCATGTCGTCGCGCTCTACAGGCGCGGCGGGCGCTATGGCGCGATAAGTAAGACGAATCACGCGACGCTCCGCTTCCGCGACCCCGTGTATCGCACGCCGCGCGAGCTCGCGCTCTCTTATTTCCATGAATGGTTTATGAACGAGACGGGAGAGAAGACGCTCGAGTGCTATTCTAAACCGCTCGATATGCGCCACTTCGGCGCCGGCTGGATAACCGCAGAAAAAGACTTATGGGAAGTCGCTGAAGCTTTAAGCGAGCGGAAGCACTATTTTCTCGTGCCAAAAGGGAATTGGCGCTACGTGCGCCGCGCCGATCCGATGGAGCTTAAAGCCGGTTCGCTCACCGAGTGGCCCTCCTCCGACCCCCGCACCTAGCATCTGTGAAAGTCAGACTTACACAACTCTCAAGGCGACTAAAAACGCCGTATTCACTGCATATATTATCCACAGTATTTATGTGTAAGTCTGACTTTCACAAACGTGAACGGGTAGTATAGAGGTAATGCGAGTTGAGCCTTATGCGATTGATTCGATAATCCATGTGACGAAACGTGGCGTTCGCGGCATGGACATCGTCCGAGATTCCGATGATCAGTGGCGATATGTAAGGTCTCTTCTTTTGCTTAATGATACGCACACGGATCCGAATTGGCATCGCGAGGCGGCGGCGGTTGGGATTTTCGAACGACCTGCACATTGGCCTGAACACAAGCCGCTTGTAAGGATTCTTGCGTGGACACTCCTTTCCAATCATTTCCACCTTTTACTTCAGGAGATTTGCGAAGGTGGAACGGCCAAATTTATGCAACGGCTCGGCGGAAGCATGTCCTTATGTTCAAACTTGAAGTATAAGGAACAGGGAAGCATCTTTCAAAGCGCATATCACGCGAGAGTCGTCGAGAGAGATGCGCACCTAAATTATCTTGCGTTTTATATCTTAATAAAGAATGTACTCGAGATGTATCCGGGTGGCTTGAAAGCGGCCCTCGCCAGCTTTGACGATGCGTGGGAATGGGCTGTCCGCTATCCGTTTTCAAGTTTGCCAGGCGTCATTTCCGGGAAACCGACACCGATCACTGGCGACGTCGATGAGTTGATTGCAGAAATCATCGGTCGCGGAGATTCCTTCAAGAAGGAAGCAGTAGAGTTGCTTAATATGCACCTAGTTTCGCGTGGCGAAGACTTTAAGGAAGTAATGCTCGAGCCTTGGTAAAGCTGTGAAAGTCAGACTTACACAACGGCGCTTTGTATAAAATATATAATATTTACAACGTTTTAACCTGCTTTATGAATTGTGTAAGTCTGACTTTCACAATTGGTACTGTATGGGTGTGGCGCGGGGGCGGACGGCGTGGTATACAGGACAAAACGGTATGAGTAAAAAAGTTTCGAAATATCCCGACGGAGTTCGGGTGGGGAGAGCGAGCGCCGGACTCGGCCTTTTCGCGACGCGCGCGTACAAGAAAGGGGAGCGGATTATCGAGTACGTCGGTCGGACGATCTCGAACGCCGAGACGTATACAAGCCGCAGTCAGTACCTCTTCGAGGTGCATAGCCGAAAGACGATCGACGGCGTCGCGCGCTCGAACGTCGCGCGGTATATCAATCATTCCTGTAAGCCGAACTGCGAGCCAGAGATAGAGCGCGGACGCATCTTCATCGATGCGATCAGGGCTATCAAGGCGGGCGAGGAATTTTCCTATGATTACGGCGAGGAACACTTTAGCGAGCACATCAAACCTTACGGCTGTCGTTGCGCGAGGAAGAGCCACTTATATAAATAAGAAAGAGTGCGCCCCGCTCTCGCGGGGCGCACTCTTCTGCCTGATCTAATCGCTTAGATCTTGCTGACGTTGAGGGCGTTCGGACCCTTCGGGCTGTCGCCGACCTCGAACGAGACCTTGTCTCCCTCCTGGAGCTCGTCGAACGAAATGTTCCGGAGCTCGTTGGAATGGAAGAAAAGATCCTTCTCGCGGCCGTCGACTTTGATGAAGCCGAAACCCTTAGGATTCTTCGTCGCTACTGTTCCTTCTGACATAGTGAAGATATGTTGTGTGACTAATATATCAAGTCAGTAGCCGAAGATAGAAGCTCGATCCCACTTCTCTGGATTAAGCCGCTGGTTGATATATACAAGATAGCAGATTCGCCGCCGGCTGTCAAGCGTTTTCGGCGCGAGGTAAAAGGCGAGCCGGCTCCGGAGAGGAGTCGGCTCAATGGGTGTTTCGGCGCCAGCGGGGTCGGGGAGGGGGCTCATATCGCCTGACGCAGGCGCTACAGAGCTCGTGATCGTTACCTCTCTTCGAGGGAGAGGCCCACTCCTTCCGTCCGTTCCTGCTGACAGGGAAGCGTACCTCCCGAAAGCATTCACAGTACCTTGCCATATCGAATCTCCGTAAAGGGTTCTGGAGCGAGGATAGCACGGATATCTGGGAAGTACAGGTTATGCCTCCTGACTGCGAGGAGGGAGCCAGTCCACTATCTTTTTCCGATGTTCGTCGAGCGACCAGGAGTCGCCATGCTTGAAGAAGAGCGGGTGCGTCTCCTTATACTTTCTTAAAAGCGCCGTAGAGGCCTTCGGGAATCCCTCGGGGATGGTTTTGTTGTAAGACTTCAAGAAATCGGCGAGCGTCATCCGCATCTCGCTTACCTTCAGCTCTTCGCCGTATTTCTTCATTACAATAATAATACCACAAGATGGACGAAAATAAAAGCCCTCGGTTAAGGGGCAACATTTCTTCGTACGGCGAGCCGATACGAGAGGTAGCCCAAGAGCCCGAGCTGGACGGCGGGCGTGAGGCCGATTCCGAGAAGAGGAATGATCGGCATGTATTCGTTGTATGCCCACCTTCCGGTGCCGAGAGCGTAGAGTTCGATGCTTATCGCGACTGCGGTAAGGGCGGCGGCGATAAGCCAGCTCCGCGCCTTCAGGGCGGGAACGTACAGAAACGGGAGGGCCACTATGGTTATCATCACCGCGTCGGCGAGGGAAGCTCTGAAGAGGATAAACTCTGTAATCGCGCCGCCCTTATAGCCGGCATACAAAAGGGAATGGAGATGCTCCCATGCCAGATTAAACACAAACGATATCAGGAAGATGAGAGACAATTTTTTCATACATGCTTACTTCTCTGCGTGGGCAATAATCTCCAGATTACAACTGTGATGCTCTCGGCACCACGCCTCGCACTTTTCCACCCACTCCTTCTCTCGGTACTTCAAGCGGCATTCGGGACATTCATACAAAGGCACTTGCGGCAGGTTATGTTCCGTTCCGATTTCGTCCATGTTCTATATCATCTCACGAACCGGTCCGCCACGAAACTCGTATTACGGGCTGTAGTTGAAACCGGTGAGTGGGGGAGCGCGTTATAGTAGTGGAGGTATGCACAAACCCATCTTCCCGTACGCGATGATGAATGCCGGCGCGACGGCGCTCTATATCACCGGCATCGCGGTGTTCCTCTCCAATACCCAGTACATTTTCGGCCCGGAGGAGCCGAAGAGCTTCATCGTCCCGGCCGCGATGCTCTCGCTTCTCGTGCTCTCGGTCGCCGTAATCGGCGGGCTCGTGTTCGGCCGTCCTATCCTCTGGTATCTCGCTGGCGCGAAGCGGGAGGCGGTTGCGCTCTTCATCGCCACGCTCGCCTGCCTTGCGCTCCTCCCCCTCGGCTTCTTTTCCGCTTTCGCATACTTCGGCTGACTCTAAATCTGTAAGGCGTCGCCCCGGCGAAAAAGAAAAAACGCCATATACTGACGTTTTTTCTTTTTGCCTCGGCTCCGCGGGTAGGATTCGAACCTACGACCAACTCGTTACATCTTGTCCGTCATTACTGGCGGGATGGACTATATCATCATCCTTATTTACTTTCGTAATTTTCGGATGCGAAGCGCTTCGTCCCTCGATTGCTCTCGGGACTACTCCCGTAAGGGATAGTCTCTGAACCTTCAATCCGATTGTTCGGAAAGCTTGGCTGCTGATTACCCACGACTTTCTCGTTCGGGTTCCCAGCAATTCACCTCGTTTTCATTCTCGAATTCCTTCGAGAAGCTGCCTTTGACAGCGAGCCGCTCTACCACTGAGCTACCGCGGAATGTTCGCACGCCCTTCATTATACACACTTTTAGTCTCATTTCCACGATGAAATGCTTAACACTAGGTGTTATACTGTACCTATGCAGAAAGTTTGTAAGATCCATGGATTGACAAAATTCTTCCCGAGAACAGAAGGGTGGTATCGTTGCGGAAAATGCGCTTCAGAGGCTGTTATACAGAATCGGCGACGCAAAAAGGAGAAGCTGGTTGAGATGTTTGGCGGCAAGTGCTCAATTTGCGGGTATAAGAAATATGTGGGCGCGTTGGATTTTCATCACTTGAACCCGAAAGAGAAGTCGTTTGCGCTAAGTGTCAAGGGCTTGTGCTATTCATGGGACTCTATCGTGCAAGAAGCACAGAAATGTATCTTGGTCTGCAAGAATTGCCATTCCGAAATAGAGGCCGGCATTCTTCCGAAGACGGAGCTCGTCGACCGCCATGCAAGAAAATGATGCTATCCTAAACGTCCATGCTGACACTTTATGTAAAAACCGGATGCCCGTTCTGCGCCAAGGTGCTCGAGACGGGGAAGGAGCTCGGAATAACGTTTGAGGAGAAAAATATCGTAGACGATGCGGTCGCGACAGAGCTTGTCACGCGCGGGGGGAAGCGGCAGGTGCCGTATCTGGTGGACAGCGAGCGTAATATTGAAATGTATGAATCGGCAGATATAGATGCGTATCTGCGCGAGCACTACGCGAAACGCTGATGTATATCAAAGTATTCGTTACGCCGGGCGCGAAGCGAGAGAAGGTCGAAGAAAAAGGCGAGACGCTCGCTATTTCAGTACGCGAGCCGGCGAGCGGGAATCGCGCCAACACCCGCGTGCGCGAGCTCGTAGCGGCTCGCTTCGGAGCTTCGGTTGGGAAAGTGCGCATCCTGACAGGACATCGTTCGCGCGGTAAAATGGTAAGTGTTACTACCAGCTAGCTCTTTTCTATGAACATCACCATCAAATCGGCAAAGTATGGACTCGCTCCCGGGACGGAAGCGGCTATCGAAAGGAAGCTCGTAGCGCCGCTCCGGCTCTTGGGCGACGACGGCGAGAATGCCCTGCTCGAGATAGAAGTGGAGGATGCACCGCCCGAAGGCCGATCCTCGGAACCCTGCCGCCTTGTCGCGCGGCTTACTGTCGGCGGCGACGTCTTCCATGCCAAGGCGGTGAAGCCTTCTCCCGAGAGTGCGGCGGACAGGGTTCGAAGCGAACTCGAGGCCGAGATACGGCGCTCGCGCGGGCGCGCCCGCCGGCTCTGGAGGCGCGGCGAATCGGCGATTAAGCGAATGTTGCGTTTCGAGGACTAGTTACTCCCAGACTGCGCGAAATCAGCGAAGCTGATTTCGCGCCTGCCTTCGGGGATGACGCGCAAGATGCGGAATCTGCCATCCGCGTACTCTGCTTTCATAATCTTCACGCGCTTTCCATTTTTTATAAAATAGGTGCCGATGGTGTCGGCGTAGGCGCGGTACTTGTTCCAATTCTCTGCGCTTGGCGCGTCGAGCGAGAGGAGTCCGTCTTCTTTCTTTAATTTTCTTGAATGCGATGCGCGCGAAGCATCCTGCGCGACCGGAGTAATCTCGCCCGCGAGGTAGGCGGGAAGCGTATCGGCGAGGAGCTCGGCGCCGCGCTCGATAAGTCGCGGGCGGAGCTCGCGTGCGGTCTCCTCTGGCGCGACGGGCACCGTCGCCTGCGCGAGGATGTCGCCCGCGTCGAGCTCTCTCGCCATCTTCTGAATAGTGACGCCAGTCTCGCTCTCGCCGGCCAAGAGGGCGGCCTCAAGCGGCGTCGCGCCGCGGTACTTCGGCAAGAGGGAATAGTGGACGTTTAACACGCCGAGCGGGAACGCCTCGATAAGCGATTCGGGGAATATCTTGCCGTAGGCGACGACGACGGCATAGTCGCACCCGCATGTGCGGATGGCGGCTATCGCCTCTTCGTCGAGCTTCTCAGGCGTGAGCACCGGGATGCCGCGTTCGAGCGCGAGCTCCTTGACCGGCGAGGGCGTAAGCGCGAGCCCGCGGCCCTTGGGCGCATCGGGCGAGGTGACCACGAGCTTCGGGACGAACCCGCGCTCAATCAACGCCGCAAGCGTATCGCTCGCGATTTTCGGCGTCCCGAAGTATACGAATGTGAGGGACGTTAAACGTCCCTCAAGGCTAGGCGATGGCGGCATGGTGTATCTGGATGAGATGCTCCGCGTGGTCGATGAAGAGAATGCCGTTTAAGTGGTCAATCTCGTGCTCGAATATCTGCGCCAAGAGACCGCCTGCGCCTCGCGCGATGTGCGAGCCGTCGGGGAGCCGCGCCTTGATCGTCACGCGCTCGTGCCGGCGAGTGGTGCCATAAATGCCGCGGACGGAGAGACAACCCTCGTCGGCCTTCGCGCGCTTACGCGAGGTCTTCACGATTTCAGGATTTATATAGACTTCTATGTGCGGGGCTGGAACCTCCTGTCTGACAGGAGGTTCGTCTGACGCGCCGCGAAGCGGCGCATCAAGGGGCGGTAGTGTCCGATCCTTACGCACGATGAAGAGGCGATAGGGGACACCGATCTGCGGCGCGGCGAGCGCGACGCCCTCGAGCTCCCGATCAAGCGCTTCTTCCATATCCTTGATGATGCCGGCGAGCTCCGGCGAGCCGAAGAGCTCTTCCGGCACCGCCCGCGCCGTCTCGCGGAGCACCGGCGCACCATCTTGTACTATCTCCTTCATGTGGCGCAGTATAACAAATTATTTCTGTTCATGCTTAGTCGGGTCGAGCTCCCACCAGAATTTTTTGCTGAAGCTCTTGGCCTGACTGCAGATGCTCTTTAGGTAATACAAGTCCTGCGTCGGGATTTTTTCCAGTACGGTGCCGAGGTGCGCCATCGTCATCGGCGCGAGGCCGTCCTGCTTGCGGGAATAATTAAGGTGGCGGAGGAAGAAGCGCATCATCTCACCGCGCTCGGTCAGGCGCTTCCTCCCCTTGGGCGCGGCCGCCGCCCGCTTCTCGAACTCGGGCATCATCTCGCCGATGGATTTCATTTGAATAGTTTACCACCATAGGTGTATCGGGCTAAAAAGGACGCCGCGCATATGCGCGGCGGTACAGGCAAACAAAGGTTCAGTTCTGTATTGGTATAGCTTGAGTCGGGTCGGCCAGATTCTGTGTAACCTGAACTTCTCCGGTCGCAAACGCCATCTCAAGCGGACTGGCGACGCGCAGAACCTGCCCAGGCATTTCCCAGAAACCTGCTCGGTCGGCGCCCGAATCGGCGCACTCCCATCGCAGACAGCCAACCACCTGTACCTCCGGCAGCTTCTTGTAGAAGACGGCGTGCGAGGGCAGTTTGGAGACATCCATCGGCGTATAGAGCGTTACGGGGCTTCCCGGAAGAATAAGCTCCGAGCACCACGCGCACTTGATAGCCGCATTCTTGAAGCATTGCGGGCAGTAGTCGTTCTCGCACGGGATGGTATATAGCCCTGCGTGCGTTCCGTCGATCGAGAGGAACGTGTGACGCTTCGCGGAATGTCCGCAAGAACAAAGAACGTCCCCGCCGAAACAAAGATACCACCAGCCGATGAACTTCCAGCAAATTATTTTCAATCCGTCTATCACTTTCATCTCTTTCTCCCTCATCAAGGAATTGCTTCGCGGGTACAGGAACCCGTACATACAGACCCAGATGTCTTATACAAAAAGAATAATGCTCCGTCAACTTCTCAAATTATCGAAGTCTGACTTCGATACGAAGGCTACCCGGTGTGCGATTCGATACGCGCGCCGAGGGCGCGCAGGCGCGCGGCGAGGTCTTCGTAGCCGCGGTTGATGCTGTAGACGTTGCGGAGGGTGGAGCGGCCGTTGGCGGCGAGCATCGCGACGAGGATGATGGTCGCGGGCCGGAGCGCGGGCGGGCAGATCACCTCGGCGGCCTTAAGGTGCGAGGGGCCGGTAATAGAGATGCGGTGCGGGTCGTGGAGGCTGGTCGAGGCGCCGAGGCGGTCGAGATCGGTGTAGTAAATCGCACGCTTCTCGTAGACCCAGTCGTGGATGAGTGTCGTCCCGCGCGCTACGGTCGCGATGACTGCGAAGAAGGGGAGGTTGTCGATGTTGAGTCCCGGGTAGGGACGGGCGTGAATCTTTTCGGGGAAGGCGGTGAGCTCGGAGGGCTTGATAAGGATGTCGACGAGCTTGGTGATGCCGTTTTCGGAGATGCGGCGGTTCTCGAGCGAGAACTGAAGCCCCATCTTTCCGAGGATGAAGAGCTCGACTTCGAGAAACTCGATCGGCGCGGCCGCGATTGTGACGGCGGAGCCCGTCACAATCGCGGCCGCGATAAAGAACATCGCGTCGGTCGGGTCCTCGGCGACGCTGTACGAAACGTCCTTATGTATTTCTGAAATACCGTTTATAGTGAGCGTCGTCGAGCCGATGCCCTCGACACCGACACCGAGCATCTTGAGGAATCCGCAGACCTCCTGCACCTGATAGTTCGCCGAAGCGTACTTGATGACGCTTTCGCCCGGGATGCGCGCGGCGGCGAGAAGGGCGTTGATGGTCGCGGTGTCGCTTGATTCGTAGAGGATGACCTCGGCCGGCGCGAGCGCCGTGTGCTCGACGTAGTAGCTTTCGCTTCGAGCTTCTATCGAGACGCCGAACTTCTCGAGCGCGAGGAGGTGCGGGCGCGCGCTCCGGAGGCCCAGGGTACAGCCGCCCGACTGCGGGAGTTCGAACGATTTGAATATGTGGAGGAGCGGACCGATGAACATCAGGATGCTCCGTGTCTTCATCGCCGCCGCGCGGTCTATCGCCGTGAGAGAAAGTTTCTCGGGCGGCTGTATGACCACATTTGCCCCTTGCCACTCCACGCCAACGCCGATCGAACGGAGCACTTCGATGAGGCGGTTCACCTCTTCTATCTTCGGCACTCGCTCAAGCGTCGTCCGACCGCGGTTTAAGAGAGAGGCGGCGAGGAGCGCGACGGCGCCGTTCTTCGATCGGCTGGTCTCGACCGTCCCCGAGAGCTTCTCTCCGCCGTCGATGATGAAATTCATTTCTCCTTGCATGACGCTATCGTACCATCCCGCCTCGAGATGCGCCTGTGCAGAGCCGCAGACGCTTTGCGCAGGCGCGGGATACGGGAGTATACTGGAGACAATGTCCTTCTTTTCTCCTAAGCTCGGCATCGACCTCGGGACGACGAACGTGCTCGTCTTCGTACCCGGCAAGGGGGTCGTGATAAACGAGCCGTCGGTCGTCGCCGTCGGCAAGTCGCGCGGCAAGAAGGGGGGCAACTCGATACTTGCTATCGGCGCGGAGGCGAAGCAGATGATAGGTCGCACACCGGACGACATCGTCGCGTATCGTCCGATGAAGGACGGCGTTATCGCCGACTATCGCGTGACCGAAGCGATGCTCCGTTATTTTATGAAAAAAGCGCTCGGCCGGAACCCATTTCGTCCGACGGTGCTTGTCTCGGTGCCGGCGGGCGTTACCTCGACCGAGAAGCGCGCGGTAATAGAGGCGGCGCTGAAGGCGGGCGCGAAGAACGCCTACGTGGTGAAGGAGCCTATTCTTGCCGCCATCGGCGCGGGCATTCCCATCCACGAGCCGATGGGGCGGATGATCGCGGATATCGGCGGCGGCACTATAGACGTCGCGGTGATTTCCTTAGGCGGTATCGTCGCCTCGACTTCGGTCAAGTGCGCGGGCGACCGTCTTGACCGCGCGGTCGTCGACCACATTAAGAAACAGCACAATCTCGCGATCGGCGACAAGACCGCGGAGGAGATTAAGATCAAGATCGGCGCCGCGGTACCGCTGAACGAGGAGCTCTCCATGCCGGTCAAAGGGCGCGACCTGATGTCCGGGCTCCCGCGTACCGTCGATCTCTCGACCAACGACCTGGTGCAGGCGATGTCGCGCGAACTGCGGGAGATGACGCAGGCGATACGCAAGGTGCTCCAGGACACGCCGCCCGAGCTCGCCGCCGACATCATCGACAACGGCATTATCCTCACCGGCGGCTCCAGTCAACTCCGCCAGATGCCCGAGCTCGTCTATCGCCGCACGGGCGTGGTCGCCAAGCTCGCGAACGACCCGTACTACTGCGTCGCGCGCGGCACCGGCATCGCACTGAAGCATTTGGATATGTATCAGAAAAGCATCCTCGCAAAACAATAGTTGCGAAATGAAAAGGGGAAGCCGAAGCTCCCCCTTAGATTGTTTCTCGCCACAGGATCGATCCGTTACTAGAACGGATGAGTAGCGAGGTAATACATTCCAGCTACCACTACCGCGCCGAGAAACCCGATACCGGTGATTAGGTATTCGGTTGCCCGTATTTTTGCAATGGACATTGTCTTCTCCTGAGGCAAGTTCTGTTTCGAAAGTCCCCACCCTGCTAGGATTCCGCTATCACCACCGATGATTGACCTCTCGTCGGTGATACATCCACGCGATGACACAGACGGTGATGAACACGACGACCTGGAGACTGGCCATATGAACGCCCATCAAAAAGGCGGAAGAACCGCCGATCGCAAGCGTAGAAACAATCAATCCTCCCAAAAGGAAGCCGTTGACCCTGGTCTGGGTCAAATTCAATAAAGCCGCGCCGTATAGAGCGGGTCCTACGACAGCGATCGTTCCGGCGATTGCGCCGAACATTGCGAGCACTGCTGAAAAACCTACCACGGCAAATGCTTGTTGCTTCATGTGAACCCTCCCAATTTGAATGGTGCAAGGGGGCCTATACCCCTGGTATACCAAGTATCATAATATATCATATTTGTCAAATTACCTGTCCTGGTCCATACTGGACGTATGCATCACGCGTTTGTTATCGAGGCAGAGGCAGAGGAGGGGATAATGACCGCGCAGGCGTGGGTGGAGGAGGAGTTGGGGATGAAGATACACCCCTCGACTTCGCTCGGGGCAAGCGGCAATCCGGATGTCATCGTGATGCGGTACGGCCTGCTCTCGGTCGAGGATGCGCGGCGAGTTTCTGAACTCGCCGCGGGGGCGCCGTTCGCCGGTTCGACAAAAGTAGTCATCATCGCGGCGAGTCGCGCGTACCACGAGGCGCAGAACGCACTCTTAAAGATTTTTGAGGAGCCGCCGGCAGGTACGTATCTCTTCCTCATTCTGCCGTCGCTTGGCGGCCTCCTCCCGACACTCCGCTCCCGTGTCCAAGTCCTCAATACAGCCATGTTGGACGTAGTACGTCCAACATCTGATGTAGGACGTACTACGTCCTACATTTCGGAAGCGGCGGAGGAGTTTATGAAGGCGGATACAGAAAAGAGAAGTGCGATTATTAAAAAATTGACAAGCGGGAAAGACGAAGAGGATAGGCGCGAAAAGCGCGAAGAGGCGATCGCTATAATGAACGGCGTTGAAGCCGCCCTACTCCGCCGAGGCTTCGAAGGGCAAGTCGCAACCCTATCTGATATCGCGACCTTGCGCGGCTACCTTTACGACCGGAGCGCGCCGGTGAAGATGATCCTCGAACACCTGTCCCTCGTGCTCCCAAAGAAGATGTAAGGGGTAAGGTGCAAGATGTAAGAAAAACTCATAATGCTATACTGAATTTACTTACTACTTACATCTTATAACTTATCCCTGCTTGTATGGCGTATGACTTTTCAAGACTGAAAGCGAACATTAAAGAGACCGAGGAATGGCTCGCACGCGAGCTCTCCGGCGTGCGCACCGGCCGCGCGACGCCGACCTTGCTCGACAGCGTGAAGCCCGAGGCCTACGGCGCCCGTACACCGCTCCGCGAGCTCGCCTCCGTCTCGGTCGAGGATGCGCGCACGCTTCGTATCATCCCCTGGGACATGTCTCTCCTCAAGGCGCTCGAGAAGGGAATCGCCGATGCGGATCTCGGCGTCGGTATCGCGACCGACGATCAGGGCCTGCGCGTCTCCTTCCCCGAGCTTACGAGCGAGCGCCGCATCCAGCTCTCGAAGATTGCCGGCGATAAGACCGAACAGGCGAAGGTGACGCTCCGTTCTCATCGCACCGACGCCCTGAAAGCGCTCGACACGGCCGAGGAGGCGGGCGGCATCGGCGAAGACGAAATAAAGCGGCTTAAGGCCGAGATACAGAAGCTTATCGACGAGAGCAACGATACGCTCCTGAAGGCTCTCGAACGGAAAGAAGAAGAGATAGCGCAGTGAGATGCCGATAATGGATATCCTGATTTTCATCGTTGTCATCGTCGCGCTCATCCTCGTGCATGAGTTAGGACACTTTATCGCGGCAAAGCTCTCGGGGATGCGCGTGGACGAGTTCGGGCTCGGGTATCCGCCGCGCGCGCTTGTGCTCGGGAAAATCGGCGAGACGTCCTACACGCTCAACTGGTTGCCCTTCGGCGGGTTCGTGAAGATCTATGGCGAAGACCCATCCCTCGACAAAGCTCGGGACGCGCGCGCCTTTTCTTCGAAACCGCGCTTTGCGCAGGCGGTTGTGCTCGTCGCCGGCGTCGCGATGAACCTGCTCTTCGCCTACGTACTTATCACCGGCGCGCTTATTGCAGGAACGCCGCGGGCGCTTACGGAAGAAGAGCTTCCCGGAGCTGTCGATGCCCAGCTCGCGGTCAGCAACGTGCTCGCGGGGTCGCCTGCCGCGCGCGCCGGACTTCTGCCAGGCGACACTATCCTCTCGGCCGAGGACGGCCATTACGTCTTCGAGGGCGCAGATGCCGCCGCCTTTACGAAGTTTGTCGCGGAAGGGGGAGGGAACACGACCGTCGCGCTTACAGTCAAGCACGCGAGCGGAGAAGAAGAGACGATATTCGCGCGGCCCGAAGCGGGCGTTATCCCTTCTGATCTATCGCGCGCCGCACTCGGCGTCGAGGTCGCTCCCGTCGGCGTCGTGCCGCTCTCTCTCGGTGAAGCGGTCACGCAGGGCGCGCGCCTCACCTGGAGCGCGACTCAACTGACCGCCGAAGGGCTCTGGCATTTCTTCTTCGGCGTCTTCACGCTCTCCGCCGATCTCTCGCAGGTCGCGGGGCCGGTCGGCATCGCCGGCGTAGTCGGAAGCGCCTCCGCGCAGGGCATCGGCTATCTGCTCTCCATCATGGCGATTATTTCCATCAATCTCGCACTCATCAACCTGATCCCCGTCCCCGCGCTCGACGGCGGACGTCTCCTCTTCGTGCTTATCGAGAGCGTCATCCGCCGCCCTATTAAGGCGAGCGTCGCGCACGCGGTAAACGCAGTCGGCTTCATCTTTCTTATTCTCCTGATGCTCGTCGTTACCGCCCACGACATCTTCAAGCTCGTCGGGTAGAGCTGTCACTTGTTTTGCCCGTGGCGCGCGAGGGGCGTATACTAGAGAGATGAGGCAATCACAGCTCTTCACCAAGGCTCGCCGCGAAGCGCCCGCCGACGAGGTATCCAAGAACGCCCAGCTCCTTATCCGCGCCGGATTCGTCCATAAAGAGGCGGCCGGCATCTATTCGTTCCTCCCGCTCGGGCTCCGCGTCCTCAACAACGTCATCCGCATTATCCGCGAAGAGATGGATGCGCTCGGCGGACAGGAGCTCTGTATGTCCGCGCTCCAAAACGCCGAACTCTGGAAGAAGACCGACCGTTGGAAGCAGGACGTCTGGTTCAAGACGGAGCTGAAAGCCGCAGGCGAGACCGGCCTCGGCTGGACGCACGAAGAGCCTATTACGAACCTCGCGACGCAGTTCGTAAGTTCGTACCGCGACCTGCCATTCTCGGCGTACCAGATCCAAACGAAGTTCAGAAACGAGGAACGCGCGAAGTCCGGCGTGATGCGCGGGCGCGAATTCCTGATGAAGGATATGTACTCCTTCCACGCCGATCATGCCGATCTCGACGCGTTTTACGAAAGAGCGATCGAGGCGTACCGGAGAGTCTTCCGGCGTGCGGGTCTCGGGGACCGCACCTTTATGACTTTCGCCTCCGGCGGCGCGTTCTCGAAGTACAGCCACGAGTTCCAGACTTTGACCGATGCCGGAGAGGACGTCATCTATCTCTCCCGCGAGAAAGGCATCGCTATCAATAAGGAAGTGCTCACGGACGAAGTGCTCGCGGATCTCGGCGTTGCGCGCGAGAGTCTTGAAGAGGCGAAGGCGGTCGAAGTGGGGAATATTTTTAAGCTCGGCACGCGCTTTTCAGAGCCGCTCGGCCTCTCGTATACGGATGCGGAGGGGAAGAAGCATCCGGTCGTGATGGGCTGTTACGGCATCGGTCCCTCGCGCCTCGTCGGCGCCGTTGTCGAGGCGCTCGCCGACGATAAGGGGCTCGTGTGGCCTGCGAGCGTCGCGCCATTTGCGGTGCATCTCGTATCGCTCGGCAAGGACGGCGACGAGATTTGTAAGACTGCGGATGCGCTGTATGACGAATTGGTGAAAAGTGGCGTCGAAGTTCTTTATGACGATCGAGATTTGCGCGCGGGAGAAAAGTTTGCCGAAAGTGATTTGCTCGGTATGCCGAAACGGATTGTGGTCGGCAAAGACGCGGTGGCGACCGGTGAGTTCGAGGTGGTCGACCGCGCGACGGGATCGGTCGAGAAGAAATCGCGTGAGACGCTGTCGAAGCCAGGCTTCAACGGGAAGTAAGTATGGCGAAGTTTACGAAGAATGCGCTTTTCAGCAGTGATATCGCGATTGATCTCGGGACGGCGAACACGCTCGTGTATGTGCGCGGGAAGGGAGTCATCATCAATGAGCCTTCGGTCGTCGCAGTCAACGACAAGACACGCCAGGTCGTCGCGGTAGGGAAGGAAGCGAAGACGATGCTCGGGAAGACTCCCGCGCATATCCGCGTCGTGCGCCCGCTCTCCCACGGCGTCATCTCCGACTTCGAAGTGACCGAAGAGCTTCTTACGTATCTTATCAATAAGGCGCAGAACGGCCGCGTCCGGCTCTTCGGCCCGCGCGTGGTGATAGGCGTGCCGACCGGCGTGACCAACGTGCAGAGCCGCGCGGTGCGCGATGCGGCGAAGAATGCCGGTGCGCGCGAGGCGCTCATCCTCGAAGAGCCGGTCGCCGGAGCTATCGGCGTCAAACTGCCGGTCAACGAAGCGGTCGGCACGATGGTGCTCGACATCGGCGGCGGCACGACCGACATCGCCGTCATCGCTCTCCGCGGCGTCGTCGCCGCCAAGAGCTCGCAGGTCGCCGGCGACCGCTTCAACGAGAACATCATCGATTTCGTGCGGAGCGAATTTAAGCTCGGCATCGGCGAACGCACCGCCGAGGACGTCAAGATAGCGATAGGCGCGGTGATGCCGCTCCCCGAGACCCTCTCCAGAAGCGTGCGCGGCCGCGACTTCGCCACCGGATTGCCGCGCGAGATCCTGCTTACCGACGCGCATATCCGCGAAGCGATCGCGCCCTCGCTCGACGCGCTTATGGACGCGATGAAAGAGGTTATCGAAGCGACGCCTCCCGAGCTACTCTCGGACGTCCTCCAGCACGGCGTTACCGTCTTCGGCGGTGGCGCGCTCCTGCGGGGCCTCCCGCAGATACTGGCGAAAATGCTCGGCGTGCCGGTACGCGTCGCTCCGGAGCCGCTCACCGCAGTCGTGCGCGGCGCGGGTATCGTTACCGAAGACCCCGCGCCGTACGCCGATTTCTTTGTCGATGAAGAAGACATTTTTAGCGAGGCGTAACGCGCTTCTTTCTTCCTCGAGCGTCTCGTGGGGCGCCGTGGCGCTCGCATTCGCCGTCCTCGCGCTCCTCCTGCGGCTTCTCGCGCCGAATCTCTTTCTGCATATATTCGCGCCGGCGTTCCGCGCCGCCGAAGCCGTCTCCGCCAGGAGCCACTCATTTCTCAACGGCTTTCGCGACGTCGCCGCGCTCGCCGCGCAGAACGAGAGGCTTATGCGCGAGAATGACGCGCTCGCGAGCGAGAACAGGGCGCTTATGGAGCGAACCGCGGAGGCAGACGGGCTTCTCGGGGGCATCGTCGCCGGAGTCGTCGCCCGCCCGCCCGCGAGTCCGTACGATACGCTCGTGGTCGCGGGCGGCGCGCGCTCGGGCATCGCGACCGGCATGGAGGCCTTCGGCGCGGGGAACGTGCCGCTCGGCGTCGTCTCCTCGGTCTCGGCCGACTTCTCCCGCATAACGCTCTTCTCGGCACCAGGCGCGGTAACGCACGGCTGGGTAGGAAGCGCGCATACGCCGCTTACCATCTTCGGCGAAGGCGCCGGCGCGATGCGCGCGACCCTCCCGCGTTCCGCTCCCGTCGCGGTCGGCGACGTGGTGTTCGTCCCCGGCCCGGGTCTGCTCCCCGTCGGGAGGGTCGCGCGCATCAATAGCGACCCAGCAGAGCCCGGAGTCGTCCTGCGTATCGCGTCGAGCGCGAATCTCTTTTCTATCGCCTGGATTGAGTTGCGCGATATCGGCGCCGCACTGCGCGACTCGTTCTCTCTTTCGACGACGACGCCATGAACATACGCAACGGCATACTGACGGTCTCAACGCTCGTCTCGACCATATTTTTCCCTTGGCCGCTTACGGCAATGCTCGCGCTCGCCGCATCGTTCTTTGAGCCGCTGGTGCCGCTTTCCGCTGGTATCTTCGCCGATGTCCTGTATTACGTTCCGCAGGACGGGTCGATGCCCGTGTTTACGCTCTTCGGACTGGCGTTTTCGCTCATCGCCGTCTTCGTGCGCGCGCGTCTTCGGGAGGGTATCATCTGGAGATGAAATGGCGGCGCGTTATACGGCAGGATCTCGAGATTGCGCCTGACGAGATATTTCTCGATGCATCGAACGCACCTTCGTTCGACCGTGCCCGTTTTGAAGGCAGACTTGAGAAACCGCTTTCGCAGAAGACGTTCTTCTATCTCACCGCGACGCTCGCGCTCCTGCTTATCATTCTTGCCGGCCGCGCGTGGAATCTGCAGATAACGAACGGCTCGGTCTTCGCCGTCGCGAGCGCGCAGAACAGCCTTGAAGCGACGACGCTGTTCGCGCCGCGCGGCGTCATAACAGATATTCACGGCGTCGTCGTCGCAGAAAACGTCGAGGGCGAGGACGGCCGCGTGGCGCGCGCGTATCCCTTCCCGTCCTTAAGCCACGTTATCGGCTACGTCTCGTATCCGAAGAAGGATGCGAAAGGGGTGTATTACGATACGAATACGACCGGCATCGCCGGCCTCGAAGCCGAGTATGACGCTGTGCTCGCCGGAAAGAACGGACAGATGCTCACCGAAACGGACGCGCTCGGCAGAGTCCGTTCCGAGGGGTTGATCGTCCGCGCGGAGAACGGCCGTCCGCTCCGACTCTCCGTCGACGCGAATCTCCAAGAGCTTCTTGAACGCGCGATCGCGGATACGGCGCGCGAGAAGCGCTTTATCGCCGGCGCCGGCGCTGTTCTCGACGCGCATACCGGCGCCGTGCGCGCGCTCGTCTCGTATCCGAGCTACGATTCGAACGTGATGAGCGCCGGCGCCCCGCGCGAGACCATCAGCTCTTATAACAAAGATGTCGGACGTCCGTTCCTCGACCATGCCGTACAAGGCGTGTACGCTCCCGGCTCCGTCGTCAAGCCGCTTGTCGCCTCCGGAGCCCTTACCGACGGCGTCATCACGCCGAGCACGATTATCGACGATCCCGGATTCATCTCGATTCCGGACCCGTACCGCCCGGGGAAGGCGTTCGTCTATAAGGGATGGAAGGCGCTCGGTCCGGTCGACGTGAAAGACGCGATCGCCTGGTCTTCTGATATCTTTTTCTACACCGTCGGCGGCGGATTCGGCTCCAGAAAAGGGCTCGGCATCGACCGGCTCGCCTATTGGTACCGCCAGTTTGGGCTCGGGAGTCCGACCGGCATCGATCTTGCCGGCGAAGCAAGCGGGCTTATCCCGACGCCTGAATGGAAGGAGAGCGTGTTCGACGAGCCGTGGTATCTCGGCGACACCTACTTCACCGCGATAGGGCAGTATTCTGTCCAAGTAACGCCGCTTCAGATGGCGCGCGCGACCGCCGCTGTGGCGAACGGCGGGCGGCTCTTTACCCCGACTCTGCTCGCAGACCGCACCCCGTCTTTCGTAGAGGTGCCGGCCGACGCCGCCGCGCTCACGATCGTACGCGAGGGGATGCGCCAGACGGTTACGAGCGCGCTCGCCGGCGCGCTCAATGTTCCGTATGTGAAAGTCGCGGCGAAGACCGGTACCGCGCAGACCGGCACGCGCAACCAGTACGACAACTCCTGGGTGGTCGGATTTTTCCCGTATGAAAATCCGCAATACGCGTTTGCCGTCGTGCTTGAACGCGGACCCGCCGGCACCGGTAGTCAGGCGGTACAGGTGATGCGCAAGCTCCTTGACTCGCTCTATGTCCTGGATTCCCCGTATGTCGGCGGGACATCCGCCGCGACGACGAGCGTCTCGCTTGCGCAATAACGGCACTCGCGTACAATGCGCACACTAGTATGACCGATATGCAGGACACATTCGTTTCGCAAGAGAAGTTTGACGAGATGATAAAAGAACTCGAACATCTGAAAACGGTGCGGCGCACCGAGATCGCCAAGAATCTCGAATACGCCCGCTCGCTCGGCGACCTCTCGGAGAACGCCGAATATCAGGAGGCGCGCGACCTGCAGGCCGCGACCGAGGAGCGCATCAAGAAGCTCGAAGAGCTCGTGAAGTACACGAAGATACACACCGACGGCAAGAAGAAAAGCGAAGTGAGCTTCAATTCGAAGGTGTCTATCAAGAAGGAGGGAAGCGGCGAGGTGCACGAATACACCATCGTCGGGAGCGAAGAGGCCGATATGCGCGTAAAGAAGCTCTCGCACGTCTCGCCCTTGGGCGCCGCGCTTATGGGGAAGAAGAAAGGCGATGTCTTCACCTTCGAGACTCCTGCGGGCAAGCAGACCTATACGATAGAGAAAGTGGCGTGATACGATACGCGCATGGCGATCGAGACAATCCGCGCTGAACGGCTGGCGAAGATAGAGCGTCTGAAGGAGGCGGGGATGGAGGCGTATCCGGCGCGGACTCTCCGTACGCATACGAATGCCCAGTTTCTCGAAAATCACGCGACGCTCCTTGCGGCGGGAGAGAGCGCCGCGCTCGCCGGGCGCGTCATGTCCATACGGGAGCATGGCGGCTCGCTCTTCGTCGACCTCTTCGACGGCACGGAGAAAGTGCAGATTTATTTTCAAAAAGAGAGTCTCGGAGATGCCGCGTTCGAGCAGTTTACGCTCCTTGTCGACACGGGCGACATCATCGAAGTAGGCGGCGGCGCATTTACGACCAAGCGGGGACAGCCGTCGCTCCTCGGCGCCTCATGGCGGATGCTCGCCAAGTCGCTCGTTCCCGTGCCCGACCAGTGGTTCGGCATCAAGGACGAAGACGAGCGATACCGTAAGCGTTATCTGGACATCCTGCTTTCAAAGGATCTCGCAGAGCGTATCAAACGTCGCTCGGCTTTCTGGAACGCCTTCCGCCAGTTTCTTCTTGAGCGAGATTTTATCGAAGTAGAGACGCCCGTTCTCGAGACGACGACCGGCGGTGCCGATGCGCGCCCCTTCAAGACGCACCATAACGCGCTCGATATCGATGTCTATCTGCGCATCTCGGTGGGCGAGCTCTGGCAGAAGCGTTTGATGGTCGCCGGACTCCCGAAGACCTTTGAGATCGGCCGCGTCTTCCGCAACGAGGGAATGTCGGCGGAGCACGCGCAGGACTATACGGCGCTCGAGTTTTATGAAGCGTTTAAGGATTACGAAGCGGGGATGGAGATGATTGTCGATTTGTATCGCGGTATCGCTGATACGGTATACGGCACGCGCGTGTTCACTGTCAGAGATTTCACCATCGACCTCGGCGCGCCCTGGGAGCGATACGACTATTGCGCGCTTATCAAGAAGGAGTTCGATATTGATCCGCTTTCGACGACAGCCGAGGAGGTGCGTTCTGCGCTCATGAGCCGCGGCATCGCGTTTGAAGAGAAGGGGTTCAACCTGGAGCGCGGCGTCGATCTCCTGTGGAAGCAGATCAGGAAGACGCTCGGCGGCCCCGGGTTCCTCGTCGGCGTGCCGGTGTACCTCGAGCCGCTCGCGAAGCGAAGTCACTCCGACCCGCGCGTCGTGGAGCGTTTCCAGGTCATCCTCGGCGGCTCGGAGATGGGGAAGGGCTTCAGCGAGCTCAATGATCCGGTCGACCAGGCCGGCCGCTTTAAGCGCCAACAGGAGCTTCGCGAGGCGGGGGACGACGAGGCCCAGATGAACGACGCCGACTACGTCGAGGCGCTTGAATACGGCATGCCTCCCGCGTTCGGTTTCGGCGTTTCCGAACGCTTATTCAGCTTCCTCGAAGGCGTCTCCATCCGCGAGGGGCAGATATTCCCCCTCCTGCGTCCTCGCCCGTCGGGAGCACGGCAGGATTAAGAACATGGCCAACACCAGGTGTTGGCCATTTCTACAAGCCATCTGTAAAGGAAAAGCACCCGATGTACAGGGTGCCTTAGTGGATAACCGACCACCGGCGGAGATAATCGGTCACCTCCCTTCTAGAGTTCCGCCCCTCTCTGCCAGACGAGCACGCTCGGGCGGGAGTCGCGGTAGGCGCGGAAGATGTACTGCACCTGCTCGTCCTTCCGCATAAGCAGATACCCCTCCTCGCACGCCTTCTCGACGATGCAGTAGAGCGTGCAGTCGTGGTCTTTCTTGACCACAGCGTTGCTACAGATGCCCGCCTTGAGGATGGGCATCGCCTCGACGCCTTTCAGAACTTCGGAGAAGTCAGCAGGGTCGGCCGCCGGCGCGAGCGGGGCGAAAAACAGCAGAGCCAACAGCGTGATTGTGAGTCTCATACTGGTCTCCTTTCGGTTGGTACTTTGTAGGGTCGGGGTGTCGAACGAGTGCACGAAAAAGATACAGCAATGGAGCGTATTGTCCCTTCAAAAAACACCCCGGATACATATTACGATACTTTCTTGGAAGAATCAACCCCTCCGAACGTAGGGGAGGCGCTCCGTAATTGTTTCCGGAAAATCTGACTTTCCGGAATACGGTTGTCGAAATATCGAACAGAGGAAAAAAGAAAAAGCCGCCAGAGCAGGCGCGACTTTTCCGGACCTGTCTTGACGGCTTGTTGACTAGATGTCCCATACTCTAGCCACCATACATTTGAACGCGTATGCGAGGAGTTCCACGGTTTCTTGCGAAGGGGAATTATCCCCTAAGACTCGCAAGACTTCCACAGCATTGTCCTGAAAGCTCCTGGTGCGGTCCCGCATACTGCTCATTATGATCTGTTGCTTTTCTGACGGCATTTCTGACGGCATGCCTGCTTTTCTCGGCATACATCTCGAGGAGAGGAATGACTTCGCGCCGTCCTTATCGGTGCTTTCCCATTCCTCGGCGAGAAGCAGTATCTGTCCGCTGGAATCAGTGAGCCACCCGTAGGCCGGTTCCCAGAAGACTTCCGCCTGGTGTTCCTCGAGAGTCAGGAGCGGCGAGAAGCGAGAGATTTTCAGAAAGACGCGCCCTCTTTCTTCGCGTCTCGAGAGGATAATCGCGTGACGCGCCTCGCCGTCGCGATTCCTTGTGATGACATCTCCGGCGTCGAGCGTCAACATCGACGCCTTGAACCGGCATCCTTCTACATCTGCGCTCATTTTTTCCTCCCAAAGAACAGCCTTGCGGCAACAGATGTTAAGATACGCCGTTCCTCTAGTATGTCAACCCATTTCTGGAAAGTCTGACTTTCAGGAACACTCGAAGGCGTCTCCATTCGCGAGGGACAGATATTCCCCCTCCTGCGCCCGAAGACGCTCCATATCTTCAGTGTGAATTAAGCAAGGGTAATTCTTGTTCAAAAGCGGTCAAAGCTTGGGCTTTGGCCGCTTTTGCTGCCAGAATCGGCGAGGCGAAGTGGTGTGGATAACTCGGTGGCAGGGTGGTGGGAAGGAGTGGTGTATACTACTAAAACGGTTAGTGAAGTGGGAAGCCCGGAGTGGTGGCCGGCTCTCATAGATCTTCCGCCCTATTCCCATGTTCCTCGGAGAATACCTACATACATTCGATCCCAAGAATAGGATTTCGCTCCCGTCTAAATTTCGGAAGGATCTCGGCCGTGTCGTCGTCGTGACGCGTGGCCTTGATAATTGTCTGAATGTGTACTCGCGCAAGACGTGGGAGAAAGAAGCGCAGAAATTTGCCGCTGACGTGAACGGGAGCGCGGCGCGGCGCGGCCTCGCGCGCTTGTTCCTCGCTGGCTCATCTGAAGTGGAGGTCGACAGCATCGGGCGAGTGCTCATCCCTGAACATTTAAAATCGTTCGCATCCATAAAAGGGAAGGCGGTCATCGCCGGCGTCGCCGACAGGGTCGAGATGTGGGAGGAGGGGGCATGGAAGAAGTACTCCGCCGAGATCGAGCGCAATGCGAGTACGTTTGCTGATGCGCTTGATGCAGGCGACAAAAAATAATATGGAAGCCCGCCACGACAGCGTATTGATGAAAGAAACGCTCGGTGCGCTTAGCCTACGGCCGAGCGACACGGTGGTCGACGCGACCTTGGGCGGGGCGGGGCATTTTTCCGCTCTGCTTGCGGAGCTCGGCGAGGGAGGCGTTATCGTCGGCATCGACGCCGATTCTGCCGCCGTCGAACGGGCACGCGAGGCGTATGCGCGCGATCGCCGGCCCGAACGTCCCGTGGCGCATCTGGTAAACGACAATTTCCGCAATCTCGCGCGCATTCTCGAACGTCTCGGTATCGGCTCGGTCGACAAGATACTCTTTGATCTTGGCTGGAGCGGCTACCAGATAGCGGCGCCTCGCGGGTTTTCATTCCAGAGCGACGAGCCGCTCCTCATGACCTACGGCGAGACGGGCCTCTCAACAGGGTTCGGGGCAGGCGAGACAGCCGCCGATATCGTGAACGCTTCTTCCGAAGAGGATCTTGCCGATCTTATCTTCGCCTACGGCGAAGAGCGTTTCGCGCGGTCTATCGCGCGCGCAATCGTCGCGGCGCGCGCTCGCGAGCGGATCCTCACGACAGGCGCGCTCGTCGCGGCGATACTCGAAGGGACGCCGCGTTGGTATCAGCAGGGGAAGACGCATCCGGCGACGAAGACGTTCCAAGCGCTTCGCATCGCGGTGAACGACGAGATCGGCTCCTTGCGCGAAGGGCTCTCTGCGGCCTTACGCGCGCTCGCTCCGGGCGGGCGTCTGGCCGTCATCACCTTCCACAGCATCGAGGATCGCGCGGTTAAGAACGCGCTCCGCGATGCGGCGCAGGCGGGGTTCGGGACGGTGGTGACGAAGAAGCCCGTCACCCCCTCGAGGGCCGAGGTCGCCCTGAACCGCCGCGCGCGGAGCGCGAAACTGCGCGTCTTCGAGCGTCTTGCCGCCGCGCCGTATGCGGAGACGGCCGGTTCTTCGGTAACCGCATTTTCCTATGTTGTCTAGTCTCCGCCTCCGTGTTCCGTTTTCCCTCCCGTCGCTGTGTTATGGAGTGGTGGGGACGCTCCTGGTCGTCTATATCGGCCTTATCGCCGTAATAATGAGCTACGCGACCTTGACGGTAGAGTTTTCGCAGTCGGTAAGGAACGACGAAGCGGCTATCGCCCTGCTCGAAGGACGATACCTCGCGGATATCTCACGCATCACCGGGACAAACTATGCCGCAGAGGGATACGCGAAGCCGGCCGTCAAGGCGTTTGTCAGGGCGGAAAGCGTTACCGCGTTGCGCTAGTCTCTCATGCGTGCCCAGTTTCGGTCTCGCATACGTCTCGTTCTCGCGTTCGTGCTCTTCGTCGCACTCTGCATCCTTGTCCGCCTTTATTTCATACAGATCGTGCATGGCGAGGAATATACGGCAAAGGCCGACCGACAATTCGCTTCGGGCGGGAGCGGACTCTTCGACCGAGGATCGATTTACTTTACCCGCAAGGACGGCACGCTTATCTCGGCGGCGACGCTCGCGACCGGCTTCCTCGTCGCGATAAATCCGCAAACGCTCTCTGACCCGGAGGCCGCATACGCCGCCGTCGCGAACGTCGCCGAAAACGCGCTCTCTCGCGAAGCGTTCCTCGCTGCCGCACAGAAGAAGAATCAGGTATATATCGAAGTCGCGCATCGCTTGTCCGAGGAGGAGGGGGAGGCGCTCGCGAGTAAGAAGATTCCCGGCGTGCAGGTACTGCGCGAACGCTGGCGCTACTATCCGGGCGCTTCACTCGCGGCGCAGGCGATAGGCATCGTCTCGTACGGCTCGGGCGACACGCTCTCCGGCAGGACCGGTCTCGAGGCGGCGTACGACGGCGCGCTCGGGCGCTCGGGCGACTCTCTCTATAAGAATTTCTTTGCGGAGCTCTTCTCGAACGTCGGCAACCTGCTTGTCGCCGCGCGAGACGCGCGCGAGGGCGACATCATCACGACCATCGAGCCGGAGGTTCAGATGCGCCTTGAAGACGACTTGGCGGAGATAACGGAGCGCTACGCGAGCAAGGAGTCGGGCGGCATCATCATGGATCCGGCGACCGGCGCCATACTCGCGTTCGTCAGCAGCCCGAGCTACGACGGAAATGATCTGACAAGCGTCGACCCCAGACGGCTCGGCAGTCCGCTCGTGGAACACGTCTACGAGTTCGGTTCCATCATGAAGCCGATCACGATGGCCGCGGCGCTTGACGCGGGCGTCGTCACGCCGGAGACGACCTACAACGATACCGGCTGTATCTCGGTAAGCGGAGCGAATATCTGTAACTGGGATCTGAAGGCGCGCGGCGTCGTCTCCGTGAATCAGATCATCATGCAGTCGCTCAACGTCGGCGCGGCCTGGCTCGCGACCCGTTTGGGGCAGGATGATTTTCGCTCATATTTCACTACGCTGTTCGGACAGAAGACCGGCATCGACCTGCCGAACGAGAGTGGTGCGCTTATCGGGAATCTCGCGAAGTCCCAGCAGGTGGGTTATGCGACAGCGGCGTTCGGGCAGGGTATCGCCGTTACGCCGATGCAGATGGTGCGCGCGCTCGGCGCGCTCGCCAACGGCGGCGCGATGGTCAAACCGCACCTCGTGCGCGCGGTGCGGCTTGATTCAGGCATAGAGCGCGAGCTTGATTGGGGAGAGAAGGTTCCGGTATTTTCTGCGGCGGCGGTACGCGAGACAGCGACGATGATGGGCGCGCTCCACGATCGTATCCTCGGCGGAGGGAAAGCGATGATCCCCACGATGTCGGTTGCCGCGAAGACCGGCACCGCCCAGCTTACGATGCCCGGCGGAGGGTACTATACAGACCGCTTCTTCCACTCCTTCACCGGCTTTTTCCCCTCCTACAGTCCGAGATTCATCATTCTGCTCTACACGAACGACCCAAAGAACGTCCAGTACGCGTCAGAAACGCTCGAACCGGCTTTCCTTGACCTCGTTCACTTTCTCATCGACTATTACGAGGTGCCGCCCGATCGCGGTTTTGCGACCACTACACCTGCATGAAAAAGCTCTTGAAACCCACATTCGTTTTCATACTTGCACTGTGTGCGCGCGCGGTCATACGCCGCTATCGGCCGCAGATTGTTATGATAACCGGCTCGGTGGGGAAGACCTCGACGAAAGACGCCGTCGCGGCCGCGCTTTCGGAACGCTTCTTCGTGCGAGCAAGCGCGAAGAGCTTCAACAGCGAATTCGGCGTTCCGTTCACCGTCTTCGGCGTGGACAATCCGTGGGATGATCCCTTGAGATGGTTCTCCGTCGCGAAGAGCACTCTCGCGCTCCTTTTCCTCCCGAATCACTATCCGAACATGCTCGTGCTCGAAGTCGGAGCGGATAGGCCCGGCGACATCAGCCGGATACTGCACATCGCGACGCCGGACGCGGTGGTGGTAACGCGCCTGCCCGAGATACCCGTGCATGTCGAGGCGTACGCCTCTCCCGAGGCGGTGCGGGAGGAGGAGTTCTCTCCGGCCTACGCGCTCGCCGCCGGCGCGCCGCTCATCATTCCGGCCGACGATCCCTACGCGCTTGACGGCGCCTTGCGCACCCCTGCGCGCGCGATTTCCTATGGCGTTTCGGAGAGTGCCGGCGTGCGCCTGCTCGATATCGGTTTTTATGAATCAGAGGGGACGGTCGCGGGGATGCAGGCGGTGCTCTGCGTCGGCGGAGAACAAGAGACGCTCGTAGTGAAGGGTTCAATCGGCAGGACGCAAGTCTTCCCGGCCGCGGCCGCGCTCGCCGTGGCGATCGCTTTCGGCATATCGCGCCCCGAAGCGCTCCGGGCGCTGGAGCACTACGAACCGCCGCCCGGCCGCGGCCGCATCTTCCGCGGCAAGAACGGTTCGATTCTCATCGACGATTCCTATAATGCGTCTCCGGCGGCCGTCGAAGAGGCGCTCGCGACCCTGAAGGCGTTCCCGCGCGCACTGCGGCGCATCGCGGTCTTGGGCGACATGCTTGAGCTCGGGCGCTACTCGGTGGCAGAACACGAACGCATCAGCGCGCTCGCCGCCGCGTCCGCCGACGTCGTCGTCGCAGTCGGCATCCGCGCCCGAGCCTTCGCCTCCGCGAAGGAAGGTGCCGAAGCGATCTTATTCGAGAACGCTCGCGCCGCCGCGCTCGCTCTCCCCGCGTTTGTGAGAGAGGGCGACATCGTCCTTATCAAGGGTTCTCAGTCCATCCGCACGGAGCGAATCGTCGAATCATTGCTCGCCGACCCCGCCGATGCGGCTCGCCTCGTCCGTCAGGAGAGGGCATGGAAGCGGAAGGCGTGATATACGGCAGATCGCGATAATACGCACCGGTCTCCGCGAGGCCTCCGTGTCATGGGGGTATACTGTAGGCAGTTATGCACGATTTTATTAAAATCGTAGGCGCGTTATTGCTGTCGGGAAGCATGCTCTTCGTGTCGGGACACGCATTCGCCCAAGCCACGAAGGACGTCGACGTGCATGCTCTTCTGCAAAAAGCGACCGTCTCTTTTTCGCCGCGCACGGGCTCTTTTACCGAGGGCTCTACGTTTGTCGTGTCGATCATGCTCGACACGAAGGGGCAGAGCGTCAATGCAGTCGAACTGCACGTGGGTTTTAATCCGAAGAAGCTTCAGATCGTCGAGCCCGCAGGCCAGCAATCGATTATCGGCCTGTGGGTCGAGCCGCCCGTCTACTCGAACACGTTCGGCACGCTGAAATTGGTGGGAACGATACCGGGAGGAGTGAATACGCAGTCTGGCGTCATCGCGAACATCACATTTAAGGCGCTCACCTCCGGCAGTACGCGCCTTACCATCTCGCCCCGATCGCAAGTATTGGCGAACGACGGTCTCGGCACCCCAGTAGTGGCTAGTTTCGGAGATGCGTTCTATACCTTATCGCTCCAGCCGCCTGAAGGTCCGACCGTCTTTTCAGAAACGCATCCCTTCTCCAACCAGTGGTACAACAACGATTCTCCCGTTATGAACTGGGACGAGGTTCCGGGCGTTACCGGCTACAGCTATGTCGTCGACGACCAGCCCTTTACCGTACCGGACAACGCGGTAAACACGGTCGACAACAGGATTTCTCTCCCGAGTCTCCCCAACGGCATCAGTTATTTCCATATTAAGGCGAGGAAGGGCAGTATCTGGGGCGGAACGACGAATGTCCCCATCCGGATTGACGCCCTGCCTCCCGCCGCCTTTGCGCCCACGCACGAGAAGCTCGCTTCGGGCAGTACGCTGATCTCTTTCTTCACTACGGACAGCCTCTCCGGCGTGGATCATTATGAGGTCGGGGTAATCGATATCGGAGAATCTCCGGACATGGCGCCGATCTTCGTGCAGACCGGGAGCCCCTTCCAGCTCCCGACAAAGACGTCCGGCGATATGAGAGTCGTCGTGCGCGCGGTCGACGCGGCGGGTAACGTGCGCGACGGGCGGATAGATATATCGGGTTTTTCGTACCTGGGATTCGTAAGAGACAATCTTGCCGTTTTTGTCTCTATCGCGCTGTTTCTCATCACCGTGTTCGTTCTCGTGATGCATTACCTCTTCGTCCGCAGGGTATCGCGCGCGCTCCGGATGGCGATGTCCACTCCTCAAGAAGCTCTGGCGGTTCCGCGCTACCGCGAACTGCCGCCACAGCCGCCGGAACCGGCGCAACCGCCGTATGAAGAGAAGATACCGACGGAGTTGGACGTACTCCATACCCAGGCCGCCCCGTCCCTCGAGAATATATATTCAGCCACGCGCATCCCGCCCCGCCGGAGGTTTTAATTGAATTTGCGCGGCCTAGTCTTTGGTCAAAGGTATTACACAGGGCTGTTATGAACAAAAATCACCGGCGATACATGTGCCGGTGATTAACGATGTTTCGCCCATTCTCTTTCGAAGATCTTGCACAGCTCGAAGGTTTTTCGGTCGCTTGCTGTCGGAATTTTCACATTCTTGTAGTAGTGAATAAACTCCGCGACGAAACCGCTTACTTTTTCTGGCCAGTCCATCTGCATAGCTAGATAGCCTCCGATGATTCCGTGCAAGTGCCTTCTTTTTTTCCGAGAGAATACGGTGATGCTTTCGGCCTTCGCGTCCGAAGGGTTTTCTCGCAGGCCGACTTTCGTGACAAACACTGTTCCCATCTCGCGGGAAAGAACTTTCGATTTGCGATGATTCACGTTAAACCCGGCGCGGGTTATGCACCCCCGCAGGTCCTTCCGCAGATCGCCGATAACCGGCTTGCTTCGCGAGAAAACGCAATCGTCAGCATATCGGGTGTACGTGATGAAGTGTCCGTCGCAGATTTTCCGAATCTGCGCATCTATAAACACTTCGCAGTAGAGATTGAAGAGATATGGTGATAGAGGCCCTCCGACCGCCAACCCCTCGCCGCGTACCCCGGAACAAAACGATTCTAGGAAAGAGCGGATTGAGTGGAACGACTGGTCGCGGCGCAGCTCTTGTTGAAGAGAGACGTTAACTCCGAGCGTAAACAGTGAGATATTGGTTTTGTACTCATGGTGTTTTTGAATATACACAATGAGCACTGCCAATTTCTCAAGATCAACGCTGGGGTATGCGTTCCAGATGTCGGTGATGTAAAAGAACTTCCCACTGGAATGCCTTTGGGCATTCTTGAGAGGATTTGATCCTTTCACAAATGCGGCAGAGGAGGGTAGTCGGCGCAGGGGGTAGTTATCGACTTTCCCCATTGCGTATATCCCGTTCCGTAGCCATTGGCCGAAGAGTTCATGGAGCGCGCGCATCGACGCATTGGGGTTCCCAATGAGCCGATGCTTCCCGCCCACCTCCTTCCAGTGGAAATGGATTTGCGGGTGTCCGCCGACCATGTGTGCAAACTGCAGGGGATTGTGCAGCCCTAGAAGAGCCGCGTCTGCTTGTCGCATTGCGGTTCTCCAAGAGTAAGTTGAAAAGAACTTCATCTAGTATTGCCAGGAAGAATCACTTGCTTAGGTATACTGCACTAGACGACCCGGGCGATCGCGAGAAGCCGAATTCGGCGCCGAAGATCAAGCGCTTCGGGCGCTCCTCATTGCCAGCTCATCATTCCCCGCACATCCAGATCCGGAAGAATCGTAGTGCGGAGCACGACCTCTCCGAGGTTACGGCGCAAAAGACTGCGCTATAAGGGGTTAGATACCCCTATCTGTCACTATACCCATACTGTCCCTATGGGCTTACTATGGCAGATTTTACGGACGGTTTATTGCTTCACTGCATGTGATGCGAGGATCGCAGCAAATGAGATACTTCTTCCTGGCTACCTTGATCCTCTGGGACTTTACCAGATAAGGTTTTAAAAACAAGACAACAATATACCGCTCCATTCCATTCTTCAATGCATTCCCACGCCGTCAGAAAATACCGCGCGCTTGCGCGCGCGAATACACGCAAGCCCGCCAGAGGCGGGCTTGCGTTCCGAATTGAATCCGACTGAAGTTTCGTTTTGTGACCTCACGGGGATCGCGAGTACGCGTATCGAAACCTACGGTTTCAGTACACCTTGCGGATTTTCTGTTCGCTTCGCTCCAGAAAATGCTCGCAAGGTCTTCGATTCCCCGGCGCAAGACATCCCATGTCTTGCTTGAGGTTACAACGCACAAAGCCGCCCGAAGGCGGCTTCTGCTTTGCGTTGTGAGGATATCATAACCCAGGCGCGAACTTATTTCGAACAGCAACATTGACTCGCGCCTCGCGGACTCGGCGCTCGCCCCGCTCGCGGGCTCGCGGGGCCCCCCCTCGCCTGCCGC
>Ga0082335_1000192_pt1 | contig 162879 bp, 168 predicted proteins | sample Subgrocontami58m_FD_72375 | JGI IMG/M metagenome (GOLD analysis project Ga0082335, IMG submission 72375) | Subsurface groundwater microbial communities from S. Glens Falls, New York, USA - GMW37 contaminated, 5.8 m (SPADES assembly) (version 2) ...
CACAAGCCCGGCGGGTTAAATATAAAGAATATATACTGACACCCAGGCCTTACGAAAAGATATTGGATGATGTATTCAAGATATAGAGAAGTGGCTCCGCGGGAAACGGACCCTAAAACCACAGGATGGTGGATGATCTGTCGCAGTATCGATGGTCAAGCTACAACTTCTATGCAAACGGCCAGACAGATGATATAATTACAGTAAATCCACTCTATAACGGTCTTGGGCAAACAGCACAAGCCCGGCGGGTTAAATATAAAGAATATATACTGACACCCAGGCCTTACGAAAAGATATTGGATGATGTATTCAAGATATAGAGAAGTGGCTCCGCGGGAAACGGACCCTAAAACCAGCTTTTGGCGTAAGGTAGTACCCCATCAGGTGATGCATCCAGATATCCATATTCCTTCAAAATTGGAAATATATAAATTGCGTGTCTTTAAAAACTCCGAAGAAGATTATACCAAATAGCAGTGAATAGTATATCGTCCATCTGAACCATGCGGGTCTTTCCGAAAGCATATGCCTGATGGACCTGTGCCGCTGTACGACGTGAACGAATTCCATAAACAAGATCGATGCCGCCGCAATGGCAAGCTCATGGTTGCTCAGGCCCAATCCTGTCAAGCCGCTCTTCAGATGCCCTGTCTCCGCGCCTCCTGTGCCCCGGAAGATGTGGGTGATTATATAGATAGCGTCCGACATATTCTTAGATCGGAAGACGATCCATGCGAAAGAGACCATCGAAAACGTCAGAAGTATCCTGATGTAGTTATGTAACGGGCGGTACCTTTCAAGCCCCGTAAAATTATTTATCTTCTTGCGCAGCCCTCCCGTGCCGTAGCTGCACAGCATATAGAACCCGTTCAGGGCCCCCCATATGACATACGTCCAGTTAGCGCCGTGCCAGAGGCCGCTTACAAGAAAGGTGACGAATATGTTGAAGCGCCATCTATCTCTTCCCACCCTGTTGCCACCCATCGGTATATATAGATAATCCCTAAACCAGGTGGAAAGCGAGATATGCCATCTCTTCCAGAATTCGGCGATCGATTTCGAAAAATAAGGCCTGTTAAAATTATTCATAAGATTAAAGCCCATTACCTGCGCGGCCCCTATGGCTATATCCGAATATCCGGAAAAGTCGCAGTATATCTGGAATGAGAAGAATACGGTCGCCAGGATGAGTGGGAGGCCTGTGTAATCCTGCGGAGCGCCGTAGACCTGGTTTACGAGGATCGCCAGCCTGTCCGCGATCACTACTTTTTTAAAAAGGCCCCATGCCATCAGTTTTATTCCGTCGGTAACCCTTTTATAATCGAATGAATGCCTTTCATAGAATTGATGAATAAGATGTTGGGGGCGCTCGATCGGGCCGGCTACCAACTGAGGGTAGAACATCACATATAGCGCGTAGACGATGGGGTTTCGTTCCGCCTTCTGCCTGGACCTGTAGACTTCAATGGTATAGCTCATGGCCTGGAATGTGTGAAAAGATAAACCAATTGGTAAGATTATCCGGAGGAGAGGGGTGGGATAATTTAAATCGAGAAAGTTAGCTATCCTTAACAGGTTTTCGTTAATGAAATAATAGTATTTAAATATCGCGAGGACCCCGATATTAGCCGCGAGGCTCATCAGCAGGAATAGCTTCCGCCGGTTGCCTTTGGCATCTTCGATAAGTATGCCGGCTATGTAATCGATGACTATCAAGAAGAACAATATGAGAATATACGCAGGTATGAATGCCATATAAAATACGCAACTGGCAATGAGCAGGAGCCCTGCGCGGTATTTATGGGGGAGCGCGAAATACAATATTGTGATTAATGGGAAAAAGATCAGGAACTGTAATGAGTTGAATAGCATAAGCAGGGTAATATTAGCATGCTAAACATAAAAAATCAACCGGTAAGGATGCCAAATTTACTTGAATATTCCGATCGCGTGCAGTAGTATGGATGGCGATGACAGGCAAAAAAACTCTTGGCGGCTGGACGAAGCTTGCAATAAACATAGTGACGCCGGTCCTGGCCCTAGCCGTACTATTTACCGCTCTGGAGGTATGGGCGCGGGTAAAATATTATAAGGGCAGCATCCGCCAGAAAGGGGTCTTATCCAGAGGCAGGGAATATACCCCACGGAAAATCACGCCAGTTCGGATCGTCTGCCTGGGCTCGTCACCTACCCATGGAGGCGGGAACATTCAGGACGATGAAACCTATCCATTCTATCTGGAAGGGCTCTTAAGCCGACAACTTGGGTCCGGCCATGTCGAGGTCATCAATAGCGGTCTTGCGGCAAGGACTACGGAATACCAGAGAGATTTCATCAAGGAAAGGATCGGCGACCAGGAGCTGGATATTATCGTATGGGATTCCCTTAACACTCACTTTTACCCGTTCTTCCCCGGGGATATCGACGTTGAGAAAGTTATCACCGAGAACGGGAAGGTGAAGAACGTTTACCTGTGGCATAAGATGAGCATAACCGATATCATGCATGTCTTTCTGTCGGAGCATAGCTATTTTTACGTAAGGCTCAGGGAAAAACTATTGAAAATGTCGGGCGGGGACCTGAATAAATATTACGCCGAGAGGAAAGATTATGTGCAGGATGTCAGCGAAAATAAACATTACAAAGCTGAGTCCGAACAAGAAAGAGACGGGGCGTTGACCTTGTTCCTGAATAGATACTATTCGGCCGTTGAAGACGTCATCCTGTCATCAAGATCCCATGGAGTCGATCTGGTTTTATTGATCCCGCCATATCCTTTTTTCCACCAAGAGCTTACCGAAGACATCAATGTCTATAGACCCAAGCAATATTATAACTTGGTCTGCGAAAAAGCGAAGCAGTGCCTTATCAGGCTCGCCAGGCAGTACGATCTATTGGTAATAGACGCGGATGAGGGGTTCCTGAAAAGAGGCAGGAGCAGGGATCTGTTCATGGACGCTACGCATATGTCGATAAATGGAAATCATGTAATGGCGGAGATCATTGCTGCGGAAATGGCGCCGTATATTAATAAAAACCGGCGGTAGCGTGGAATAGGTACTAGAAGGATATTTTAAAATAATTGAAATAATTTAGCCTCTTTTTACGTCTTTATATATGGAAGAGCAAGCTATATAAAGACATGAAAAGAGGCTTTCGTTATGCTACGGACAGACAGTATATTTATTTACGACAAGATACTTGACTATGGCGCTATCTGGTGTATACTTATAATGTAGCCACAATAGGCGCCACATTAAACCAGAGTGCGGATCAGTAACTAATTTAAGGGGGTAATCAAAATGACCATTTCGAAAGCGTTATTGAGAGCGAAAAGTGTTGGGGTGAGAAAGTTTCGTAATGGCGCCTCCCGATTCATCAGGAAAAATGAATTTCTTATCATAACCGAACACGGTACTCCCGCAAGCGTTCTCCTGCCCTATAACGATGTCTTAGAGATAGTCGATATATTGGAAGAACTTGAGGATAAGAAGCTGGTCAAGGCGATAGTGGAAGGCAGGCGCGCGATCCGAAAAGGCACAAAAGGTGTATCGGCCTTAAAAGTCTTAAGGCATAATTAAGGTATGATGTATAAATGCGATATGAGATAAAATTCCCAAGTAAGTCCATAGTGGAGAGATTCGAAAAAACCCTTAGCGGCATTTCACAAAAAGAACTCCAGGTAAAGATAAGAGAAGAGGCGTTGTCTTTGGGCGATAACCCGCGTCCCTATGGTGAGCCAAAGATCAAGCCGCCCGTAGACGTCTATAACTATATCGCACAGTACAGGCTGAGGATAGGTGATTATCGCGTGCTATACGATGTAGATGATAAAAAACGTATTATATGGATACTTGCTTTACGAAAGCGAAATGAAAGGACATATTAGCAAAAAAACAGGTTCTGTATTTAAAAAAAAGGAGGATGTATGAGGCGTATCGTGATGATGGTTGTGGCAGTTATGTTCGCTGGCAGCGTAGCATGTCTTACCGATGCGATGGCTGAGACGCGCGGCGAAAGAAGGCAGTTCAAGGCTGAGCAGAAGCAGGAGAATAGGTCCCATAGAGGCGAGCAGAAACAGGAAAACAAGTCCTACAGGGGCCAGCAGAAAGAGGAGAATAGAGATTACAGGCAAGCGCAGAAAACCGAGAATAAGGCCCACAGGCAAGAGCAGAAGTCGGAGAACAAGGCATTCAGGGAGAGCCTGAAAAGCATGACGCCGGAAGAGAGGAAAGCGGCGAAGGAAGCGCATCGCGCCGAACAGAAACAGGAAAACGAAGCGTATCGCGAAGGGCAAAAAGCGGAGAATGAGGCGCACCGCGATGAACAGAAAGAGGAGAATGAAGAACACCGCGATGAACAAAAAGAGGAGAACGAAGCCTATCGCGCCGAGCAGAAGGCCGAAAGAGAAGAGGAATTGGCCCAGTAACATTGTCTTATTATGCTCAGGAACGGTTCTGTCGCTTAGAGAAAGGAGATTTATGAGAATATGCACCGCTATTATTACAGTATGCCTTATTGCGACAGGCGCCTATGCTCTTGATGAGGATACGAAGGGCCAGATGATCGATATATATAATATTACCGCGACCCAGTATTCCCTTTTGGTGAGGACGATAGATGATCTAAGCAATGAGAAGATAACCAAAGAGACCGCAACGAACAAGATCGAGGGGTGGAAGGCGGAGTATGATAAAAGGGTCGAGCCTGTCCCGCAGGAAGCCAAAAAGATGTGCAGTCTGATGCACGCGATGATCGATTCAGCCCGAAACGCGGCCCGCGATTACGATCCCCATAACGTAAGGACGAAAGACGCTCTCAAGAAATATGAGGAAGCGAAGAGCGATCTTGACAAGGAAATGACAGAAGTCAAGTACGCGATCCAATGACATGAAAATAATTGAAGATATCACTCTGGCTCTGACGATGAATTCCAGGATCGAAGGGCCTTTGAAACTCGAAAAAGGCCTCTTCCGCATCTTTTTGTCGGCACCCGAGGACCCGCTTCCGCAATTTATGGGACCGGCGCCGGAACTGCCCGGCAGGGGGAAGGACCACCCGCGTTATGCGAGGTTGGTGTACGCGTTCGCGCGTTTTTATAAGCCCGATATTATCGTGGAGGTCGGAACGAACGCCGGAGGGACCGCGGTCGGGAGCGCGAAGGCGATAGTTGAAAACGGCAAGGGCCGGTTAATATGCATAGATAACGGAGAAGGGAGACCCAGGGTCTTTCCCGATATAACGAGAGAAAATATAATAGCCGCCGGCCTGAAAGATCCCGATTTCGATCTCATATGCGAGGATTCCCAGGTTGCCTTGTCAAAGATCGCTCGCTCATTAAAGCAATCTGTCGGGATTTATCTGGTCGATGCCGCGCATACTTTCGAGACCGCCTTTGCCGATATCAAGAACGGTTTACCGATGATAAAGCCGGGAGGATTTGTCCTGGTCCATGACGTTGATTCAAGGCTGGATCTTGGCGGCGAGTCCTCGGGGGAACATTCACGCCCTGTTCGGGACGCCTTCCATGAAATTGTCCGCGAGTACAATTTTAACTGGTGCATACTGAAATTCATCAGAAAGCACCTGGGAATAATTAAAGTAAATAATTAAGGTTGATCATGCTTATTAAAAGGAGGAGCGCGGTCATGGGCCCAAATAATGGCCGTAAATCCCATGAATTCGAATCCGATTGGTTTTTAATGCAATCCCACGATAAACCGGATATGGTATAATATTCGACATGGAAGAGATAACATACAAAACGATATTCGAGAATATGCCCGGCGGCGTGGCCTACCATAAGATGGTCATGAATAAAAAGGGCGAAGCGAAGGACTTTATTATCCAGGAGGCCAATAAGGCATTCGAGAAGATAGTTGGCCTGAAGAGGGGCAGGATAATAGGGAAAAGGCTGACGGAAGTGCTGCCCGATATCAAGGGATCGATGTTCAGCTGGATAGATTTTTATGGCAGGATCACGATAGCTGGAAGGGAGACGAGGTTCGAGCAGTATATGCAGGGCACCGGACGCTGGTATGCCGTATCGGCTTACAGCATGAAGACGGGCCATTTTATTGCTATTTATGACGATATAACGGAGCGCAAGAGGGCTCAAGAATCGCTGCGTAAGGCGTATGATGCGCTTAAAAAGACCCAGACCCAGTTGATACAGTCGGAGAAAGTGGAGGTGATAGGCAGGCTTGCCAGCGGCATAACGCATGAGATCAGGAACCCGCTGGCGATAATCCAGCAGGGGGCCGATTATCTGGAGCGCGTGATAACCAAACCGTCGAAAGAGATGAGGTTTGCCCTGTCCTCTATCGAGGCCGCCGTTTCGAGAGCTAGTAATATAGTAGGTACCCTGCTCGGTTTTTCCCGGTTGTCCGACATGCAGATGGTCCCCGAAGACATCAACAAGGTGATCGAAAGCGCCCTATTGCTGGTAAAAAATGATCTTACATGCAGTAACACAAAGGTCAGGATCGCGTTCGGCAAAGACCTGCCTAAGATATCCCTCGATAAAATAAGGATGGAACAGGTATTCATAAATATAATTAGCAATTCTATCCAGGCTATGGCGAATGGCGGTGAGATCAGGATCGAGACGGCCCTGAAGAAAGATAGGGAAGGATCGGAGGCGTTGACCGTGAAGATCGAAGATACGGGGCCGGGGATCTCCTCCGAGATCGCGGGCAAGATATTCGACCCGTTCTTTACCACAAAAGAGGTAGGGAAGGGCACCGGCCTCGGCATGTATATAGTAAAGAATATCATCACGGCCCACGACGCCGATATCAGGATTGGTAACAGGGAGGACAGGAAAGGCGCCCGGGTGACCATAGCGTTCAAGCGATGTCCAAAAGGAGGTTAGGATGGGAAAGATAAAAGTCCTGATGATCGACGACGAGGAATTTTTCAGCGATCTGGTCAAAATGAACCTGGAGCTTACGGGAAAGTTCGAGGTCCGTATCGCAGGGAACGGGATCAGGGGCCTGCGCCTGGCAAAGGAGATGAAGCCGCACGTGATCCTTCTTGACATGGTGATGCCGGAGATGAACGGCATAGAGGTCTTGGAAGAGCTTAAGAAGGATGCCGCCACCGTTTCCATCCCGATAATCATGCTGACCGCTCAAAGGGATGACAAGTCCAAGACGGAAGCCAGTTCTTCGTACGCCGAACAGTATATAACAAAACCGGTCAGCGCAGATGAGTTGGCTAAAAAGATAGAGATGGTTTTGAAAAGAAGAAACGGATGAAATAGGCCCCGCAGTCCGGCAGTTCCGCATTTTTATTTTTTTTGTTGACAACTTCCAGAGATTCTGTATAATAGACATATTGTTAGCACTCATTTAAGTTGAGTGCTAACAAACAGAGAATGTTAGAATTGGTTCTAACAAGACAGTAAGCAAATTTGAGAGGGGGTAGAAAGATGGCGCTTAAGATTCAGCCGTTGGCGGACAGGGTAATGGTAAAGGTCCTTGAGGCCAAAGAAGTCACCAAGGGGGGTATTGTCATTCCGGATACAGCTAAAGAGAAGCCGCAGGAAGCGGAAGTGGTATCTGTAGGCAAGGGCAAGGTATCTGATGAAGGCAAGGCGATCAACCCTGAGGTAAAGGCGGGGGATAAGATCCTGTTCGGAAAATATTCCGGGACAGAGATCACTTTGGACGGGCAGGAGTACCTCATATTAAAAGAGGAAGACATCCTGGCCATAGTAAAATAGTCAAAACAAATTTTAGGAGGCAATGAAGTCATGGCAAAACAATTATTGTACAGCGAAGATGCCCGCAGGGCGATCCTGAGGGGCGTCGAGCAGCTCGCCAGAGCTGTCAAGGTAACACTCGGCCCGAAGGGCAGGAACGTTGTCCTGGATAAGAAGTTCGGCGCGCCGACCATCACAAAAGATGGCGTTACGGTAGCCAAGGAGATCGAACTCAAGGACCCGTACGAGAATATGGGCGCTGAGCTTGTAAAGGAAGTAGCTTCAAAGACGTCCGATATAGCAGGCGACGGCACCACTACAGCGACTGTGCTTGCCGAGTCTATATTCAGAGAAGGCATGAAAAATGTGACCGCCGGTTCCAACCCGATGGCCCTCAAGAGGGGTATCGAGAAGGCGGTGGAGAAGGTAGTGGATGAATTGAAAAGGCTCGCCAAGCCAATCAATGTCAAGGACAAGAAGGAAGTCTCCCAGGTCGCGTCCATAGCGGCCAATAACGACCGCGAGATAGGCGATCTTATAGCGGACGCCATGACAAAGGTAGGCAAAGACGGTGTTATAACCGTGGAAGAAGGCAAGGCCTCGAAGACCGAGCTCGAGTTAGTAGAAGGTATGGAGTTCGATCAGGGTTATCTTTCGCCGTACTTTGTTACGGATGCGGAGAAGATGGAAGTTTCCCTTGATGATCCGTATATATTGATCCACGAAAAGAAAATATCCAATATGAAGGATGTCCTTCCTATGCTTGAAAAGGTTGCAAGGGCGGGAAAGCCTTTTGTGATCATATCGGAAGAGACCGAAGGTGAAGTTCTGGCCACCCTTGTAGTGAACAAGATCAGGGGTACCTTACAGTGCGCCGCGGTTAAGGCGCCCGGCTACGGCGACAGGAGAAAGGCGATGTTGGAAGATATCGCTATCCTGACCGGCGGTAAGGCCATAACCGAGGACCTCGGGATAAAGCTTGAGAATGTCAAGTTAGAGGACCTTGGAAGGGCGAAGAGGGTAAGGATAGACAAAGACAACACCACGATAGTGGAAGGGGCCGGCAAGACTTCCGATATCCAGGCGAGGATCGGCCAGATCAGGAAGCAGATCGAAGATACCGATTCCGATTATGATAAGGAAAAGTTGCAGGAGCGTCTGGCAAAGCTCGCGGGTGGAGTAGCGGTGATCAATGTTGGAGCCGCGACCGAGACCGAGATGAAAGAGAAGAAGGCAAGGGTAGAGGACGCCCTCCACGCGACAAGAGCCGCGGTCGAAGAGGGGATAGTCCCCGGCGGCGGTGTAGCGCTTCTAAGGTGCATTGAAGGTCTTGGTAAGCTGAAACTCTCCGGCGACGAGCAGATCGGCCTTGAGATAGTCAAGAGGGCATTGGAAGAGCCTATACGCACCATTGCCAACAATGCAGGGCTCGAAGGGTCCGTGGTCGTTCAAAGGGTCAAGGAGATGAAGACCAACGAAGGGTTCGACGCCGATAAAGATACATACGGCGATATGATTTCGGCAGGTATCATAGACCCCAAAAAGGTGACGCGGTCCGCATTACAGAACGCGGCCAGTATCGCGTCTCTTATGATAACAACCGAGACGATAGTTACCGATATACCGGAAGAGGATAAAGCTCCGGCTGGAATGCCGGGTGGAATGCCTCCCGGAGGAATGGGCGGGATGTATTAATCCCGTAGCGAGGAGTTAAGGTGAAAGCGGCTCCGGCCTTGCCGGGGCCGCTTTTTTTCTAATTGACAAACATTACTTATTTCTATATCATATCACTACCAATATATTTTTAGCTCTATATTACGTTATAATATCAAAAGAGGTGGAAGATGGCACAGTTTTACATAGGAGTTAAGCGTAAGGCAAGGCGTTGCTACGGGTTCGATGAGATATCTCTTGTACCCGGGAGGGTTACCATAAATCCGGAAGAAGTGGACACATCCTGGCAGATAGGAAATAAGAAATACAATGTCCCTATACTTGCTGCCGCGATGGATGGCGTAGTGGATGTTAAATTCGCGTCGGCGATGGGCAAGTTCGGCGGGATAGCCGTATTGAATCTGGAGGGCGTGCAGACCAGATATGAAGATCCGGAAGAAGTGCTGGAGCGTATCGCGCGCGCTACGCCGGAGGAGGCTACGGGGCTTGTCCAGAATATATATGTCGAGCCTGTCAAAGAAAAACTTGTCGCAAAACGTATAGAAGAGATTAAAAGATCCAAGGCCCCGGCCGTAGTGAGCGCCATTCCTCAGAGGGCCGAGCGTTTTGGGGCCATAGCCCAGGAAGCGGGCGCGGATATATTCATTGTGCAATCGACCGTAACTACGGTAAAACATGTCGCGAAAAAATATAAACCCCTTGATTTTTATAAGTTCTGCAGATCCATGAAATTACCGGTTATCATCGGTAACTGCGTCACATACGAAACGGCGCTCGAACTCATGGACGCGGGCGCGAGCGGCCTTCTTATCGGAATAGGCCCGGGCGCGGCATGCACGACAAGGGGAGTTCTCGGGATAGGTGTTCCTCAGGTTACGGCCACTATCGACTGCGCCGCGGCGAGAGACGAGTATTTCAGGAAAAAGAAAAAGTACGTACCTATTATTACCGATGGGGGCATGTCTACCGGCGGCGATATCTGCAAGGCATTTGCCTGCGGCGCAAACGCGGTTATGGTCGGATCTGCGTTTGCCAGGTCCAAGGAAGCCCCGGGCAGGGGTTACCACTGGGGAATGGCTACGCCGCATTCCAATCTGCCGAGGGGTACGAGGATCCGCGTAGGGATCACCGGAAGCCTCGAAGAGATACTTTACGGTCCCGCCAAGGTAGACGACGGTTCCCAGAATTTAATGGGGGCCCTGCAGACATCCATGGGCAACGTCGGCGCCAGGAACATCAAAGAGATGCATAAGACCGAGATAATAATCGCTCCGTCGATCCAGACCGAAGGCAAGGTATTCCAAGTCGCTCAGCGGGTTGGAATGGGAAAGTAGTCAGTACATAATAAATGATCCACTCCGAGTTTGTCCATCTCCATCTGCATACTCAGTACAGTCTGCTGGACGGCGCCTGTCTTCTGGAGCCCCTTATCAAGAAAGTCAAGGAGCTTAAGATGCCGGCATGCGCCATTACCGACCACGGCAACATGTTCGGCGCCATCGAATTCTACAGCCTTGCCATGAAGCATGGCATAAAGCCTATAATAGGGACCGAGGCATACATCGCGCCCGCCTCCAGATTCGATAAGTCCAGCCACGGCATCCAGGAAGCCTCATTCCACGTAATACTTCTCGCGAAGAACGAAACCGGCTATAAAAACCTTCTTAAGCTCGTATCCGCGGGTTTTATCGAAGGTTTTTATTATCGTCCCAGGATCGACAGGGAGATACTGGCAAAGTACAAGGAAGGGCTCATCTGTACGTCCAGCTGCCTTAAGGGGGAGATCCCGCATCTTCTGAATACGGGGCAGACGGAGCAGGCCAGGAAGCTGATAGACGAGTATAAGAGCATCTTCGGGAAAGACAATTTCTATCTAGAGATACAGGATAACCTTATCCCGGAGCAGGAGAAGGTGAATCTGGAGCTCATAAAACTTGCAAGGGATTTTGACCTCGGCCTTGTCGCTACCAACGACGTCCACTACATAGAGAAGGACCATTCCAGGGCGCACGAAGCCCTGTTATGCATCCAGACGCAGACCACCCTTGAAGACCCGAACCATATGCGACTTCAGACCGACGAGTTCTATCTGAAGTCACACGCCGAGATGAGCCGCACCTTCGGCGAGCTTGCGCCCGAGGCGATAAAGAACACGCTGTCTATCGCCGAAAAATGCAACCTTGAGCTCGATTTTAAGACCCATCACCTGCCGAATTTTAAGGCGCCGGAAGGCAAGACGAGAGAAAAATATATGCGCGACCTGGTGTATGAGGGGCTGAAGAAGAGATACCCCGACGACGACAAGACGGTGATCGACAGGGTCGAGCATGAGCTGAAAGTTATCGAGAGCTTCGGCTATACGAGCTACTTTTTGATAGCATGGGACTTTGTTAATTACGCCAAGCAGAACGGCATACCTGTCGGCCCGGGAAGGGGGAGCGCCGCCGGAAGCGTGGTAAGCTATTCCTTAGGGATAACCAATATCGACCCGTTGAGATACGATCTTCTCTTCGAAAGGTTCCTGAACCCGGAACGCATAAGCCTTCCCGATATCGATATAGATTTCTGCTATGAGCGTCGGCAGGAAGTAATAGATTATGTCGTCAAGAAATACTCCAAGGAGAACGTGGCCCAGATAATAACTTTCGGTGCCATGCTCTCAAAGGCCGTCATAAGGGATGTGGGCAGGGCATTCGGGATGGCTTACGGCGATGTCGATAAGATCGCTAAGCTTGTTCCAAATGACCTGGAAATGACGCTGACCAAAGCCCTGGAGCAGGAGCCGGAACTGCGAACGCTTTACAAGACCGACCCGAAGATAGCTCAGCTTATCGATACGTCTCTGGTGCTTGAAGGCTTGACGAGGCATGCGTCGACGCATGCCGCGGGGGTTGTCATCAGCGAAGAGCCTCTCGATAATTATGTGCCGCTATATAAGGTCCAGGAAGGCCAGGTGACAACCGGTTATCCCATGACTTCCCTTGAGAAGATAGGCATGCTCAAGATGGACCTTCTGGGCTTGAGGACTCTGACCGTAATAAGCGAGGCCGTGAAGATCATCAAACGTACCAAGTTCGTCGATGTCGATGTGGATAATCTTCTGTTGGATGACAAGAAGACATATAAGATCCTGGCCAACGCGGAATCCGCGGGGGTGTTCCAGCTTGAAAGTTCCGGCATGAGAGACCTGCTGAAGAAGCTTAAGCCGGAAAAGTTCGAGGATATAGTCGCGCTCCTGGCGTTATTCAGGCCGGGGCCGATAGGATCCGGCATGCTGGATGATTTTATGAAACGCAAGCATGGCCAGACGAAGATCCATTATGATCACAAGATGCTCGAGCCCATCCTGAAAGAAACCTACGGTGTTATTTTATACCAGGAACAGGCGATGAGGATCACCTCCTCGCTTGCGGGTTTCAGCCTGGCGCAGGCCGACAACCTCAGGCGCGCAATGGCCAAAAAGACCCCGGAAATAATGGCCGAGATGAGAAACCATTTCGTGACCGGATGCGGCAAGAACGGAATAGACAAAAAGACCGCGGATAAGATATTCGATCTCATACAATATTTTTCCGGTTATGGATTTAATAAATCCCATTCGGCCGCTTATGCCCTTATCAGCTACAGGACGGCGTATCTTAAAGCCAATTATCCCGTGGAGTTCATGACGGCGCTTCTGACGAGTGAAAAAGATAACCTCGATAAGATCGCCCAGTATATAAGCGAAGCGGTCAGGATGGGCATAAAGATACTCCCTCCGGATATAAATGAAAGCTTCGCGAACTTTACCGTGGTGGGGGAGTCCATAAGGTTTGGCCTGGTCGCCGTCAAGAACGTGGGGCGGGGAGCGATAGATTCGATAATATCGATAAGACAGAAGGGCGGCAAATTCAAATCGATATACGATTTTTCGGAGAGGGTGGATACAAGGCTGGTGAACAGGAAGGTGATAGAAAGCCTGATCAAATGCGGAGCTATGGATTCGCTCGGTCTCTTCAGGTCCCAACTTTCCACCATGATAGATAAGGCCCTCGAAGTGGCCGGCGGAAGCCAGAAGGACAGGCTGGCGGGCCAGCTTTCTTTCTTTGAAAAATTCGAAGACCAGGAGAGTTTCAAGAAGACCTATCAGGATATACCGAATATACCTGAATGGCCCGAGAGCCAGCTTCTTACCAGCGAGAAGGAGATGCTCGGTTTTTATATTACCAAGCATCCTCTTGCCAGGTTTGAGAAGGTCCTCAAGACTTATTCTACGTGTTCCACGACGGAATTGAGGCTGCGTAAGGACGGGGATGAAGTGCTTATCGGAGGCATAATATCGAAGGCGAAGTTCACCACGACAAGAAAAACGAACGAGAAGATGGCCATAGTGTCGCTCGAAGATCTGGGAGGGACAGTCGAGGTGCTGGTCTTTCCCAGCACCTTCCAGAAATCGGCCGAACTGGTAAAGCAGGATGCCATAGTCTTCGTCAAGGGGCGGGTGAACATGCGGGAGGAAGAGCCGAAGATAGCGGCAAACGAGATAACAGCGCTCGAGACGGTAAGGGCGAAGTATACGAAGACCATGGTGTTGGACCTTGTTACGGCGGGGCTCGAGGCGCATGCCCTTGATAAGCTTAAGAAGGTGATTACCCGCTATCCGGGCAGGGTACCCATATATCTCAATTTTATGAAACCCGATGGTAACCGTACGATAGTCTCCATAGGAAAGACATTTGCTGTCGAACCGCACGAGGGGCTTGTGCGGGACATAGAGAAGATATTCGGCAGGGATGTCGTCAATTTCAGAGCGTAATCGAAGCATCCTCCCGCAAATTCGCCTTGACTTTCAAGCCCGGCAATGCTAACATAACTCATTGCAAAACAGAATGTTATGATAGATAAAAAAACTGAATCCGATATAAAGGCATTGAAGAGTTTCATGGAATTCTGGACCAAATTCCATTCCATGTATAATGATATTATGGTCAAAGGGCTGATATTGAAAGAAGACGAAGACAAATTTTTCGGCACCAAAGAGACCATAAAAGGGAAATACGAATCGGTGAAATCCACCCTTGAGTTCAGATACATGCCGCACACCAGGATGACCGACCCGGTAATGGATGTGCTTGCGGTTGGAAGTCTGAGGTTCATATCGGAAAAGAACCTCAGGAAGATGAACGATGACTGGAGGGATTCTTACGTATTCCTCAACAATATACTGGAGAGGTTGAAATCAAAGAAGAGGAGGCTTGAACAGTTCAGCCCGGTAGGGGTTTACTTTAAACGTTTCTTTGAAAAGAGGCATCAGGACAGCCAAAACGAAAAAAATCCGGAGGAGTGACATGACCAAGAAGGATATAGTGTTAAGCATAGCGGAAGAGACTGGACTAAAGCAGATAGATGTGAAGCTCGTGGTCCAGAAGACCCTTGACCGCATTATCGACGCCTTGTCAAAGGGCGAGACCGTGGAGTTGAGGAATTTCGGGGTTTTTAAGGTCAAGGCAAGGAAGCCCAGGATCGGCCGTAACCCTAAGACCGGTACCACCGTTCCAATACCCGAGAGGAAGGTCGTTCAGTTCAAGGCGGGGATGGTAATGAAGAAGAAGGTGAAATGATAAAGTCGATAAAAGGCACAAGGGATATACTTCCGGCAGAGTCGCCCAGATGGCATGAGATAGAAGAAATTTCCCGCAAGGTATTCGGACTTTTCGGGTACAGGGAGATCCGTACGCCGATCATCGAGGAGACCGCGTTATTTACAAAGAGCGTCGGCGAAGATACCGATATCGTCAAGAAGGAGATGTTCTCGTTCGTCGACCGCGGCGAGAGGGACATCACGCTTCGACCTGAAGGGACCGCGCCGGTCGTAAGGGCATACCTGGAAAACAACCTGTATAATACGGAGCCTTTTCAGAAATTATTCTATATGGGCCCTATGTTCAGGGCAGAGCGGCCACAGGCGGGAAGATTAAGGCAATTTTACCAGATCGGGCTTGAGGCCATAGGGTCGTCCAACCCGGCTCTTGACGCGGAAGTCATAAGTGTCTTGGTAAAACTCCTGGATTCGCTTGGCGTGGTTCGATACGGCCTGAAGCTGAATAACCTGGGGTGCCCGGAAGATAAAAAGAAGTTATCCGGATCTCTGAGGGATATATTCTCAAAGGACCCTGCCAGCGCCGGCCTTTGCGAAGACTGTAAGAGGAGGATCAAGACGAATCCTCTAAGGCTCCTCGACTGTAAGAACGAGGACTGCAGGAAGGTCGTAAGGGGTAAATATGAGACCGTCGATTTTCTTTGCGGAGAATGCGTATCGCAGTTTAACGAACTTACGGGATATCTCGGCGGGCTGGGTATAAAGTATGAGATGGACCGGTTCATAGTCCGCGGTTTGGATTATTATACAAGGACCGTATTTGAGGTGGTCCAGGACGACCTGGGCGCCCAGAACTCCATTGGCGCAGGAGGCCGTTATGACAACCTCATTAGCGATATGGGCGGCCCGAAGCTGGGGGCATGTGGGTTTGCTATCGGCGTAGACAGGGTGGTGATGGCTCTTGGCAAGTCAAAAGGCGAGACGCAGGAACAGTCAAGGCCCGATGTATATATAGCCGCCATCGGACCTGCCGCTTACAGGAAGGCCGTATTAACTCTGAACGAACTGCGCTGCAAGGGGATATCCGGCGCCATGGATTATGAATCAAGGTCGCTTAAGTCGCAGATGCGCGCCGCCGATAAAGCCGGGGCAAAATATGTCTTCATCATCGGCGACGATGAGATAGGGAAGGGCGAGGCGGCATTGAGGGATATGCATACCAAGGAGCAGTGGAACATAAAATTTGAGGATTTCGGGAAGGTTATGAAAGAAAGGATAGAGACAAAGGTATAGATATGCTCAGGACCCATACATGCGGCGAATTGAACCGGAATGACACAGGCAAGACCGTAACGCTCTGCGGCTGGGTCGGCGGCCGCCGCGATCACGGCAATCTTATATTCATCGATATACGCGACGGTTACGGTATAACTCAGATAGTCTTTAATCCGCAGACCGGCGGCGCGGACCATAAGATGGGCGAAGAACTCCGTCCGGAGTATGTCATCGGGATAAAAGGGAAGGTGGAGAATAGGCCGTCCGGCACGGAAAACCCCAGGCTTCCCACCGGATCGATCGAAGTCCATGCGGAGGAGGTGGAGATATTTAACAAGGCCATGACCCCGCCCTTTGAGATATCGGAAAACGTTTCGGTGAACGAAGAGACGCGGTTAAAGTACAGGTATCTTGACCTTAGGCGCCAGACTATCCAGCGCAATATGCGTTTAAGGCATAAGGTATGCAAGCTGGCAAGAGACTATTTCGACCAGAGGTATTTCGTCGAAGTAGAGACCCCGATACTCACGAAGTCGACGCCGGAAGGAGCCAGGGATTATCTGGTCCCTTCGCGGGTAAACCCGGGGATGTTCTACGCGCTTCCGCAGTCGCCGCAGCTTTTTAAACAGATCCTGATGGTGGCGTCGTTCGACAGATATTTCCAGATCGCCAAATGTTTCCGCGACGAAGACCTCAGGTCCGACAGGCAGCCGGAATTCACCCAATTCGATATAGAGATGTCATTCGTTACGGAAGAGGATATTTTCGAGATATCGGAAGGTTTGATGAAAAAGATATTTAAGGAAGCCATAGGGGTCGATCTTAAAACCCCTTTTCCGAGGCTAACTTACGCCGAATCTATGGCCAGGTACGGCTGCGATAAGCCCGACACCAGGTTTGACCTCGAGCTCGCCGACATAACGCCGCTTGTCAAGGATTGCCAGTTCAAGATATTCCGCGATGCCGCCGCCAAGAACTGGAAGATAATCGCCGTCAACGGCAAAGGCTGCGGCGGGTATTCCCGCGGCCAGATAGACGAGTTGATAGAATTCGTGAAAGGCTGCGGCGCGAAAGGCCTTGCCAACTTCAAGGCGGACGCCGGCATTCTCTCGTCCCAGATAGACAAGTTTTTTTCAAAGGAAGAGCTTGCCTCGATCAGGAAGGCCTTGAACGGGGAAGACGGCGACATGATATTTATCGTAGCCGATAAAGATAAGGTCGCGTATGACTCCATGGCTAACCTGCGCAAGCTGCTTGCGAAGAAACTGGGTCTTATCGATAAGAAGAGCTTCGATTTCTTATGGATAACAGATTTTCCGTTATTCAAATTCAATGACGAAGAGAAGAGGTGGGAATCCGAACATCACCCTTTTACATCGGCGCATCCCGAAGATATAGGCTTTCTAGAGAAAGGCGCCTCTCTGGACAAGGTGAGGTCGAGGTCTTACGACCTTGTTATCAATGGTACCGAGATAGGTTCGGGTAGCATAAGGATCCATGACCGCAGGCTCCAGGAGCTGATATTCAAGACGATAGGCATCGAAGAGGATGAGGCAAAGGTCAGGTTCGGCTTCCTTCTGGACGCGTTCAGATACGGCGCGCCTCCCCACGGCGGAGTGGCCTTTGGCCTGGACAGGCTTATGACATTCCTGGTAGGGTGCGAATCTATAAGGGATATAATCGCCTTCCCGAAAACCCAAAAGGCCTATTGCCCCATGACCAGCGCCCCATCGGATGTAAGCGAGAAACAACTTAACGAGTTGAATATCAAAATCAAGCTGGGCCATGGGCCATCGAATCAGGATAATAAATCTACATAAATCATATAGAGTGAATGAGGTTCTTGTAAAAAAGATAGTAACAAGAGCCCTTAAAATCATTAAGAAAAAAGATCCCTCCGTATTTGAGATAGTATTTCTTACCAATGCCGGGATAAGGGCGCTCAACAGAAGATATAAGAGGGAGGATTCTTCGACGGATGTCTTGAGTTTCGATATGGGTGCCGGGGAGAATGCGCCATTAGGAGAGATATTCGTTTCCATAGATAAGGCCCGTCAGAACGCGAAGGTTTTCGGGACGACGCCGGCCGAAGAGACCATCCTTTATGTCATACACGGTATGCTCCACCTTTACGGGTACGACGATATGCGCCCCGGAGAGAGGGGCAGGATGTCGAGAAAACAGGAAAGGATCCTGAAGATACTATGTACACAGGAAAATTTATCGAAAGTTTTAACGCGGCGGTAGAGGGTTTCATATTTGTCCTGAAGAGCGAACGCAATATGCGTATCCATTTTCTGGCGGCAGTCCTTATACTGCTGGTATGCATATATCTGGATTTCACGATACTGGAGACCCTCATCATGACCATAACGATCACGATCGTCCTGGTCGCGGAAATGATAAATACGGCGCTTGAACATATCGTTGACATGATAAAGACGGAATTTCATCCGATAGCGCGGATAATAAAAGATGTCGGCGCCGGAGCGGTGCTGGTAGCCTCGATCAACGCGATTGTGGTGGGCTATGCCCTCTTCTCAAGGAGGCTGCCGTTCAATATCGATGTATACCTGGTAAGGATAAAGAAATCGCCGTGGCATATAACGTTTATCTCGCTTATCATAGTATTCGGCCTGAGCATACTCGGGAAGCTATTGTTTCACAGGGGGACCCCCCTGAGAGGCGGAATGCCTTCGGGCCATTCGGCGATAGCGTTTTCGATATGGACGGTAATAGCGTTCCTGTCCAATAGTCCGGTGGTGGTCGTGCTGTCATTCCTCATGGCATTCCTTATAGCCAGGCACAGGATAAAAGACGCGGTCCATTCTATTGTCGAGGTAGTAGCGGGAGCGGTTTTGGGAGTTCTTACCACCACATTGATATTTCAAATTCTTGGAAGATAGCGGGCGTTAATAAAGATGGCCATCCAGAAAACAGAAGCCGTTCTGTTAAGGCGCCGGGACCTGAGAGAGACCAGCCTCATAGTGACTTTTTATACGCGGGATTTCGGCAAGATCAAGGGTATAATCCGCGGCGTGAGGGGCCATAGAGGGGTGTTTGGAGGCGCAAGCCTGGAACTGTTCGCGCTGGACCAGATAGTCTTTTATGAACGCAGGCGAAGCGATATATGCACGATCTCGCAATTTGACCTTCTCGAGTTCTTCGATCCCGTAAGAAGTTCTTTGGAGAAACTGGCCCATGCGGCCTATATGGTCGAGCTTCTTGATTCGGTCACAAGCGATAACGATAAGAGCGTAGATATTTTTGATCTTCTGGTTGCCAGCCTGCGCCTTCTGTCGGGAGATTCAAGCCCGAAGCGGGTAGCCAGGATATTTGAGATAAAACTATTGGAGCTGTTGGGCATAATGCCCCGCCTCGACCTGTGCGGCGGTTGCGGCGCGCAGGGGGAAGGCGGCAGCAGGTTCAGCTTGAAGAACGGCGGGTATCTCTGCAAGGCGTGCTCGGCTATCGATAAAAACGCATTGCCTATTCTTGCCGGAACAGCGAGGTTCATGGAGCAGGTCCGCATACTTCCTTTTGAAAAGGCATCAAGGATAAGAGTGGCGCTAGCGGTCGGCAGGGAGCTTGAGTCGTTATTAAGAAAGCTTGTCGATTATCATGTTGACAGGCGGTTAAATACCGTAAGATTTCTGCATGAGATCGAGAGGAAGTAACATTCCGCTATAGTTTTTCCTTGATTTAGCCGCAGTACCATGTTAAGATATAAAAAATTCGCAACGGACAGCGTAATAAATTTGGTAAGAGCGATCATATGCAAGATGTAATGGCTAAGATAGTCTCGCTTTGCAAGAGACGGGGCTTTGTGTTTCAGTCAAGCGAGATATACGGCGGATTGGCAAGCACTTGGGATTACGGGCCGCTTGGCGCCGAACTAAAGCGCAATCTTAAAGAGGCCTGGTGGCGGTCCAATGTCTACGAGAGGGGCGATATAGACGGCCTGGATGCCGCTATTCTCATGCATCCGAGCGTATGGATGGCTTCCGGCCACGTATCCAGTTTTGAGGACACCCTGGTGGATTGCAAGGGGTGTAAGAAGCGCTTTAAGGCGGAACATATTTCAGGTAAGAAATGCCCGGAATGCGGAGGGGAACTTACCGAAGCCAGGCAGTTCAATCTGATGCTTAAGACCCACCTCGGCCCGATAGAAGACGCGGGCAGCCTTTCATATCTCAGGCCGGAAACGGCTCAGGGAATATTCGTGAATTTCGAGAATGTGCTGACCTCAATGAGAAGAAAAGTCCCGTTCGGCATCGCCCAGATGGGAAAATCCTTCAGGAATGAAGTTACCACCAGGAGCTTTACCTTCCGTTCGAGGGAATTTGAGCAGATGGAGATAGAGTTTTTCGTAAAACCCGGCACAGACGAAGAATGGTACGCTAAGTGGGTGGACGAGAGGTTCGGGTGGTATATAAAGTTCGGTATCAAAAAAGAGAACCTCAGGAAGAGAGAACATGAGAAAGGCGAGCTTGCGCATTACGCGAAGGCATGCACGGATATAGAGTATCAGTTCCCGTTCGGATGGTCGGAACTGGAAGGTATAGCCAACAGGACGGATTTTGACTTAAAGCAGCATATGCAGTTAAGCGGTAAGGACATGCAATATTTCGATGATGAGACTAAAGACAGGTATCTGCCGTATGTGATCGAACCATCAGGCGGCATAGACAGGTCGATACTCGCCTTCCTTACGGACGCTTACAGAGAGGAGGAAGTGAAGGGCGAAAAGAGGGTGAGCCTAGCGCTTAATAAAAAACTCGCGCCGATAAAAGCGGCCATACTGCCGTTATTAAGGAACAGGCCGGAGATAGTCAGCCTGGGCAGGAGCATTGCGGATGATCTGAAGAGCGATATTAAGGTGATGTACGACGATACCGCATCGATAGGAAGGCTGTACAGGAGACAGGACGAGGTTGGGACGCCGTATTGCATTACCGTAGACGTTGATAGCTTGAGCGACAGGAAGGTTACGGTCCGGGACAGGGATTCGATGAAGCAGGACAGGATAGGGGTGGATAAGGTTAAGGAGTATCTGACGGATAAACTTAAATAAAATACGAAAGGAGCGGCAGTAAAGATGGGCGGTTCAGCAAAAAAATACGTATATTCATTCGGGGGCGGCAAGGCGGACGGAGACGAATCGATGAAGAACCTTCTGGGGGGCAAAGGGGCCAATCTTGCCGAAATGGCGGGGCATCCGAAACTGCGCCTTCCGGTGCCACCGGGTTTCACTATAACTACGGAAGTCTGCACTTATTATTACAAGCACGGAAGGTCGTATCCGGCCGAGTTGAAGGCTCAGGTTAAGGCCGCCATAGCAAAAGTGGAAAAGCTGATGGGAAAGAAATTCGGCGATCCGGAGAATCCGCTGCTGGTATCTGTGCGCTCCGGAGCGCGGAAATCGATGCCGGGCATGATGGAGACGGTCCTCAATGTCGGCCTTAACGAGAAGACGATCCCCGGCCTTATAAGAGAGACCGGGAACGAAAGATTTGTATACGACGCGTACAGACGCCTCATTATGATGTATTCCGACGTAGTGATGGAAAAGGCCGCCGGGATAGAACCAAAGAACGGCAAGGGAATCCGTAAGATACTCGACGAAAAGCTTGAAACGGTTAAGCGTTCAAGAGGATATAAATCGGATACCGACCTGACCGCAAACGAACTTAAATCTATAGTGGCGGATTTCAAGAAGACGGTTAAGGATGTACTCGGCAGGTCTTTCCCCGACAGCGTAGAAGACCAGCTGTGGGGCGGGGTCGGGGCGGTCTTTGCAAGCTGGAACGGAAAGCGCGCCATAGAGTACCGCCGGATCGAGAGGATACCGGACGAATGGGGTACGGCCGTGACCGTCCAGACGATGGTATTCGGCAACATGGGAGACGATTGCGCGACGGGAGTCGCGTTTAGCAGGAACCCCGGGAACGGCGAAAATCAGTTCTACGGGGAGTACCTGGTAAACGCTCAGGGTGAGGATGTTGTCGCCGGTATAAGGACGCCGGGGCCGATCAACGATTATTCCAAGAACGAACAGAGTAAGGCCTTTCCGACCCTTCAGAAAGTCATGCCGAAGATATACAAAGAGCTGGATACCATACGTACGCGCCTCGAGAACCATTACAGGGATATGCAGGACATAGAATTTACCATAGAAAAAGGAAAGCTGTTCATGCTCCAGTGCCGCGTCGGAAAGCGCAATGGGGCCGCGGCGGTGCGGATGGCCGCCGATATGTACAAGGACAAATTCATAAATGCCGAGGCGGCGATAATGCGTGTTGCGCCAAATCAGCTTGTGGAACTTCTTCTCCCGATGATCGACCCCAAGGCGGAACTGGCGAAAGGCCCGATAGCTAAAGGCTTGCCTGCGGGCCCCGGCGGCGCTATAGGCCGTGCGGTATTTACATCGAAAGACGCGGTTGAGTGGGCGTCTAGAGGCGAGAAGGTCGTCCTTGTCAGGGAAGAGACATCCCCCGAAGATGTTGACGGGATGCACAAGGCCCAGGCTATCCTTACAAGTAAAGGCGGCATGACTTCTCACGCGGCTCTAGTGGCGCGCGGCTGGGGCAAATGCTGTATAGTTGGATGCGCCGATGTTGACATAGCCGATGACGGCAAATCTTTTAAGACCAGAAAAGGGACGGTCGTTAAAGAGGGAGACTGGATGAGCCTGAATGGCACCAAAGGGCTTGTGTATGAGGGTAAGCTTCCTCTGGTAGATATCGATATCGGGCATAATAAGTCTTATATGGAACTGATGAAACTCGTAGATAAGGTCCGTGTGTTAAAGGTGCGCACTAACGCCGATACGCCGAAGGACGCCGCTCAAGCTATAGCTTTCGGGGCGGAAGGTATCGGGCTTTTCCGCACGGAACACATGTTCTACGGCGAGGGCAGCGATAAACCGTTGTTCCTGCTGAGGAAGATGATAATGTCGAAGACGGAAGCCGAACGCCGCAAGGCCCTGGACGAGCTATTCTCGTTCGTGAAGAGCGATGTGAAGGCGACCGTAGAAGCGATGAAGGGATATCCGGTAACGATCCGTCTTTTAGACCCTCCGCTTCATGAATTTGTGCCTCATAGCGAAGATAAGTTAAGGGCCCTTGCCGCAGAGCTCGGCGTGGACATGAGCGAGCTTCACAAGAGGGCGGAGGGCCTGCGTGAGAATAATCCTATGCTCGGGCATCGCGGAGTCAGGCTCGGCGTAACATATCCCGAGATAACCGAGATGCAGGTTCGCGCTATCCTGGAGGCTTCCGCTGAGTTGATCAAAGAAGGCAAGAAGGCGGTGCCGGAGATAATGATCCCGGTCACATGCACAAAAAATGAACTCGATCATCAAAAAGCCATCGTCGATAGAGTGCATAAGGAGGTGTCGGCGAAGTTCGGGTTGAAAAAGATACCCTTTATGTACGGCACTATGATCGAGATACCGCGCGCGGCGCTTCAGGCGGGAAAAATGGCGGAAACGGCGGAGTTCTTTTCGTTCGGCACCAATGACCTTACTCAGATGAGTTTTGGCTTCAGCCGTGACGATATCGGCAGTTTTCTTCCGGATTACCTGACTTCGAAGATCCTGCCCGCGGATCCGTTCCAGACCATAGATCAGGATGGGTTGGGCGAGCTTATGAAGATAGGCATCGATCGCGGCAGGGCTGTGCGAAAAGATCTGAAAGTGGGTATCTGCGGCGAGCATGGCGGAGACCCCGATAGCGTAAAATTTTGCCATCGCATAGGCATGAATTATGTAAGCTGCTCACCGTTCCGTGTCCCGATAGCGCGTCTTGCTGCGGCACAGGCGGCGATCGAGGGGAAGAAAAAGTAGGGAAAATGGATGCTATAAGGCTGTACTTAAAAGACATTAAGAAACTCCCTCTTCTTACTCCGGAGGAGGAAGTTTTTTTGGCCAAGCGCATAAAAAAGGGCGATAGGAACGCCCGACACAAGATGATCCAGTCTAACCTTCGCCTTGTGATAAATATAGCCAAGAAGTATTCTCACCTCGGCGTGTCGATGCTCGATCTAATTGAGGAGGGCAATCTTGGCCTGATGAAGGCGGTCGAAAAATTCAACCACAAGAAAGGCTACAGATTCTCGACTTACGCCGCATGGTGGATTAGGCAGTATATATCGAGAGCCATAGCAAACCAGGGCAAGACCGTCAGGATGCCCGTCTATGTGATAGAGCTGATGATGAGGTTCAAGAAAGTTTCGGAGCATCTTACCAATTCTCTTAAGAGAAAACCCAGGGTGAATGAGATCGCGAAGCGTATGAAGCTTCCCGTAAAAAGAGTGATCCAGTTGAACAGGATGGCGTCCGGGGTTTCCAGCCTTAATGCTCCTGTGGGGGATGAAGGCTCCACCGAATTCATGGACCTGATAGAAGACGAGAATATGGTTTCGGCGGTCGATGAGCTGTCGAATTTTCTTACCCAGGAACGCATCAAAGGGCTCATGGAGAAGATGTCAAAGAGAGAGCAGAAGATATTGAATCTCAGGTTCGGTTTGAGAGACGGGGTATCGCATACCCTCAGGGATACGGCCAAGCATTTCGGCATAACCAGGGAGAGGGTGAGGCAGATAGAGTCCGCGGCGATGAGGAAGATGCGCGAATTCATGCTCCAACAGGAGAAAGAGATTTTGTTGAGGCAGAAATAATATAAGGAGAGCCTTTTATGCGCACTTTAAAATCATATATCAGGGATATACCCGACTTTCCGAAAAAAGGGATAGTCTTCAAAGATATAACCACGCTCCTTAAGGATGGCCGCGCTTTTAAGAGGGTTGTTGATGAAATATGCGCCAAATTTAAAGGCAAAAATATAGATTTTGTATTGAGCGTCGAGGCCCGCGGTTTTTTGTTCGGCGCGGCGGTGGCATACAGAATGGGGGCCGGGATAGTCCCTGTAAGAAAAAAGGGCAAGCTCCCGTTCAAGACGCATTCGATAACTTACGATCTGGAATACGGCACGGATACCCTTGAGGTCCATCAGGACGCCTTCAGGCCGCGTACACGCGTTTTGATCGTAGACGATCTTCTGGCAACCGGCGGCACGACCCAGGCAGTAGCCAGGCTTGTCGAAGAGATGGGCGCGAAGATCGTGGGGATCGCGTTCGTTATCGAGCTTCTCCCTCTAAAGGGACGGGAAAAGCTCAAAGATTACCGCGTAGTATCGCTTGTCAAGGACAAGTATTGTTAAGGTAGGTCCATATTCAATAGCCCATGGTCCATTGAATAAGAGGTGAAGATCATGACGAAGATGACGATGAAGTTCAATTTATAGCGTTAGGGTCGTCCCTAACGCTATTTTTATTTTTGGCGGGCCAACAAAGGAGGCGCAAGATGGAGAATCGGGGCTTGTATTTTGTCTTCAGGCATTTCGATAATGTGGTCGAGGAGTGCTCCATAGTGCTTAACAATCCCGAAAAGAACTGTTTTGATGAAGAGTTCGCGAATATCAAGCTCACCTCTTCGGAAAAAGAGAGACTCATGGGTCTCTTGATAGATATAGTAAGGAGAGAGAGGGAGGCCCTGGGTTCGGAACAGAAGGGCGTAGAAACGAACAGGGTATTAAAATATTTCGAAGAAGATATTAAGCATTCCCTATCTGCCAAGCAGGGTTGACTAAAGCCTGGTGTGAGAGTGTTAAATTGAAAAGGGAGGTCATCCCCACATGGTCCTCTTCGCAAAAATATATTCAGTATCGATCTTGTCCCTATTTGCCTTGAGTGTTTTGAAAGATATGCCTGCCGCGGCCATCCGCGGCGGTCCTTTGCTATTTGCCGGCGGCCATTCTGGTCGTGCTGTCGTATCCTGCCAGGACACGATCGGAGATGATCTTGCCGGAAGCGATGGAATGGCGCTGCCCAGGATCCCGTCCTTAAAAGCCATATCGGATACCGTAAGAAATAATTGTGGAATTTAAGAGAGTATACTGGTGGGCGGGGTATGGGCTTTCTGAATAGGTCAGCGCGATATTCGTACTTGTGATATTATATAGCATTACATTGTGGTATAATAAGTTGTGTAAAATATTGATTAAACGGAAGTAAGAAGAAAAGACTAATAAGCAGCGGTCAAAATAGACACTCAGGTAGACATCGCCATTTACTTTGACAGTTGCGTCTTAAACTGCTATAATCAAGACAAAAGGTAGGTGAGGATATGCCAAAACAAACCGACACTACACCTAAAGAGGCAACTCCATCCGAGGAATTAACCCGCCAGAAATATATCTTATGGATGTACTATGAGAAATATAATCGTAGTATAAATGATAGAAATGTATTGACGCTCTTGGATGAGGTAAAGAAAATCACTACACCTAAAACTCATACAGCAATAGATATAGTGCTCAGCTCTGGTGGTGGTAATATCTACGCCGCTTATAAGATGGTTAAGATCCTACGCAATAAGTGCGCCGAGCTGAATGTTGTAATTCCTCTGTTTGCCAAAAGTGCCGCTACTCTTATCTCGTTATCGGCTGACAAGATTTATATGGCGCCTCAGTCAGAGTTGGGGCCGCTCGACTTTCTTATGGAACATCCCACAGAGGAAGGGATACAAATATCAGCCTTAGACGGTGTCGCTCCTGTAGAATACTTCACCGGAGTTGGCGTAGAAATAATGAAGAAGGTATACTCCTGGAGCCGTGACGACCTGGCAGTTGGAAGGAAGGTCGCTTTAGACTTCGCACGCAATTATGCCAGTGATTGTATTAAGCCTATCTTGGCGAAGTTAGACCCATCCGTAGTTAATATGTGCTATCGAGAGCTATTAAAGGCTTATAGGTATGGGAATGAATTCTTAGTAGAGTATATGCTCAAAGACGCTCCGAATAAAGTAAGGTTGGCCGATGAGATAATGAAGAAGTTAGTATGGGATTTTCCCTCGCACTCCTTTGCAATAGATATTAAGCAAGCGGAAGATTTAGGGCTTGAAGTAGCTCCTTCATCTGAATATCCCGATTGGGAAATGATGTGGATGGAATTTGGTGCCCAGGATAAAGCATGGCACGAATTGATAAAACTGGAAACACTGGAAGAGGTTAAGCAACGACATGAGCCTCGCTAAGACAATGCTATATTATGAAGACGCAAAAAATAAGAACTCTAACCAAGGCCCGATAATTAAGCCGTCGGTAGCTCCCACGTCTCCAGAAATTATCGAGCTGTTTAAGGGCGTTGCCTCGAAAGATGTAAAAGAAGCTGCAGAAAGCAACAAGAAAGACGAGAATAAAAAAGGATAACTATGTGTTGCTGCCCACTGGTAAATGTCTAAGGGTTTCCAGTGGGTTTTGTATTGATAGAGAGGTTGTTATGGACACGAACAAGCTACGAGGTTTATACGGCAGGCTTTTAGGGTTAAAGGAATCGCTACCAGACCCAAGGAGTTCTATTAGCGCAATTATAGGAAATGATTATAATATGATTGTAGATAATATTGCGAAAATAACCGGAGAAAAGTATGACAGTTATAATATTCCAGATAATCAATATTATAGCATGTATGGCAGTTCTGAACAGTTTATCAATCGTGATGCTTTTACGAGAATGTCTCAGTTTATAAGCTATCTTTCGCAGATGTATAATTTAAACGAAAAAATTATAGAGATAGGTAGCTTAATAGGTGCTATCCAGAATCAAGAGTTAAGAGAAAGGTGCCTGGATCTGCTCACGGCAAGCGGCAAGTTTGATAGGGTTATTAACCAAGCAACATTGGTCTTAGAAGATTATATCAGAACGAAGTCAGGAATTACAGGCAAAACCGGTACGGATCTTGTTAATACTGTTTTCAAAGAAGACCCTTCGGATAGTATTTTAATAATAGATGGCGAGCCGGAAGAACACGCTTGTTTCGGGCATATTTGCCGTGGAATAATGTTGGGGTTTCGGAATCTTACTCATCATAAATTGGCAGACAAGTTTACGCGTGAAGATGCTCTAAAATTTTGTGGTTTTATAGATGTGCTTTTGAAACTGATAGATTCAGCCCGAAAAAAGACATAGCGATATGCCGATTATCAATCGTATTGAATACAAGGGGCAAGGTATTAGAATAATCTCGGAGAATATTGCCGGTACTGTTAAATTCAAATATGCGATAGTGCACTTTCCGGTAGGCCGGAATTCTGTTTTTAAAATATTGCAAAGTCTTGTTACCTACGAAATTCAAGAAGAAGCCAGCAAGATAGCAAAAGAAAAGATTACCAAAGAAATCGAAAGCGATAACTGGGAAAGGCCTAAAATACCAATATCTAAATTATTGAGAGAGCAACATAATCACGAAGATTAAGCTATCGGGGAATAAATATATGGCTAACGAATCTTACGACCAATCGCACATAGAGAAGAAATATTTTATAGATGGCTACACCTATAATTGTCCTTTTTGTAATGTCAGGAATGTGAGGTATGAGCCACAAAATAATGGAGATTTTGATTGGTCCAGAGAACGGAAATGTTACTATCATACTATCAGGTGTACCCACTGTGGCAATGAATCATTCCATTTAAGTTTTTACGATCTGGACCGTACTAATAGCGGACGATTCGAGATGCCACCTACACAAAAAATACATGGGGATGATAAGACATATACAGTAGAGATAGAGAAAGATGGCAAGGCCGTAGAGTTAGATGATGTATTTTTCTTTCATCAGCCTACCAGTTTTTTCACAGTAGATAATAGAATACCGGAAATTATAAGAGAGCTTATCTCAGAGGCCGAAGGGTGCCTCAAGATGAATCATCTTACGGGCGCATCGGCTTGTATGAGAAAAGCCATATATGAGTTGACTGTTATTGAAAAATGTACCGGCGAACATTACGAGGATCGGATCAAAGAGCTTAAAAAGAAACATCCGGCAATAGATGAAGCGCTCATAGACGTACTTGGCCACATTAAGGACATGGCAAGTGATAAAATACATGAGCAGTCTTGGGATAAGTGGGATTCTGGAAATTTGAAGTTGATTATAGAGACACTCAAAACTGTGTTATATGAGATATACGTTGAACCGGCAAACAAGAAGGAGCGGCTGTCAGCCGTAAAGCAATTACTGGCAGGTGTAAAGAAGCCGAAGAAAAAAGAGGCACCTGCTCAGCCACAAGCTCAGGAAGGTGCATAGTTTGACATTATCTATTATTTGATGTATACTACTTTACGACGTTTAGCCAGCGTTGTTTTGAGTATGATAGTATAGGTTCAATACAATGCAGGAGGATTGATATGGCAGATGACAGATTAGCAAGATACAGAGACGCCAGCAAACGACAAGATGATGGCGTCTTTTTTAATTGGCTTAGCTCGAATTGTGTTCATGCAAGGCCAATACATGAGGTGAGGAAGCTACTCAAAGATATTAAAGAGCCAATTCGAGAAGAGTCAAAGGATGACACCTGTTGATTGCCTATTCGATACCAGCGCAATAGTCAAGCAGTATCATGGTGAGCGTGGTACGAAAATAGTAGATTACCTCTTTAGATCCCCTAAAGTAACGATCAGCCTTGCAACTATCCAGGTTGTCGAAGTAATTAAGACCTTTTATAAAAAACGTGCCGAAAATGAAATTGATGACACTGCAAGAAACGTAGCTGTTGACACCTTCCTTAAAGATATTTCTACTGAGAAAATCTACCTGTATGACTTAGCCAAGAGGCATCTAACTGATATGGGAATATATCAACCAATAGCGGACTATAAACCTATAGAGATTATCTACTACGATAAGAAAACCGGAATGACAAAGACAAGAACAAAACCACGACCTAATACATCAGATGCAGTAGCGTTAATTATCATGCGAGAGATAAAATATCTTAATGAATATGCCGGTGAAGAAGCGTATTTAGTTGCATCTGACGAACCTATAATTAAAGTAGCCGAAACTCTCGGAATAAAAGTAATAAATCCTGAGCAGGCTTCAATATCCACGCTACCACCGTCGTTAGATATGCGAGAACATGTACGACGAGCTCTAAATGCAAGGGCTGTATTCAAGGACTACGAAACTAGCCAGCCGCTTGGTACTTCCAGGAGTGAGGATATTAGCACGATGGGAATTAAAGTACATAAATTGCCACAATTAACTCCGAAAAGATTGGTAAGTTTTCGCCTCGAATCATTCAACGAAAACAAGACTATAAAAGAAACATGGGGCGAAGTGCAATGGCAGAGCGCGAGTTATTGCGGTATTAGATTAGCTGAACCTATTCGGAGCGAGCATCTGGAGGTTATGGCAAATTAATTTTATCTCAAAGCGTTAAATGGTGTAGGTATGTCAAATGGCCACGAGGCCAAATGGCCTGAGCCGTTAAGATTTTGCTAAGGCTGCACTAAGATAAAACTAATAATTCTTTCTATTAAAGGTCGAAATGATCAAACGATATAGCTATATAGATACGAATAATCCATGAGAGCAAAATTAGGTGAAGGCCATGGCCGAAATGGCCATTAAACGCAAGACTCGATAGAAAATTCCCGCTTTACACTCTCCCAAAAAATTGCTATAATCATGCCCACATCGCCCTGTAGCTTCCTACTTCGCATTCAGCATGGAAACGACGGAATGCTTCGTAGGACAGTACGCCCGCAGGGCTAGAGACTTAAATTACAGCGCCCCTGTAGCTCAGATGGATAGAGCACAGGTTTCCTAAACCTGGTGTCGCCTGTTCGACTCAGGCCAGGGGCGCCAAATTTCGCTGCCACTTTACTCAGGCGAAATTTGATCCTGAGGAGGCTGTTGTTATACTGCAGGCCAACGAAGGACCTAAATCAGCTCACGAGCATGAAATAGGTACTTCAGCGGCTACAATGCTCCTGTTCGTCGCATTGTTTAACGCCGCTTCAGTATCAAATCTGCTTCGCAGATTTGGCCGACGAAGGACCTAATAATTTCGCCTACAACAGCATCCATCGAAATTTTCATAGGGGGAAACTGCGTTTCCCCCTCTTGGCGCGAGCTCGCAACGCTTAAATTACAGGGTAACTCGCTCGCTGTTACCCCCTTCCTAAATGTACAATCATGGAATAGACAGAATAGCCTATATCATAAGAGAAGGAAAAACATTTTCCTTCTCTTATGTATCTTTTCCTTTTAAAAAGGTGTCGCTATCGCGACCTCGTAAAATAATCTTGCCCCAATAGACGCAATATGGGATAATACAACTCAATATGATAGACCTGCACACTCATACACTTTTATCGGATGGAGAGCTATTGCCCAGCGAGCTCGTGAGGAGGGCGGAGGTGAAAGGCTATACCGCTATAGCCCTGACCGACCACGCGGACACATCCAACATCGATTTTATAGTGCCGCGTCTTGTAAAGGTATCTAGAACGCTTAACGCTCACTGGAAGATACGATCCATCCCCGGCGTCGAGATCACGCATGCCCCGATACAGGAAATAGCCAGGCTTGTAAGGGCCGCGAGAAAATATGGCGCCAGGATCGTGCTTGTTCATGGAGAAACGGTTTCAGAGCCTGTCATACCCGGCACAAACAGGTACGCCATAGAGGCGGGCTGCGATATCCTTGCGCATCCCGGGCTGATATCGGAAGAAGATGCCAGGTTGGCCGCCAGGAAGGGGGTATGCCTGGAGATCACTACCCGCAAAAGCCATCGCGCGACAAACAGGCATGTTTTTGAAAGAGCCAGGCGCGTGGGCGCAAAGCTGGTTCTTAACAATGACGCCCATAGCGACATGAACCTTGTTTCTGAAACGCAGGCAAAGGCTATATTACGGCTTCTTGCGCATAATGACGCAGAATATATCAAGGAAATACTCGATAATTCGGCCAATCTGGCAAGAAAAGCCTTAAGATAGTTAGAAATAAAATAGCCAAATGCCGCTTGACAATGCATATCTTTATGGTATACTTTATGTTAAATATAAAAAGGTAGTTGCGCCTATAACACCATAGATAGTTTAAATCTTGGCGAAAGAGGAGGTGGTGGATTAAAATAGCCTTGGACTATCATCATGTGGTGATATAGATAAAGAAGTAATAAATACGTCAAAAATGAGCCGGCATCGTTGTTTATCAGACTTAAAGTTATAGGCTCAAGTTAAAATATATTTGTAGGAGAAGTAAATTAAAAGGAGGTAACATGAAGTTTTTGAGAGCACTGTGCGTTTTGGCAGTTGCGCTTTGCGTTGCGGGAAGCGTATATGCCGAGACCCAGAGCGTGAAGGTCAGCGGAGACCTCACGATGAGAGGCATATTGAGAGATAACTACGATTATCGTGGTTCGGTCTCAGAGCCTGATATAACCAGGACCCTGGTGGGTTCTGATTCGCATCAGAGCTTTATTATGTCTATTGCAGAGATCGAAGTAGATGCGGACCTCACGGATAACGTGCAGACCGTCATCAGGATCTTAAACCAGAGAGATTGGAACGTCGCTGCTGCTAAGAACATAGCGCAGAACACCACTCTCGCGCAGAACGGGCTTGGCGGCTATGCTTATAGCGCCGATGAGTTCCAGGTAGACGTAGACCTCGCTTATGTGGTGTTGAAGGATTTCATCTATTCACCGCTCACATTGACGATCGGTCGCCAGGACCTCTGGTTCGGTAAAGGGTTCATAGTCGGATTGAATCAGCAGAACCCAACCGGTTCGTTGAATGCGCCGGAATATACGGCAATCAATTCGTTTGACGCCGTAAAAGCCGTGCTTGATTACGATCCGTGGACCATCACAGGTGTATATTCCAATATTCGCAATAATGCCATAACCGCGAATGACGGAGTTGACCTGTGGGGGGGAAACGTCGGCTATAAGTTCGATGCATATAAAGCCGAAGCAGAAGGTTATTGGTTCTTTAAGAAAGATAAGTCCGTAGAAAGATGGGGACCAGTAAAGAGCAATAACGATGTTCATACTATCGGTATCAGAGGCAGCATGGATCCGATAGATGTTGTCACGCTTGCCGCTGAAGGCGCGTATCAGTTCGGGTCCTTCGTAGGCAACCGTTCGCAGATCAATAACAGAGATAGGTCTGCATTTGCTATCGATATAGCCGGTGAGTTGAGATATTTCACCGAGAAGTTCGCATGGAAGCCGAAACTCGGCATTGAGTACGTGCTATATTCCGGAAACGAGCCTGAAGAGAATCCCGCGGTTACCGCTGGTAACTACGAGGGCTGGGATCCGGTCTATAGAGGTAAATTCGATTCAGCGATACGTGAATTCGTGGGAAGATACTATGCTTCTTACGCGTATCCTTCAAGGGCGAACTACGTCATCTCCAATTCGGATGCGGCGTTCACCAACCAGCATCAGGTGGTATTCTCGGGAAGCATACAGCCTATCGAGAGCCTTACTTTAAAGGGTAATTACAACCTGTTCTGGACGGTCGAAGATTACTTCTATGACACCGGTAGAGTCGGCGCGGCTACTAATGCAAATGCCGATCCGAGGAATCTTGGCGGGTTCATAGGCCAGGAAATCGACCTGCAGGCCAATTGGGATTACACCGAAGACGTCAGCTTCGGTCTTCTCACTGCTTGGTTGGTACCGGGCACGAAAGTGTACAGGAATGCGGACAAGGTAGCCACCGACGTAGTCGGTAGCGTAAAGGTCAGCTTCTAAGTAGCTTCTGGTAATTGTAAAAAGTCCTGCTTTCGTAACAGAAAGCAGGACTTTTTATTTCTTCCGACTTTTTCGTATGATTAAGATTAAAATATGTTATAATAATTTGTATATATGAAGCCGCAATTATTCTTAAATAGACGAGGGTCCGCCATACCGGTAATACTTTTTTTGCTCGTGCTGGTCCTTATGGCATTTTCGACGATACCTATCAACAGGTTCGACACGTTTATCATCAAGGAAGGCAAGAAGAAGGTAATCGAAGCTGTTAAGCTGCCCCGGAAGGTCATTCCGCGCGTCGGCGTCCAGGTGGTAAAGACATTCGATCTGTCTAGGGAGGGCGCCCTTAAGGGTTGGGAAGAGAAGATATTCAAAGGCAGGACCTCTTATACTATAGAAAAGGATAGTGGGATAAGCTGTATCAGGGCAACAAGCAACAATGCAGCTTCGGCATTGTATTGTAAGGTAAAACTGGACCCCAAGAAGAATCCGGTGATATCCTGGAAGTGGAAGGTAAGCAAGTTTCCCGTTAAGTCGATGGCGGAGAGCCTCGAGAACCAGAAGGAAGACGACTACGCCGGAAGAGTATACGTGATCTTCCTGGCGAAGTTTTTCCTGAATTCAAAGGTCATTGAGTATGTGTGGGCAGAAAACATTCCAGCGGGCACTAACGGTACAAGCTCCCTGTCCAAGAACATCAAGTTGATAGTGGTAAGGAGCGGTCCGGATAAAAAAGGTGAATGGATATCCGAGACGAGAGATATAATATCCGATTACAGGATGATGTTCGGTCAGATGCCGGAACACGATGTCGGGGCGATAGCGGTGATGACCAATACGGATAATACCCAGACGAGCGCGGAAGCGCTGTACGGTGATATAACGCTAGGTTACAAAACGGAAGAAAAGTCGGTAAAATAATGGGGGGTGCAGCTTGAGAACCAAGTTCCTAAGGACGAAATACCTTACCGGAAGCAGGATGCAGATGCGATATCTTGGGCTTCTTTTGATTTCAATGTTCGTGCCTCTCTTCTTCGTAGGCGGATTGCTATATTATCTTATGTTCACCGTGATGGCGGACCAGATAGGGATACCCGAATATATCGCTATCAATCTGTTCCCGGTAATAAATAAGATAAATCTTATGCTTATGATAGGGGTGCCCCCCGTCCTGTTTGTGCTCCTGCTTTGGGGCATTGCGGTTTCTCACAGGTTTGCGGGCCCCCTCGAACGGCTGGAGGGGGAGCTCAAGAAGATATCCGGTACCAGGGATTTCAATAGAAGGCTGAAGTTGAGAAAGTACGATGATATAAGGCCTATAGCGGATGCCGTGAATGAGGTATTGGACGTGATGGCGGAGAGGCAAAGATGAAGATCAGCGAGATGGCGGTCGTAAGCAATAATGCGAAACTGTCGGACGAGGTTGAAGTAGGGCCCTTTGCTATCATAGAGGATGAGGTGGAAATAGGCCCGGGAGTCAGGATCTGGCCCCACGCGTATATATGCAGAGGAACAACAATAGGGGAAGGAACTCAGGTGCACATGGGCGCGGTCGTCGGACATGTGCCGCAGGACCTTTCATTCAAGGACAGGAAAAGTTATCTCAAAATAGGCAAGAGAAACATCATAAGGGAGTACGCGACGATTCACAGGGGCACCGATGAGGGCTCCAGTACCGTCATAGGCGATGATTGTTTTCTTATGGCGCTTTCGCACGTCGGTCATAATTGCAATATAGGAAATCAGGTCATACTAGCCAACGGAGTGCTGCTGGCAGGCCATGTAACCATCGGGGATGGCGCTTTTGTGTCCGGGAATGTAGTGGTGCATCAATTCTGCCGGATAGGCACGCTTTCCATGATCGGCGGATTCAGCGGCGTCAACAAGGATGTCCCTCCTTATATGCTCATGAGGGGGCCCTCGGTCGTGAGAAGCGTAAATCTCGTGGGTTTGCGGCGCGCCAAATTTTCAAGGGAGCTTATCGGCACCATTAAAGAGGCCTATAAGCTTCTTTTTCAGTCGGATATGAATACGGCTCAGGCCGTAGAGGGCATAAGAAAACTCAAGCCTTGTAAGGAGCTGGATACTTTAATAGATTTTTTGCAGAGTTCCAAGCGGGGTATTTGCAAATACAAGTATAGTGACGGTGAGTATTTCGAGTGAACACAAAAAAGGAGGCTTTTGTTATGCGTTTAGGGAAATGTCTGATAATTGCTTTTGCGTTTATTGTATCAATTCTGGCGGCTTCGGCGCCGCAGTCTTTTGCTATTGACGCGGAGGCCAGGGCCCAGTCGATAGTAAGAAAGAACATCTCTCTTTTGGACGACATCAAATACGAACATGACGCCAGGGTGGCCCTTGTAATGATGAAAGAGACCGCCGTCCCGGATCTGGTCGGGGTCGCGAAGAATCAAAAGCAAAAACCGAGCTTACGGCTGACTGTTATTAATATTCTCGCCGATATCAAGAGCCCGTCGTCCGTAGACAGCCTGCTCGATACAATTAAAGAATCTAATGTCAAAATAAGGCGCGCTTCGGCGAGGGCGCTTGGCATGATCGGCGATAAAAAGGCCATCGATGGACTGAAGGCCGCATTGACCGATTTCGACGCGGAAGTAAGGTATTGTGCCGCGCGGAGCCTTGAACAATTAAGCGACCCTTCGCTGGCCGATGTTTTCCTGAAGCTCACCGATGATCCCGACAGAAGGATAAAGGTCCTGGGCGTGCAGGGCGTAGGGGATATAAAAGATGAGCGGGGCGTCGAGAAATTGTCCGCTATGACGGAAGACCTGGATGATGAGGTTAGATTAAACGTTGCCGTAAGCCTTGGAAAGATCGGCTCCAAGGCCGGTATCACGGCCCTGAACAGACTGCTGGAGGACAGGAACATCAATGTGCGAAAAGAGACCCTTGGCGCAATGGGTAGCGTGAAAGACGCCAGTTCAGTTCCTTTTTTGATCAAGGTCGCCGAAAGGGACGCGAGGGAATTAAGGCGCGCGGCCATCATAGCGCTCGGGGAGATAGGGACGGATGATGTTGTTCCGACCTTAAAAAAGCTTCTTAAGGATGAAGTCATAGATATACGGCTTAGCGTAATACAGGCGATGGCTAAGATAAAGAAGGAAGAGTTCGCGCAGGACCTAAGGCCGCTTCTTACCGATGAGAGCACGAGAGTGCGTAAAGAGGCCGAGCTGGCTCTTAACGCTATCGGCAGTAAGGGGTGAGAGGGCAACAGTGAATTGACCGGTGAAGAAACCCCTCTACGGCATATTTAAAATACTATACGATCATTATGGCCCTCAGTACTGGTGGCCGGCAGAAACGCCGTTTGAGGTAATGGTCGGCGCGGTTCTTACCCAGAATACTAATTGGAGAAATGTAGAAAAGGCCATAAACAACCTGAAGCGCGCCGGCGCGTTGTCATCTCCGAAGAAGATCCTGTCTATGCCCGAAAGGAAGCTGGCTGCGCTGATACGGCCGGCCGGTTATTTCAATATCAAGGCCAAAAGACTGAAGAGCATGGTAGGTTTCTATGTGTCCACGCTTGGCGTCGGCCGTAAGATAGCGGGACGGCTTAAGACCAAAAGGTTCAGGGATGAACTCCTGTCTGTGAATGGTATCGGTCCCGAAACGGCCGATTCGATACTGCTTTACTCCTTCGGAAGGCGTGTTTTTGTGGTAGATGCGTATACAAGGAGGATATTTTCCAGGCATGGTTATTTCGCGAGCGATCTGGGTTACGAGCATATCCGGAGACTGTTCGAAGAGAGCCTCCCACCGGACGCTAAGCTCTATAACGAGTACCACGCCCTGATAGTGAGATTGGGTAAGGATTTTTGCAGAACCGTTCCGAAATGTGAGCTCTGTCCGCTATCGCATGAACGTAAATAGTAGCCTGAAGGCGTAACCTTTAGGGGTGCCCTCCGCTCGTCGTTCGCTCGGATTAGGCATCCTCGCTCACTGTGGTGAAATTTTGATGGCCAATGAACCTGCATATAAGAATAACTATGGAGCAGTTTCATTGTCCGTTCTGTATCGCCATAATGTATCAAAATTTCACGACATTCGCTCCGGGCAACCCCCGAAAGGTCCGCCTTCCTGGCTTTCGTTATTATGCGATGCGAAGGATCCTGCCGAAGCTATGCTTCGTATGGCCATATAGGCCATGAGATTGATACGTATGGAAGAACTATTGGGGAACTACCCGGAGCGACTCTGCAAAATTTATGATACCTATTGGCGATCCAAACACCACTGCCGTTTTTCTTTATCATGCTGATACCAACGACAATCAGGCTACATCATAAATTTTGCGACAGCGAACGAGGATGCCTAATCCGAGTGAGCGGCAAGCGGAGGGTAGTCCCCAATAGTAAACGCTATAGGATATGATCATCATGGCCGGGATGGCCATATAAGGCGATAGCTATGGCAGGATACGAGATTGAAATTTGTTGCAAATGAACGACCATGATAATATAATATACGAAAATATAATTTCCATATCTGCGCGCAAATATGAGGGGTGTATATGGTAAAGAAGAGAGTGAAGACGAAGGCGAAAGCGAAGAAGAAAGTATCGACGGCCAAGAAAAGGAAGGTTTCAAAGCCTAAGGCCGTAAAGAAGGTTCGAAGAGCCGTCAAAGCCGGGGTCACGCGCAGGTCCGCGAAGAAGGCCGCTGCCAAGAGCGCCGGAGAGTTGAATTTGGAGAAGATCGGTGAAGTTACGCATTATTTTCCGCATGTCAAGGCGGCGGCGATCATGATTATGAAAGGGAGCTTACTGGTTGGTGAAGAGATATATATCAAAGGACATACTACCGATTTCAAGGAGAAGGTCATTTCCCTTCAGCTTGACCGCGAGCCTATCAAGGAAGGCAAGAAAGGCCAGGAGATAGGGCTTCTGGTCAAGTCTCGCGTCAGGATAGGCGATAACGTTTACCGGATTTAAATATATGAACAGGGCTTATAGAAAGATCTTGTTAGGTCTTGGCTTCGATGCCAAGGATGGGCACGTCAGGATGACGAAAGGGGATAATTTCCGTATTTTTGGGGGTTCCGAAGAGACCCATGGGATGATGCAGGAGCAGGTCGTAAAATTCAATGAGCAGCTCGATAAGCGGAAGAAGTCGCTGGATGAAATAAACGAAAAAGAATTCCGCGATATAGCCGCAAAGATAGGGTTAAAGCTGCCTAAAGACAAGAAGTCGTCGTAAGCCGCCGCATACGCGGCCATATAAGGCATTGCCATGGCCATCAGAATATTAGGCATAGGAGGAAGCCCGAGGCGGGGCGGCAATAGCGATATATTGCTCGACGCGGCCTTGATGGGCGCCAGGTCCGCAGGCGCCCGGACCGAGAAGATCGTATTGAACGATATCGAATTTATGGCATGCCAGGAATGCGGAGGCTGCGACCGGACCGGCCGGTGCATTATAAGGGACGGGATGGGCCCTATATATAAAAAGATTGATAACTCCGACGGTATTATAGCAGCCTCTCCGGTATTTTTCGGCTCAATATCCGCCCAACTCAAGATGATGATAGACCGCTTTCAATGCGCCTGGGTCATGAAATATGTACTAAAAAAAGGTAATAAAGAAAAGAAACGGCGCGGGGTATTTATTTGCGTATCGGGAGCCGGCAGGAGCAAGCATTTCAGGAACGCAAGAGAGATCGTGAGGAATTATTTTGCGACAGCCGGTATAGTTTATCACGGGGACCTGTATATCGGAGGCGTCGATAGCCTGGGAGATATAAGGAATAAGAAAACGGCAATGCGCCGGGCCCGGGATATGGGATCATCCCTGACAAGGAGCCTGAAATAGTCCGAGTTTCCGTTTGGTCTTAGCGCACCCCGTTTCAATTATCTTGCAATTTTAGCTTATTTTGTATATTATGATCATGTAAGACTAGCGGAGGTACGATGAATAATATCATTAGGACTGTAGTTTTAATCATTTCGCTCTCGCTCTCCGTTCAACCGTTTGCGGCAGGCGCGTATGAAGAAGAGGGGCGTAAAAAGACGTCCAGCGATGGAAGCGGAGCGTTGGGGGGAGCCCTCATGGGAGGCCTGTTGGGCGCGGGATTGGGAGCGGCCATAGGCAGCGCTTCCGGGAATGCCGGAAAAGGAGCGGCTATAGGCGCGGGGGTAGGCGCGGTGGGCGGTACGCTTGTTGGAGCGAACCAGGAATCACAGAGAAGGGCCCAGGAGGAAGAGGAGTCGTATCCTGAAGTGGACGAGCAGGTTATAGACCAATCAAGAGCCGCTAGCGCAGGACAGCAGGAGGTTGAGGGTGCGTCTCAGGTAAAGAAAAGAGTGATCCGCAAGTACGATGATAAGGGTAATGTCATATCTGAAGAAGTAAGGTAGAATAGTTTGAATTTAGGCGGCTCATTTGCATTAGCTCAAAAATGAGCCGTTCTTTTTTTTACGCGTCAAGGCCATTATGATCATCAAAAAAGATCCCGAAACTATCAAGGCATACCTTGAGGACAGCTCAAATCTCAAGGGGGGCAGAGCCGAATACGTAGCTATCCCGGAAAATGAGATCGAACTGTCGGGCCTTCTTAAGGATTCGAATTCCCGGGGGGTCCATGTTACCGTATCGGGCGGGGGGACGGCAACTACCGGGTCAAGGGTCCCTTTCGGAGGGATAGTGGTATCGACCGAACGGCTCAATAAGATAGTCGAGGTACAAAGAGACGGCGGTTATATGGTTGCCCAGTCCGGAGTTACCGTCGATGAGGTCAAAAGGATAAGCGATAAAGAAGGTCTTTTTTATACATCCCATCCTACCGAAGGCTTCGCGACTATCGGCGGCACGGTATCTACCAACGCATCCGGGGCAAGATCGTTCAAATATGGGCCGACGAGAAAATATATCAGAAGATTGAAAATGGTGATGGCATGCGGCGACATAGTCGATCTCAGGCGCGGCGAGATATTTCTTACAAAAAACGACCCTGTTGTATCGCTCCCCGGCGGAGGCAAGGTCAAGGTTGTTATGCCCGGCTACAAGATGCCGGATGTCAAGAATGCGGCGGGGTATTACGCCAAAGAGGGGATGGATCTATTGGATCTATTCATAGGGCAGGAAGGCACTTTGTCGGTTGTGACGGAAGCGGAGATAGCCCTCGTGAAGAGACCGGAGAAGATATTCAGTTTGTTCGTATTTCTTGAAAGCGAAGAGGACGCATGGAGCTTTGCCGATTCGATGCGGGCCAGACAGAATATCCTGTCCCTGGAATATTTTGATTCGAATTCGCTTAGATTGCTCAGGGCCAAAAATCCAAGTACTCCGCGCGATGCCGGAGGAGCCATATTCATCGAACAAGAAACGACACCGAAGGAGATAGACCTACTGATAGACAAATGGCTGAAGATCATATCCGACTATAGATATGCCATGGATGATACCTGGGTCGCCTCAAGTCAGGCCGAAGTCAATAAATTCAACGAGTTTCGCTATGCCATACCGGAAGGCATTAATGATATAATAAGGCAGAGGGGCCTTCAGAAGCTGAGCGCCGATATTTCCGTGCCGAAAGATAAATTCTTCGACATGATGAAGTATTATAAGCTGGTGCTTAGGCGTTCAGGGATGGAACACGCGGTCTTCGGACATATAGGCGAATTCCATGTGCATGTCAATATACTACCGTCATCGCCGGCAGAGGCGAAGGCAGCCGGGGATATGGTATTTGAATTTGTAAAAAAGGGCGTATCATGCGGAGGTTCGGTATCGGCCGAACACGGAATAGGCAAGATAAAACACAGGTATTTAGAAGAGATGTATGGGAGATCGGGCGTGTTGGACATGGTAAGAGTAAAGAAGGCGTTTGACCCTAACTGCATCCTGGGGCTCGATAATATATTTCCGAAAGAGGCGCTGGATGAAGCATGATGTAATCGTACCCTATGGCAGACGCCGGTTGAGATTCCGACTGCCTGCCCATAGATTGATGGGTGTGCTTTCCGGTCCGCTGGAAGGGAGTAAGGGCATAAGAAAGATGGTGTCGGATTCCCTTGAAGTCAGCTTGAATAAGAAGAAGGCGGAGGCGATGCTTAAGGGTAAGAAAAATATCCTTATCGTTGTGCCGGATAAGACAAGGTCTGCTCATCTTAAGGATATCCTGCCCGGCCTCCTTTCCAGGTTGAGGTCTTCGTCCGGAAGGGTCACGATCGTTGTGGCTACGGGATTGCATAAGGAACACGCTACCGAAGAAATCGAGACGCTTGTCGGAAAGGCTGTGGCAAAACGATATCGCCTGGTAAGTCACAACCAGCGAGCCGGCACGTTCATCGATCTGGGGAAGACGCGGGGCGGCGTCCCGATCGTTCTGAATAGGCTCCTATTGAGCGCGGACCTGATAATCACCATAGGCTGTGTTGAGCCCCATCTTTATGCGGGTTACAGCGGAGGAGCCAAGACCATAGCGACCGGTCTTGCCGGTGAGCGATCGATAAATGTAACGCATGGCGCCGGTTTTCTTGACCATCCGCGTACCAGAATAGGCCTTGTGGAGCGGAATCCATTCCAGGGCGCATTGTGGGAGATAATAAAAGGCCTCCCGGTGGAGTTTTCCGTGAATGTGGTCAACGATCCCGAAGGAAAAGCCCTCGCCGTATTCTCCGGAAGATTGAAGGATGTCTTCAGAAGGAGCGTAGATTTCGCCCGGGGCGTCTTCGAGGTCGGTGTAAAGGCCCCGGCGGATGTTGTTATATGCGGCGTTGGTCACCCTAAGGATATTAATCTCTATCAGGCATCCAGGGCGGTCAACTATGTAGCAAACATCGACAGGCCGGTCCTTAAGAAGGGCGGCGTACTAATCGTTGTAGCTGAATTGAACGATGGCATCGGCGACGGGTTATCCGAAAGGAGATTCTACAAGGAATTATCGGATATGAAGTCGCCGGAAGATCTCATTAGGAAGGCAAAGAGCCGGGGGTGCGTCGCCGGCGCCCATAGGGCGTATATGGTCGCAAGGCCGCTATTGGATTATAATATCGTATTTGTGAGCTATGGCAGAAAGACCTTCATGAGGGGCCTGCCATTCGGTTATTTCGGTACCATAAAAAAATCCATTCAATTCGCGGACCGCGTCACAGGCATGAATTCGAAAATATATGTCATACCGCACACGCTGTCGACGATCGCGAGGTTGTGTAAATGAAGATAGTGTTTTTTGGGACTTCCGAATTTGCCATACCGTCTTTGAAAGGGCTCATAGCGTCAGGGCATAAAGTCCTTACCGTTGTGACCCAGCCGGATAGAAAAAAGGGCAGGCGCCTTTTATTGTCTCCGCCGCCTGTAAAGGTATTGGCCAAGTCATCCGGCATACCTGTTTATCAGCCGGAAGACGCGTCGAGCGATGAATCGGCGGTTCTTCTTAAGGGGTTGGCCCCAGATATACTGGTCGTCATATCCTTCGGGCAGATACTTAAGAAGGAGGTATTGGATATCCCCAGACTTTATCCGCTTAACCTGCATGGGTCTCTCCTGCCAAAATACCGCGGCGCGGCGCCAACCAACTGGGCCATTATCAATGGAGAAAAGATGTCCGGCGTTACTATCATTAAGATGAATGAGAGGATGGACGAGGGCGATATCGCGTTAAAACGCGAAGTGAAGATCGACGAAGAGGATACCAATATAACGCTGAATGAAAAACTTGCCGAGATCGGAGCGAAGGCCCTGATGGAATACATAGCTCTGATAGAGGAAAACAAAACGCCGGTCTTTGTAAAGCAGGAAGATGACGCAATTACATATGCGCCTAAGCTTAGGAAGGAAGACGGCCTGATAGACTGGTCTCAGGGGGCATCTATGATACGTAATAAGGTCAGAGGGTTTTTACCATGGCCCGGTGCGTATACATATTTTAACGGGAAGACGCTAAAGATACTGTCTTCCGAAGTCGCCAGATCCTCGCCCGGCCTTAATGCGGAGGCCGGCGAAGTGGTGGAATTTGTCAAGGGCAATGGTCTGTCGGTGAGGACCGGATCCGAAGATCTGGTGATAAGATATCTTCAACTCGAGGGTAAGAAGGCCCTCGACGCAGATTCATTCCTGCGCGGACATAAGATAGAAAAAGGTTTTTTCTTTCAATGACAATATCTCTGTGATATAATCACACAATTATGCCTAAGAAGATAGCCCCAAGCGAGCTTATTCAACAGGATTTCCGCATGTTAAAGACATCGGAGCGGCTCTATACCATTCCCAGGATAGAGGATCTCATATTCATGCAGTCCATTGAAGGCAGGGCACACAACGGTTCGGGCAGTTTCAATAAGCGTTTCTATGTAAATACCACTATAGACGATATCGTGAGCGCCCTCGGCAGGAGCCCGAAGGTGATAAAGACCAAGCGCCAGGAGTTGATAGACGAGATAATGGAGTTTGCGGAGAGCGCCATAGCCGATGATCCGCGCGAAAAGCTGGTCACCAGGTCAGGCAGGCCGATACTTGGGATCCCCCAGTTCAAGGAGAGAACGGTAAATTATCACGATGTCCTCAAGGGGCTGTATCTGGGGGGCTTACGCGACGATCCGGAGATCAGGAAGAGGACCCAGGCGATATACAAGATAAGGATAGGATATGGCAAGTGTTACCTTATCAATACCAGGGTCATGGAAGAGATGGGGCTGGACGGCGAAATACTTGCCCACCAGGAGAATGAGGACCGCCTGAGCCACTACAAATCATGCGGCCTTATTGTAGATCCGGAGAAGAAGGTAAAACATAGCGCCGCCAAACACATAAAGTATATGTATATACGCCATCATGTCGGGCCCGGGCAATCGGACGACGCGGCTATGGTGGTAAGCGGTTTATTATATAATGTCGACGTTGCTCTGGGGGTATTTCTGGCCGACGCGGTGGATACGCTTGAAAAATACGTCCCTCAATATCGCGACCAGGATAAAGAGATAGCGACGCGTATCAAGGATGGCTACCCTTTTCTTGACGTCGACGAGAAAGATGTCTACGAACTCGCATACCTTGCGGCAATACCGGAAGACAGGGTGGATGAGATACCGGACAGTTCGCTCAGATATATCCTGGCTATCGATCAGGAGGCGGGGCAGTCATCGCTTGAGACGCATCTGAATTTCCTGGAGGGCAAGCCCTTTACCCCGATAGCGATCAGTTACAAGAGGATCCTTATATCCAAGCTGTATGATTTTGTAAGGGAAAAACTGAAGAGCATAAACAAAGAGATTGTGTTCAAGATACCGGAGGCCTTTATAAAAGAGCTGGATTCTTCGGTTACAAAGGTGATGCAGAGAAGGTTCATCACCGTAAGTCCGCAGACTTCTCTTAAATCCGCCCTTGATAAAGTTGAGGCCAGAAAAGGCGAGCTTATTATAGTAAAGGATGAGTTGGGGAACATCCTGGGAGTGATAAACCCGGGAGATTTTCTGGTATTTTTAAGAGGAAGGGTGTAATATAGGGAAGTTCTGTGATGTCAAAAAAGGAGGGTAAGTTCGATGGCGGTTAAGGTAGGTATTAACGGGTTTGGCAGGATAGGCAGGATGGTAGGCAGGGCTATCCTTGAGAGGGCTTCGAAATCGATAGAGCTGGTCGCGGTCAATGATATAACCGATGCCAAGAGCCTGGCGCATCTCCTGAAGTACGATTCCGTCCATGGGCGTTTTCCCGGAGGGAGTGTCAGGGCCGGCACCGAATCGATCATAGTGAACGGCAAGGAGATAAAGGTGCTCGCCAAGAAGGATCCCGGGGAGCTGCCCTGGAAGGCGCTTGGCGTCGAGATTGTCGTTGAGTCTACCGGCTTATTCACGGTGAAGAATGACGGGGTGAATAAGAAGGGTAAAGAGGTCAAAGGGGCTGTAAATCATATAACCAAGGGCGGAGCAAAGAAAGTCATCATATCCGCTCCCGCTGAGGGTGAGGACTTGACGGTAGTCATGGGCGTGAACGAGGACAAATATGACCCGAAGAACCACACGGTCATATCGAACGCGTCCTGCACTACTAACTGTCTTGCGCCGGTCGCCAAGGTGATCAATGATATCTGGGGCATAGAGAAGGGGCTAATGACGACCATACATGCCTATACCAATGATCAGCGGCTGCAGGATCTGCCGCATTCCGATCCACGCAGGGCCAGGGCGGCTTGTCTATCCATGATACCCACGTCGACAGGCGCCGCTAAGGCTATCGGGCTGGTCATACCGGAGTTGAAAGGAAAGCTTGATGGATATGCCATGAGGGTACCGGTCGCGAATGTGTCTGTGGTTGACCTGACATGTTATCTGAAGAAGGACGCGACGGTGGAAGAGGTAAATAAGGCGCTTAAAGCGGCCTCGGAAGGGAAGATGAAGGGTTTTCTTGATTATACCGATGAAGATGTTGTGTCGGTGGATTTCAACCATTACCCCGCTTCCGCGACGGTCGACGCAAAGATGACAAAGGTGATCGATAAGAACTTTCTTAAAGTAGTGGCATGGTACGATAATGAGTGGGGTTATTCGAACAGGGTAATAGACCTTATCGATTATATCGCAAATAAAGGTCTGTGATATTTAGCAGGTGTTATAGTTCGCAAAAAAAGTGCCCTCCGCGGGAAGGGGGCGCTTTTTATTTATTTATTGACAAAATGATACAAATATGGTATCTTTTAGATGTGAAGAGAATAGGCCCATAATGAAGCTTATAACCAGAGATACCGATTACGCCATAAGGGCGGTATGTTTTATTGCGGAGGAAGGAAAGGATATTGTATCCGTCGGAGAGATGTCGCGGAAACTTCATATCCCGCGCCCGTTCTTAAGAAAGATACTTCAGGTATTGAACAAGAATAGGCTCTTGAGGTCGTATAGAGGCATAGGCGGCGGTTTTAGTATGGCAGGAAGGCCTGAAAGTATTTACATAGTGGATATCATCAGGGCGTTCCAGGGGCCGCTGAGCTTAAACGAGTGTTTTCTCAATAAGAGGATATGCCCTAACCGTAAGAGCTGCGCGTTAAAGGACCGGATAGATGGTATAGAAAAGAGCGTCGTCTCGGAAATGAAGAAGATAACTATAGGGGATCTTATCAAAAAATAAAGGGGAGGGGTGAGCGATATGGCAAAAAGGAAGATCATAAAAATAGACGAAATAAAATGCAACGGGTGCGGGTTGTGCATACCGAATTGTCCGGAAGGGGCCATTCAGATGATAGATAATAAGGCAAGGCTGATAAGCGATCTCTTTTGCGATGGCCTGGGGGCATGTATCGGGCATTGTCCCGAAGGCGCCATAAAGATAGAAGAGAGGGAGGCCGAACCTTACGATGAGCGCAAGGTGATGAAAAACATAGTAAAGCAGGGGGAGAATGTCATTAAGGCCCACCTTGATCACCTGAAAGACCACGGTCAGGGCCAGTATCTTAAAGAGGCCCTGGATTATATCAAAGAGAAGGGAATAAAGGTAAAAATGGACGCGCCGAAAGAGGCCCATTCGTTTCATGGCTGTCCCGGCTCCAGGGTAATGGACCTGGGCAAGGGCGAAAAGAAAGGCGGATCCGGTAAAGCGTCCTCAAGCGGCGAATCCCAGCTAAGGCAGTGGCCGGTACAGATAACGCTTGTGCCCCCATTCGCGCCTTACCTTAATAATTCGGACCTGCTGGTGGCGGCCGATTGCGTTCCGTTCGCGTATGCGGGATTCCATGATGATCTGTTGAAGGGGAAGACGCTTCTTATAGGATGCCCTAAACTCGATGACGTGGAGCAATACAAGGATAAATTCACCCAGATATTCAAGCAGAATAATATAAAGTCCGTTACGTATGCCCACATGGAGGTCCCGTGCTGTTTCGGTCTTGTGGGGGCGATACAGGAAGCGATAGCCGATTCAGGTCATGATGTTCCTTTCAAGGAAGTGACGATAAGTATCGGCGGGGAGAGGATGTAATGTTATCCAACTGTCCAGGTTCAGATAAGCTCAAGAGTCCGAAGCCGGAAGCCATCAAGTGCGGGTTCTGCGGCGAGGAGCTGGAGATCTGGACCGATGAAGTCGAGACAAAGTGCGCCAAATGCGGTAATACCGTTGTCCGCAGCCAGGGACAGAGTTGTCTGGACTGGTGTAAATTTGCCAAAGAATGCGTTGGTGAAGAGGCCTACAGGGCCTATATGGAAAATAAGTCTAGGTGCGATAAAAAAAAGGAAGGAAGGTAGCTATGTTTTGTTATCAGTGCGAGCAGACCGTAGGGGGGACCGGATGCACAAAGGTGGGGGCATGCGGCAAGAATGAAGACGTACAGAGCCTGCAGGACACCCTCCTGTATGGACTTGAGGGTATAGCGGCATACGCATATCACGCAAGAAAGCTGGGTTATAAGGATGAGGAAGTGGACTCATTCATGCATGAAGCGCTTTTTACCACAGTAACGAATGTCAATTTCGACCTTGGCAAGCATCTCGAGATGGTGCTCAAATGCGGCAAGGTTAACCTTAAGGCCATGGAGATCCTCGATAAGGCCAATACGGAAAGGTTCGGGAACCCTGTCCCTACCGAAGTCGATACGGGGACGAGGAAAGGTCCGGGCATACTTGTCACCGGGCACGATCTTTTGGATCTTTATGAATTATTGAAGCAGACCGAAGGTGCCGGTATAAATATATATACGCATGGAGAGATGCTCCCCGCCCACGCTTACCCGGAGCTGAAGAAATTCAAACACCTTGCGGGTAATTACGGCGGCGCATGGCAGGAACAGCGCAAAGAGTTCAATTCATTCACCGGGCCTATATTGGTTACGACAAATTGTGTGCTTATACCGTCCCAAAACACATATCTTGATAGATTGTACACTGTAGGGGTAACGGGGATCCCGGGAGCAAGCCATATAGAGGGAAGTGATTTTTCCGGTGTAATAAAAAAGGCGAAATCTCTGCCGTCATTACCCGAAGCCCCCGGTAAAAAGATATTGACCGGTTTTCATCATACCGCGATATTGGGGATCGCCGATAAGATAGTCGGGCTCGTAAAAGCGGGAAAGATCAGGCGCTTCTTCCTTGTAGGCGGATGCGACGGCGCCAAGCCGGGCAGGGATTATTATACAAAATTCGTAGAATTGATACCCAGGGATTGTGTGATACTTACCCTTGCGTGCGGAAAATACCGGTTTAACAAGATGGATTTCGGCTCTATAGACGGCGTGCCCAGGCTGATCGATATAGGCCAGTGCAATAACGCCTATTCGGCGATCCAGGTAGCGCTTGCGCTATCCAAGGTGTTTAATTGCGGGGTGAACGACCTGCCGCTGTCCATGGTGCTGTCATGGTTCGAGCAAAAAGCGGTTGCAATTCTTCTGTCCCTGTTGTATCTTGGAGTTAAGGATATACGTATCGGGCCCACGCCTCCTGCGTTTATCACTCCAAACGTATTTAAAGCGCTGCACGAAAAGTTCGGCCTGAAATTGATAACCGCTCCGGAAAACGACCTGGAGGCGATTCTTGGGAAAAGTGAGTTAGCGACAGAGAGGAGGTAGCCAATGAGAGTGACTATTCATTATATGTTAAGGCCGGTTGCTCACTGCAAAGAGGGCTGCTGTAGATTGTCCTGGGCATGACGTAAAACTGCCCTTTTTTTATTATATTAAAAAGGGAGAGGGGCGATGAAGGTAGCCATATTGGTCGAGGAGCAATATCAAGTGCTTGAAGTATGGTATCCGTATTTTCGCTTAAGGGAGGCGGGTATCGATACGGTGCTTGTCGGGACCGGCAGAAAGAAAGAGTATCCCAGTAAAGAGGGGTATCCGGCTCCTGAGGAGATGTCGATAAAGGACGCAAAGATCAAAGATTTTGAAGGGGTGGTGATCCCCGGAGGGTTCGCTCCCGATTTTCTGCGCAGGCATGAGGATATCAATAAGTTCGTAGCCGATATGTTCAATAACGGTAAGTTGGTCGCCTCGATATGCCACGGAGGCTGGGTGCTTGTCTCGGCGGGGATATTAAAAGGTAAAAAAGCTACAAGCTTTTCGGCAATAAAGGACGACATGATAAATGCAGGGGCCGCTTTTATAGACAAGGAAGTTGTGTCAGATGGAAAACTGGTCACTTCCCGAAATCCGTACGACCTTCCCGCTTTCTGCAGAGAGATACTGAACAAGCTGAAAACATAACTATCCTATGCTGGAGAACAGGGCTGGCGGTCACCTTATTTAGGTTGAGTTATAGTTTCTTTAAGATATAATATCCTTATGAGTATGTCTATACCGGGTATCGACAGATTACATTGGTTTGGCGGGTCCTCTTTTCGCTGGGATGGGACGAAAACCGTATATTTCGATCCGTGGAAGCTTAATGGTAAGACGGAGCCTAAGGCCGATATCATATTTATTTCCCACGAGCATTTTGATCATTATTCCCCGGAAGATGTCGCCTCAATCGCTTCCAAAAAGACCGTAATAGTATGCAGTAAAGCCGTTTACGGTGAGCTTGGCGGTTCCGGTATATCAGTTAAAGAGACAAGGCCGCTTGATCCCGGCCAGGAGGCCAGTTTGCCCGATATCAAGATAAAGGCAATTGCAAGCTATAACATAGGAAAGGCCTTTCACGCCCGGGACAGCAATAAGCTTGGTTTTGTAGTGAATATGGACGGGATTTCGATCTATCATGCCGGTGACACGGATCGTATCCCGGAGATGAAGGATATAGCGTGCGATATAGCGCTATTGCCTGTCGGAGGCACATATACGATGAATGCCGATGAAGCCGCGTCGGCCGCTTTGGATATTAAGCCGAAGATCGCGGTACCTATGCATTATGGAGATTCTGTGGGCTCGGCAAGGGACGCCGGCAGGCTTAAGGAATTACTTGAAGGGAAGATAGAGGTTAAGATATTACCAAAGGAGAGGTAGCTATGGATAAGTACAAGTGCAATGTATGCGGGTATATCTATGATCCCGTAAAAGGGGATCCGGATAATGGCGTAAAGCCGGGCACGAGTTTTGACAGGCTGCCCGATGCCTGGGTGTGCCCGGAGTGCGGCGCCCCGAAGAGTGAATTCGAAAAGATATAGTCCAAAAAAAAGGAGGGAAATAGATTGAAAGTAAAAGTTGATGCCGATCTTTGCATTGGGTGTGGTCTTTGTGTCACTACATGCGCGGATGTTTTCCGCATGGAGGATGACAAGGCTGTGGCGTATGTGACGGATGTACCGAAAAGCGCCCAGGAGATGTGCCAGAAGGCTACGGACGAATGTCCGGTCACGGCTATCATAATAACGAAATAGAGGACCTTTGCAGATGGCGGAACTTTCAGTTCTGATCGGAGGTAGGGCCGGATTCGGGATAGACAAGGCAAGCCTGGTAATAGCCCGTATTTTCAGCAGGCTGGGATGGCGCGTATATGTGTACAGGGAATATCCTTCGCTGATACGCGGCGGCCATACCTTCTCTATTGTGCGTTCATCCGAAGAAAAGATATCGGCTCACAAAAATGGGGTCGATGTTATTCTCGCGTTGAACCAGGATGCCGTAGACCTTCATAAGACGAGGCTGTCGGATAAAGGGCTTATGATCTACGATTCCGATTCCGCTAAAGCCGAAGCGCTTCCTGTGGGGGCCCAGGCGGTACCGTTGCCGGCCACCGCTATCGTAAAGGAAGAGGGGGCTCAGGAGATAGTCAGGAACATCTGCCTGGTGGGAGCGTTATGCAAGGCGTTCGGGATAGACCGGAAAGTTTTGGTTGATGTTCTGAAAAAAGAATTTTCCAAGGATGCCGAGCTGAATATAAAAGTGGCAAATCGCGGATATGATGGTTCTATAAAGAGCCGCGATATCCCGTCTATGAATGGCGGACCTTTGCCGATTTTTACAGGTAACGAAGCGGTAGGCCTGGGGCTGGTGAAGGCGGGGCTAAGGGCCTATGTTTCCTATCCTATGACGCCGACATCTCCCGTGCTGCATTTTTTAGCGGCTCTCGCTGAGGACTTTGACCTTAAGGTGATCCACCCGGAAAGCGAGATCGCCGCCATACTGATGGCGCTTGGATTTGCGTATTGCGGGCAGAAAGCGGCAGTTGGAACATCGGGCGGCGGCTTCTGCCTTATGGTAGAGGGATTGAGTTTTTCCGCTATGTCGGAGCTTCCGGTAGTGATAGTCATGGGTCAGAGGCCCGGCCCGTCCACCGGTTTACCGACATTCAGTTCGCAGTCGGACCTGCACTTTATCCTCAATGCCGGCCAAGGCGAGTTTTGCAGGCTGATTGTAGCGCCCGGGGACGCGGAAGAGGCCTATCGCTGGTCTCAATTTGCCATGAATATATCATGGAGGTACCAGGTCCCTTCATTTATACTTACGGATAAGACGCTGGGAGAAGGCTCATACAGTTTTGATCCGTCAACGGCGGCAGAGATGAAAGAGGAATGGCCCGTTACATGGGGACGGGTAGGGGGCTATAAGAGGTATGAGGATACGGACAATGGTGTGTCGCCGATCGCGTTTGTTCCGGATAAAGACGCCGTGATCAAGGTAAACAGTTATGAGCATGATGAATACGGTATCAGCACAGAAGATCCCGCTATGACAATAAAGATGCAGGATAAGCGGTTACGCAAAGGCAAGTACCTGGCTGAAGATACGGATAATGCCGATGCGGTAGGTGTTTATGGCGATAAAGGATCTAAAAGAGCGTTGCTATGCTGGGGATCGAATAAAGGCGTATGTATAGAAGCGGCAAAGACGCTCGGTTTTAAAGTTGTCCAGCCGGTCGTATTGTCCCCGTTCCCTGTCAATAGATACAGGGAAGCGGTCCAGGGCGTCGACAGGTTGATAGCCGTGGAGAATAATGCCACCGGCCAGCTTGCGAGGCTTGTAAAATATAACGGTTTTAGCGTGGACGCTATAGTAAATAAATATGACGGCCGGCCTTTTACGGTAGATGAACTGGCGGAAAAGCTGAAAAAAATAATATGAAGAATCTCGGCACTTACGCGGCAAATACATGGTGTCCCGGGTGCGGCAATTTCTCGATAATGAACGCCATGAAATCCGTTCTTACGTCTTTGAGCGAAGAAGGACTGCCCCTGGAGAACGCCGTACTGGTTTCCGGGATAGGCTGCCATGCAAAGATAGCCGACTATATAAATGTGAACAGTTTTTACTCTCTTCATGGCAGGGTATTCCCTCCGGCGGAAGGCATAAAGCTGGCGAACCCGAAGCTTAAAGTGATCGGTCATGCCGGAGATGGCGACGCTTACGGCGAAGGGCTGGAGCATTTGATATTTTGCGCGAAACGGAACATAGATATCACCGCCATCATACATAATAACCGGGTATACGGACTCACGACCGGGCAGTGCACCCCGACTTCTCCGTTGGGTTTTATCGGGCGGTCTACGCCATTTGGCACAAAAGATATGCCGATAAACCCCCTGGAGATCATGCTATCGAGCGGCGCCACTTTTATCGCAAGGGGCACATCCCATGGGCTTGAGGAGTTAAAGAAGATATTCAAAGAAGCGGTCCTGCATAAAGGGTTTTCGATCGTAGATGTCCTGCAGGTATGCGTCACGTATTACAATCTTTATGGGTATTACGATAAAAGGGTGTACGAATTGAAAGGACACGACGTTTCGGACCGTACCGCGGCTTATAATAAGATCAGGGAATGGGATTATAACAGCGATTCGCCGATCCCTCTTGGTGTATTTTACAAGAAGGACTCGCCCGTGATCGAGGATAGCTATCTTGAGCGCGGTGTAAAATACGTCGATAGGGAAGCCAGGCTTAAAGAAGTGATAGACGGCGCGGTATAGCGTTTTTAAAGGAGATCCGGGGTATGGACCCGAATGTGCTGCATAACCTGAGTTACGGTATGTATGTTGTTTCTTCAAATGACGGCCCTCTCGTTAACGGCCAGATCGCCAATACCGTTTTCCAGATAACGAGCGAGCCCGTTACAATAGCTATAAGTATTAACAAGGGCAACCTTACCCACCAATATATAGAGAAGAGCTCCAGGTTCTCGCTTTCCGTCCTTGAGGAAAAGACGCCGCTTTCTTTTATCGGAAAGTTCGGCTTCAAGTCCGGGAGGTTGGAGGAAAAGTTCAGGGAGACCGGGTTCAAGAAGCTGGATCACGGTCTTCCGGTAGTCACGGAGAACTCCATATGTTATCTGGCTGCGGAGGTGTTCAAGAAGCTGGATTGCCTGACGCACACGCTTTTTCTCGGGAAGATGACGGAATCCGGGATGCTGAGGTCTGGCCGCCCCATGACATACGATTATTATCATAATGTAAAACGCGGGACCACACCCGCCGGCGCGCCGACGTTCATTAAAGGGGAGTCTTCTATGCGGCGCGGACAGGAGCCAGTTCGTTAAAGAGGGGGTTGCAATGAAGCCGCATGAGATCAAAAAGGGCATTTACTGGGTTGGCGCCGTAGATTGGAATATACGGAATTTCCACGGCCATACATATACGACCACCAGGGGATCGACCTATAACGCGTATCTTATTATCGACGATAAGATAGCGCTCGTAGATACGGTATTAGCGTCTTTCGGTCCGGAGATGATAGAGAAGATAAAGGCTATATGCCCGCCCGAGAAGATAGATTATGTCATAGCCAATCACGTAGAGGCGGACCATTCCGGAGCCATGCCTCAGCTGATGAAATTGTGTCCGAAGGCCAAAGTTTACGGCACCCAGAAATGCAAAGAAGGCCTTTACAGGATGTATTACGAGAACTGGGATTTTCAGGTGGTCAAGACTGGAGATAAGCTTAAGCTGGGCAAGAGAACGCTCAGTTTTATAGAGGCGCCGATGATACACTGGCCGGACAGCATGTTCACTTATTGCGAGGAAGATGCCCTTCTTTTGCCGAACGACGCCTTTGGCCAGCATATCGCGACTAGCGGGAGATTCGCGGATGAAGTAGATGATTGCGCCCTGATGGACGAGGCCGCTAAATATTACGCGAATATCCTTTGGCCCCTCAGTTCAATAATACTGAGGAAGATCGAAGATGTCAAAAAAATGGGATTACCTATAGACATGATAGCCCCGAGCCATGGGGTGATATGGCGCAAGGACCCGATGAGGATCGTAAATGATTATGTGAATTGGGCAAAAAATACAACGGCTCAAAAAATCGTGATCGTCTATGAAACTATGTGGAAGTCCACCGAGAAGATGGCGCAAAAGATACTTGAGGGGGCCTCGGATTCGGGCCTTGACGTAAAGCTGTACGATATCGCGTTATCGGACAGGACCGAAGTGGTAAAGCAGATGCTGGACGCCAAGGGCTTTATCCTGGGGTCGGCGACGCATGATAATGACATGCTTCCCGCCATGGCCGGGTTTATGGAGTTTTTGGGGGGGTTGAAACCCAAGAACCGGATAGCGTCGGCCTTTGGTTCTTATGGCTGGTCGGGCGGAGCGGTTAATTCCATAGAAGGGGGTATCAAAAAGGCGGGCATAGGCGCGGGGCCGCCTTCCATCTCATGCAGATTCCGTCCGGATGAGAAGGACCTTGAGCGCTGTTATGAATTCGGGAAAGATTTCGCGAAGTTATTGAAGTAAACTGTAGGCAATTTTGAAAGGAGGGTATTTGTATGGTAAAAAAGGCGAAGAAGGCGAAGAGGACGGCAAAGAAGAGGTCCATAAGATCTGCCAAGAAAGGGTATTCTTGCAGCGTTTGCGGGTTGGCGGTAACTGTAGACGAAGCATGCGGCTGTGTTGACACATGCGATATTGTCTGCTGCGGGGAGCAGATGAACCCGAAAAAATAGCGGCACGAGGCCGCGCTAACAAAAAAAGGGGGACCAAGATGGGAAAGAAAGCTAGGGAGATAGTGGACCTGGATCTTAAGGATCTGATCAAGGATCTGGACAGGGCGTATTGCGACGAATGGCTCGCTTATTACGCCTGGTGGTATATGGCTAGAGTTGTGGAAGGAAAAGGGTATGAAGACATGTCCGAGTTCCTTGATAAGATAGCCAAGGAAGAGCTTGAGCATGCGACAGAACTTGCGGAAAGGATCGTAGAGCTCGGCGGGTTGCCTACAAATGTTCCCGGTAACCTGGCAAAGAACGCGAACGCGCCCTATCCGGGAGTGATGAAGGACCTCAGCGACTACGATGACGTGATAAAGATAGTGACGACGGCAGAGGCCGGCGCCATCGACGTGTATAACAAGATAGCCAAGAAGACGTTCGGCAAGGATCATGACACCTATCAACTAGCCTGTCATATCATGGGTGAGGAGATAGGCCATGAAGAGATGTTTGAGAACCTTACTGGAAGAAAGTAGATTTTTATTTTAGAGTGGAAATCGTAAACGTAGAGGCGATATTTTTTGATGTAGACGGTACTCTTGTCGACTCCAGGAAGGACATCGCTATTGCCATGAACTTTGCCTTAAGGGGGCTCGGACTTGTTGAGAAGCCCGAAGAGGTAATCGTTTCATACATAGGGACCGGCGTACGGGACCTTATCAAAAAAAGCATAGGTAACGGCGATGAGGACCTGATCGATAAAGGGGTAAAGCTATATTCGGACCATTATATGGCGCATGCCATTGATCATGCCGGCATATATCCGGGGGTCGTTCGTACGCTGGAACATTTCAGCCTCAAGAGGAAGTTCATCCTGACGAACAGGTATTCCGGGTTCGCGGACGCAACTTTAAAGGGCCTTGGGCTTCGGGGATATTTTGAAGACATAATCGGAGGGGACGACGAAAGCTGCCTTAAGCCATCGGCTTGCGTAATGGATAGAGCGCTGCCCAGGTTCGGGTTAGACAGGACAAGATCGATGATAGTAGGCGACATGGCGATAGACATAATGACCGGAAAGAACTCCGGGATAAGGACATGCTTTGTCACTTACGGGCTGGGAAAGCTCGGGGACGTTGAAACCCTCGGGCCGGATTTTGTCATAGGTCGCATGGATGAGTTGATAGATATCATAAAATAAGGGAGTTTATATGGCCAGACAAGTCTCGGTCTATAGTACACGCACTTGCCCGTGGTGCATCAGGATGAAGCAGTTCCTCAAGGACAATAATGTCGAATTCAATGATTATGACGTTGGTTCCGACCAGGAGAAGGCCGAGGAGATGATATCGAAATCCGGGCAGATGGGGGTGCCCGTTATGGATATAGACGGTAAGATAATAGTCGGATTTGATAAGGAAAAGATAAAAGAGAGCCTCGGTATATAAGACATGTATGATCTGATAATTATAGGCGCCGGCCCTGCGGGGATAACCGCGAGCGTTTATGCCGCGCGCAAGAAGATGAATTTTATCGTAATTACCGTCGATGTCGGGGGACAGGCGGCGTGGAGCGGCGATATAGAGAATTATACGGGATACCAGTTCATAACAGGGCCGGAGCTTGCGATGAAGTTCGAGGACCATATGCTGAACTACGGCATAACATTAAAAGAGAATGAGCCTGTAGTTGAGTTAAAGCGCTTCAGTGACAGGATCCTCGTAAGGACCGGTAAGGGTGAATATGAATCCAGGGCGGCGATCATCGCTTCCGGAAAAGTTTCCAGGGAGCTTGGGGTTCCCGGGGAAAAAGAATTCAAGAATAAGGGGCTTACATATTGCGCGACATGCGATGGCCCGCTTTTTAGCGGCAAAGACGTGGCGGTAATAGGGGGCGGGAATTCCGCCCTTGACGCGGCATTACAGCTTATGAAGATAGCCAGGAGGGTATATATAATCAATAATACCGAAAAGCTGGGTGGGGACGATGTCATGCGCGAAAAGGTCGAAGGCGCATCCAATGTGAAGATATATAACGGTACCAGGGTATTATCTATAACGGGAGATAAGGCGGTAACAGGCATAGAGTTAGGGAATGAGGCCGGTGAGGAAACGGTCGCTGTGCAGGGTGTTTTTGTGGAGATCGGCCTTTTGCCCAATTCGGGTTTTGCCGTTGACGTAAAGAAGAACGAGCACCAGGAGATCATCATAGATTGCGACAATAGGACTAATGTTCCCGGCATATTCGCGGCCGGGGACGTTACCAACGTACCTGAAAAGCAGATAGTTATAGCGGCTGGAGAAGGCTCTAAGGCCGTTCTTTCAGCGTTCAAGTATCTAAATCAGATGAAGATAGATGAAAATTGATACATCGGGCCTGATTTCCGAATACCGCAAAAGAAGAAACGACATAAAGCTCCGGCTTGAAGAATTCCGGCGTTTTCACCGCGCGACAGACCATGACATTTTCCCCGAATTATGTTTCTGCATCACAACAGCCAATGCGAATGCCATGCATTGCGATAAAGCCATAAAAGAGCTTAAAGACACCGGACTATTGTGGAAAGGATCCGCCGAACAGATAAGGCCGAAATTGAAAGGAAGGGTCCGGTTCCACAACAAGAAGGCCGATTATATAGTAGCCGCCAGGGGTATCCTGAAAAGGAGCGGGTGTATCGATATCAAGAGCAGGATAGATCCTGATGATATCGTAAAGACGCGGGATTGGATCGTAGCCAACATTAAAGGGATCGGTTATAAGGAGGCGAGCCATTTTTTGCGCAATATAGGGCTGGGGCAGAACATAGCCATACTCGACAGGCACATATTGAAGAACCTTAAGAAATACGACGTTATTGAAAAAATACCCGTTTCCGTGGGCTCCAGGAAAGTGTATTTGGATATAGAAGAGAAAATGAAGGGCTTTTCCAAAAAAGTAAAGATCCCCATGGATGAGATGGATCTTTTGTTCTGGTCGATACAAACAGGGTTCATATTTAAATGATATGAAAGAGACCATATTAATCATTGAAGACGAAAAAGATATAGTGAGGATGCTTGAGTATAACCTCAAGAAGGAAGGCTATAAAGTGCTTTCCTCGGGAAAAGGGGATACGGGTCTTGAAATCGCGCTTAGCAGGCATCCCGATCTTGTAATATTGGATCTTATGCTGCCCGGAATGGATGGGCTGGAGGTATGCAAGGCGCTTAAACAAAATGACAAGACCTCGGGCATTCCGGTGATCATTCTGACCGCAAAGGGCGGGGAATCAGATAAGATCGTAGGGCTTGAATTGGGCGCCGACGATTACGTTACGAAGCCATTCAGCCCCAGGGAGCTTGTTGCCAGGATAAAGGCGGTATTGCGCCGTATTAAGGAGAAAGATAAAGAGCGTAAAATACTAACCGTAGGCGATCTATCCATAGATTTCGATAAGATAAAAGTTTCGGTCAAGGAAAGGCCTATTGAGCTGACCTCCAAGGAATTTGAGTTGTTGAAGACCCTGATAAGATCGAAGGGGAGGGTGCTTTCCCGCGATTACCTCCTTGACAACATATGGGGCTTTGATCAGGCTTCGGAGATAGAGACCCGCACTGTGGATGTCCATATCCGGACCTTGCGCAAGAAATTAAAGTCCGAAGCCAGGAGGATAATTACGGTGAAGAATTACGGATACAGGTTTGAACAGGAAGGTGAGGAAGGATGACGGTAATCCTGGGAATGTTTTTTGTTATCCTCCTTTTATTTATTCTTGGCACGCTTTTGGCGGTACGCATAATCGGTCCAGTCAGGAGAATGACCCAGATAACCCGCAGGTACTCCGAAGGAGACTTTAGCCGCAGGATCATGCATAAATCGAAGGATGCGATAGGAGAACTTGCCGACACATTAAACAGGATGGCGCAGGAGATCGACGGGAAGATGAGCCATTTAAGCGCCGAGAACCGGGAACTTACCGCCGTATTGAACAGCATGATCGAAGGCGTGATCGTCCTGGACAGGGCAGGCTATGTGATGTCGATAAATCATACGGTCGAGAAGATGTTCGGGATCCCGGAGAAGGAGGCTAAGGGCAAGCTATTTCTTGAAGCGATACGTAATAACGATATATCGGAAGTCATGAGCCGCGTGCTTATAAAAGGCGAGGCGGTATCCGCGGAGATGAGCCTTGTAATCCCTGTGCGCAGGATATTCCAGGTCAACGCCGTTCCGGTATTCGATAACGGTATGGTGAGCGGATGCGTGGGGGTTTTTCACGACATTACCCAGCTGAGGAGGCTGGAGGTGATGCGCAGGGACTTCGTTGCCAATGTATCCCATGAACTAAAGACCCCGCTGACATCTATAAAAGGCTTTATCGAGACGCTTCTTGACGGCGCCCTTGAAGACAAAGAACACAACAGGGGGTTCTTAAAGATAATACAGGAGCATGCCGACCGGCTTAACAACCTCGTCAACGACCTTCTCTCCTTGTCTCATATCGAGTCTAAGGAGGCTTCTGTCGACAGGAATAACTATCTCTTGCGTAAGCAGGTCGATGAGATCGTTTTCGGATTCAGGTCCCAAATAGAGAAGAAGAAGATAGATGTAAGGAACGAGCTATCGCTCGGCCTTATGATAAATGCCGACCAGCCCAAGATAGAGCAGGTTCTTACGAACATGATAGATAACGCGATAAAGTTTAACGGAGATAACGGGACCATAAGGATATACTCAGGCGATATAGACGGCTTTGAGAGGATAATCGTAGAGGATACCGGCATAGGCATCCCGGAGAAGGATATCCCCCGGATATTCGAACGGTTTTACAGAGTCGATAAAGCGAGGTCCCGCGACCTCGGAGGGACCGGCCTCGGTCTTTCCATAGCCAAGCATATCATAGAACTGCATAACGGGACGGTCGGCGTCGAGAGCGTCGAAGGCTCCGGCTCCAGGTTCTGGTTTTCTCTTCCAAAATAGCCTTTTTCTTTCAATAGTTCATTTACCCGCATTTTACATACCCTTCAACCGGATTTAATACCCATAATATATACTTTATGTGATCGAAAGCGAAATTCTACATGGCCTCGAATCCAAAAAAGAAGGAGGTGAAAAGTGTTTGGAGATGAACTAATTATAGGGAGCGTGAGGGCTCAGGCAAACCGGCTTAAGCAGATCCTGGATCGGCTCGAAGACGACTGCCGCTGGAAAGATCACAGCTCGTATTATGCCAAAGAGATGCATGATATCGAGCGGGATCTAAGGAGGATCCGAAAGGCGGACTTCGAGCATATAAATGGCACAGCTAGATAATAGGTAAGGATATTAACGTTAGGAGAAGGAGATAAAAAAGCTATGAAAAAGTTCTTATTAGTAACAATGATCGGGACGCTCCTCCTGCAAACTGCCGCACCGTTAGCGTATGCGGGAGAAGTGGAGGTGTTGGTGCAGAAGCTGGTCGAGAAGAATATTTTGACGCCTTCAGAAGCGCAGATCATCCTGGATGAGACGAAGGTGCAGGTGTCAAAAGAACTGTCTCAGCAGAGGTCATACTCCGCGCCTGAATGGACCCAGAGGGTAAAGATGAGCGGAGACCTTCGCGTCAGGACGCAAGGCGACTGGGGAAAGAGCAACACCACGACGAACGGCGGCACCAACAACGGAATACAGGAACAGCGCTGGAGAAACCGTATACGGGGACGTTTTGCGCTTGAGGCCAAGGTCAATGACTTTACGTACCTGGGAACCCGTTTCGCGGGCGGCGGCGCTAACCCCCGCTCTACGAATGATACGATGGACGGGTATTGGGGTAAGGACACCGTCATGTTCGACCAATACTACTCGCGTTTCGAGGCGCCGCCGGAGTTTGTACGTCAATACCGCGGCAAGTATTTTAACGATATCAAGCTCTGGGCGGGGAGGTTTCCCATTCCTTTTAACTATTCCGAACTGGTGTGGGATAGCGATATAAATCCAATGGGTATAGCTCTCCAATATCAGGGGCCGGATATCAATGTGGACGTTCTTCCGGTACTTACCCCGTATTCAAATCTTGGAATGCTCTGGCTGGATGAGCAAAGCGTATTCAATACCGATCCAATGCTTTGGGTTATGCAGATCGGCGCGAAGACGGAGCCATTCGGACCGTTTGATTCACAATTAGATATCTCGTCCGCTGTATACAATTTCGCGAATATACAGGGGAAGACCACCGCTAATGGAGCCAATACCAACTCAAGAACGGTTTCAGGGGATCTAGGGGCCACTGCCGGAAACGCTTCACCGCTCTTAGGTACGCTAAAAAATGAGTTCAACGTTCTCGACGTGTACCTGACTATAGATAACGGCAGGATCCTTGAGTGGGAGTTCCCGCACGGCCTATATGCCGATTATGTCAATAATATGGCTGTGCATGAGGATAGCCAGAACCGGGGCTTCCTACTCGGCGCTTATATAGGAAAGAAGAAGCCTAAAGAGCCCGGAGATTGGAAGGCAAGGCTTGAATGGCGATATACCGAGCGCAACGCGATACCTGACTTCATGCCCGATTCGGATATGTACGGATTCGGCACCTGGACGAGCAATACCGCCTCCGTTACCGGCGGTATCTCAAACTGGGGAGGAAACGGGTATCCCGTTGAAGGCGGCACAAACGGTAAGGGTATAAATACGGCGTTCGAGTATCAGCTTTTCAAGAACACAGTACTGAACATCGAGTATTACTGGATGAAGCCGATCAGTTCAAATAACAAAACTGATCCCTGGCATGAGCTCCAGCTCGACGTTATTACTAAATTCTAACAAAGGAGAAATAGTTATGAATAGATTTAAATCTTTGCTAGTGATCGCTTCGCTGCTATTTTTAGGCGCAGGCAAATGTTTTGCCGCGGAAGAGATGATCCAGGTAAAAGGATCCGACACCTTGATCAACTTTGTCCAGAAGTTGTCGGAAATTTATATGGCGAAGAAATCCAGCGCGTCTATAGCGGTTACCGGAGGAGGTTCCGGGACCGGTATAGCGGCATTGATAAACAAGAAATGCGACATCGCTAACGCGTCCCGTCAAATGAAACCGAAAGAAGTAGAGGACGCCAACTCCAAAGGGGTGGATCCGAGAAGAGTTGTAGTGGCGATCGATGGTTTAAGCATAGCCGTCCACGTTCAGAACCCTGTCGAGAAACTCACCGTAGATCAGATAGGCAGGATCTATCGCGGCGAAGTTAAGAACTGGAATGAGGTAGGCGGCATCGACGCTCCTATCAGTCTCTATGGCAGGCAGTCGAATTCGGGCACGTATGATTTTATGAAGGAAGTGGTCATGAAGGGAGAATATTCTTCCGGGTTAAAGAGCATGAACGGCAATGCCCAGATAGTGGAGGCGATCAAGCAGGACGCCTCCGGCATCGGTTATGTAGGCGTGGGTTATATTAAAGAGGCGACAGGTATAAAGGTGGTGAAGGTGGCGTTAAATCCAAGCATGGGGTACTTCAGCCCGCTCGATACGCTCGATGTCAAAAGCGGAAGGTATCCTATATCCAGGCCCCTCAACCAGTACGTCAATGGCATGCCAAAGGGGATAGTCAAAGATTTTATTGAATTCGAACTTAGCCGGGAAGGACAGGCCATAATAGAAAAAGAGGGTTTTTTCGCGATACCGGAGGAGTACCAGAAATATAATGACGAAACTCTCGGAAGATCCATGGAGTTACGCGACAGCCACGAATCGAATACTGATAAGAACGAAGGGGCCGGTTAACCTTTGAACATCATAAGGCTGTTTATAGCTTATAAGAACAGGATAGGCCATGGCGCATTCTAAAGTTAAAGAAAAAATGATCCATGGCCTATTCTTTCTAAACGGTATGCTGGTGATCATTGTCCTTATCGGCATATTTATTCTATTGGTAGTAAAATCCCTCCCCGCCTTTAAAGAGGTGCGTCTCGGCGAATTCCTGTTCAGCGCAACCTGGAATCCGACAGCGACATTTGTAGCGCCTTCATACGGGATATTGTCGATGCTTGTAAGCACGCTGATGGTTTCCGTGGGCGCGCTTCTTATCGCTATACCTCTTGGCATAGGCGCCGCGGCGTATCTGTCGGACGTGGCGAGTCAGCGCGTCAGGGAAATAGCAAAGCCTGTTATTGAGATATTGGCGGGCATACCATCCGTAGTCATCGGTTTTCTTGGCATAGTGTTGGTGGGCCCGGCGATCGCCAGGATGTTCCACCAGTCTTACGGTTTAAACGCGCTGAACGGATCGATACTTTTAGCGGTTATGGCGCTGCCTACCATCATAAGTCTATCGGAGGACGCGTTGAATAGTGTACCTAAATCATTTGAAGATGCGTCTCTTGCCCTGGGGGCGACGCGCTGGCAGACTTTGATCAGGGTAAAAATACCGGCGGCATTATCAGGCATCATAGCCGCGGGCATGCTTGGAATGGGCAGGGCCGTAGGCGAAACGATGACGGTTTTAATGGCTACAGGCTGCGCGATAGCTATGCCCAAGAGTTACCTTCAATCGGTGCTGACCATGACGTCCGCCATAGCGATCGAATTGGGGGAAGTGCCTTACGACACAACGCATTATTACGCGTTATTCGGCATAGGCATGGTATTGTTCATCATAACTTTTATAATAAATATGATATCGGATATCGTCTTGCGCAAATACCAGAGAGTATTAAAATGACCCTTCGGCGCGGCCTGAATTTAACCACAGCCTTGCTCAGGGTAATGGTGAGCGGAGTCGAACCATGAAGGCTAAACAGTTACAGCAGATGGCGGGTTTTAATATATTAAGGCTTTGTGTATGTGTAGTAATCCTTGTCCTGGCGGTCATTATATACGATATTGCAAGTAAGGGCATCGGTGTTATAAGCTGGAAGTTCCTGACGACAATGCCCAGGAACGGAATGACCGAAGGCGGAATATTGCCGGCTATTATAGGAACTTTTTTGGTCACCGTAATTACGGCCATGATGTCCATACCCCTGGGGATGGGCTGCGCGATATATCTAAACGAGTACGCCAAGGACAGTAAGGTAACGCGGCTGATACGTATGGCAATCCGCAATTTATCGGGCGTGCCTTCGATAGTATATGGGCTATTCGGCGTGATATTATTTGTGCAGATGATGAATCTCGGAACCTGCGTATTATCGGCTGGATTAACACTCGGTCTTATGACGCTGCCGTGGACCATCACGGCCAGCGAAGAGGCCCTAAAAAATGTCCCGAATTCATACAGGGAAGGGGCGCTCGCGCTCGGGGCGACCAAATGGCAATCGATCAAGACGAACGTTTTGCCATACGCAGTTCCCGGCATGCTGACGGGCACGATCCTGGGCCTATCCCGCGCGGCAGGAGAGACGGCGCCCCTTCTTTTTACCGGAGCGGCTTTTTTCTTACCTTTCTTACCTAAGTCGTTATTCAGCCAATTTATGGCGCTGCCGTATCACCTGTATATTATGTCGACCCAGCATCACGCGATATCCAAGGTCAGGCCTATAGCGTACGGCACGGCCCTCGTATTGATCGCTTTGGTGTTTTTGATGAATCTGTTCGCGGTCATCGTGCGTTACCGCTTAAGAAAAGTTAGGATGGAGTAATAAGATGGATAGTGTTAAGATAAAAGCCAGCAAATTCAATTTTTACTATGGGAAGGCGCGTGTATTAAAGGATATATGTATCGATATTGTTACCAATAAGGTTACGGGGATCATAGGCCCGTCCGGATGCGGAAAGTCTACGTTCTTGCGAAGCATCAATCGCATGAATGATACGATAATCGGTTCAAGGGCGGAAGGCTATATGATGATCGATGGAAAGGATATTTACGAAGACCAGGTCGATGTCGTAGAGATCAGGCGGAAGGCAGGGATGGTATTTCAAAAATCAAACCCCTTCCCGAAATCGATCTTTGATAACGTTGCCTATGGACTCAGGATAAACGGAGCCAAAGACAGGTATTTCATCCAGGAACGGGTAGAGAAGAGCTTAAAGGCCGCCGCGATCTGGGATGAAGTTAAGGATAGGCTGAATAGGAACGCTTCCGAGCTATCAGGCGGCCAGCAGCAAAGGCTCTGTATCGCGAGGGCATTGGCGGTCGAGCCGGAGATAATACTCATGGATGAACCGGCCTCGGCGCTCGATCCTACCGCTACGCTCAAGATCGAAGAATTGATACAGGAACTTAAGAAGAAATATACTATAATAATCGTAACGCATAATATGCAGCAAGCGGCCAGGATATCCGATTTTTCGGCATTTTTTATGTTAGGTGAACTCATTGAGTATAATTTGACGAGCGTCATATTTACCAAGCCCGGTAAGAAGATAACGGAAGATTATATTACGGGGAGATTCGGATGAGAAGGATGGTGTTATTAATATTGATCTGTATGACATTATCTTCCTGCGAGACACTGAAAGGGATACAGGAAAACGAAGGATTGAATAAGATAGGTTCATTCCAATTGAATCCCGTTCAGCCAAATAACTACTGGTATAACGGTTACTCTTATGAGTACAATGAATACGAAATAGAGATCACGACGGAACCGGTTACCGCGAAGATCCAATGGAACGGGAAAACTATAGGAACAACGCCGTTTGTCCATCGTTTTACAGGCACATTGGACAGGGATGATTATGTAAAGGTCCGCGCAGTCCCGATGGATGAAAATCTGCAGGCGCAAGAGGCGGTTCTTCGTATCAGGTCCGAGTTGCCGCGGCAGATACATTTTGATCTGCAGAAAAAATAGGAGAATGAAATGGAGCGCCACTTTGACGACGAATTACGAGATCTTAAGCATGATATCTTGAAGTTGGCCGTACTCACACAAGAGGCTATCCATAAATCAATAGAATCCTTACAGAACCGGGACAGGGGATTAGCGAAAAGTATTATAGAAGATGACGCGCGGATCGACAGGCTTGAACTTGTCATTGACGAAAAATGCGTTGATCTGATCGCCCGCCATCAGCCTCTTGCCATAGACCTTCGATTCATTACGGTTGGCATGAAGCTGAATTCGGAGCTGGAGAGAATAGCCGATATAGCCGTTGATATCGCGCAGAGGGTCCTCGAAATTGTCGATAAACCCCTCCTGAAGCCTTTGGTCGATATTCCTGAATTGACGGTTATAGCGCGGAATATGGTAAAAATGGCCGTCGATTCATTTGTGAACGGCGATGTTAAGCTGGCTAAGCAAGTTATAGCAGCCGACAACGAAGCGGATAAGCTGCGCAATTTAATAGCGAAAGAACTGATAGAAGACTATATGGCAAAGGACGCCTCTACCGCTCCGAGAGCGGTCCAGCTATTGCTCATAGCGCGTTTTCTCGAACGCATATGCGACCACGCGACAAACATAGCCGAAGATGTGATATATATGGTAAAGGCCGAAGTCGTTAGACATCATCGCGACAGGCTCTAGAAAAGAAGCAAGCGTACCTCCGTAAAATCCAACCATTTATATTTTACATAGATTTAACACAATAATCCCGATAATTCCGCTATACTACAAAGATAACAAGGAGGAATTATGCTTAAGAAAATTGGTGTGATTTTATTGATAGTCTCGTTTTCGAATATTGCCTTCGCCGCGGGGGCAAACAAGTCGATACAGGTGAAAGGTTCCGACACGATGGTCAACCTGGGACAGGCGTGGGCTGAGAAATACATGGAGAAGAACCCGGGAGATTTTATTGCGGTCACCGGTGGAGGCTCGGGCACAGGATTTTCGAGCCTAATAAGCGGGACTTGCGATATTGCGATGAGCTCAAGGGATATTAAGGAAAAAGAAATCGCCCTCGCGAAAAAGAAAGGCATAGATCCGGCTGAAATAAAGGTCGCCTTGGACGGGCTTGCGGTTGTTGTGAATCCCAAAAACCCTGTAGACAAACTTACAACGGGCCAGCTTGCGGATATATTCACCGGGAGGGTGGCGAATTGGAAAGAAGTGGGCGGCAAAGATGAAAAGATTGTGATCCTGTCGCGTGAGGTGAATTCCGGGACGCATGTATATTTCAAGGAACATGTATTACGGAAGAATGACCCGAACTCCAAGGAAGAGTTCGCCCCAAGCGCGCTCATGCTGTCATCATCGCAGGCGATAGCGGATGAAGTTGCCGGAAACAGCGCCGGTATAGGTTACTATGGTATGGGCTATATATCGAAGAAGCAGAAGCCGGTACATATCGCCGGAGGCCAGGATACGGAGTTCGTGGCGCCTTCCATTGAGAGCGTGATAAACGGAAAATATCCGATATCGAGGCCGCTATTTCTGTATACAAACGGATCTCCGCAAGGCGTTACGAAAAAATTTGTGGATTTTACCCTTTCAAAGGAAGGGCAGGATATAGTGCTGGCAACGGATTTTGTCCCGGTAAGCCGATAAAGGATAGATGCGGAAGATAAAAGAATTTATAATAGAAAAAGGGATATTATTCTGCGGGCTTGCGTCTATATTTTTCGTCGTTCTCATATTCCTGTTTCTATTGAAAGAAGGAGTCTCCTTATTTAAGTTCGTCGGCCCTTTAAGGTTTCTTTTTGGGTCCAGCTGGTATCCCATATCCGAGCCGCCCCAACTCGGGATATTGCCGCTTATCCTGGGCTCTCTTCTGGTGACATTGGGCGCCGCGGTGATCTCGATACCGATAGGCGTCGGATGCGCCGTCTATATCGCGGAGATAGCTCCTGTGAAGATCAAGGAAGTCCTGAAAGCGGGGATCGAGCTATTGGCCGCGATACCGAGCGTCGTCCTGGGATTCATAGGGATGGTGACCCTGGTACCTATAGTCAAAGGCCTTTTCCATATTCCTACAGGTCTCACGGCATTGTCCGGATCTATAATGCTTGCCTTTATGGCTATGCCGACAATCGTATCGGTTGCTGAGGACGCGCTCTATTCGATACCAAAGAACTATAAGGAAGGCGCATTCGCTCTCGGGGCAACCCATTGGCAGACTATATGGAGGGTTATGCTTCCGGCGGCTTCAAGCGGCATAGTTGCCGCGGTTATGCTGGGCATCGGCAGGGTGATAGGGGAGACGATGGCGGTCATGATGATCACCGGTAACGCGGCGGTCCTGCCAAAGAGCATTCTCGTTCCGGTAAGGACGCTTACCGCCACGATCGCCGCTGAGATGGGGGAGGCGGTAGTCGGGAGCGAACATTATTTCGCGCTATTCGCAATCGGTATCGTATTGTTTATCATAAGTTTCGCCATCAATGTCACGGCAGACGTCTTCCTGCATAAAAGGCAGCAATGAAAAATTCTTACCGGACCCAGAAGATAGCCTTTTCTCTCTTGTTCTTCGCGACTCTGCTTATAGTTATTCCTGTGGGCATGATAGTCCTGATAATTATCCAGAAAGGCGTACCCGCGATAAATTGGCAATTTATTAGCGATATACCAAGGCAGGGTATGCGGTCGGGAGGGATCTTTCCGGCGATAATCGGGACGCTATATCTTGTTTCCGGAGCGATAATATTCGCCCTGCCTATCGGTTTGCTGGCGGCGATATATTTAAGCGAATACTCCAGGGACAATATTCTGACCCGCGTGATCAAGCTGGCGATAGTGAACCTCGCGGGCGTTCCTTCGGTCGTGTACGGTCTTTTTGGGCTTGCGCTCTTTGTGGTATTTTTCAGGTTCGGCGCTTCTATCCTGTCGGGATCGCTTACGCTCGGGATAATGATACTTCCGATAATCATTACCACCTCGCGTGAAGCGTTCGAAAGCGTTCCGCAATCTTTTCGCGAGGTCAGCCTATCGCTTGGGGTGAGCAAATGGCAGACTATAAGACATATAGTCCTGCCCAACGCGATACCCGGGATATTGACCGGTACCATCCTGGGGCTCGGCAGGGCGGCAGGTGAGACGGCGCCCATACTATTTACGGTAGCGGCCTTCTATCTTCCCCAACTACCCGATTCCATATTCGATCAGGCAATGGCGCTTCCGTATCATCTGTATGTAATATCCACGCAGGTTCCCAATGTGGATGAGAAGGTAAGATACGGAACCGCCCTGGTCTTGATGGCAATGGTGTTATTCATGAACCTTGTGGCCATAATAATAAGGTATAAGTTCAGGAAGAGGAAAAAATGGTAACCTTTGAGATAAGAGGCCTTGATATATGGTTCGGGTCCGTCCATGCCCTGAAGCAGGTTAACATGGACGTAGGCTCAAAAGCGATATTGAGCGTGATCGGGCCTTCGAACAGCGGTAAGACAACATTCTTAAGGACCCTGGACCGGCTGATCGACCTGAATCCTAATTTCAAGATGAATGGTATGGTCAGGTTTGAAGGTGAAGACCTCATGAGCATTGATCGAGAGACGCTTCGAAAGAGAGTTGGTATGGTCTTTGCTTTGCCATTGCCTCTGCCGCTTTCAATATTCGATAATGTCGCTTACGGCATGAGGATGCATGGAGCAAATAATAGAAAAATGCTCAGCGATGGCGTAGAGGCGGCGCTCAAGGAGGCCTATCTTTGGGAAGAGGTAAAGGACAGATTGAGCGAATCGGCGTTTAAATTATCGGGCGGACAGCAGCAGCGTCTTTGTATAGCCAGGACGCTGGCTGTAAAGCCGGAGGTGATACTTTTCGATGAGCCATGCTCCGGTCTGGATCCTATTTCAACGGCTAAGGTCGAAGACGCTATGGTGGTATTGAAGAACAGGTACACCATCGTGCTTGTGACAAACAATGTAAAGCAGGCGGCAAGGGTCGGGGACAAGACGGCCTTTTTCTTGAACGGCGAGCTTATCGAACTCGATAAGACGGACAGGATATTTACCGCCCCAAAAGACAAGAGAACCGACGGTTATATCAGGGGAAAATTCGGATGATGGATAAGATAGCGACTAAAGCTCTCGATCTATGGTATGGGAGCTTTCATGCTCTTAAGGGCGTAAACTCTGCCTTCAGTTCTAACAGGATTACAGCGATAATCGGCCCATCCGGTTGCGGCAAATCGACCCTTCTCCGGGTTTTTAACAGGATGAACGATCTTATAGAAGGGGTCAGGACCGGGGGAGAGGTATTGATACATGGAATGAACATCCTTAAGCCTGAGACCGACCTTGTGACGCTGCGCAAGAAGGTGGGGATGGTTTTTCAGCGGCCTAACCCATTTCCTCTGTCCGTGTATGAGAATATAATCTTCGGCGAGAAGATACATTCGGAAAGAGTGAAAAGGGAGACGCTGGATGGTATAGTGGAAACTAGCCTTAAGAGCGTTCTTCTGTGGGATGAGCTGAAGGATAATTTGAAGAAGAGCGCGCTCACATTATCTTTGGAACAGAAGCAGAGGCTTTGCATAGCGCGTTTGATCGCCGTGAAACCTGATGTATTACTGATGGATGAGCCGTGTTCCACTCTGGATCCGCAGGCTACGGCCAGGATAGAAGAATTAATGCGCGAGCTAAAGCACAATTATACTATAATCATAGTGACGCACAATATGCAGCAGGCGGCGCGTGTTTCAGACGATACCGGGTTTATGCTGCTTGGTGAATTGATCGAGTTCGGGAAGACGGAGGATATATTTACAAGGCCTAAGGATAAACGGACGGAGGATTATATCACGGGAAGGTATGGATAAAACAGGAGAGTGAAAATGGAAAGACATTTCGACCAAGAGATGAAAGAGCTTAACAACGAGATCCTGAAGATCGGAGCTCTTACCGAAGAGGCGATATTTAAGTCGATAGAGGCGTTAAAGAACCGCGATAAGGACCTGGCAAAAAGTATCATTGCAAGTGACGCAAGCGTCGATGACCTCGAATTGGAGATAGACGAAAAGTGCATTGACCTCATAGCGCGCTATCAGCCTATGGCCAAAGATCTTCGATTTATCACGACAGGGATGAAGCTGAACGCTGAACTTGAGAGGATAGCCGATATAGCTGTAGACATCGCGCAGAGGACCCTTGAGCTTGTGGATAAGCCGCTCCTTAAGCCGCTCGTCGATATACCAAAACTTGGAACTGTCGCGCAAAACATGGTCAAGATGGCCATTGATTCTTTCGTGAAAGGCGATATAGGTTTGGCGAAAAAAGTCCTGCTGACGGACCCGGAAGCGGATCAGTTAAGGAACGCGATACAAAAAGAGCTGATCGATGACTATATGGTCAAGGACGGCCAAACGGCCCCAAGGGCCGTTCAACTGTTATTGATAACGCGCTTTCTTGAACGTATATGCGACCACGCCACCAACATAGCCGAAGATGTCATCTATATGGTCCAGGCCGAGGTCGTGCGTCACCATCCCGAAAAGTTGAAGTAATGGTCCTGCGTGCTAAAGAGCGGTCACTTATAGAGGCCGCCCTTCGCTCGTCGCTCGCTCGGATTAGGCATCCTCGCTCACTGTGGTGAAATTTTGATGGCCAATGAACCCGCCTACTTAATACTGTGGAGCGGTTTCCTTGGCCGTTCTATATCGCCATAAGGTATCAAAATTTCACAACATTCGCTCCGGGCGGCCCCATATAAGTAACCTCATGCAAACACCCAACACTTGACACTCGACACATTTCCTGTTGACTTTTCGGGCTGGGACTATTATAATCATAATCCTTTACCGGAACCACAGTTAGGTACATTATCGAGCTTGGAGGATTGAAGGTGGCTAAAAAGACCATACAGGATGTTGATCTAAACGGAAAACGGGTCTTAATAAGAGTGGATTTCAACGTCCCGTTGGATGATAAGCAGAATATTACCGATGATATAAGGATCCGCGCAGCGGTGCCTACCATTAAATACGCTCTTGATAAAGGGGCAAAGGTCATACTTATGAGCCATCTGGGCAGGCCGGATGGGCAGATCAATGAGACTATGAGGCTCGCCCCCGCGGCAAAGAGGCTTGAAAAGCTTTTAGGCATGAAGGTGGAGGCGTTACAGGATTGTATCGGCCAGGAGGTCAAGGACAAGGTTTTGTCCATGAAGACGGGCGATGTGATCCTTCTTGAGAACCTGAGATTTCACGAGGATGAGGAGAAGAACGATCCCGCATTCGCGAAGCAATTGGCCGCCCTGGGAGACGTGTTCGTCAATGACGCGTTTGGCACTGCTCATAGGGCGCATGCTTCTACCGAAGGGGTCACTCATTACATACCTTCGGTGGCCGGGTTCCTTTTGGAAAAGGAGATGCAGTATCTTGGTAATGCCGTCGATGATCCCAAAAAGCCGTTCATAGCTATATTGGGCGGGGCAAAAGTGAAAGATAAGATCAAGGTAATAGATAATCTGTTGGATAAAGTCGACGCATTGCTTATAGGCGGAGGCATGGCATATACCTTCCTGAAGGCAAAGGGCAGACAGATAGGGGCTTCGAAGCTCGATAAAGACGGCTTTGATACGGCGAGGTTGGCGCTTGAGAAGGCGGCCAGGAAGAAGATACCCATGCTATTGCCCGTTGATAATGTCGCGGCCGACAAATTTGACGCGAACGCAAACACCAGGGTTGTAGGGGAGGATATACCGGACGGCTGGATGGGGCTCGATATAGGGCCTAAAACCGTAAAGCTTTTCGAGGATCAGCTGAAGAATGCCGGGACCATTGTTTGGAACGGCCCCCTGGGTGTTTTTGAGATGGATAAATTCGCTAAGGGGACGGAAGATGTGGCAAACTTTATTGCCGGCATTAAAGGCGCTACTACGGTGATAGGAGGCGGCGATACGGCTGCAGCTATGGCCAAATTCAAGGTTGATGGCAGGATGACCCATATCTCTACCGGCGGCGGAGCCTCTTTGGAGTATCTTGAAGGGCGAGGATTGCCGGGCATAGACGCGTTGAACGATAAGGAAGGGTATGCGAAGAGTTGTCATTGCAGGTAACTGGAAGATGAATAAGAATATAGGCGAATCGATAGATCTCGCCAATTCCGTGAAAAGGTCCCTCTATGACATAGCGGACCTAGACATAGTATTATGCCCGCCCTTTACATCATTGAGCGATGTAAGGGAGATAATAATGGGTTCTAATATAAAGCTGGGGGCTCAGGACGTGCATTGGGAGAAGGAAGGCGCCTTTACGGGAGAAGTCTCCGCCGGCATGCTTAAGAGCATAGGGTGCGAATATTGTATCGTTGGGCATTCGGAGCGCCGGGCGCTTTTCGGAGAAACGAATGAAACGGTGAATAGGAAGGCGAAGGCCCTTTTAAAGGAAGGGATAATGCCTATAGTCTGCGTCGGAGAAAAGCTTGAGGAAAGAAAGGCGGGGAAGACTTTTGATGTAGTTAAGGATCATATGACCAATTCGCTCTCAGGCCTTACCGTGGAAGAGATGAAGAAGGTGATAATAGCCTATGAGCCCGTGTGGGCTATTGGTACGGGAGTGAACGCCACTAAAGACGAGGCGGAGGAAGTCCACAGATATATTAGAGGGCTTCTAGACGATATGTTTAACGGCGAAGTCGCCAAGTCGGTGACGATACAATACGGCGGAAGCGTAAAGCCCGATAATATAAAAGAGCTGATATCGGAAGAGGATGTCGATGGGGCGCTTGTCGGAGGAGCCAGCTTAAAGAGCGATTCATTTGTCCAACTGGTTAATAATTGTCTAAAATAACGGAGTAAAATATGCTATACGGTTTTGTGATATTTATTCATGTGGTCGCATCGATAATTTTGATAGCCGTCATCCTCCTGCAGGCCGGCAGAGGCGGAGGTCTTAACGAGCAGTTTGGAGGCAGTTCCACCCAAACCCTGTTCGGCACCAAGACTTCCATATTTCTTACGCGGGCCACCGCGGCCGCGGCGATAATCTATATAATGACATGCCTGACGCTTGCTGTTATGACGAGTCATAGGGGCAGGTCTCTTATGGCCAAAGAGGGACTGATAAAACCCGTTGCCCCGCAAGCTCAGGGAGGCGTCCCTCTCCAGATCCCGGATAATGCGATGGATTATTAAAGTTGAATAATAGACTGCATGATAAAATACCGCCCATTATAATGGCGGTATTTTTTTTGGCATCTGCCTCTGCGGCTTTGTCCATAGAAAACCCGAAAGGCGATTCGGAGTACGGGGATGCCATCATAGTCTCTTCTATAAGCGATGCCCGCACGCTGGTGCCGATCCTCGCGACCGACTCCGCTTCCGGTGAAATATGCGGAATGCTATTTAACGGGTTGGTAAAGTATGACAGCCAGATGAATCTTACTGGAAGTCTGGCAGAGAGTTGGGAGGTCCTAGACGGCGGAAGGGTAATAGTGTTCCATCTGAGAAAAGGGGTGAAGTGGCATGATGGAGAGCGATTTACTTCCAAAGACGTAGAATTTACATACAGGAAGCTTATCGACCAGGATGTCAGGACGCCCTACAGTTCCGACTTCACAAGGGTGGAGACCTTTGAGCCGGTTGATGAATATACGGTCAAGGTAGTATATAAAGAGCCGTTCTCGCCGGCTTTATCCAGCTGGGGCATGTTCATAATGCCCGAACACGTGCTTAAGAGCGAGGATCTTAACAAGACGGATTTCGGCCGGCATCCCGTAGGGACCGGCCCTTATAAATTCAAATCCTGGAAGACCGGAGAGAAGATCGAGCTGCTGTCGAACGCGGACTATTTTGAAGGAAGGCCGTATATTGACAGGTATATTTTTAAAATCATTCCGGACGATTCTACGATCTTCCTGGAGTTAGAGACGGGCGGGGTAGACATGTCGGCCCTCACTCCGCTGCAGTTTACACGGCAGACCCAAACGCGGTATTTTAACGCCAATTACCGTAAATTCAGATATCCGGGGTTCGGTTATACGTACATGGCTTACAACCTTTCGGATCCGAAGTTCTCCGATGTCCGGGTGAGGACGGCGATCGATATCGCTGTGAATAAAGAAGAGATGATAAATACCATATTCTTCGGTATGGCACGGATCACAACCGGCCCGTTTATGATAGGGTCCTGGGCCTGCAATGAGGATGTGAAGCCTGCCGCTTATGACCCGAAAAAGGCGATAGGGCTTCTTGACAGCGCAGGATGGAGGGATCTTGACCGTGATGGCTGGATCGAAAAAGACGGCAAAGAGTTCGAATTCACAGTGCTGATCAACCAGGGGAACATGGAGCGCCTGCGGTCAGCGGAGATGATACAGGCGTATCTTAAGAAGGTCGGTATACGGATGAAGATACGGGTGCTTGAATGGAGCGCATTGATAAACGAGTTTATAGGGAAGAGACGGTTCGAGGCTGTCCTTATGGGCTGGTCGCTTCCGCGGGATCCCGATAATTATGATATATGGCACTCTTCAAGGACAAGGCAAGGAGAATTCAATTACATAGGTTATAAGAACGGCGAGGTAGACAGTCTCCTGGAAAAAGGCAGGGGCGTATTCGATCAGGGAGAAAGAGCGGAAATATACAAAAGGATACATAAGCTGATATACGATGACCAGCCGTATCTTTTTCTTTATTCTGCGGACGCGCTCCCGATAGTCAGTTCCAGGTTCCGGAACGTGAAGGTATCGCCGATAGGCATAGGATATAATTTCATAGAATGGTATGTGCCAAAAGAAGAGCAGAGGTACAGCCTGAAACTAGGCAAGAATTAAATGTTCATTGCTTTGATGACTTATTGATAAAGAGCCAGACGATCAGTCCGATGACGATGCCTAGAGCCAGGTGTATATGCATGAACGGAAATATGGATACGGATGTCGGATTTATGATGAATCCGTAACCGCACAGGTTTTTTCGCTCGATCTGTTGTTCCGCCGCTTTGACCGGCGCCGAACTGATATTGCATGACAATTGAAGATCAATAGACTGCAGCTTCTTCTTCAGGTCAACGAGCCTAGTTTCATCTTCCGATATCTTCGCATTGACGTCATCCAATGCTTTATCGTTTTTCTTGGAGGTTTCCAGGTCCATTTCCAGCGAGACCATATCTTTTTTCATTCCCGCAAGTTGAAGGTTCAACGCAGAGACTTCAGGCCATTGGTCCGTATATACGGCTGTCAATTCGGATATTCTTTTCGACTTTGAGATGATCTGTTGTTCAGTATAGTCTTTTTTTGCCTGGATCCCCGCAGAGCCGCCAATACCGCTATTCAGCTTTTGGATCCTGGCCTTGTTCTTCTCGGTCCTTTCCGTTATCTTTCGTATATCCCTTTCAATGAGCGCGTAGGTTGAGTAAAGAGATCCCATATTCTTCTTGTCATCTATGTTATCGTTTTGTGCTGTGGCTGAGATGGTTACGTTATCCGCACCAGCGGATTCTTGAGCCAGGCATTCGGCCTGAGCGAGGCTTTTCATATATGCTATAGTCACGTTATCTACGAGCTTGATCAGCGATCCCGGATCTTTGTTCCCCCTAGCGTATATCCTCATCACATCGGCGGCGCCGAGGCGTCTGGCGCGCACTATATTCTTGAGATGGGCCGCCGCCGCGCCGGGCTCTATTTTTTCGATCATCTTGCGGCTTGATATGATCTGGCCCTGGCTGTTAAACCATTCGTTTACGGTGATCCAGCTGAAATCGGTTTTTCGTACATTTTCGGGAGGTTGGAGGCATATATCAGCGGCGGCTTCATAGTGCGGACCTATAGCGATCAGGATAACGGCAAGCGCTGATATTATCAGAAGGAGGATGAGGTATTGGAATCGCAATAATCCCATATTCGTAAATTATACCCGATTATGCGAAATAAGCAAAAGAAAAAAACGCTTTGTATTGGGTTGACCCATAAATGACGTAGTGTTACAATAACTAAAAAAGGGCAGGGGATGGGAAGATACGCGGGTATCGGATTTATGCTTAAGTACATAACTGCGAATTATATCGCCCTTTCCGGGCCGGCATCTATAGCGGCTATGGGGGTCGGCGCGGCGGCTGCGTTATTTGGGCTGGCTATGCTGGTCTTCATGCGGCTCCGCAGGTTTTCAAGTATAGCCCTTTTATTGGCGGTTTTACCTGCCTTGATCGGACTGTGGGGCACATTTAACATTTCAAGAGAAGTGGAAGTTGCGTCGTCTCTGGAGATGGGCGCCGGCGGATCCCCCAGCGCCTCCAGGTATTACGATCTTCAATACGGTTATTACGGGCCGGCTCTATATGCATTTCCTGCCATCGTCGGCTTGTTGAGTTCGATCCTGCCGATCTCTATATGGGCGCTTGCAGTAACAAGAAAAAAACGCACATGACCCGATATATTGTTCGCCATCTCGCAGGCCTGATACCGGTTTTTTTCGGTATAACGCTTATATCCTTTCTTGTCATGCATCTTGCCCCGGGCGGCCCTTCGGATATTTCGTCGAGCATGAACCCGAAAGTTTCCTATGAAGCCAGGATAAGGCTTGATAAGCTATACGGACTTGATAAGCCCTTGATCGTCCAATATAAGGATTGGCTGGTGAGGGTCGTAAGGTTCGATTTTGGCCGGTCTTTTATCGATGACAGGCCGGTCTTCGACAAGATCATTGAAAAGATGCCGGTGACCATCTTCATAAATTTGTCATCCCTGGTCATAATCCTGGCGGTAGGTATACCTATAGGAGCTCTCTCGGCGGTCAGGAGGAACGGGTTATTTGACAGGTTTTCGGCCGTCTTCGTGTTTGCCGGGTACTCCATTCCCGAATTCTGGTTGGCCCTTCTATTGATGAGCGTATTCGGAATATCCTTACACTGGCTTCCGATATCCGGCATCAAATCGATAGATTTCGAATATTATTCTCTGCCGCTGAAAATCCTGGACGTGGCAAGGCATCTGGTCCTGCCGGTACTTCTGGCCTCATTTGGCGGCCTTGCCGGAATTTCAAGGTATATGCGCAGTTCTATGTCAGTAGTCATGCGGCAGGAATATATCAGAACGGCAAGGGCAAAGGGGCTGCCGGAACGAAAGGTAATTTACGTTCACGCCCTTAAGAACGCCATATTGCCGGTTATCACCATACTTGGCCTGTCCGTGCCGGCCCTTATCGGCGGCAGCGTTATCTTCGAATCTATATTCGCCATTCCGGGTATGGGGAGGCTTTTTTACGAATCGGTGATGGCCAGAGATTATTCTGTTATCATGGGGATCCTGTCAATCGGTGCTATCTTGACTCTGGCGGGTAATTTTATTGCGGATATGGCCTATTCGTTTGCCGACCCCAGGATAATGTCGGGAGGAGATGGGCGATGAAGATGAGGGTAAATAAGCTTGCGGCCGCGGGAACGGTATTTATAGCCTTAATCGCCGTATTTGCGATATTTGCCCCGCTTATCGCTTCTCATGATCCCGCCGGAATGGATACGCGCTCCGTCCTTTCGCCGCCTTCCAGGGAGCATATTTTCGGGACCGACCCGCTTGGCAGGGATGTCTTTTCAAGGGTTTTGTATGGCTCCAGGATATCGCTATCGATCGGAATAATAGCGGTCGGCTTATCCGTATTGACCGGAATATTTTTCGGATCCATAGCCGGATATTATGGAGGGAAGATCGATTACGCGATAATGAGGTTAGTGGATATCATGTTGTGCTTTCCGACGTTCTTTCTGATCCTGGCCGTTATAGCTATGCTGGAACCGTCTATTTATAATATTATGGCGGTGATAGGCCTGACCAGCTGGATGGGGGTGGCGAGGCTTGTGAGATCGGAAATATTGACTTTGAAAGAGAGGGATTTTGTGGCCGCATCAAGGATAATGGGCGCCGGTGGATCCTGGATAATCATCCGCCATCTAATTCCAAATGCCATAGGCCCGGTATTGGTTAACGCCACTTTAGGGGTAGGCGGAGCCATACTCATTGAATCGGCGTTGAGCTTTCTGGGGATAGGGGTCCAGCCGCCTACAGCGAGCTGGGGCAATATACTTATGGACGGCAAGGCTACCCTCGGAGTGGCCTGGTGGGTCACGGTTTTCCCGGGGGCCTTTATATTTTTTACAGTTCTGGCGTACAATCTTCTCGGCGAGGGGTTGAGGGATGCCTTTGAGCCAAGACTTAAGGACCGGTCATGAAGAAAAACACGCTTGAGGTTAAGGGGCTTAAGACCGTCTTTGATTCATGGCAGGGTACCGTAAGGGCCGTTGACGACGTAAGCTTTAATATCGAAGAAAATACCGTTTTCGGACTCGTGGGAGAATCCGGTTCCGGGAAGACATTAACGGCTCTTTCTATACTGAGGCTTATAGACCCACCGGGGAAAATAACAGGCGGCAGTGTCATGTTCGGCGGCGTTGACCTTCTGAAAGAAAATGAGGTGCGTCTCGGCGCCGTCAGAGGGAATCGGATCTCTATGGTATTTCAGGAGCCGGGAAGCGCGCTCGATCCGGTGTTTACGGTCGGTTACCAGCTCAGAGAAGCTATCCGCTGTCATCGTATTGTTTCTAGGGGCTGTGCCGAAGATCTTGCGATAGATAGTATGAGGAAGGTCCATATCAAGGACCCCGGAAGAGTATATAGGGATTATCCTCATCAAATATCAGGCGGTATGAAGCAGCGCGTAATGATAGCCATGGCCCTGATCAACTCACCCGAGCTTCTTATTCTTGATGAGCCTACTACCGCGCTGGATGTGACTATTCAGGCGGAGATACTTAAACTCCTCGAAGAGATCATCGCGGCCAGGAAGATGTCCATATTATTCATTAGCCATGATATAGGCCTTATAGCCAGGATGTGCGATAACGTTGGCGTGATGAGGAAAGGTAAGTTGATAGAGTGTCAAGAAAGTAAGTTGATCCTTTCGGACCCGGAGAACGAATATACGTCCGCTCTTCTTAAATCTGCGAGGGCTCTGTCATGATCGTTGCGATCTCTACCGATGTCAGGAAGTATTATCCGGTACGCCGAGGATACTTAAGGCGAGAGTCCGGTGTAGTGCGGGCCGTGGATGGCGTTTCCATAGAGATACGGAAAGGCGAAGTCTACGGTCTCGTCGGGGAATCGGGCAGCGGAAAAACGACTTTGGGCAAGATATTCCTGGGGTTGATAGAACCCGATCACGGCCGGTCAGAGGTCCGCACCGACAGGGTACAGGCTGTATTTCAGGACCCGTATGGCAGTCTTGATCCCAAGATGCTGATAGGGGATGTGTTATCGGAGGCCCTGATATTGAGGAAAGAAACGAAGGGCATGAAGGCAAGATGCGCCGAGGCTCTAGATCGAGTTCAGTTATCCCGCTCAGCGCTAAACAAATTCCCCCATCAGTTTTCCGGCGGAGAGCGGCAGAGGGTAGCGATCGCAAGGGCCATAGTCGCAGACCCGGAATTCATAGTTTGCGATGAGCCTGTTTCCAGCCTTGACGTGATCATCCAGTTGCAGATACTCGATATGCTGAAGGATATCCAAAAATCGCTTTGCGCGGCCATACTTTTCATAAGCCATGACCTTAGGGTAATCAGGTATATGTGTGACAGGGTGGCGGTCATGAAGGAAGGGAAGATCGTCGAAGACGGCCCTGTCGCAAAAGTCTACAAGTCCCCCTCGCATCCCCACACAAAGCTTCTCTTGTCCTCCGCCCTCGAAGTCTCGCCCAGGATCTAGCGCATATTATTATTCAGATATTTTACATTTACTATTGACCCGCGGCAGAGCGGGTGATAGTATAATCGCATTTTAATCAGATGCGAAAGGGAAAAATGCAATCATACCATAAGATAGTAAAATGCGTTTCGGGGCTGATCGGCTCAGCCATTGTAGTGTGGGGGACCCTGGTTTTCGCGGCTGGAGACGATAGTTACAAATTGTCGGCTGAAGATGAGGCATTCCTTGATAATATCCAAAGGAAGGCATTCGAATATTTTGTCGGAGAATATAACTCCGGCACGGGGATAGTTTATGACGGTAATTCAAGGGTGATGGGGGGCAGTATAGCGGCGGTGGGGTTTGCGTTATCGAGCCTGTGCGTAGCCGATTCTAGAGGGTGGATAAGCCATGAGGAGGCTTACAACAGGGCATTGAAGACGTTAGAGAGTTTTCACCGCAATCCGAAAGACCCCGGCGATTTCTGCGTTGAAGGAAGGTGCGGATTATTCTTTCATTTCGTAGATCCCGAGACCGGAAGATGGTTCAAGAATGCCGATTGCGTATCTACCGCAGATACGGCTGACTTCATCGCCGGGGTCATAACATGCATGGAATATTTCAAAGGTACCAGGGTCGAGGAGCTTGGAGATGAGATAGTCCGTTTGTGCGAGTGGGACAGTTTTCTCTTTGACAATAAGGGCAAGGAGCACAAATTTATAGCCATGGGAGTCGTGCCGGAGGGCTTAAAGAGCACCTGGACGGCGGAGAAAGGCATATTTGGAAGATACTACGGATATTTCGATAATTCGTTCCTTATTTACCTTCTTGGGATAGGGTCGCCTACGCATCCCATCCCGGCATCTTCCTGGTATGCCTGCCAGGCTACATATAAGCGGCAAATCTATAACGGCAGGACCGTTATAACCACGATGCCGCCGGGCCTCGCATTCCACTATTATCAGCATTGCTGGATCGATCTCCGGAACAAGAAGGACCAGGTAGCCGATTATTTCAGGAATTCCTTCCTGGCCGTTCTTGCTCAACAGGATTACTGCGCTACATCGGGAGATTACGGCAACGGACTATGGGGTCTGTCATCGTGTATTTCCCTGAGAGGCTATGAGGCGCTCGGGGCCCCGTTCGGCGACGCATTGGATAATGGTACCGTCACTCCTCACGCCATAGCAGGGGGATTGGTTTTTACCCCGAAAGCATCACTGGACGCGCTGAAGTATTTGGTAAAGAATCACGGTGAGCTCGTCATGGGAAAGTACGGACTTACGGACGCTTTTAATGAAAAGAAGGGGTGGGTGTCCAGGGATTATGTGGGTATCGACCAGGGAGTTATAGTGCTCATGATAGAAAATTTCAGGACCGGCCTCATCTGGAAATATTTCATGCAAAACAGGTATGTGAAAGACGCCCTTCGCAGGATAGGTTTTGCGGGCATCATAGAGGATTTCGAGTCCGATTCTATAGGGCGAGCTTATTCGCGGTTCGATATCTCGAGCGTGAACGCTTCGATGCAGACGGTATCTTCCGGAGCCGTGGCAGGCAAAAAGTGCCTTAAGATCGAACCTAAGGATGGCGGTCCTGTAACGCTTTCTCTCGAGCCCGAATTGAAGGATTTCAGCAATTTTAAGTATTTGTCGGTATGGGTAAGGCAAGCCGGCAGTGTAGTTATAAATTTGGCCGATGAATATTCCCATAACGTGACTTACGAACTGATAAGCTATGTCGATTCCTCGGGTTGGCGCAGGTTCTATTATGATCTCGGCAAGCCGGCCGGTATAGACCTTACCAATATCCGGAAAGTGGTTCTGACCATAATCCAGAAGAAAGGGCCTGTCCTTGAACCGGTCTTTGTGGATGACATAACCCTTGCTTATGAAAAGGCCAATTACAACCCCCAGCAAGCTACGAATATAGGCGTATCCGTATTTGACGATTGCGCTATAGGGCGGGTAACGTTTAGAGGCGCCGCCGATGCGCACCACTACGATATACGCTATGCGACTAAACCGATCTTCGCGGATACCGATTTTTTGTCCCTGGATAGCGCCGATGGCTCATTCTTCGCGAATGGCAATACCGATGAGACGTTCTTTATACCTCTGCCCGGCAGGGGCAAGTATTATATCGGCGTCGAGACCGTCGATGCCATGGGGGGGAGGTCCGATGCCGCGTCCGCAGGTCCTGTGATCATAAACTCCGGCACCTCGACGGCGGTACTCGATGATTTCGAAAGGGCTTTTCTTCCTACGGAGACCATCGCATGGCCGTCTCATCAGGGTTACGCGCTTTCCATAACAAACGAAAAGGCCTCGCGGGGGACAAAATCATTAAGGGTAGAGTGCCGTAAACGTAAGGGGCTCGAATGGGATCAGGTCGAATTATCGTTCAGAAGCTCGTTCGATATAAGGCCGTTCCGATATCTGAAAGTCGATGTCTATGGCGAAGAAACGGTAATAGCAAAGCTTTTTTCTACAAAAGAAGCTCAGGAGGATGTGGGTATCCTGCGTCCGCTTAAGAAAGGCGAATGGAACACCCTGGTATTCGATACCCAGACTATGCCGGACGAGCGGATTGACAAGACCAATATCAATAAGATATTATTCTTTATAGCTCCCGGAAGAGTATTGTACAATACGGTTTATATCGATAATATCAGGCTTGATAATTCACCCGGATAACGATATGAAGATGTTGACCAGAATAAAAACGATCCTTCGACTGATCAATAAGGCATATGGCAAGCCGCCGCCGTTTAAAAAGACCCCGCCGGTCGATGAGCTTATACGCACGATCCTGTCGCAGAATACATCCGACACTAACTCGCTGAAAGCCTTTTCCGCGCTAAAGCGCAATTTTCGTTCATGGGACGGGCTCTTGGCCATGAATACGCGCAAGATCGCGGGCCTGATAAGGCATGCAGGTCTTGCTAATATAAAGGCCGCGAGGATCAAGGAGGCGCTTTCCAGGATCAGGGCCAGGGAAGGGAGGATCGACCTTTCGCCTATCGGCTGGATGGACACGGAAGAGGCGATGGATTATCTCAGATCGCTTAAGGGTGTAGGGCCGAAGACAGCCGCGTGCGTCTTGCTTTTCAGTTTTGGAAAGGGCGCGATGCCTGTCGATACGCATATCTATAGAGTTTCCAGAAGGTTAGGTATAATAGGAGCGGTTATAGATATCGATACTGCGCACGAACGTCTTACGAAAATTGTTCCTAAGCACTTGATATATGATTTCCATTTAGGTATAATAGAACATGGCCGCAGGACCTGCAAGGCGCAGAACCCAAAGTGCGGCATTTGTGTTTTATACGGTTTGTGCGCGTACAACCTTAAAAGAGTATATAGAGACAGAGGATAATATTTTGATACGTAAGGCCAATGTAGGGGACGTGAAAAAGATACAGAAGCTCGTTAATTATTATGCGAAGCGCGACCGGATGCTTCCAAGGTCGCTGAACGAGCTTTACGAGAATATAAGGGATTTTTTTGTTTACGTCGAGGGCAAGAGCGTTTACGGGGCATGCGCCCTGCATGTCGATTGGGAAGACCTTGCGGAAATAAAGAGCCTTGCCGTAGCAAAGTCGAAGTGCTCATCGGGTATAGGCAGCCGCCTTCTTGAGGAATGCATTAAGGAGGCCAGATCGCTCAAGATCAAAAAAGTGTTTGCCCTGACTTACGTACCCGGATTCTTTGAGAAATTCAAGTTCAGTGTCGTCGATAAGAAAGAGCTTCCGCACAAGATATGGAGCGAGTGCATTAAATGCGTCTATTTTCCAGGGTGCAAAGAAATAGCTATGATGAGGGAGATCTGACCTAGATGGGATATACGATTACGGAAAAGATTCTGCTCAGGCATACCAGGGATAAGTCGATACATCCTAACGAGTTTATTAACGCTAGAGTCGATCTTTGTCTTGGTAACGATATAACGGCGCCTATCGCGATAGAGGAGTTCGAGAAGCTCGGGGCAAAGAAGGTCTTTGATAAGAATAGGGTTGTATTGGTGCCGGACCATTTTACCCCCGCGAAGGACATGAAGAGCGCGAACCAGTGCAAGGTGCTGGCCGACTTTTCAAAAAAGTACGGTATAAAAAATTACTTTGAAGTGGGCAGGATGGGTGTGGAGCACGCGCTTTTACCCGAAATCGGGCTCGTATTGCCGGGGGATCTCGTTATAGGCGCAGATTCTCATACATGCACATACGGCGCCCTGGGTTCGTTTGCCTCAGGAGTTGGTTCTACCGATCTTGCGGCCGCAATGGCGACCGGCGAGTGCTGGCTTAAAGTCCCGGAGTCGATGAAGTTCGTCTATTACGGTAAGATGAATAAATGGGTAGGCGGTAAAGACCTGATACTGCACACTATCGGAGATATCGGGGTGGATGGCGCTATTTACAGGGCGATGGAATTCTGCGGGGAGGTCATCGAGGCCCTTCCGATGGACGACAGGCTCAGCATGTGTAATATGGCTATAGAAGCCGGCGGAAAGAACGGAATAATCGCGCCGGATAAGACGACAGAGCGGTTCTATAAAGCTATCAGGAAGAAGTCCCGTAAAGGGCCGGGCAGATTCTTTAAGAGCGACAAGGACGCCGTCTATTACGATGTTAAAGAATACGATGTAAGTAAGCTCGAGCCGGTTGTGGCTTGTCCCAGTCTTCCCAGTAATGTAAAACCCGTCAGGTCGCTTGCCGGTACGTCTATAGACCAGGTCGTCATAGGCTCCTGTACCAATGGAAGGATATCGGATCTAAGGATCGCGGCGAAGATATTAAAAGGTAAGAAGGCGAAGTCGAATATAAGGCTTATAGTCATTCCCGCGACTCAGAAGATATACCTTCAGGCGGTCGAAGAAGGGCTTGCCAGGATATTTATCGAGGCGGGAGGGGTGTTTTCTACGCCCACGTGCGGGCCGTGCCTGGGCGGGCACATGGGCATACTTGCCGAAGGAGAAAAGGCGATCGCTACGACGAACAGGAATTTCGTCGGGAGGATGGGCCATCCATCGAGCGGAGTCTACCTTTCGAACCCCGCGGTTGCGGCGGCCAGCGCGGTCAAAGGGACTATCGCGCATCCGGATGAGGTGACGTAATATGAAATATGAAGGAAGGGCGCATAAGTTCGCCGATAATGTCAATACCGATGAGATAATACCGGCAAGGTACCTTAATACGACGGACAGCTTGGAGCTTGCGAAGCATTGTATGGAGGACGCCGACAAAGATTTCGCGAAGAAGGTTAAGGAGGGCGATATTATCGTGGCCGGCAGGAATTTCGGCTGCGGTTCTTCACGGGAGCATGCGCCGATCTCTATTAAAGCAAGCGGCGTATCCTGCGTGATAGCCGAAAGCTTTGCCAGGATATTTTTCAGGAACAGTATAAATATAGGGCTGCCGATCGTAGAGTCGAAAGAGGGCGCCCGGCGGATCCGCGCTAATGATGCTGTGACCGTTGATACCAATGCCGGAGTGATTAAAAATAAGACAAGAAAGGAAAGCTATAAAATCATAAGATATCCGCCGTTCATGGAGAAGATGATAAAGGCCGGCGGACTGATGAATTCTATAGCGAAAAAGTTAAAATGAAGAACAGACCTTATAAAATTGCGGTGATCCCGGGCGACGGCACCGGCCCGGAAGTGGTACGGGAAGGGCTCAAGGTGCTGAAGGTAGTATCAAAAAAATACGGTTTTGACTACACCGAAGAGTTGCTCGATTACGGCGGAGAGCGATATATAAAGTCGGGTAAGACGATAACGGACAAGGAGATAGCCAACCTTAAGAAGTTCGACGCGATATTCCTCGGCGCCATAGGTCATCCCGACGTGAAGCCCGGTATTCTTGAACAGGGGATACTCCTCAAGACCAGGTTCGAACTGGATCAGTATATAAATCTGAGGCCGGTCAAGCTGTATAACGCCTTATTTTGCCCCTTGAAGGATAAGGGTCCGGAAGAGATAGACTTTGTGGTGATAAGAGAGAATTCGGAAGGGTTATATAAAGGGATGGGAAAGTTTACCGGCAAGGGCACTAAAAAAGAGGTCGCCATACAGATATCGTATAATACGAGAAAGGGTGTGGAGAGATGCATACGTTACGCGTTCGAATATTGCCGTAAGCGGAACAGGAAGAAAAAGCTGACGCTTTGCGGCAAGACGAATGTCCTGACATATGCATGGGATCTCTGGCAGAGGACCTTTGACGAGATGAAGAAGGATTATCCGGACATTTTAACCGATTACGCGCATGTTGACGCGACTACAATGTGGTTCGTAAAGAACCCGGAGTGGTTCGATGTCATTGTCACCGATAACATGTTTGGCGACATCATAACCGACCTCGGGGCGATGATACAGGGCGGGATGGGGATCGCGGCCGGAGGTAATATAAATCCGAATGGCGTATCTATGTTCGAGCCGATAGGCGGGTCCGCGCCGAAATATACGGGCAAGCACGTTATCAATCCTCTTGCGGCCATATGCGCCCTTTCGATGCTTTTGGACAATATAGGGGAAGAGGAGGCGGGCAGATCCGTGGAGAATTCGGTAATAAAGCTGGTCTCCGCTAAGCTGAAGAGTCTTGCCGCCGGAAAGATGGGATACTCCACCGAAGAGATAGGCGACATGGTGGCGGAGGGTGTATAGTGAAAGAACGGGCGTCAAAATGAAAAAGTGTAATGTGGCGGTCATGGGAGCTACCGGAGCGGTCGGGGCGTGCTTCTTAAGGATCCTTGAAGAGAGGAAATTCCCGGTAAAGAATATCCGCCTCCTTGCCTCCGAACGTTCGAAAGGTAAGAAGCTTAAGTTTGGCGGCAGGATGCGTCCCGTTGAGGTCCTGACAAAGGATTCTTTCGCCGGTATAGATATAGTACTTGCATCGGCCGGAGCTTCCAGAAGCCTGGAGTTCCTGCCCTATGCGGTAAAGGCGGGGGCGGTGTGTATAGATAATTCCAGCGCTTTCAGGATGGATAAAGAGATACCGCTGGTAGTGCCGGAGGTTAATCCCGAAAAGATAAAAGAGCATAAGGGTATAATAGCAAACCCAAACTGTTCTACCATACAAATGGTCGTCGCGCTGTGGCCTATACATAAAGCGGCCAGGGTAAAGAGGATAGTCGTTACTACCTTTCAGTCGGTTTCCGGAGCGGGTCAGTCCAAGATAACCGAGCTTTGGGAGCAATCGAAGGCGTTTCTTGCAAAGAAGAAGATTACGCCCATAGAATTACCGCATCAGATAGCCTTCAATATCATTCCCCAAATAGATGTGTTCAACGACAACGGATATACCAAGGAAGAGTTGAAGATGGTCAATGAGACCCGGAAGATCATGGGGGATGACTCCATCCGGGTGAACGCTACCTGTGTGCGCGTTCCGGTCTTTTATGCGCATTCCGAAAGCGTAAATATAGAGACCGACAGACCCATTGGGCCGGACGAAGCCAGGAAGATCCTTAATAAAGCGCCGGGTGTAACGGTGATTGATGATCCGGAGAACAGGTCATATCCGATGCCTATTACAGCCGAGGGTAAGGATGATACATTTGTGGGGCGCATAAGGAAAGACGACTCTGTAAAGAACGGCTTATCGATGTGGGTAGTAAGCGACAATATCCGTAAAGGCGCCGCATTGAACGCCATCCAGATAGCCGAGCGACTTATAAAGTAAACATTCCGATGCGGAATATAAAGCTGACGATACAGTACGAAGGAACGAATTATGCCGGGTGGCAGTTTCAGAAGAATGCCCGCTCCATACAACAGGTAATCCAGGAAACGCTGAATAGGATCACCGGAGAGAAGGTCAATGTCATAGCCTCCGGAAGAACGGATTCTGGCGTCCATGCCCTGGCCCAGGCCGCCAATTTCAGGACACATTCAAACATCCCTCTGAATAAACTGCAGATGGCGCTCAACAGTTACCTCCCGAAAGATATAGTGATAACAAAAATCGCGGAAGCGTCTAAAGGCTTCAACGCGCAGCACGATGCCGCATCCAAGATATACTGCTATTCGGTCGTAAATGGAGATTTTGTAAGCCCTTTCTTGAGAAGATACGCGTCAAGATGCTTTTTCCCGCTTGATATAGGCAAGATGAAAAGGGCGGCGAAATATCTCGCGGGAAGGCATGATTTTAAGGCGTTCCAGGCCACGGACGATACGGACAAAAATTCTGTCAGGACGGTCATTTCCATAAAAATAAGAAAAGATCCGGATGCGCTGCGCATATACATGGAAGCGGACGGATTTCTTTATAACATGGCCAGGAATATCGCAGGCACCTTGATCGAGGTCGGCCGCGGCAAGTTCAGCGTTGACCAGGCAAAGGAGATATTGGAGAAAAGGCAAAGGCGGCTTTGCGGACCGACGGCACCGGCCAAAGGGCTGTGCCTGGTTAAAGTAAAATACTGATGTTACTAAAGCCGGACTATAGTTGACATCACCGGTTTTACGTGGTATACTTTCGTATAAGTTAGTACTGGTTCGGCTATATTATACTTTTATTTTTCTTACTTAACGCTGGTAAATATCGGATCGTATATAAAAAATGTATTTTAAATCCCTGGAACTCCTAGGGTTTAAATCTTTCGGCGAAAAGACAAAGCTTAATTTCGAACCCGGCGTCACCGCAATAGTCGGTCCAAACGGCTGTGGAAAATCCAACATCGCCGACTCGATCCGCTGGGTCCTCGGCGAACAATCCGCCAAAAGCCTGCGCGCCTCCAATATGCAGGATGTAATATTCAACGGCACAGACACAAAAGAACCCATAAATTTCGCGGAAGTATCTCTCACCTTCAGTAACCAAAACAGGGCGCTCCCAATAGATTACGATGAGGTCACAATAACCCGCCGCGTATTCCGTTCCGGGGAGACGGAGTATCTTCTTAATAAAACGCCAGTACGGTTGAAGGACATATCCGAACTATTAATGGGTACCGGTATAGGAACGGAAAGCTATTCCATAATAGAGCAGGGTAAAATGGATCTGATATTGAGCTCCAAGCCGGAAGACCGAAGGTATGTCTTTGAGGAAGCCAGCGGAATAACCAAATATAAATCCAAGAAGAAAGAGGCCCTCAGAAAACTGGAGCAGACAGAGCAGAACCTGCTGCGTATAAACGACATCATACAGGAAGTGAAGCGCCAGATCTCATCGATAGAGAGGCAGGCGAGGAAGGCCGAAAGATATAAGGTGGATTTCGACAGGCTAAAAGACCTCGAGGTGAAGCTATCGTTCTCGGAATATAAGAACCTAAAGACGCGGGAGGCTACATATTTAGTTGAGGGTGATGACGCGAGATCGAGGGAGAAGGAATCGGACCAGGATATAAAGACGATCGCCTTGACCATATCCGACCACAGGCAGACGCTTGATGGGATAAATATCAAGATGTCCGAAGTGAGGGGCAAGCTCGGCGAATTGACCAATTCGCTTAATATGAACGCCCATAAGCGCCAGATCGATAAAGAACGTATCGAAGAAGCGCGATCGTTCCAGGAAGGGCTCAAGAAAGAGGTCGATTCCATATCGGCCAAGATGCAGGAAGCGAGACTTTCGGTCGATAGGCTTAAAGACGATTTGAAATCCGCAGTATCGACAAAGTCGGAGAAGGACAAGATCATCGGCGAAAAGGAGCTCTTGATCAATAATCTCACCGGGGAGATAGAGGAGACCGAGATCAGCGTTAAGACGTTTAAGGTCGAGATCGTCGATTATCTAGCGAAAGAGACAAGGATAAAGAATGAATTGATAAAGATAGGCGCGGATATCCAGAACAGGAAGGCGCGCCAGCGCAGGATTCACCTTGAGAAAGAAACGGTGGGCAATGAGCTCTATTCGATAGTCCAGGCGCTCGACGGAGTGCTGAGCGAGTTCGCTCAGGTAGAAGCCCGGTTCTCATCCGTCAGGGCCGACCTGGATACGAAAAAGGCCGGGCATAATTCGATATCCGCAGAGATAAAAACACTCGAATCGGACATAGCAAAAGAAGAGAATAGGTCGACCGCCGTAAAGAGCAAGATCGAGATGCTCGAGGATACCCTCAAGAGATATGAAGGATTTAACCGCGGCGTTAGGAATCTTTTGATGAAGGTGGATGAGGATAAGTCCGCGTTTTGCGGGGTTGTAGGGGTGCTGGCCGATCTCGTCAAGGTGGAGAGAGGCTATGAGGAGGCGATCAGCGCCTTTTTGGGGGATGACGCGCAGATCGTGATAACGGAAAGTGATCAGGATATATCGAAGATGATAGGCTATCTTAAGGATAATAACCTCGGCAAGGCCACATTCGTATCGATGGAAACGCTTAAGAAAGCGGCGCGGATCGATCCGCGGCACGGCGACGTCCCGCCCCACGGGCTTGTAATGTTAAGGAATTATGTAATGGTAAACGAACGCCTTGAAGGACTGATCGGGCACTTCTTCTGGAATTCATATCTGGCTGAGAGTTTCGATGAAGGGCTGAGGATCGCCGGAGGGTCGGGCGGCGTCAGGATAGTTACCAAGGCCGGACACATGTTCGATAATTACAAAGTTTCCGGAGGCAGTTCGGCCGATAGCGACGAATCGCTCCTGATAGGCAGAAAAGAAAGGCTGGAGGACCTCAAGGCCTCTCTTGTGCAGGCAGAGGCTTCTCTATTGTCTCTTACCTCGGCCAGGGACGAAAAGACATCATCCTTGCAGGCCCTGCAGTCGGAGATAGGTAATCTGGAGGAAGCGCTGCATAAAGAAGAGATGAGCCTGTCGAATATCAAGGTCAAGAAGGACGCTCAGGACGAAAGCGCAAAAAAAATAAAGACGGAGCTGGAAGTGCTGGATTCGGAATTGCTTGATGCCGATCAGGAGGTAAGTGACCTGACGACGAAGGGAGGAGTCCTTAACACCGAGCTTAATTCTATCGAGACCGAAAAGACCTCGAAACAATCCTTTATAGAAGAATCCCAGGATGTAGTGCTTGGAAAACGGTCCGAGAAAGAGGCCTCAACGCTTGAGGTGGCGACATTGAAGGCGGAATCCCTGTCGATAGAGAGAGACGTCGAGAATACAAAGAACAATTTGAAGGGGCAGGAGACGATGCTTTTCGAGTTTGAGGACACATTATACTCGAAAGAGGCCGACCTTAAGGAATCTCTGGCGAAGGCCGGTCTTCTCGAAGAAGAGATATTGTCCCTTACCTCGAAAAACCGGGAGATAGATATAAATATCAAATCGCTGGAAGAGGAATCGAAGGCGATAGAGACCTCAAAATCCGCCATAATAGATAAGATGAGCCTGGACCAGGCGCAGTTATCACAAAAAGAAAAGGAAATAGAGTTTCTCAGGAACCAGATAAGAGATATTGACGTCAAGCTCACGGAGATCAATTATAAGAAGACTAATTTGAAGGACCGTATCGGCCAGGCATATAAGGTCGATCTTGAGATCACGCATGTAGATTTGGAAGAAAGCACAGACTGGGATTCGGTGAAATCCCAGGTAACGGAACTTAAAGACCGCCTCGATAAGATCGGCCCTGTCAACCTCATTGCCATAGATGAGCACAAGGAGCTGGAAGAGCGTCACTCGTTCCTTGTGCATCAGCAGGAAGACTTGGTGAACGCCAAGGACTCGCTCCTTAAGGCCATCCAGAAGATAAATAAGACCACCAAGGAGCTTTTCCTGGAGACATTTCAGAAGATACAGGTTGAGTTCAAGGGTTTTTTCAGATTGCTTTTCGGGGGCGGCCAGGCGGAACTTGTCCTTATAGATGAGCAGGATATACTTGAGTCAGGCATAGAGATAATCGTGAGGCCGCCGGGCAAGAAACTTCAGAATCTCATGCTGCTTTCCGGAGGCGAAAAGGCCCTGACAGCCACTGCCCTTCTTTTCGCCATATTCAAGGTGAAACCCAGCCCGTTCTGCGTCCTGGATGAAATAGACGCTCCGCTCGACGAGTCAAATATTAACAGGTTTTCGAACGTCCTGAAGGATCTTATGAAGATCTCGCAGTTCATAATAATAACCCATAATAAAAGGACGATCGAACTGGCGGATGTGATGTATGGTATCACGATGCAGGAACGCGGCGTTTCGAAGATAGTATCCGTTAAATTCCTCGATGAGAAGCAGAAATCGGAAGAGCCGAAGTCCGACGCGAAGACGGATACGGTTCCCGTTTGAGAATTAACCCGTCCTATTTACCTTTCATATCCCTATTGTAGCTGCAGGTCCTGTTCTTTCCGGCGTGCTTTGCTTCGTAGAGGGCTATATCGGCGTTCGCAATAAGCTCATCTTTTGTGTTGGCGTCTTCGGGGTGGGTCGCGATGCCGCAGCTGATGGTCAGGCGCTTTTGAGGCGTTACAGATGAATCGTCAATATATATCTTTTCAACCTCGCTGCGGAGACGTTCCGAGAAGAGTCGCGCATTTTCCTTGGAGGTGTTCGGCATGATAATGGCAAATTCTTCTCCTCCATAGCGGGCTACTATATCGAACTTCCTGGACTTGTTGTTCAGCACAAAGGCTATATTTTTTAAGGCCGTGTCCCCCTGCATGTGACCCAGCGTATCGTTGTAATTCTTGAAGTTATCCACATCCGCCATTACGATGCTCAATTGGGTATCGTGCGCCTTTGCCTTTTCCAGCTCAAACGAGAGATATTGTTGAAACTTCCCATAGTTCCATAGTTTTGTAAGCCAGTCGGTGGAGGAGAGGTAGACGGTCTCTTCGTATAGCCTGGAATTTTCTATGGCGAGGCCGGCATGGCTTGCGAACATCGAAAGCATGCTTACGTCGGATTTAGTGATCGGTTTTTTGTTAAAGACATTGTCTACGAGTATGGCTCCAAGCACTTTATCTTTTGTCTTGAGAGGCACCGTAACGAAGAATTCGGTGTTAAGCGCATTCTGGATCTCCGGGTCTACCATCGCCTTGGCTTCCTCGGATGTGATCTCGAACGGCATCCCTTCGAGTATTGTGAGCGCAAGTATGCCCATATCCTCCCTGAGAGGTATTTTGATGCCTTTGACTATGGTGTTCAGCCTGGATTCCGGGTCTTTCTTAAATGTGTCGTATGAGGCTATGAAGTCGTCCAGCGTCATCATGCTTTGTGATATCGCGTGCCATATCTTTCCGGCCTCTTCGGCGTTATGGGGGCCTATGCCCATAACGCCTTCAAGGACGCCTTCCTTTTCGTTTACGAGAAACAGCATGGCGCGGTTAAAGCCGAGGCCTTCATGGGAGGTAAGAGCGGTCAATATGATATAAAGTATCTGGTCGAGCTTTAGTGTGGTGCGGATGGCGTTTGAGATTTCATAAAGAAGCTGAAATTCCCATTGGAGGCGTTCCAGATCCTGCTTAAGTACCGCAACTTCCCTATTTTTTTCGATCTTATCCATGGATCGGGGGATGGTTTTCTTGTTGGCTTATTTTATTTATTGCTTCGGTTCTGTTTGTGCCGGTACACTAGCGGCAGGCTGCGCCGCCGGCGGCGGCGTGACCTTCCTTATCTTGCCGAACATGACACCCATGGCAATCTCTTTATCGTCGATCTTTCTGGACATGACCCTTACGGTATCTCCGGATTTAAGTTCGGAGACATCCGTCACTTTCGTAACGTTAGTCCACGGTGTAATGGATATCGTGTGCGCTGTGCCATCCGCGTCATTTGTCACTTCCAGCTTTATGTTGTTCGGGTCCGAATTGTCTATCTTCGTTATCGAACCGGTGATGATCGCGAAATTTGCCCTTGGGATCTTCTGGGCAGGGGGTTGGGGAGGCTGGGCGGGTGCCTTGGCCGGCGCAACGGCCGGCTTGGCCGCCTTGGCGTTGGCCTGGGCAAATGCGTTTAAGACTCCGAAACAAACCACTGCAACCGATAAAACCGATACTATAAGTGCTTTCTTCATATCTCCTCCATTATTTTGTTATGATTATAACATGGAATACCTCTTCAGTCAATTTATAAAGGTAGGGACCGCAAAATTTGATTGACAATATCCGCCAAGCGGTATAAAATAACATCAATCTTCGGGGTGGGGTGACCGGCGCGAAAAGCGCGCAGGAATTCCTCGACCGGCGGTGACAGCCCGCGAGCTTGTAGTAATCTTACAGGCAGAACTTGTGAAATCCAAGTGCCGACCGTAAAGGCGGGATGGAAGAAGATTTATTAGTCTATAGTTAATGGTCTATAGGCGACAGTTAATTGTAACCCCGAAAATGTTGTCGGGGTTTTTTATTGAAAAATATGAGGCGTCAGTCCGATGAAATTAAATACGATCCCGGAAGTGCTTTCCGATATAAAGAGCGGTAAGATGGTTGTTGTCATCGACGATGAAGGGCGTGAAAACGAAGGCGACCTTATCATGGCCGGGTGCTTTACCAAGCCGTCCGATATAAATTTTATGGCAAAGTACGGCAGGGGGCTTATTTGCGTTCCAATGGAGGGACAAAGGCTCGACGAACTTGACCTGCATCCTATGTCTACCAAAGCCCCTGACCCATACAAGACCGGATGGGCCATATCCTGCGACTCAAAAAACGGCATAACTACCGGGATTTCCGCGCATGATCGTGCGCGTACCATAAACACGCTTTCGGATCCGGAGGCGGCGCCCGAAGATATCGTAAGGCCTGGACACCTGTTTCCTCTAAGGGCAAATGAGGGCGGGGTGCTTGTCAGGGCCGGTCATACGGAGGCATGCGTCGATATACTCAAAATTGCCGGCGTTTTTCCTGTAGGCGTTATCTGTGAGATTATGAAGGATGACGGAACGATGGCCAGGACCCCGGACCTTATCGATTTTTCCAGGCAGAATGGGTTGAAGATATGCACCATAGAGGCTCTAATTGAATACAGGAGGAAATCCGAGAAGTTGGTCCGCATGATAGCAAGGACTACCATCCCGACCGGGTTTGGCGATTTTAAGGTCTTTGTATATGAATCGAGAACCGATAAGTATCATCACCTGGCGCTGGTAAAGGGCCGCCCTGAATCTAACGGCAGTATTGTTCGGGTGCACTCCGAATGCCTGACCGGAGATGTATTTGGGTCGAAGAGGTGCGATTGCGGAGAGCAGTTAACCGCGGCTATGAAAAGGATATCGAAGGCAAGGAGCGGGGTTATATTATACATGAGGCAGGAAGGCCGGGGGATAGGACTTGCCAATAAACTGAAAGCATACGAGCTTCAGGATAAAGGGCTCGATACCGTTGAGGCGAATAATGCGCTGGGTTTCAAGGCCGACCTCAGGGATTACGGTATAGGGGCGCAGATACTCGCCGACCTGGGGCTGAAGAAGATCAGGCTGCTGACGAATAATCCAAAGAAGATCGTGGGATTGGAGGGGTATGGGCTTAAAGTCACCGAGAGGATACCGCTTCAGGTAAGGCCTTCCAGATCCAATAGAAGATATCTTAAAACGAAAAAAGAGAAATTGGGGCATCATTTAAGTGTATAGTGTATAGAGTATTACGAAAAATTACGCAATACACAATACTTATAACACAATACTAAAAAAAGGGAGGAAAAATGGCAAATGTTATAAAGACCGATCTGATCGCAAAGTCGAAGAAGTTCGCGATAGTGATATCGCGTTTTAATGAGTTCATTTCATCAAAACTGTTGGATGGATGTTTGGACACTCTTATCCGGCATGGGGCGCAGGATAGCGCTATCGACGTGGCCTGGGTTCCCGGAGCATTCGAGATACCGCTTGTAGCCTTGAAGCTTGCAAAGACGAAAAAGTATGACGGGGTGATCTGTCTGGGGACCGTAATAAGGGGGGCAACGCCCCATTTTGAGTTTGTCGCAAGCGAGGCCGCGAAAGGCATCGCAAAGGCATCTCTCGATACCGGCGTACCCTGCATTTTCGGGGTAATTACGGCAGATAATCTTGAGCAGGCGATAGAGAGGGCGGGTACCAAGGACGGCAATAAAGGGCGCGACGCGGCATTGTCGGCCATCGAGATGGCGAATCTGTATGAGAAGTTGTAGAGTGGGATGCGGGACGTGAGATGCGCGATTTGGGATGAATATTAAACGGAGAAGACATGAGAAAGAGAACAAAGGCAAGGGAATGCGCGCTTAAGATACTGTATGCGATAGATATCAAGGGCGATGATCCGAAAGGTTGTATGCAGGAATTCTGGGACAGGGAAGAGGGATATGACGCAGAGATCAGAAAATTCGCCAATAAACTGGTTTTGGGGGTCTGCGACAACAGGCAGAAGATAGACAGCCTTATATCCGGGTATGCGACAAACTGGCAGCTCAAGAGAATGGCGGTAATAGACCGGAACGTGCTAAGGTTCGCCACGTACGAACTCCTTTATTCGGAAGATATACCCCCTAAGGTGGCGATCAACGAAGCTATAGACCTCGCCAAGAAATTCGGCGACAATGATTCCGGAAAGTTCGTCAACGGTATCCTGGATAAGATCAATAAGACCGAAAAGAGGCTATCGAAGTGAAATACGCGGATCTCCACGTGCATACTTATTATTCCGACTCAACTTTTTCTCCCGAAGAAGTGGTTACATGCGCCAGAGATAAGGCATTGTCGGCGGTAGCGATCTGCGATCACGACTGTGTCGACGGGATAGACCCCTGTATCGAGCTCGGCGGGCCTATGGGGGTAGAGATAGTGCCGGGGATAGAGCTTACCGTGGAGAGGCCCGCCGCGGAAATACACATACTCGGATATTTCATAGATTACAGGCAGGATTGGTTTTTATCGAAGCTTAGGGCCATAAGGCAGTCCAGGGTAGACAGGATCCATAAAATGGTGGGAAAGTTGTCCGAGATGAACGTAAAGATAAATGCGGAAGATGTATTCAAGCTGGCCGGAAAAGGGTCGGTGGGAAGGCTTCACCTCGCTCAGGCCATGCTGAAGGCCGGCGTTATAAAGAGCATTCGTGAGGCGTTCGATAAATATATCGGATATCTGGAATCGTGCTATGTAACAAAATTGAATTTTACTCCCGAAGAAGCGATAAGTTCCATATTGAAGCTCGGCGGAGTTCCTGTGCTGGCGCATCCCAATGTGCTGGGCAGGGATGAATATATCCCGGGATTGATAGCATGCGGGCTGAAAGGTATCGAGGTTTACCATAGCGACCATAAGAATGAAGCGGTGCGAAAGTATGAGAGGATAGCTGAAGAGAACGCTCTCCTGATGACGGGCGGATCGGACTGCCATGGTATGGGTAAGGGCAGGATCCTCCTCGGCCGGGTAAGGATCCCGTATACGGTTGTTGAAAACCTCAGGCGCAAATCGGAGGATATCCGCCGTGGAAATGGATGAGAGGTATATGCGGATGGCTCTCGGCCTTGCGCGTAAGGGCGAGGGGTTGACGAACCCGAATCCGATGGTCGGGGCGCTTGTGGTCCGGAATGGAAAGATAGTCGGTGAGGGGTTTCATAAAAGATGCGGCGAGCCCCATGCGGAAGCCAACGCCATTAAGGACGCCGGTAGCATGGCGTCAGGCTCTACGTTGTATGTGACTCTCGAACCGTGTGATCATTATGGCCGCACCCCCCCCTGCACGGATGCCGTCATAAATAGCGGAATTAAGCGTGTAGTTATAGGCATGACCGATCCCAACCCTGTCAATAACGGCAAAGGGTTAAGCAGATTAAAGGCGCATGGTATTAAAACCAGGCTCGGTATACTGGAGGCCGAAGCGCGCCTGCTGAATAAGGCCTACATAAAATTTATAACAAGAAAAGAACCTTATGTCACCCTGAAGCTTGCTCAGTCGTTGGATGGCAAGATCGCCACCAGGACGGGAGATTCAAGGTGGATCAGCTGCGGAGCGTCCCGCGATCTTGTACGGTCGTTCCGCGGGAAGGTCGACGCCGTTATGATCGGGGCCAATACCGCTATTAAAGACGACCCTTCCCTGATGGCAAAGGATGGGGCCAAGCAGCCATGCAGGATAGTTGTTGACGGCGAATTAAAGCTGCCGCCCGGGGCTAAGTTATTTTCCAACTTAAAATTGTCGCCGGTTATACTGGCCGCTTCCAGGGCGGCGGCAAAAAAGAAAGGGCACATTTACGAGTCCATGCATGTTAAGGTATTGCCTGTAAGTTCGAAAGGCGGCAGGCTGGACCTTAAAGAAATGCTAAAAAGTCTGGGCAGGATGAATATGATGCATGTGCTCGTAGAGGGCGGCGGCGTTTTAGCGGCGGGCCTTATAGAAAAAAGGCTGGCCGATGAGATAATATTTTTGATAGCCCCTAAGATAATCGGCGGACGGGACGCCGTTACATCGGTGGAGGGTAAAGGCCCGGCCAGGATAAGCGGCGCCATACCGGTCAAAAGAATGACGGTTAGAAGATCCGGAGATGATATTATCGTAACGGGGGAACTGAATTGATGTTTACCGGGATAGTAAAAGAGCTTGGAAAGGTTCGATCGGTCACGGCCAACGGTGTTATCAACAGGATCGAAATTGAATCCAGCCATATTTACAAGGGCCTAGATATCGGGGATAGCGTTTCTGTCAATGGAGTATGCCTTACTCTTGTAAAAAAAGACGGAAAAGTGATGTCGTTTGATGCGATGCGCGAAACCATGAGAAGGTCTACGCTAAAAAATATAAAAGCAAAAGACGCGGTAAACATGGAAGGCGCCCTTAAACCGGAAAATTCCGTAGGCGGCCATTTTGTACTGGGGCACATAGACTGCGTAGGCAGGATAACGGATTTCAAAAAAAGCGGCGAGATTGCGATGACGGTGTCATTCCCGGAGGAGTTTGACCGGCTTATCGTCGACAAGGGTTCCGTTGCGCTGGATGGAGTGAGCCTTACGATCGGTCATGCCGGGAACGGATCGCTTGGCGTTTATATTATACCCCATACCCTGGAAAATACGACACTGGGAGGAAAAAAAATAGGCGATGAGATAAACATTGAATTTGATATTGTCGGGAAGTATGTTGCCAGGGCCAAGGGCGCTGGAGGCCCTTCGGGTATAACGGAAGAGCTGCTCAGGAAAAATGGTTTTTAGGCGAATAAATTTGAAAAAATACCGGTTTCATGCTATATTTTACCAAAAGGAGGTTTAAAGATGATTAAGAGATATTTCGCTATCCTGGGCATATTATTTATCGTCATAGGTATTTCGGCGCCTGGCTATTGCGACGATTCCGTAAAAAAACTTGGCAGAGGCGTCTGTAACATGATCACCTTCCCGTTCGAAATACTGGAGCAGGTAAAGCGGACGAATAATAGCGATGGGCCTTTAGCCGCGATGACATACGGCCTTCTGAAGGGGGGAGTTATGTCCGCAGCCAGGGCCGCTGTCGGGGTATATGAGACGGCGACTTTCCTGATACCTTTGCCAAGGAATTACGCGCCCATATTGACCGATCCTGAATTCTTTTTCGAAGAAAAGAACTGGTAGTTGCTGATATGGTTTTGTATTTTAAGCCCGCGCTATTATAATGGCGCGGGCTTAAATTTAATAGATATCGGGCCAAACGCTATGCATATACCGGATGGATATATAAGCCCGCAGACGGCAGGGGTCTTTTACGCCATCATGCTGCCTTTATGGGCGTTGGCATCAAGGATAGTAAAAAGTACATTGATGGCGCGTCAGGTGCCGTATCTGGCATTCGGCGCCTGTTTTGTTTTTGTCATAATGTTATTCAATATACCGATCCCGGGCGGATCTACCGGTCATGTCGTAGGGGGGACTTTAGTAGCGGTCCTTTTAGGGCCATGGGCCGCCATGATAGCCATTACGGTAAGCCTGTCTATCCAGGCCCTGATGTTCGGGGATGGAGGCATAACCGCGCTTGGAGCGAACTGCTTCAATATGGCATTTGCATTGCCATTTGTCGGATACTATACATACCGTCTAATTGCCCTGGGAAGCCCTAAATGGTCCGTAAGAAGAGCTATAGGGGCGGCAGTAGGGGCTTATATGGGGCTTGTTGCGGCATCCGCTTTGACCGGGTTCGAATTTGGGATACAACCCATGCTTCATCGTAGTATGGACGGCAGGGCATTGTATTGCCCATACGGCCTGAATGTGGCTCTCCCGGTAATGGTAGGGGAGCATCTATTGATCTTTGGTTGGCTGGAAGCTATCGTGACGTATTTAGCGGTAAGGTATCTGCAGAAAGAGGACGTTCACTTATTGCCCGATTGAGATGAAGACAATAACGAAATTATGGATATTGCTGTCATTGCTTTGTATTCTGGCGCCGCTCGGCCTGGTGATCCCGAAGATATTCAGGTCGACAGCCGCATGGGGTGAATGGGGTCCGGATGAGCTTGGGAGAGTCGTTGGGTATATACCGCAAGGGCTGGCTTCGCTAGTAAGCGTCTGGAGGAGCCCGATCCCCGGTTATGCCCCTGCCGGAGCACGGTCCGATCCCGGGAGCTTGAGCGTATTTTATATTTTATCGGCTGTAGCCGGGGTAATGATTATCGCGGCGCTTATATTTTTATTGGGCAAATTGCTTGCCAGGAAAGACTAAGGAATGGGGATGATGGGCGGCGGAAACCTTTTTATAGAGCGTTCGCTTGAAGCCGCGTTGGCTTTTTTTAAGGACGCCATATTCTCGGATGAGATATCCGGAAAAAAAGGCGTTCTGCAAAGGTTGAGGCCAAAGACAAGGGTCGTATCGTTGTTAATGTTGTTATTGACGGCATGTATCGTCGGGGATCTTTATAAGCTTGTCCTGCTGTACGCAGGATCCGTGATCCTGGCGTACTTTTCAGGAGTCAGGGTGGGGTATTTCTTGAAACGGGTATGGTTTTTTATTCCGATCTTTGCGGTCATCATCGCGCTTCCCGCAGTATTCATCAGCGGGAAATACGTCGCGGCTTTATTCGTGATGCGTGTAGCCACGTGCGTTTCTTTTGCCGTCCTGGTCACCATGACCACCCGTCATAGCGAGCTCATTATGACATTAAGATCCTTTGGAGTGCCCGGCGTATTCCTGGAAGTGCTTGATATGTCGTACAGGTATCTATTTCTCTTCGTTAAGGTATTTGAAGAGATGCACATTGCTTTGAAGGCCAGGCTGGTAAGTAACAGCGGAGGAACTCACGCAAGGGGTTGGATAGGCGGGAGAATATCGTACCTTTTTAAAAGATCGATGAGAATGAGTGAGGCCGTGTATCTGGCGATGATCGCAAGAGGATATACGGGGGAAGCGAAGAAACATGGCCGGTGATTATATGTTTGAACTTAAAGGGGTTTCTTACAGTTATCTTAACCGTTTTCCGGCGCTTGAAAGCGTGGATCTTAAGATAGAGCCGGGTGAGAGGACGGCGCTTTTGGGGCCGAACGGGTCGGGCAAATCAACCCTTCTTAACATTATGGCCGGGCTGTATTTTCCCCAAAAAGGATCGGTGAGCTTCATGGGCGGCGATTTGAGCGAGAATAGGCTCGCCGATGACGCGTTCAGAAAGTTTTTCAGGAGCCGGGTGGGGATAGTTTTTCAGAATTCAGACGCGCAGTTATTCAATTCGAATGTCGAAGAAGAGATCTTTTTCGGATTACGGCAGCTGGATATATCGAAAGAAGATGCGCGGGAGAGGGCCGGGAAATATGTAGACATAATGGGTATAGGCCATCTGAAAGACAGGCATCCACAAAATTTGAGCATAGGCGAGAAGAAGCGCGTCGCCATCTGCTCCGTGCTTGCCATGGAACCGGATATCCTTCTCCTGGACGAACCCACCTCCGGCCTTGACCCAAGGAGCGCCAGATGTCTTCTCGATGCCATATCCGGGTATGCCGAAAAGCCCAAAACCATCATCATATCCACCCAGGATATGCATATCATCCCGGAGGTTGCATGCAGGGTCGTGGTATTGGGAGAGGGTAAGAATGTATTGAGGGATGGGCTTGCGGAACAAGTGCTGGCTGACAGGGCCTTCCTGGAAGAACATAATCTTATGCATATCCATGCGCATAGGCATAAGGGCATTTGCCATGTCCATCCGCATGAACATCACGACGAGCCGCATCATGGCCATGGAACGTGAGATGAGTGAAAAGCGATATCGTATAGTATATGAAGACGACCGGATTATGGTCATCGACAAACCGTCCGGGATGCTCGTCATACCGACCCCTAAAAAAGAGACGAATACCCTTACCAGCCTGATCAACCGCGACCTGGATAAGCGGGGTGTCGGGGCCAACGCCTATCCCTGCCACAGGCTCGACCGTGAAACGTCCGGACTTATAATATATTCAAAGGGGAAGAAGGCCCAGAAGGCGATGATGGACGAGTTCAAGGATCGTTCGGTAAAAAAGAAGTACATTGCATTTGTGCAGGGACGGGTGAGAAAGGATTACGATATAATACGCGAACGGATTTACAATAGAAAAAAGAAGAGAAGCGAAGCCGCCGAGACCAGATACAGGGTGCTTTCAAGGCGCCGTGATTTTACCGAGATCGAGGTAGAGCCGGTCACGGGCAGGACGAACCAGATAAGGATGCATATGGAGGGGATAGGGCATCCGATTGTGGGCGAGAGGGTATATTCCTTCAGGAAAGATTTCAAGCTAAGGTTCAGGAGGGTTGCGCTTCACGCCCGGCATATCGAGTTTATCCATCCGGTGAATAAGGCGAGGATGCTGTTTGATTCGCCGTTACCGGACGACATGTCGGCCTTTCTGAGTGAGCATGCCGTATAAAAAATAAACGGAGGTAAACGAGTGGCAAAAGGCGGAAATTATTTGACTCGCGAAGGATACGAGAAATTGATGAAAGAGCTCGATTATCTGAAAAATACCAAGCGAAGGGAGTTGTCTAAGGCGATAGGCCAGGCGAGGGCCCACGGCGACATAAGCGAGAATGCCGAGTATGACGCCGCAAAAGAGGCGCAGGGTCTTAATGAGAAGAAGGTATCGGAGCTTGAGACTGCGCTCGCTACGGCGCAGATACTGGACGATGAGTTTATGTCCAAGGATGAAGTCCTGATCGGGGCGACGGTAAGTCTTAAAGACTTGAAAAGCCGGGAGGAGCTTGAATACAGGCTGGTATCTGAAGATGAAGCCGATTATTCCGAGAATAAGATCTCGGTCTCGTCCCCTGTGGGCGGAGCGTTGTTGAACCATAAGGTTGGCGACACCGTAGAGATACATGTCCCGGCCGGTATTCTTAAATATAAGATATTGAAGATATCGAGATGATGAGAGATAGCGCAAGAAAAGTTCTTGAGGGGATCCGGGAAGAGTTTAAGTTGTCGGCTGCTGATATGAATAAGATGATCCGGGATTTCCGCAGGGAGATGGATAGGGGGCTTCGAGGAAGAAAGAGCTCCCTTAAGATGTTGCCTTCTTATGTAACTAAGCCTACGGGAAACGAGAAAGGCGCCTTTCTGGCGATCGACCTTGGCGGTACCAATCTTAGGGTGGCGGAGGTTGAGCTTAAAGGAGCCGGTAAAGAGATTGCGTATAGATCAAAAAGTTTTATTCTGAAAGATAAGCTTATCAGCGGGTCATCAGGGAAGTTCTTCGACGCTATTGCCGAACACTTAAGGCGCTTTATAGGTCGACGGGATATCGGGGCCGGTATCCCGATGAAGCTCGGTTTTACATTCTCATTTCCGGTCAGACAGGACAGTTTGCGTTCAGGCAGGCTCATTTGCTGGACGAAGGGTTTCTCGGTCAAGGGCGTTAAAGGTAAAGATGTCGTCAAGTTGCTCGAAGAGGCCTTAAAGAGAAAAGGGCTGGGTGGGATCAGGGTCTCGGCCCTTATGAACGATACCGTTGGAACGCTGGCGGCGAGGAGTTATTCCGATAGTTCATGCGAAGTCGGCGTCGTAATAGGCACCGGAACCAACGCTTGTTATTATGACAAACGCCTAGGTACGATAATCAATATCGAGTGGGGTAATTTTAACAGGATGAAGAGAGCGTTATACGATAGGCTGCTCGACGAGAACTCCGGTAATCCGGGAGAGCAGTTACTGGAAAAGTCGGTATCCGGTATGTATCTGGGAGAGATAGTAAGGCTGATCATTTGTGACCTCGCCTCCAGAGGGTATCTATTCCGGCGTTTTTCAAGTACCGCATTGATAAAAAAGAATGTCCTGAAAGCTGAAGATATTTCGCGCATGGAGGAGCCCGGGGAGAAGGGGCTGGCTAATGCGGATAAGGTCCTGCGAAGGTACGGTATGATGAACAGTACTATTGGGGAAAGATCGCTTGTAAGGCAGTTATGCAGGATCGTTTCCAGGAGAGCCGCCCGGATAAGTTCTGCAGGGATCATCGCGGTGCTAAAAAAGATAGATCCCGTGTTTTCGAGATCCCATACCGTAGCTATCGATGGAAGCGTTTTCGAAAAACATCCAAATTTTGCTAAAGAGATGAGGTCGGGGATCAAGGATGTCCTTGGTGTAAGGTCGGAGAAGGTCAAGATCGTACTTTCAAAAAACGGTTCCGCCCTCGGGGCGGGAGTAGCGGCCGCTATCAGTCAATCCCACTCCTTATAGTATGTGGTATAAAGTCAATTAAAAGGGGCAAAATCCAAAAAAAGCGGAAGATGGGGGCTTCACATTTCGCTATTTAGAGTGTATACTATATATGGTTTCCTGGCAAATTAGAATGGAGAACGTATGGCATCAAAGAAGGTGTTGATAGTGGATGACGATAAGGAATTCCTGGAAGAATTAAAGGAGACGCTTTCAGCGACGGGCTATGAAGTAACTGGTGTTTCCGAGAGCGTCTCGGCGCTCAAGGTGGCAAGAACGGTAAAGCCGGATATTATCCTTCTCGATCTGAGGATGCGCTCTATGAGCGGTTTCGAGATAGCGGACGGCTTGAAGCGCCTGCAGGAGACGGCCGCGATCCCCGTGATAGCTATGACGGGATTCTACACCATGAAGGAGCATTCGTGGCTGATGAATTTCTGCGGCATAAAAAAATGCCTGAAAAAACCTTTTAATCCGCTGGATGTCATCGCTGAGATCGAGAGCGCGCTGAAGAACGGGGCCATAGCATAAAAGCATGTCGAAGGCAAGGGCATGCCATGGATGACGGGCTGGAGGCCGAACGCATCGTTAAACAAAAAAGATTTTGATATTTAGTTACATTGAATAGCGCGGGGGCGGCTGCGGTTTACGCGGCCGTCCCTTTATTGTATCCTTACCGAAATGATCGTGTTTTTATAAAAATAGAATAGTTTTGACTAAAGCGCGTTAGTAGGATAATATTATATCATATGAATACCGCGGTAACCTTAGGCCGAAAGATTGCGCTCATCGTAGTCCTTCTCACGGGTATCTTTGTATCCTCATCCCTTTATATAGTGTTAAGAGATCAAGAATATTTTCGGATATCGAAATCGTATATTCCGTGGCTTGCGCTGGCAGGGGGATTATTTCTTACGGTACTTTTGACGGTTTATCTTTTAAACCTGATAACCAGCGCGGCCAGGATAAAGGCCCTGATCGATGAAAGGACCAGAGAGCTAAAGAAAAGCATCGAGCTTAACGAATCTCTGCTGAAGAGCATACCCTTTGGTATCGACATCGTTGACAGGGATTGTAACATCCTGTTCGTTAACAAGAAGCTCGAAGAGGCGTTCGGCAAGGCGGCCATCGGTAAGAAATGTTACGAGCTGTACAGGGATGACGGGAAGCAGTGCGAGGATTGCCCCTTAAGGAGCGATATAAGGATAGGGGAGACGTTAAAGAGCGAAGTGGATAATGTTTTCCGGGGCAGGAGCGCACAGATCACCCATACCGGTATGACCTATCAGGGCAAGGAGGCGATACTTGAGATATTCGAGGACATAACAGAGCGAAAGAGGATAGAAGATAGATTGTCGCAGCTGTCAATGGCCGTTGAACAGAGCCCTTCAATGTTCATCGTTACGGATACCGACGGCAATATAGAATATGCCAACCCAAAAGTGTCCCAGGCCACAGGATATGTGCTTGAGGAGATCATGGATAAGAATCCGCGTATATTCAAATCGGGATATCAACAGGATGGGTTCTACAAGGAATTGTGGATGACGATATCTTCCGGCAGGGAGTGGAGGGGAGAGTTCCGCAACAGAAAGAAAGACGGTCAGTTGTATTGGGAGTTCGCCGCCATATCCCCTATAAAGGACGCGAGCGGGAAGATAACCCATTACATAAAGATAGGGGAAGATATAACCCGGAGGAAGCGCCTGGAGAACGAATTGCTCGAGTCGAGAGACTATCTTCACAGGATAATCAACGCGGTCGCTGACCCGATATTTGTGAAGGACGATAAGCACAGATGCGTTCTGGCGAATGCCGCGTTCTGCGATTTTACCGGGCATAAAGAAGCCGAGCTATTGGGCAAGGCCGACTGCGGTTTTTTTCAAAGAGAACAGGGCGGACTAGCGGAAAAGGAAGAGACGGAGATATTGAATACCGGGAAAGAGAGCGCCGTCGAAGAACATTTCATGGACCGCAAAGGCGTGAAACGGGTCATCTCTACCAGGAGATCCGTTTATATTGACATTAGCGGGAACAGGTTCATAGTCGGCGTGATAAGGGATATTACGGAACGAAAGCGCCTTGAGAGGCTTAAGGATGAGTTTGTGAGCACTGTATCTCATGAACTGCGCACCCCGTTATCCATAACCAGAGAGGGAATAAGCCTTTTGCTTGATAATATCCCGGGGCCTGTGAATGATAAGCAGTCCGGGATATTGGCCGTATCGCTTGAGAACATAGACAGGCTTTCGCGTATAATAAATGACCTTCTGGATATATCGAAGATAGAATCCGGGAAGATCGAGATCAGGCCGAGGTCCATAGATGTTGTCAAAATGGTCAGGCGGGTCACCTCTACTTTTCAACCGGATCTAAATAGCAAGGGATTAGAGGTGCGCTTAGATCTTCCGCAAGACGAAGTGTGCGCGATGCTTGATGAGGACAAGGTCGTCCAGGTGTTGATAAATATTATCGATAATGCCATAAAATATACTGCGCACGGCCATGTATCTGTAATATTAAAGAATGAGGGAGATAAGCTATTGTTCTCCATAGAGGATACGGGAGTCGGTATATCCAAAGAAAACCTTTCCAAAGTGTTCGAAAAGTTCCAGCAGTTTACCCGCGTTCCAGGTCCCGGCAAAAAAGGAACCGGCCTGGGTCTTTCGATCGCCAAAGGTATAGTTGAGCTGCATAATGGACGCATGTGGGTAGAAAGCGTCCTGGATAAAGGCACTGCTATTAAATTTACTTTGCCAAAAAATACATGAAAAAGGAGGTTTGCCATGGATAAGAAAAAGATACTGGTTGTGGACGACGAGACCGATTTCCTTGAGATGATCAAGCTCAGGCTTGAGGCCAGCGGTTATGAGGTGGATACGGCAATTGACGGAGAAGAGGGGCTTAGGAAGGTTAAAGAGGGTAAACCATCCGCGATATTGCTCGATATACTAATGCCAAAGGTAGACGGGCTTACGGCGCTTGAGCGGATCAGGAAGACTGATAAAAATGTACCGGTCTTTATGATAACAGCCTTTTCCAACGAAGAGAGATTTAAGACTGCAAATAAATTCAATGCTTCCGGATTTATCGTTAAGACGAGCGATCTGAAGAAAGAGATAGAGAATATCACCACCGCGATAAGGCTGGCTGAAAGATTCAAAGGATAGATTTGTAAAACTTGATTTTATATGGTATATATGTATATAAGCTATATTATATTACTATAGATTGATATAAACAAAACGATACTGAAGGCCGCATGCTGCAAGATATCAAAATGATGGTCAAGAGGTACATGCAGGAAAAAGACGGTACCAATTCCACCGTATCGTCTTCAGTAGTTCAAAACGACGCAATCCCCCAGCTATCAGCTATGAATATGATAGTATCAGTGTGCAACCAAAAGGGTGGTTGCGGGAAGACAACCACAGCGGTTAATCTTGCCTCATCGCTTTCATACAAAGGATTCAAGGTTCTTCTGGTGGATCTGGATCCTCAAGCTCATGCCGGCCTCGGATTAGGCGTTGATGTGGAGTCTTTAGAAAAGTCGATATATGACGTTCTCATTAACGGTTGCGGTATAGAATCCGTGATCCATAAGTCTTCAGTAGAGAATATGGATATAGTCCCATCCAACACCATGCTTTCCGGTGCGCAGCTGGAACTGGCGGATATGCTGGGAAGAGAGACCGTATTAAGGACGGCGTTCCGTAAGCTCAGGCTTTTAAAGGCGTATGACTATATATTCCTGGATTGCTCGCCCAGCCTCAATCTGATAACTATTAATGCCCTGGTCGCCTCGAACGCCGTGCTTATCCCATTGCAGACGCATTATTATTCTCTCGAAGGAATGAAGGAGCTATTCTGCACAATCGATATAGTCAGAGAAAGGCTTAACCCCGATATAACCATTCTTGGCATTCTTGCCACGCTATTCGACACACGGATAAAGGTAAATCACGTTATGCTTGAGCAGATAAGGAGTTATTTCAAGGATATGGTATTTAAAACCATTATCCATAATAACGTCAGGCTGTGCGAAGCGCCTATGCATAAGAAACCCATCCATATTTATGATCCGAGATCCCGGGGCGCAAAAGATTACGCTCTACTTGCCGACGAAGTTGCGGCCATCACGACAAAAAGCGGCGCCTTAAGAGAAGATGCCGATGTCCAGGAGCATAGTATCGCATAAGAAAGGGAATAGTGGCGCAGGAAACCGGCGGACGGGAAGATAAAGATATTGTAAGCTCGATATTCCAGCGCGGTAATAAGCCAAAGGTGTCCAGTCTCTTCACTCACAAAGAATCAAAAACCTCTTTTAATAAATCCTCCGATAATACACTACGTAAGACTGCCTTCTCAGCAAAAGTCAAGAGGCGTCTGCCGGCCGGCCTCGATATAGGCGCCGATAGCATAAAAGTCGTCAGGCTGGGTTATGACCAGGATAATTCATTAAGGGTAGCCGATGTTCTTATAGAGCCTATACCAAGAGAGGATGAGATAGATATCAAGTCCCGGGCCAGGCTTGCATCGGTTATACTGAAAAGGATAACGAAAGAGTACGGCCTCGATGAAGGATGCTTTGCCGCATTGCCAAGCCAATTGAACAAGATTGATCTTCTGGTGCTGCCCGAAATGCCGGAAAATGAGGTCGATAAAGCCTTGAGATGGGAGCTTAAACAGACCCTCGAGTCCGATATCAACAGCATTGTCATCGACTATGTAGTTCTCAATAATCAGAGGAAGAGGTTTTTAGGCAATATGACCGGGGCATTGACGGTTACAGCGGATAAGAAGAGCGTTTTTGAGTATATGGCCTTTTTGGAATCTTCAGGAGTCAAGGCATTGGCTTTGGATGCCGGACAGTTAGCGGACCTTGAAGTCCTGGACCGCATTAAGGCAGTTTCTGCAGGAGAGGTGGTCTTGCTTTTGGATATCGGCGCGGGAAAGAGCATGCTGAGCATAATATGCGAAAAAGAGACTGTTTCTGTGAGATCGATAGGATGCAGCGGCGACTCCCTTACAAGGGCGATAAGAGATTATTGCCAGGTACCATGGAAGAAAGCCGAGGAATTTAAGAAGATTTCCGGAGTCAGCGGCGGAGGGGACATACAGGTGAAGAATGCAATTTTTCCCATACTTGAGAATATGGCTCAGGATATCGAGCATACCTTCAAGTATTTTTCTTTTCAGGTGGCTAAATCACAGATAACCCGGTTCGACAGGATAGTATTGAGCGGAGGGGTCTCGCTCATGCCGGGGCTGGTCTCATTCGTCTCGCGCAGGCTGAATGTCAACGTGGAGATAGTCGACCCGTTCAAGATCTCGCCATGCGGCGATAGCAGAGGCTGTGAAAAGGCCTCATTGATGGGGCCCGGCATGAATACTGCGATGGGGCTTGCATTGAGGGGGGTTGGATGAAAAGGATAAACTTGATCCCTGAGGAGTCGAAGCAGATGACGCCTAAGAGGTGGCTTAAGCACTATCTTGTGAAGTCCCGTTCGGCAAGAATAGCCGCCTCGGTTGTGGCCATATTTATGGCTGTGAACTTATGGCAGGCGACAGCGATCCTGCGTTACAATATCTCTATAGGCAACGCGAAGAGGTCTATAAATTTGATGCAATCGAAGCTGGCGGATACCCAGGCCGCTTATTCCAGGATGAAGCTGGAGAGGGAGGGTATAGAAAAAGAAGCTAAGCGTATCGAAGAGAAGCTCAGGATCCTGGCAGGGGCGGAAGGCGAAAAGATCGTATGGGCCGGAACGCTCGGCATGGTGAGCAGGCTGGTCCCGGATAACCTATGGATAAACAAAGGAGTTTTTAATAAAGACGCCGTAGTGATATCGGGAACCACATTCGATAATACCATTGTCAGCGGCTTGATGGCCGCCCTTGACGCTTCAGGATATTTCAAGAACACGGGATTTAATTATACGCAAAAGTCAAAACTTGAAGATAAACCGGTATTGGATTTTGAAGTGGTGACCCATATCGTAACCGAAAAGGTTTCCCGGAATTGATGCGCGCTAACATAAAGACATATGAATGGATAAAAGCGATCTTGAGGCAATTCGATTCGCTTAAGAAAAATCAGAGGATCCTTGTCCTGTTGCTTTTAGCGGCGATACTATTCAATGTCTATTATAACCTTATATACAAGAACCAATCGCAGGCGCTCCGTTCCGCGAAGTCCGAACAGAGCGTAGTGAATAATAGCCTAGCCAGACTGAAAAGTCAGATGCCGGATATGAATAAGGAAAAGGACAGGCTGGCCCTATCCAAGAGGACGTTCAACACCCTCAGGGAGCGCTTGAGAACGCTTGAGTCCGAGCTTCCTACGCAGGAGAGCGTTCCCCAGCTTCTAGGCGAGCTGGTGCGCCAGGCGGCGGGTTACTCCATAGACTTTATTTCGATAAGACCTAAGACGGGCAAGGGCAGGCAGGAATATTCAGAGTTGGTGATAGAGATGAAGCTCAGCTCTTCATATACGGATCTTGCGAACTATCTCAACAGGCTGGAATCGATATCCCGCTTTATAAGAGCGGATAATATCGTTATGGAAAATATGAAGGATGGGTTCAGGTCGAACGTAGACAGCACCATAGCTCTTTCTACATTGCTGGGCGAGCCGGGCATCGGCAAAAAAGAGGTTGTTTCGGTTCCGGCGGAACCGCTCGCGATAGAGCGCAATCCGTTTGCCTCTATTTTCCGCCCCATTCTGGAGGCGGGGAAGAAAGAAGAATATTCCCTTTCGGGCATTATCACTACAGGGGCGCAGCCCACGGCCATAATAAATAATGAGGTATACAGGATCGGAGACAGGGTAGATTCGAGGGCCATCATAAAGATCCTTCCCGGAATGGTCGTGTTGAGCGACGGGCGGGACAATAAAATATTGTATCTTGAAAAACAATGAGGTGCATGAGATGAAGAAAATAATTACCGGTTTTTTCCTTATTACATGTCTTGGCGCGCCTATTACGCAGCCGGCCGTATTTTGCGAGGAGTTGGCGGGGAAGGCAAGCGAAAACGTATCTCTCGACTACAAGGACGCGGAGCTGTCGAGTGTTTTGCGCTCGCTTGCCTATTCCTATAATCTGAACCTTGTAACTGTAAGGGATATTAAGGGGAAGGTTACGATGTCGCTCCACGACATCACGGTAGATGAGGCCCTTGAATCGATATTGAGCGTAAATGGTTATGCGTTTACCCGTAAAGGCAACCTGATATATATAACGTCCGGTCCCGGGCTCGAAGGGTTCGACACCAATACCGTTACCATACCTTTAAAATACCTGGCCGCCTCGGATGCCAGTACCTTGCTTCAAAAGGTCATATCCAGTAAAGGCGACATCCGGGTGAATGAGGCGACGAACAGCCTTGTGGTCACCGACTTTCCTTCGAGCGTCAATAAGGTAAGGGAAGTGATCAAGGATGTGGATACCGCTCCCGTTCAAGTGCTTATAGAATCCAGGCTTGTGGACATTACCGAGAAAGACCTCGAGAATTTTGGTATGACTTATTCAGTTAATTACGCGCCCCTTAAGGGTGGGTTATTTAATAGGCAGACCGGATTCCAGGAACAGCTTTCCGGAACCCAGAGCATGGCAGGGCCATCGGCCACCCTTACCGGAGGACAGCTTAAATTTACAGCCATTACATTTAAGGACCTTTCGGTTACCGCCACAGTGGACGCCCTCATCCAGGACGATAAAGCGCATCTCCTAGCCTCACCGTCTATAACCACGCTTAATGGAAAAGAGGCGCGTATTATTATCGGCGAAAGATTCCCATACAGAGAGAAGACGCAGACTACGACCGGAACAACGGAAACTACCAAGTGGGTAGACATAGGAACGACGCTCAGGGTTACCCCGCGCGTCTCTCCCGACGGGTGGATCACTATGCTCATACATCCTGAAGTCTCATCACTTACGCAGTCCCTGGACGTCGGGCCGCGCATATCCACAAGAGAGGCGGACGCGACCATCAGGGTAAGGGACGGTGAGACGATCGTTATAGGGGGATTGATAAAGAGGCAGGATGACAGGACGAAATCAAAGATCCCGCTGTTGGGCGATATACCCGGGCTGAATTGGCTGTTCGGAAAGTCAAAGGTGGATGAATCATCCACGGAACTGGTAGTATTCATAACTCCTCATATAATGCGCAGTCCGGATGATGTAAAGCCTGTCGAGGCTTCAATAAGAAGCGAAGCCACGGTAAGTATCACGGGGGTCGGTGAAAGGACGGTAGTCAATCAGCTATGGAACAGCGCCAGGGACCTCGAAAGAAAGGAAGGCATTGAATCCAGGAGGAAGGATAGCGAGACGAGAATGGCCGAGGCCCTCGAAGATTACAGGCAGATAGCTTCGCAGTATCCAGGCAACGAGAAGGCGGATGACGCGTTGTACAGGGCAGGAAAAATAGCTTATGATTATTTTGGAGATCTCGAGCTTTCCAGGCAGATATTTGCAAGTATTTACGAGCGGTATTCTGACTCCCCATATGCGTGGAAGGCCAAAAAAAGGGTTGCTGTAATAGATAAGAAATTGGCGGCGAGGGAAAAGAGGGCGAAGAAACAGTAATATGCCTGTATTTAATTATAAAGCTAGGGATAGACAAGGACAGATGTATACCGCTACCGTAGAGGCTTCGGATGAGATGGAGGTCGCATCTTCGCTGAGAGCCATGGCATACAGCGTTATATCGATCGATCAGCAGTCCGGTGATAATCTGCGGATTCCCGGTTTTCTGCGTCGTATAACAAGGCCTTCCCTGGTAGATATCATATTCTTTTCAAGGCAGTTGGCGTCTTTGTTGAAATCGGGCATTCCAATATTAACGGCATTGACAAGCATAGCCGAACAGACAAGGGATAAAAACCTGAAGGGCGTGATAGATGCGGTTGCCAAGGATGTCGGTTCAGGTGTATCGTTTTCCGAAGCATTGTCACGCCACCCGGACATATTTTCCGAAATATTTACCGGAACAGTGAAGGTCGGCGAGACCGCAGGGATGCTGGACCAGGCTATGGAAAGGTTATCCCAGCTCAATGCCAGGGAACTCGAGATCAGGACAAGTATAAGGTCCGCCATGGCATACCCTATCCTGCTCGTAGTTGTGGCCGTCATCGTGATGACATTCCTGCTGGTGAATATAATACCGAAGTTCGTCGTCATCTTTGAGGCTTATGAGGCCCGCCTCCCTCTTCCAACGCTTGTCCTCTTGTGGATCAGCTCTTTCGCGCAGAGATTCTGGTTTCCCGCCGCGTTTGGCGCTATTATCTCTACGTTTATTATGAGGGGATATTTCAGGACGGATAAAGGAAGGTATAAACTGGATATGTTCCTTCTGCGCTTTCCTTTTTTTGGAGAGCTTTATCTAAAAGTGATCGTTGCCAGGTTTTGCAGGACCCTAAGCGCCATGATCAGGTCTGGCGTTCCCATGCTGGAGGCCCTTTACGTAAGCGGCAACACAGTCGGTAATACGGTAATAAGAAAGGTCGTCGATAGTGTGAGGACCGCCGTTACTCAGGGGCAGTCCCTCGCAGAGCCTTTCCGGACCAGCGGTATTTTTCCGCCGACAGTCGTCCAGATGATAGCTTTGGGCCAGAAGAGCGGTAAGCTTGACGATATGCTGCAGGAGGTAGCTTCATCCTACGACCAGGAAGTCGATTATACCATCAAGAACATCACCACGACCCTGGAGCCGGTTTTATTGTTGATTATGGGCGCCATGGTGGCTTTCATTGCGCTATCGATACTTCTGCCCATATTCAATCTGGTGAAGGTATTCAGGCGGTAAGGCGAGGGGGGGGCAGTTTCAAGCGCGGCCTTAATGCAAGACAAAAAAGGAGACTTTGATTATGAAGAATAAGGCTTTTACTCTTATCGAGCTATTGATAGTAGTATCGATAATAGCCATATTGGCCGCCACCATAATACCTAATTTTGTAGGATTTGATACGGAGGCCCGTATAATGGCTACCAAGACCAATCTTGATACGATCCGCACCAGGATCACGCTTTTCAGGGCTAAAGAGGGTCGATATCCCGCAGGGCTTGCAGAGCTTGTGGATACATTCTACCTGGATGCCGGCATTAAGAAGGCTTATCTGGACAAGCTGCCCCCGGAGATGGTGAGTTCCAAGCTGGGGAACAATCGATTTTTCGATCTGGTTTCCGCGGATTCACCTCCTTCCGATGACGGCGGATGGATATATTATACCGATAAGGCGGATGTCCGGGTAAATATTAACGAGCCTCTTGACAAAAAATGGGGGGAGTATGAATCCCAGAAGCCGGCAGACTGGTAAAGAGTCCGGCGCCGTATTGATAACCACCGTGATAATCCTTTCGTTCCTTAGCGTGCTTGGGATGGGGATGCTCGCTTTATTGTACTCCAGGACCGTTTATTCCGAGATGCAGGTGGATAGGCTGAAGGCCTTATATCTGGCGGAGGCCGGTATTTCGAGACAGATATGGGAACTGCGGCATGGGGCGGATCCGGATGGCGATGGGGTAGGGAATATCCCATGGACAAACCTTGGCGAAGGCAGGTTCCGGACAACGCATGATTTTCAGGCGTCTCTCATGACTTCTACCGGCGAAGTCAATAAGGCGTTCCGGAAGATCCAGATAAAGTACAGCGCCATATGACCGAGGGGGAAAGGTGATAGAAGAGCGAAAGTTTATCGGAGAATACCTCGTATCCAAGGGGATAATAGATAAAAAAAAGCTTAAAGCGGCAATGGATGAGCAGGCCAGGTCAGGCTCAGGCAAGATAGGAGAGATACTGGTCAGGCTAGGTTATGTCAAAGAGGAGGAGATCGCAAGGGCTCTATCCGAGCAGCTGGGGTTCGCGTATATGGATATATCCGGATATGAAGCCGATCCGGCCGTTGTGGCTATAGTGCCTTTCCAGGTCGCGAAGAGGCTCGAGGCTATTCCTCTATTTAAAGTGGGGAATACCGTTACGGTAGCGATGGCGAATCCTCTGGATGTCGATGCCATCGATGTCCTTAATTCTTATGCCGAAGGGTTAAGGGTAAAGCCTATTATATCGACGTCCTCTTCCATAAAAGCGGCTATCGACAAGTACTACGACAACAGACAGAAGTCCGATATCCGGGGCAAGGATCAACCTGCCGATGATCCGTCGGCTCTCGTTAAAGAGGCGGCGCAGGTCCCTGTAGTAAAACTTGTTAATAAGATAATAGAAGACGCGATCGGACTGGGCGCAAGCGATATACATATTGAGCCGCAGGATAAGAGCGTATATTCCAGGTTCAGGATAGACGGGATCCTTCAGGATCCGCTCGAAATAGATAAAAAGCTTCAGCTGGCCGTCATATCACGGATCAAGATAATGGCCGGGATGGATATCGCCCAGAGCAGGCTGCCGCAGGATGGGCGGATCGAGATGAAGGCTTCTAACAGGGATATAGATCTGAGGATAGCGACATTCCCTACGATATATGGAGAGCATGTTGCCGTCAGGATCCTGGATAAGAGCCGCGGCATATTGAAACTGGAGGAGATAGGTTTCAATTCGGATACGTTAACCAAGTTCAAAGAGACAATACGCAGGCCTTACGGGATAGTGCTCGTTACCGGCCCTACCGGCAGCGGCAAGACTACCACCCTTTACTCGGCCTTGAATGTCATAAATGATCGGAGAAAGAATATAGTCACTCTGGAGGATCCCGTGGAGTATACGATACCCGGAGTGCACCAATCCCAGGTCAATGTAAAGGCCGGGCTTACGTTCGCTACCGGATTACGCTCAATAGTAAGGCTTGATCCGGACATAATAATGATCGGAGAGATAAGGGATAAGGAGACGGCCGATATAGCGGTCCATGCAAGCCTGACCGGCCATCTGGTATTCTCCACGCTTCATACAAACGATTCCGCTTCAGCCGCTACCAGGTTGATCGACATAGGGGTGGAGCCGTATCTTGCAGCATCATCCTTAGCAGGGGTGTTGGCGCAGAGGCTCGTACGTAAGCTTTGCGCGAACTGTAAAAAAGAAAGGAAGCCCGGCAAGGATGAGCTGGAGTCCCTGGGTTTATCGTCTAAGGCAATCTTAGGCGCCGGGAGTCTTTATGAGCCTTCGGGCTGCGATAAATGCCATAATACCGGTTATCTGGGCCGGACGGGTATATTTGAGTTCCTGGCCCCTGACGAAGAGATGAGGTCTTTGATCAGCAAGAAGACCGCGGCTTATGAATTGAAAGAGGCGGCTATAAGGACAGGGATGAAGACGCTTCGAGACGACGGCCTTGCCAAAGTCAGGGAAGGGGTAACATCATTAAGCGAAATACTGCGGGTTACCGAAGAGGCATGAACGGGAGGATCATATCATGGTAATAAGAGTATTGGCTATTACGACGCTAATGGCTGTATTTTCAATATGTGCGTATTGCGCGGACACTACGATTAAAGGGACCACTTCAGACTCTACCGCATCAAGCCTTGAGGTGACGAACTCCGCCAACACGTCTCTTATATTGGTGAGGAACGACGGGAATGTAGGCGTCGGGACGGCAAGCCCTAATACCAATCTGGATATAAGCGGTACCTTTGCGCACCGGAGGGGACAGATAGCCGTGAGCGCGGGTAACAACAATAATGTGAACGTCGGCAGTTTCACTTTTGTTAAAATAACGAGCGCGGCCAATAATTTTACCATTACGGGAATAACGGGAGGCGTTGATGGAAGAAGGCTTATAATATGGAATTCAACCACAAGGAATATGTCGATATCCAACGAAAGCGCAAGCTCCACAGCCGCAAACAGGATAACGACCAATTCCGGAGGGACGAGGTCTACGGGAGGCCCCGGAACCGCCGAGTTCGTGTATGATACCGGATCTTCGAGATGGGTATTGACCAATATAGATTCTTAAGGCATGGATAAGCATAAAGATATATTTTTTTTATGTATCGTAGGAACGTCCTTGTTGTTGTCGGCGCTGTTGTGTGGCAGCTGTTTTGCCGCCGGTGTGACGATAGGTAATGGGGCAACGATTACGCTTGCAGGATCACCGACGATCACTACAATAGACCTGGATATATCAGGCACGCTTTCCGGTGGAGCGGGTAATATCGATTTTAGCGGGAACTGGAGCCGAGGCGGCACATTTACAGCCGGCTCCAGCACGGTCAGTATCGTCGGCGCCGGCGCCTCCCTAGTCAATAATTCCAACACGTTTTTTAATTTTTCCTGCGTTACCGCATCAAAATCGATAACATTTCAGAGCGCCGTTACGCAAACAGTAACAAATTCTCTTAATCTTAACGGTCAGGCCGCCGGGACGAGGATAGTATTGAGATCGAGCGCTTCCGGGACCCAGTGGAACGTAGATCCGCAGGCGACTCTATCGGTCCAGTACGTCGATGTGAAGGATTCGAATAATCTAAGCGCGGTGAACCCTACTATTACGCCGTCTTTTTCGATGGATTCGGGGAATAACCAGGACTGGAATTTCGGCTCCCTGTCGATATCCGGCAACCAGTCTATGGTTGTCGGTTCGCAGTCAGGGCCGTTAACCATCGATATTACATTTACAAATAGCAACACAGCTAACAGGAACATAATAATAGATCTGGCATCTGATTCATCAGGTGCTAATGAATTTAGAGACACTTCAGGCGGCGCGGCAGTAACTTCGGTCGTCGTCGCGGCCGGGAGCACATCGACAATATTTTATTATGTCGATAATGCCTCCGGAAGCCCTACGATAACGGCATCGACTCTTGGGTATACGTCCGGGACTATCACTATGACAGTATCCACGATAACATTCCAGGTTTCGGCCGCTAGCCCCCAGATCGCAGGCAGTAACTTTATTTTGACCATAACGGCTAAAGACCAAACGGGCGCGACAGTTACAGGTTATGCCGGGACTGTAAACATCACGGTAAATTACGTTTCGCCGGCTACTGGCGCAGGTGTGCTTGGGATAACGTCAACATCCGCATTTGTAGGCGGGATCGCCACTATAACTAACCAGACCTTCTCTGATTGCGGAACCCTCACAATTAAAGCTACGGACCAGGCGACTCCCTCTATGACGGGAACATCCGCGAATATAGTATTTCTGCCGTTTGACTTCACGGTTGAATTGACCGGCCTCGATACGGATGCGGCCGGGTCAGCGGTCGATAAGCACGTCGTTTCCAAGCCATTCACACTTTCCGTAACCTCGCGCAATGCCGCCGGAACCGCTTGTCCGAATTATAAAGGGAACACGCTTTTATCGATCGATTACGTTTCGCCGTCGGCCGACCAGTCCGGTTCGCTCGCGATATCGACGCTGGGAGTGACCAACTGGACAAACGGAATAGCGGCGGTAACGGCACAGACCTACAACAGGTGGGGGACTATCTCGATAAAGGCCGCCGACGCAACAGATACGACGCGCACCGGAGTATCGCCGGATATATTCTTTGTCCCGAAAGACTTCACTTTAACGCTTTCAGCGATACCGGCTTCAAGGAATTTCTATTACACGAACGAGAGTTTTACCGTAACGGTCACCGTGCGGGATTTTAACAACCTGGCTATAGTGAACTATCAGGGGACGATCTCATTTAGCGGGGAAGGGTTGAACCTGCCGGCGAACTATACGTTTACCCTGTCCGATGCGGGGGTCCATGTGTTTAACGGCGTGAATGGTTCGCGGCAGGCAGAGACATCGGTTTTCGCGGCAGATACCGGCACGTCGTCCGTTGCCGGGACATCCGCCGCTATAGATATAATAACGGGAACAATAAAGGTCATATCCGCCTCAGGGCCGGTCGGACCGGTCCTTGTAGAGGTTAATATTGTCGATTCGGCGGGGAGCGTACTTATCTCGGATGATTCTACAACATTTACGGTAAGTCTGAGTGAATTCATTGCCGATAATAGCGCGTCTTCCGAGGCGGCAGAGACGCCTGTTCAGGTTTCAGGCGGCATCGCTACTATTACCGTTACGGACGATTCCGCGGAAGTCGTTACGGTTACGCCCAGTTCCGTGCCGGAACTTAGTGTAGAGACGGGGACGGTGACCTTTGGGACTGTTTCCGGCGCAGGGGTGGGTATACAGATATGGAGAGAGGTCAAAGAAGGTCAAGAGTAGCCGGCGCTTTCACTTTTATAGAACTTTTGATAGCGCTCTCGGTTATATCCATTGCGTTTCTGCCGCTTATGAGGATGTTTGCCGTAGGGATGGAGCAGGTCTTGGCATCAAGAGACCTGGTTACGGCCAGATATCTTGCCCAGGAAGGCATGGAGAGGGTAAAGAACCTCGGCTTTACGGAGGCCCAGCTTAAGGATTCGGGAGAAGTCTGGGATCCGCCCCTTACCGGCCCATCGCAAGAGTTGAACGGGTCTTGCTGGCGGGTTCGGAGAAAGACCCTGTCCGCCGCCGGTCCGCTCGAAGTCCATGTGTCCGTGTTCAGGTATCAGAACCGGTCGGGTAATCGCGCAGAAGGCGATAAGAGCGTCCTCGAGCTGGTCACTTTGATATCCGATCTGGATTGGTCCGAGATAGAGAAATAGCATGAACATGCGTTTTTTTTATTCCAAATCCGGCGGTGTTACGCTGATAGAGCTTTTGGTCGCGATAGCTATCGCGGCGATAATGATCGGCGTGACGGCTTCCATGCTGAAGGCAGGCTTTGACGTGTATGCGTTTGCCCAGGGCGAGATGGTCCTGGATAAGGCGCTTGGCGATTGTCTCGACGGGATAACGCAGGGCGGTTTTGACGCCAATGGCATACAGGATGCCATGGAGATCGAGTCCGCCGGCTTACGGTCTTTGAGGTTTGTCCCGTTATGGATAGATATTGTCGAGGCGCCTAAATATGAACAGACGCAGGCTGGAACGGTCAAGAAGGTACCGATGAAGCTCAGCAGGCCGTTTAAGCCGGGAGCAAGCTATCCGATAGTCGAAGTTTCGCTGCCGCTGGAGAAAGGCAGCCGCTTACTTAAATGGAAACCGGTGCCGGTCGAATTTGTCCCGGCGAAGATCCATGATCCGGAAAAAACCGAAGACAGGTTTTACCTTCAGGATCCCGTTGGGCCCGAGTCAATGATCCGCAGTCTTTATCAGCCGGACGCCGTATATTTCAAGGATTGCGCAGTTGACATATCGCTTAAAGATGGCAGGATAGCGCGTACTTATAGAGGAGGCGCAGAGAAGATCCCGAAATACGATGCCGGAGGAGTCGAAGTATCGGATATCGCGTTCACGTATTATGATAATACGAACACCGAGATAAAGATAAAGCCTGCGCAGATACTGAATGTCACCGCTATAAAGGTCACGATAACGGTTTCTATCTCGGGAAGGACCAAGACGGGCCACAGCTTCATAAACATACGGAACACCAAGACAGGCGGGGCGGGGCTTTTGATAAGGGAAGGTACGCGCGTCAGGATACCCGATTCTAAGAGGATCAGGGTATTTACGCTCTCTAATGTATTCGGGGCCGTAGAAGAGGGCGGAAAGATAGAGATCGAAGCGAGGCCCGAGATCGGCGCCGCGTGGAAGGCGACGGTCTATGTAGGCGTAGAGGATGACAGGTCGGTGATAAGCGGGTACGATATCGAATATCCATCGGGAAGCTCCGTATATTCAAGAGAGACCACGTTATATTATGGCGAACCGTTGAATTTTATGAATATCGGCGATGGAGGGCGATACGACTATGATTACGATAAGGGCGTTATGAATACAGTGGACATAGAAGGGCCCGTGGAGCTCGTGGTCACCCGGATGGACGCGCAGGGCGCGATGCTTTTCATAAGACCGTGAAGACGGTATGTGTATCGAACGGGAGAATGTAGATGGCCAAAAAATACTACTCATAGACGATGAGCCGGCTTTGTTAAAAATGCTTGGTATGAGGCTCGAGGCATCCGGTTATTGCGTGATCACGGCCCAGGATGGGCAGGAGGGGCTGGAGAAAGCAAGGTCGGAAAACCCCGACCTCATTATCCTTGATGTCCTTATGCCAAAGATGGATGGATATGAAGTGTGCAGATTGCTAAAATTTGACAAGGGGTTCAAATCGATACCGGTGATCCTGCTTACGGCGAAGACCCAGGACCTAGACAGGAGCACTGGTAAAGAAGTCGGCGCGGACGACTATGTGACGAAACCTTTCAATAGCCCTGACCTTATCGCGAAGGTCAAAAAACTGTTAAATGATTAGTTTGCCGATCATCGATGGCGCGAAGCGCGCGAAAAGGACGGCTATCGGAATGCGCGATTATGATATAACGGTAATAGGCGGAGGGGCTGCCGGAATGATGGCCGCTATATGCGCCGGCCGGTCCGGTAAGAGGGTATGCCTGATCGAGCGGAACACATCGCTTGGGAAGAAGGTAATGATAACCGGAAAAGGCAGGTGCAATATCACCAATACGGCATCCGTCGATAAGATAATAGAGAAATTTGGGCGGGGCGGCGAGTTCTTACGGACAGCTTTATTTGCTTTTTCTGCTGAGGATCTGGTATCGTTTTTCCGTACAAGAGGCGTCGAGTTGAAAGCGGAAAGGCAAGGGAGGGTCTTCCCGGTATCGAACAGGGCTCATACGATAGTAAACGCGCTGGAGGCGGGCCTTGAAGAGAACGATGTTGACGTTGTGAAAGGGGTAAGGATAACAGATGTGAAGATGAAAGGCAATGGTTTTTCGCTGTATTCCGAAGATGACGAAATAATAAATTCGGGCAAGGTTATTTTGGCCACCGGAGGCGTTTCATTCGCCGCAACGGGTTCTTCCGGGGACGGGTTCTCTATCGCCAGGCGGCTCGGCCATTGCATAACCCCTCTCAAGCCGGGCCTTGTTCCCATGAGAACCAAAGAGAGCTGGGTGAAGGATCTGCAAGGTCTGTCGCTGGACAATGTCAGGGCGGTCTTTCGTTTAGGCAAAAAAAGTATCGTTTCGGATGTTGGAGATATAATGTTTACTCATTTTGGCGTGTCCGGGCCGCTTATTCTTGATATGAGCGGAAGGCTGGTGTCGGAACTGGACGAGCGCAAAGAGATACGCATGGATATAGACCTTAAACCCGGCCTTACTAAAGAACAGGTTGAGGCAAGGATAATAAGGGAGATTTCCGCCAGAGGAAATATCCGTATCAAGAGTTTTATGCAGGGGTTTTTGCCGAAGTCAATGATAGGCATCTTCCTGGAATTTGTAATCAAAGATCAGGATAAACGAACAAGTCAGTTATCCAGGGAGGAGAGAAGGGGGATCGTCGAACTATTAAAGGCCTTTCCGGTGACCTTGGTAGGGAGCTTACCCACCGATGCCGCCATGGTTACGATGGGCGGGGTGTCTATAAAAGATATAAACCCCAGGACCATGGAATCGAAGATTACAGCCGGGCTATATTTCGCCGGAGAGATAATAGAGGGCGGGGCGCCCAGCGGCGGGTATAATCTTCAGCAGGCGTTTTCTACCGGGTATCTAGCGGGCGAGAAATGCGCGGAAAAAAGGGGTCAGAGTCAATTTTGTTGACATCCTTTGATGATTTTCATATAATTTGTTCATGCCAAGAGCACCAAGATTAGTCGTTGCAGGATATCCCCATCATGTAATCCTAAGAGGTAATAATAAAAGCGCCGTCTTTTTTAGTGATAAGGATAGGCGTTTTTTTATTGATTGCCTGAAGGAGTCGATGGTGAAGGAACATTCAAGGATCTATGCCTATTGTCTAATGACGAACCATGTGCATTTACTGGTAGCTCCGTTTAAGGAAGATAGCTTAGCTGCTATTATGCAATCGTTAGGGAGGAGATATGTCCGATATGTGAATTCAAACCATAACAGGACAGGGACGCTGTGGGAGGGTAGATATAAAAGCAGCTTAGTTGACACGGATAAATACCTGCTTGCTTGCAGCAGGTATATAGAATTGAATCCTGTTAGGGCAAAGATTGTAAGGAATCCAACGGAATATAATTGGTCCAGTTATAGATTTAAAGATGGGTCAAGCGAAGAAGAATTTATCGATATGGATCCTTCATATTTAGGGTTAGGCAGCACGAAGGAGGGGAGGCAGGAGAAGTATAAAAAATTCGTTTCTGAGACTGTTTCCGATAGCGAATTAAGGATGATAAGAAGCGTGACGCAAAGATGCGGAATCATGGGAACCAGTGACTTTTCGGACAGGGTTTGCAGTATGATCGGAAGAAAAATGTCGCTAAAGCCTAGAGGTAGGCCAAAAAAGTTACTCTGACCCCTTATTTTACGAAGGAAGAGGGATAAAATGGGAAGTGATAGAGAATCAAAGGGTTATGGAAAATCCGGCCCGCGTCTCTACATACGCACTTTCGGCTGACCGTTGGTTACAGTGGCTAGGGATGGCGCTTGAGGTGTTAAAGAGGGTAAATGGCTTGGAGTGAAGGGGTTAGGAGAGAATATTCTCAAAACATAATTTAAGAATGAAAAAGACATCTTTGCTTGATAGGTTCAAAAAAGAGATTAAATTTTATCAGGCAGTTCTTAAGGATTCGCGGACGCCTAAACTGAGTAAATTCTTCCTTGGTTTGGCTGTTGGGTATGCGCTTAATCCTATAGATTTAATCCCTGACTTTATTCCTATTTTGGGATATTTAGATGACCTGGTTATCGTTCCGGTGTTAATTTTTATTGCCGTGAAGCTGATACCCAAAGAAATTATGCGGGAGCACAGGGCGTAAGTTCAATATTTGAAGATATGAACAAGGAATTCAAGAGAAGGAACATAAAACCAAAGCCCTACGAATTTATTATTGATGTTGAGTACATCCCATTTCCTTCTGAACAGGCAAGGAGAGAGGCATATTACACGCATGCAAAGCTATTCCTCAGGGCAAAGGAGAGGGAATTGCGGGAGAAGGGCTTATTTTCTTGACAAAGTTTTAAAAACCTGTAAAATCTATATTGTATAGGAATTCACCCAAGTGCCAGATAATGGAATTAACATGAAAAACAATACAATGAGGAACCTGAGCTCAAGAGAAACGGAAATCATAGCACGGCTTGCATATGAAAAGGCGGCAGTCGTGACTGCGGGGCAGTTTGACAGGTATTTCAAATTCCCCTCTCTTTTGAGGAACAAAATAATCTACCGGCTCACAAAAAAGGGTATTTTCAGGACAATCAAGAGGGGCGTTTACTTCTTTTCTCCGCTCGAGTCAGGGGCGGCAGGAAGCAACATAAATGAGTTTCTTATTCCGCCAATCTTCTTTCCAAAAGGCAATTACTATATCGGGTATTCTTCAATGTATAACTATTATGGGCTTACTGACCAGCTTTTTCAGGTGATTTATATCCTGAACACTTCGATGCAGAAGGAGAAGGCAATAGGCAGCATGCGCTTCAAAATGGTTAAAACTTCCCAGAAGAGAATGTATGGCCTTGAGAAAATCAGGGTTAAGGATGCAGATGTTATTGTGAGCGACAGGGAGAGAACGCTTGTTGATTTGATTTATTTTCCAGAGCCTGTTGGCGGCATGGAAAAGGCATTTGAGATATTGAAAGAGCAGATTAAGGGCAGGAAGACAGATACTGCGAAGCTGATCAAGTATGCCTTGAAATTTCCTGATAACTCAACAATAAAAAGGATCGGATATATTCTTGAAAAGGCGGGCTTAAATGACAGGACTCTTATGCCTTTGCTGAAAGCGGCCAAAAAAACATCATTGATTAATCTCTATCCTTCAAAATCGCGCAAGGGAAAGATAAGCAAAAAGTGGATGGTGATTGAAAATGCTGCATAGCGATAAAGATGAATTCCTTAAAGTCCTTGAGAGAACTTCTGCGCAAACAGAATTTCCCTTAAGGCTTCTTGAAAAGGATTACTACATTACAATTGTTCTCTCAAAAATAAACGAATTAAGCAAAGATTTGATTTTCAAAGGTGGGACATGCCTGAGCAAGTTATATTATTCATATTATCGCTTAAGCGAGGATTTGGACTTTACACTAAAGCTGCCTTCTGATAATTCAACAAGAGCGACAAGAAGAAATGCAATCAAGCCGATAAAGGAAAAACTTAAGGCATTCCTGAAAAATTTTGACATGAGCATTGAGGACATTGAAAAAGCAGGCCATAGGGAATCAACGCAATACATCTTTTATCTTGATTATGATTCAGTTGTCCTTAATAAAAAAGAATCAATCAAGCTCGAGATTGGACTGAGATTTAATCCGATTCTGCCTGCTGTGACGAAAAAGGTTAATCATAAATTTCTTCATCCATTTACAAAAGAGCCGCTTTTTGACGGGGGAAGCGCGAGCTGCCTTTCTATCAAAGAGCTTGTTGCAGAAAAAATGAGGGCTGCTGCAACGAGAGAGATGATAGCAGGCAGGGATTTTTATGACCTTGGTTATCTGCTTAAAGAAAAATTTGATTTTAAGGATAAAGAGTTTTTGGCGCTTTTTAAGAAAAAGCTTGAAGAGGATAATTTTTCATCTGATTTGAAGAAGTGCAGGGTTGACCTTGGAAGGACAGAGAAGGAAATTAATGGGATGAAATCAAGAATCGGGGATGAGCTGTTTCCTGTGCTGACCATTGATGAGCAAAAATCCTTTGATATGCAGAAAACCCTTGATGAGCTGAACCGGGTTTTGAAGGTGATTGAATAGGATGAATAAGTAGCTCTTCGATTAAAATGCGAGGGTTTTGTTTACAGGGTTTAAAAAAGATAGTAAGACTTATATATCAAAAATAGATTATAAAAATGGGAGTGAGCAATAGATAAATGTTGAAATTTAGAACACCCTATATTTGTCCCAGTATCTCTACCTATTCTAAATTTGATGAATTATTGAATTCAAGAAAAGATGCCAAATTTTCTTGGATGTTCAGAGAAAAAATAGATAGGACAAAAGAAGGTATTGTTAAAAAGATATTTGATGGGCAGAAAAATTTAATCTTGTCTGAGCCGGGGTATGGCAAGACTCGTTTGTTGCTAGAAATTAAAGAAAACCTGATAAAATCAGGACATAAAGTAGTTTTTTTTGAGTTAAAGTATTTCACGCACGAAAAATCATTAGAAACCTTTACTCTTGAACAGGCGCATCTTCAGGGCATTTCTTCGGATTCCTTAACAGACGACTTAGTATTATGCTACGATGCCCTCGATGAAGTAAGGCAGGATTCTTTCTTTGAACTTGTTCGACAATTGAAGCTGTTTTTTGAAAAATACAAGAATATTAAGATTATACTTTCATGCAGGCTGTTGTTTTATCAAAAGTACCCTGTTTTTGAGAGCGATAATTTTAGTTATGTATTTATAGACAATTTCGATTTTGATGATGTAAGGCAATATCTGGCTAGTGTTTTAAATGAAAGTGACGCAAGAGTGTTCAGCGATACAGAAATAAACAATATTGTTCATGACTTCAAGGAGCCTAATTGGGAATCCATCATTCTAATACCTAGATATGTGGAAAAGTTTGTTGAGTTTAGGCAATCGAATCCCGGCCTGAAACCCACTCGTTCTAGCTTATACGATTTCTTTGTAAATGAGAGACTAGAAATAGAGGATTCAAAACGCGGCGCCCAAGATGGAGTAATAATAAGAAGGGTTTTGGAGAAGATAGCCCTTGTGATGGAAATATACCAAAAGAATGAAATCTCAAAGGATGAGTTGCTTACCATAATGGAGGATATAGGGTCCCATATGGCTGGCAATTTTTTAGATATGGGCAAACTAAAGATTTTATTTGAGCACAGCTTATGGAAGGATGATGGCAATGCCATTTCTTTCGAAGATCATACGCTTCAGGAATACCTGGCCTCATGTGAGCTTTTGCGTTTAGGTGGCCAAAGATTCTTGTATGATTTTGTTGTTGACCGTCTGCTTAATGAAATACATCCAAGCTGGTTTGGCACATTGAGTTTCTGCATTGATCAAGATATAAACCTGCTTGAACCACTTATTGATTTTGGACAAAGAGGCAGAGAAAGAGTAATTGAAAGCGATGAATATCACCGCTTTCTTGCCAAGGTAGATGTGTCTAAGCTCTCATCCGAGCAAAAAATCAGGATATTCAAAAAAGTGTTCGGTCAATACCAAAAGGAAAGAATCTGGATTGATTGGGAGATTGCGAGAAGGCTTGCGATGTTTTTTGAACCCTCTCTCGATGATTATCTAAAAGGCTGGATAGAAAACGGCAGTTCAAACAAAAGTCCGGAAACGGCGAGATATATTCCTAGTGGAAACGTAGCACAGGTTTTAGGATTCATATTAAGACAAGATCTTCTTGATGAAGCAAAAAATACATTTTGGAAAGAAAAACTCATCGAGTTTGCAAACGATGAGAATGAGAACGGTGTTTTACAGAGAAATGCTTTGTTCACACTGGAATCCTTTAAGGATGAAACCATTATTCCTAAAGTACAGAAATCATTTTCTCATCCGTCAGATTCTGTAAGAGATAGATTTATTGACTTTTGCTCTGAAGTTGCTCCAAATAGCCAGTTATCCGTCAAATTCTTTATTGAAGGCGTCAAGCAGGATTCTATTCATGCGAATATGGCTCTAGCGAAAATAAGCAATAAAGACTCTCTAAAGTTTTTGCTAGAAAATCTTAATAGTGATTCGCAGTTTTTGAAAACCGTTCTTGAGCATGAAAGCATATACTTTAAAGATGACAAAAATATATTCAAAAATATAGATGACAATTACGATGATGATGTTCAGAAGTTACTGCTGAGTGTTATTTTTAAGGCGATAGACCTATTCAGGTACGATTCGCTTCTGATTAAAAATGCCGCAACTATACTCAAAAAGCATAAACCAAATATTATTTTAGATATTTGTGATGCTGTGTTGGCAAATGACAGGTATAAAAGCCATCTTTTTGAGTTTGAATTTCTGTTTTCGCTTCTTTTAACAAAAGATACTATAAAGAAGGTTGTGGATAAACTTAGCAGTGTGCAAAATTCAGGGTGGATTGTTTTTGGTGCACTGCAAATGGCTAAAACAAGAAATGGTTCAGAAGCTAATGAGATATATGAAGAGGGAAGAACTTATTTATCAGATATCTACAAACAGGCAGACGACGTGGCTGTCAAAAGAGCGCAGGATCCATCAGAAGCCGAGCAGGCATATAATGGGTTCCTCTTTAAATTAGAGCCGGAAAAGGGCAAGTACGTGTCTGATGTGTTCAGATATTTTGCTCAAAAATACGATATATTAAAGCCACTTTTAAAGAAGGATGATTTATCACGCTTGGAAGAACTGACGAAAGATTTGCTGAAAAGAATTAATCCTCAAAAATCAGAATTCAAGATTTTGCAATGGGACCAACAAAATAAGAATATTATTCAGTTTCGGATGAGCTCGGTGATAGGTGCTTTTGAAGAATGCCTAAAGGTGGCCAGAATATTAGGACTGAAAATTGACGATGAGATAAGGAAGAATGCCATAGATTTCATCCCCTTTGCTGAACAGGATGGCCTTGAAAGCGTTATGGCACTGATTCCAGATATAAAGGCATCAGAATTAGGCGATGTGTTAAAGGTTTACAACTCAGATAGCGAAAAGAAGTATTTTAGGCCTTATAATTTCATAAAGATTGTAAAGAATCACAAGCTCTTGAGCGCCGTTCCTGTGCTGAGGTCTTTTGTTGCTGATGAAAAGTTTCCTGATTACGACCGCGGGGAAGCCCTTAAATGTATAAGGGAATTAGAATCCGATTCAAAATATTTTCAAGAGGTGTTTACTTGCAATCTGGGGAAGAACAATAGGTTGATGGAAGCAGCCAATCAAATTCTTATCGAGAAGTTTTGCCAGAAAGAAGCAGTTCAGTGGCGTATAGAAGAGATCAAGAAAAGGCAGCTTAAATTCGTTGAGGCCAAAGGTGCTCATTTTGTGGGTGATGCCGAAGCTGAGCTTCATGAAAAAGTGTTTGCAAGTCCTTTAATGAAGCTGACCTCTAAAGAATTTATGCCTGATTATCTTTCTTTATTGGCATTCTCATTTGACTTGCTTGAAAAAGATAAGGAATACTGGTCTTATGTACAGTATATTTGGGAGGTAGTGACTGGTTATATGGATAGTCTTAAATTAAATGGGGATTATACGCCAATAAAGGAATTGGAAGACTTTGTTCTGAAAAGTGCCGAGAGAGAAGGCGTCAATTGGTTCAGCAAAAGGCTTAAGGAATTAAAGCGAAGCTATCAGGTTTACATCGGCGTTCCTAAAACTGTAACTGATTGCATAAAGCTATATAACAATATCAAATCAAGGCAGTACCTTGAAATAGGTTCTGTGAGGGATCTGAAGGATAAGATAAAAGAGGTTATTGGTAAGGATATTCGCTTTTGGGTTGAGGTGCAGGGTATTAAAGATCTCATATGTGGTAGTAGGCGAGAATCTGCAAGCGAGACAAAAATTCAGAAAATTATATTTATTCCTTTAAAGGCAGGGCTAGAAAAATTGGGTATAATTGTTTTGCGAGAACCGCAAAAATTTGATGATGAAAGGGTTGATTATCTTATTTCATATGGCTTTTCTCCAAATATGACTATAGTAATAGAAGTTAAGAAATCAAAGCATAGAGACATGGGACTTAAGTCAGATTTGTCAAAAAAGGAATCTTTCCAAAAACTGGAGCGTTATATAAAAGGTTTTTCTGCGCAGTATGGCATCTTCTTAGTTTTTAATGTTCATTGCAATATTCAAAAGTGGAAAAGCCTGCTGAAAAACGTTGAAAAGTATTATTCAAAAATTGAGAATTTGGAAGTGATGGGCATAGATGCGTTTAATTAGAGAGCCTTTTTTTGATATAATGGGCAAAAGATAGAAGCCAGGATATAGAAAAATTTTTAAGGTTAATGTAGCAGTTAATCCGCGAGGGGCAGATTCGTGCCACCAAGATTAAGCAGCGGAGGATTATGCCTGCGGATTTACATGATTTTATTATGGCGAGAACGAACGGGTAGAAAACATTTTAAACTGAATTTTTGTTGTATATAGGGGGTAAGAAATCATGAATAATAATTCCAACATACCTGCGAAGGGCACTCTGCCTATAGAGGTTGAAAAAGGGGTTGTAAGTCATCTAAGCCTTGGGCTATATCGAAATTATGCCCTTGCCATTAAAGAAATCATTTCTAATGCCTATGATGGGGGTGCAACCGAAGTCAAGATCAAGCTGGATTTAAAGAATAAGAAGATAATTATCCGCGATAATGGCAGGGGGATGGAATTCAGCGAGTTTAGAGATCAATTTTTACATATTGGTCTAGTAAAAAAACCATCAACTACTCCAGATGAACTCGGAAGATTAAGAGTAGGCGCCTTCGGTATAGGTTTTCTTGCCCCGCTTCCTTATTGTAAAACTATGGTTATTGTTACCAAGAAAAGAGATAGTCAAAAAGTATTAGAGGCAAAGATTTCTGCGGAAAATTTCTTTAGCGAAGGGTCATGGGATATAAAGCAGGCGGAGGTTCCTTATGAAATAAAGGACAGTGACCTGCCAAAAGGAGCTGGAGAAACCATAATAATTCTCGAAGATATTCAACCACAAATTAGGCAAGAATTAGAGCGAGTGCAAATAAATACCAAAGCCAAGCTAGATCAATTGAGTGGATTAAGCAAATTTAAATGGACATTGTCTCAGTATTGCCCCCTTCAATTCCCTAAAGACAGGCAAGAGATACGAAAGTTTTTTGAAGAGCCGAATAGGACGCCTATGAAGTTATGGCTTGATGGTGAGGAGCTTTTTCGCAATGTCCCTGAAGGTACGAAAATTTTAGAAAAGGACACTAAGACTATAGGTAATATTCAAGTAAAATACTTGATGATGTCTCCTTATCACACAGTAAAGCCTGAAGAGGCGCGAGGTCTTCAAATTAGGTTAAGAGATGTTGCTATTGGATTCCCTAGAGACTTTGATGTTACAAAATTGGGGAGAGTTTTAGGGAGATTAAATTTGATTTGTGGAGAGGTTCATATTATCAAGGGATTAGATAGTGCTTTGATGGTTACCAGAGATTCGTTCAATTATACACAGGACATAGCCAATCTTTATCAATTCTTCAGAGACAAATTAACAGAATGGAGTAATAAACTACAAGGAGAGTCTGAAGATGATAAAAAAATTTATGAAGCTTTACCCGAAGAAACCTCGGAAATCATAGCCTCTGAATTAAAAAAAGCAGATATTGTAAAGTTCTCGAAAGAAAAATTTAGATTATCAAAATCTTCGATTTCATCTAGTAGGTCAGGCGTTGTGTCTCTCCCTTCAGAGAAATTAAAGCAGGTTTTATCTGAAAAGGCTGACTATAAAGTAATTTCTAGCAAGAAAGCAGTCTCAAAGAAAGATTCGCCAATCAAAGTTAATGCACAAAACAAATCCATAACAATCTTTGAAGAACACCCATCATTTTTAGAAACATTGGAAATTGATAACAATAAATTTAAAGTGAATTATGACAAGTGGTCTTTTAAGGATACAGCTTATTCGATTTGCAAATTTGATCCCAAGCAGAAAAAGGCAACGTTCAACTCTTCCCACCCCATTTTTAAAACTAAAATTAGTGAGAGGATTATTAAGAGGTTATCTTTGGGTTTTCTTCTTATTCTAGAAGGCCATAAAGAGAAAGATAAACTAATAAGAAAATTCAATGAGTTGCTTGAAGCTTCATTTCAAGAATAGGATTTATGATGGTCAACGTAGATGCGCTAAAGGTTCGTTTGATAGATGAGCTATGGATGCCAAAAATAAAAGAGGTCGTACCCTCTATTTATCCAAGGCGCAAGAAACACATTGAACTACGTTTATTTACTTTATCCGACGGTATAAATTTTGGTGAAATATTAAAGCTTGAAACTGAGAAGCTTATTACGAGAACAGGTGCAGCTTTATGGATAGCCAGTGATTTTCATAAGCGAATGAGGGTGGAGTCGGAGAATGTAGGTACGATTTTAGAAGGGGATTTCTTTGCTGATGCTATCTGCGATGCCTCATCGCAATTGTGCACAGTTTTCCCTAGGGATATTATTAATCTCGATTTTTCTACTCAACAAACTGTTTCGCCACAAAGGATTAAATCAGAAATTATTTGCCTTGAAAAAAATGTAAATTTGCAAAATCAAAAAGGAGCAAAAGATTTTTTATTGCTTTTTACAAGCATACTTGATGCTTCTCCTGTTGAGGTTACTCAAATAGTCCAGGACTCAAATGCCATTCAACTTAACGGATGGTCCGGGCTTACTTTACCCGCATTTCCGCAAACCATTACAGATAAGATTCAGCTTCAAGATTTACTCAAAGCATTAGCATTACAAATGTGCCAGAAGTATGGCTTCCAAGGTGCTACTGTTACTCTTTCCATAGATATTCCAAATTGCCAAGAAAAACTATTTTCAATGGCAATAATTGTTAAGAGGGCTCCATGAAAACTTTTGATATTACCAAGATGTCAGAGTTAACGCGGAATATGTTTCAAATACAGCAAAGCTGGATTGGAAAAAATTGCAAGGAAACTTTAAGAATTCATTACCGTGAAGTTGAAGAATTGCTTCAGCAAACTCAAATATTGGTATTTTGGAAGAATCATTCACAGCGACAAGATGTTTTTCTAAAGGAGTTAATTCCTGAAATATTCATGGATGCCTATATTTCTGTATCGTTTGCCTGCTTCGGGTTGTATAAGCAAGCGAATGTTTGTCTGAGGGGGCAATTAGAAACAGCATTGCGTCTGGTATATTTCTCAACCCATCCTGTGGAATATAGTTGGTGGAAAAAGGGAAGTGAATGGTTTCTCGAAGCCCAATCTAAAGATGTATGGGGCAAGGAGTATCAATATTTTCGGCAATTAGACTCATTAAAAGGTTTTGAGACGTCTTCAGGCATTAATGTGATGAACGATATAAAGGCTTTTTACAAAAAATTATCTAAGTTTGTTCACGGAGGTGCGACTTCTTTTCAGACACGCCCAAATAGGATATCTCCAGAATATTTAAGAAAAGAATTTAATGAATGGAAGGATTGTTTCACCGAGGTTCAGAAATTTGTTAATGCTATTTTAATTTTAGGATTTTCAAATACCTTCAAAAATATGACGGAGAAGGAAAAGAGGGGAATTCTGAAGGCGCTTCATGATCAGAAATATAAAGCCGGTATAAAAAAATATCTTGGCTTAAAAATAAAAGGCAGAATTTAGGTCAAAAATGATAAAAGAGGAAGTTACAGAACAATTTGATATTTTGCACAAAGCTCCTACTACCAGATATCAAGGCAGCAAGAGGAGCATATTGCCCTGGATATATAATAATTTGAAGTCGCTGCAATTTAATACGGTGCTTGATGGTTTCGGGGGGACGGGCAGCGTAAGCTACTTATTTAAGGTGATGAATAAGAAAGTGACTTTTAATGACATCCTTCCATCAAACCGCATGACAGGAATGGCTTTGATTGAAAATGACTCTATTACTCTTAATGAAGAGGACTTAGAGTTTATATCCCATCGCAACGGCTTCAAATATCCAAGTTTTATTGAGGATACATTTAAAGGGGTGTACTATACCTCTGAAGAGAATAGACTGCTTGATGTAATGGCCCTAAATATAAGGATGCTCTCAGAAAAATATAAAGGCGATATTTTAGGCAAAAAACAGGCAGTGGCTTATCATATATTGTTTCAGGCTTGTTTATGCAAACGCCCTTTCAATCTTTTTCATAGAAAAAATCTTTCGCTTAGGACTGCAAGGGATGTTGAAAGAAGTTTTGGCAATAAGAAAACATGGAATACTAACTTTGGTAAATTCATAAAGCGTTTCAATGAAGAGGTTTCGAGTAAGGTCTTTTCAAACGGGTTCAAGCATGAAGCTATCTCCCACGATATCTTAGACATAGAAGATAGAGAATTTGACCTTGTTTATTTGGATCCGCCATATGCTAGAGCAGATGAAAAGATGCCTAAAGACTATCGTGAGCTGTATCATTTTCTTGATGGCATGGTTAATTATGACAACTGGGCTGAAAATATAGATTTAAATACAATAAATAAGAGATTGGTTAAGCAGAAAAACCATTGGAATGAAGGCAAGATCGAGGATAATTTTGATGCTTTGTTCAAGAAATTCAAGGACTCTATAATTGTTCTTTCATACGGTGCGCCCGGTTACCCTTCCATTTATAAAATTAAAAAACTTCTTTTGAGGTATAAGTCAAAAGTCCGCATTGTTAGGAAGGAATATAAATATAAATTAAATCACAGGAATGGGCATGGCCTATATGAGGTCTTGTTAATCGGAACTTAAGAAGAGGATGCTTTCACAATGAACAAAGAAGAACTAAAGAAACTTGAGGCAACGCTGTGGCAGACGGCGGATACATTGAGGGCAAATTCTGATTTGAAGTCGTCGGAATATTCCACGCCTGTGCTTGGGTTGATATTCTTGAAATTTGCTGATAACAAATACAGCAAATATGAATCTGAGATTAATGCGGAATTTCAGAAACTGAAAAGTACTAGGAGGGAGAAGCCCATTCATGAGATTGCGATTGAGAAGTGTGGATTTTATCTTCCTCCCGATGCTCGTTATGAACACCTTTTGAATCTTCCAGAAAAAGAAGATATTGCGAAAGCCATAAAGGGTGCAATGGCTTTAATAGAGAAGTATAAGCCAGAGCTCAAAGACACGCTTCCTCAGGATGAATATTTCAAACTAGTGCGAAAGCCGGAATATCGAGATACCCCCAAGAAATTGTTAAGGAATTTTGCTGATATTCCTAAAGATGCAACGGGTGATATGTTCGGGCAAATTTACCAATATTTTCTTGGGGAGTTTGCACGCAAGGAAGGACAAGGCGGCGGGGAATTTTTTACACCTACTTCTGTTGTTCAGCTTATGGTTGAAATCATTGAGCCTCATGATGGTACAGTTTTTGATCCAGCCTGTGGTTCAGGTGGCATGTTTGTCCAATCGGCTAGATTTATTGAAAAAAGAAAGAACGCGGGGGAAGATACAAATTTATTTGTTTACGGACAGGAGAAAGAAATCGCGACAGTTAAACTTGCCAAGATGAATTTGGCGGTTAACGGCTTACGTGGAGATATCAAGCAGGCAATTACTTATTACGAAGATGCTTTTGGCAGTTTCGAGAAGTTTGATTATGTTCTCGCAAATCCTCCCTTCAACGTTGATGATGTTAATCTTTCAAAGGTTGAGAGGGATAAAAGATTTAATACTTACGGAATACCAAGAAACAAAAGCGATGCCAAGAAGAAGGATAAAGGAGCGGTAACTGTTCCGAATGCCAATTATCTTTGGATAAACCTGTTTGCCACTTCTCTGAAAAAAAACAAAGGGAGAGCAGGTCTTGTCATGGCAAATTCCGCCTCAGATGCAAGACACAGCGAGGCAGACATCCGCGAGACTCTCATAAAGAACAATCTCATTTATGGAATGCTTACTCTACCTTCAAACATGTTTTATACGGTTACGCTTCCCGCAACTCTCTGGTTCTTTGATAAGGCAAAGAAGGATGACAAGATTCTTTTTATCGATGCAAGAAACATATTTACGCAAATTGACAGGGCTCATCGAGAGTTTTCAGATGAGCAGATAAAAGATATTGCCGTTATTAGCCGACTGCATCGTGGGAACAGACAGGCTTTTACTGAGCTTGTTCATAGTTATTTTGAGAATGGGTTCGAGAAACTTTCCAAAAACCGCCCAGCACTTTTACAGGTTGCAAAAAGAGTCACTGAATTTATCAAGGCATACAACGGCAAGGAGCTTCCTGATTTTGACAAGGCTCTTGTCAGTGTAGATAAATTTGAGGCGGCATTTACTAAATATCAGAAAGACACAAAGCCTTCTGATGTTGAGAAGGCGAACAAGAATCAAAGGACTTTGAATGAATTGGTTCGTCCTTTTTTTGACGCCCTGCATGAACTTCTTAAGGAAGTTGATAAGAAAGTCCGACATATCGAGAAGGAACAGGGAGCGGGAAAAGACATCAAGGCATTAAAAACAGAGCTTGAAGAGCTTCATAAAAAAGTCAAAGATACTGAATATTTCTTTTTCCATGTTTCATGGTTGCAGGAAAGATTCCCTGAGGCAAAGTATGAGGATGTCACAGGGCTTTGCAAACTCGCAATCGTGAATGAAATCAAGGAGCAGGAATATTCCCTCAACCCCGGACGTTATGTTGGCGTTGTTATTGAGGAAGACGGCAAAACAGAGGAAGAATTTATTGATGAAATGCTTTCAATGAATGATGAACTGACAAAGCTCAATTCTAATGCGAAAGAGCTCGAGAAAGTTGTAAATAAAAATATTCGGCAAGTCGCGGGTGAAGAATGAAACGCTGGCAGGAATATAAGTTTGATGATTTAGTTGATTTTCCTCCCAAAGTAACTCTCTCTAGAGGTGAGGAATATCCTTTTATAGAAATGGAGGATGTCGATCCTTCAAGAAGATATGTGTTCTCCCAACAAAAACGGAAATACGAGAATAGCAGTTGTTCGAAATTTGAAGATAAGGATATTCTTTTAGCTCGAATTACCCCCTGTTTAGAAAATGGAAAAATTACGCAAGTTAGACTCGCGGATATTAAGAAGGGATTTGGTTCTACAGAATTTTTTGTTTTTAGAGCCAAAAAAGGCGTAACAAATCAAAGCTTCTTATTTTATTTAGCGAAGTGTGATTTGGTTTGGAAAAGCGCTGTTAATAGTATGGTTGGTGCTAGTGGAAGACAACGAGCAGATGCCAACTTTCTTAAACGAATTGAAATAAATATTCCATCTCTTCCGATTCAGGAGAAAATCGCCGCAATCCTCTCCGCTTACGATGATCTGATTGAAAACAACAACCGCAGAATAGCTATTCTTGAGAAGATGGTAGAAGAGCTTTACCGCGAGTGGTTTGTTAGGCTTCGCTTTCCGGGGTATGAGGATGTCAAGATTGTGAAGGGCGTACCTATGGGGTGGGAGGAAAAGAAAGTGTGCGATCTCGGCAGGGTTGTTACAGGCAAAACTCCCCCGACAGCTAATCAAGCATATTTCGATGGACAGTACCCTTTTATTAAAACACCTGATATGCACAATAATCTATTTGTTATTAAAACCGAGGAAACTTTATCAGATGAGGGAATTCAATATCAAGAGTCTCAAACTTTACCATCAAACTCAATTTGTGTTAGCTGTATTGGTACTGGGGGCGTTGTTGCTATAACTTCGGTTATTTCACAAACCAATCAACAGATAAATTCTTTGATTTTAAATCAGAATTATCATCGCGAATATGCTTTTTTTGTACTTAAAAGCATGAAAGAAATGATTCATCTTTTTGGTTATGTTGGAGCAACAATGACAAATCTGAGTAAGGGGAAGTTCGAAAATCTAAAATTTATTATGGCTTCTGAAAGTATTATTAAAGAGTTTCATAATAACACAGAGAATTTATTTAACCTTATTCATAATCTGCAAAAGCAAACTTTGAGACTTTCTATTACTCGAAATTCCCTTCTTTCCCGTCTCATGGGCGGCAAGATTGATACAGAAAACATGGACATTCAATTCCCGGCCTCAATGCAGGAGGAGCTTGCCCATGCCTAATTTCATCTCGGAAAACCAGATTGAGAATGCCGCTATCATTCTCCTTAAAGATAAATTTGGTTATCGTATTTCAAATTGCCTTACGCAAGACGCGGATGATTTGAATGATCGCTCCAACCGTACAAGCAAGCAGGAAGTTGTTTTCTTTGATATCCTCAAGAAATATGCGGTCAAAATAAACCCTAATATTCCAGAGCCAGTCATTGATGAGGCAGTATCGCGCCTTACTGCTCATAGATATGCCATGTCGCCAATCTTAGCCAACAAAGAGGTGTATGGACTTATTCGGGATGGCATTCCTGTCCAGTATGATGATGCTAAAGGAAAGACAGAACACGGCATTGTCAGGGTAATTGATTTTAACAAGCCTGAGGAAAATGATTTTCTAGCCGTTACTCAGATTTGGATTAAAGGTGATCGCTACCCCAGAAGACCAGACATTATCATTTACATAAACGGATTGCCACTGGTGTTTATTGAGCTTAAGAATTCCAATGTGAAGGTACAGAATGCTTATGAGGATAATCTGATAAATTACAAGCAGGATATTCCATTGCTTTTTCAGTATAACGCTTTCTGTGTTTTGTCCAATGCGATTGAAACAAGGGTTGGTAGCTTCGCATCCGGTTGGGAATTCTTTTTCAACTGGCTCAGGCCTGATGATGAAACAGAGAAAATCGACCGAAAAGAAATCGAGCAGAAAGGCACAAGCTTTGAACGCATTATCAGCGGCCTTTTCGCAAAAGACAGGCTCTTGGATTACATTGAAAATTTCATTCTCTATTACAAAGAGAATGCCAAAATCATTGCACAGAACCATCAGTTCCACGGAGTAAACAAGGCGATTGAATCATTCAGGGAAAGGAAAGCCAAGAAAGGGAAGCTTGGAGTATTTTGGCATACGCAAGGCTCTGGCAAAAGCTTCTCGATGATTTTCCTTTCAAGGAAAGTATTCCACAAGTTTACTGGCAATTATACTTTTGTTGTTGTAACAGACAGGGAAGATTTAGACGGACAGATTTACCGTAATTTCCTTGATACAGGCACAGTGAGCAAGAATGAGGCTGCACGCCCCAGAGATTCAGAAGAAATGCGAAAGTTCCTAGGCAGAAATATGCGATTGGTTTTCACGCTTATACAAAAATTCAGATGGGATAAAGGCAAGGAATATCCACTGCTGTCAGATCGCGATGATATTATTGTTATTGTTGATGAAGCCCACAGGACTCAATACAAGTCTCTTGCTGAAAATATGCGAAAAGGGCTACCCAAGGCTCAATATTACGCATTTACAGGAACGCCGCTCCTTGGCAAAGAGCGAAAAACTAATGCATGGTTTGGCGATTATGTGAGTGAATACAACTTTTCCCAATCAATGGATGATGGTGCAACTGTTCCGCTTTTTTATCAAAAGCGTGTTCCCGAAGTTCTTATCCAGAATGAAAATTTAAGCGATGAGTTCTACCAGATTCTCGAAGATGAAAATCTTGATGAAAAGCAGCAGGAAAAACTGGAAAGAGAGTTCGCGACAGAGGTAGAGGTCATAAAGCGGGATGACCGCCTTGAGACAATCGCCAAAGACATTGTTTATCATTTTCCACGCCGGGGCTATCTTGGCAAGGGCATGGTGGTTTCAGTAGACAAGTTCACTTCGGTGAAAATGTGCAACAAGGTGCAGAAGCACTGGAAGGACGAAATTAAGCGGCTTGTCGGTGAAGTCAGCCAAGCAACAAATGATATTCAAAAACAGAGACTGCAAAAGATTCTCGACTATATGCGTTCTGTTGAAATGGCTGTTGTGGTAAGCGAGGATGCCGGGGAGGAAGAGCGATTTGACAAGCAGGGGCTTGATATCAGGCCGCATAGAAAGAAAATCAATGCGATAGATGAAAACGGGCACGATATCGAATACCGATTCAAAGATCCCACTGACAAGCTTGAAATGGTTTTTGTTTGTGCGATGTGGCTGACAGGATTTGATGCGCCTACGGTTTCCACCCTTTATCTAGACAAGCCGATGAAGGATCATACCCTCATGCAGACCATTGCAAGGGCAAACAGGGTTACTTCTCATATCATCAATGGCGTGATAAAGAGAAACGGCGAGATAATTGATTATTACAATGTCTTTCGCAATATGAAGAAGGCATTGGCGGATTACTCTCTGGGCAGAGGAGTGGAAGAAGAGCTTGTTCAGGATAAATCACATCTTTTCATTTTACTTGATGATGCTTTGTTGCAAGGTTCTGATTACTGCAAGAAAGTCGGGATTAACTTGCAGGAAGCTTTGACTGCTGAAGGCATTTTTAGCAAGGTTGGCGTCTTCAAGGAATTTGCCGACAAGATTCTTGAGAGGGATGCATACCGAAAAGAATTTTATGTTTATGAAAACACAGTCTCATCTCTTTATGAGGCATGCAAGCCAGAGATTCTTGAGAGTAACTACCGCCCATTGATTGGTGTCTTTCAGTATTTAAGAGGCGTTATTGATGGCATTATAGGGCAGGCGAATGTTGAAGATGTAAAGAACAGGATATCAGAATTGCTCGACCAGAGTGTTGTTACCTCAAACGAGAAGATGTTTGAGAGGGAATTTGAGCCTGAATTCCAGATTGTCAAAAGAGGCAGGGTGCTCGACCTGAGCAAGATTGATTTCGTGAAGATGAAAGAAGAATTCAAGAAGGCTGAATACAAAAACATCGAGATTGCAGACCTTCGCGGATTCATCGAGCAGAAACTTGAAATCATGATGAGAGAAAACAGCACGAGGACTAATTTTGCACAACGCCTTGCAGGGATTATTGAAAAGTACAATTCAGGCGGATCTGCCACTGAAAATTACTTCAATGAGCTTGTGAAGTATGCAGAAAGCCTCAAGGAAGAGGACGAGAGATACATCAAAGAAGGCCTTTCAAAGAACGAGTTGGAGCTCTACGACATTCTCAAGAAAGAAAAGATGACCAAGGCGGAAGAAATTGCTGTGAAAAATGCCTCAAAACATTTACTGCATCGCCTCATTGAAGAAAATCCCAAAGTGTTGATTCAGGACTGGTTTAAGGACAGTCAGAGCAGAAGCAGAGTAAGGGCTGCCATAGAAAAAGTTTTGGACAAGGAATTGCCGATGGATTCTTACGGTAAAGAATTGTTTGAGAGAAAGACCGAGCAAATATTTGAAATGATTTATAATTATTCCTCAACCACTACCTCTAATCCCGCAAAACAGATTTATTGTTCCGTGAACTAATCTTTCTTCCCCGTTCCTATCTTGATACAACGCTTAAAAGACCCTTCGTCATTACTTCTGAATGGAACCCCAAAACCAGTACAGAAGTGTAATTCCTTCCTATTTAGATAACCCTATATTAAAGCCAAGAAATTTCTACGAAACAGGATTTGAAGAAAGCCTTGAGAAGATTGTTCTCAATGATGAGCCCCAGACAGAAGGAGGGCTAGTTGAGCGGGTTTTTACTGACAGAAGCAGGACTCTGAAATCCATGATTAAGGCCTTGTTCAATGAAGTGCTTACAAGGGAGCATCTTAACTCTGCTCTTCTTAAGGATATTGATTCTGCGCTCTGCAAGACAGGAAGTTATCTTGAGCAGATTCGGGAGATGACAAGAAGGCAATACACTCCTGATTTGGAAATAGCATTATCAAGAAGGAGAACGCAGCTTGAATCAAGGTTAATGGATCTCGATAAGGAAAAGAGGCAGGAGTATCTCACATGCTGGAAAGATTTGGCATACCTGAGCAAGGGGCTATTGGTTGCATTGAAGGATTACTGGGATTTCAGTCTTAAGGCGGGCTTTATGAATCAAGAAAATCCTGAATTGCCCAACGGATTTTCTGGCTGCTCGGAAATTCAGGAGAATAAATTTCCGACATCAAGAAAATGTTGAATGACGATGACGTAAGAGAGTTTTGCAGGAAGCTTAAGCCTGTTATTGGAAAAAAGGCTGACAGCCTCTGGATTCTCTACTTGTCCGAGGATGAGAAAAGAAGAAGGGAGTTTGCCCTTGATATCCAGTTGATTGCAGAGAAATTCTTGGCAAAGGAAGAAAAGCAGATACTTCTCTCCCCGCCGAGCCAAGAGGATGCTTTTGGATTATTTCATCTGGGCGATGTTCAATATAACGGCAAAAGCCTTTATCCTTTGTGCCTATCGCCCGAGGATTTCATAAAACAGATTGGGATATTCAGCATAACAGGAGAAGGCAAGACAAACACCGCAATGCTTCTTGCTTTGCAGTTCTTGAAGTTTCGCCTGCCTTTTCTTGTTGTTGATTGGAAAAGGGGTTGGAGAAATCTCCTAAGTTACCGAGGAAGATATCCGGGGCTTAATATTGAGAACAAGAAACAGTTTTCAATGAATGATGTAGAGGTCTTTACGATAGGCAGAAATATTGCCCAGTTTGAATGGAATCCTTTCCGGGCACCGCCAAAGGCTGATCCGATAATGTGGATAAGCACGGTTGCCGAGGTGTTGGAGAAGAGCCATATTTCAGGCATGGGGGTCTGGGCATTAGTGAACAGGATTTATTCAAAGAAATTTAAAGAGTTAAAGATAACAAGCGATTCAACATTCTTTCCTAATTTTTATGACGGGTTGAAGGAGCTGGAAGGGCTTTATGCGAGAGAGCGAGAATTAAAATGGAAGCAGACAGCATTAAGGATATTTGAGAGCTTCACGCTTGGTCCTGCTTCAAAGGCATTTAATTCAAGAAATCCGATTCGGCTTGAGGAATTGCTTTCAAAGCCAGTCATCCTTGAGCTTGATTTGGAAATGCCGAAGCCCTTGAGGGTTTTCTTCACTGAAATTATTTTACGATGGATTCATCTTTACAGGCTAGGGCAAGGAGAGTCAAAAATGTTAAGACACAATTTATTTCTAGAAGAAGTTCACAATATTTTCCCTCAGGCAAAATATGGAAATGAATCATATAGCAGTCTTGAGAATGTTTCGCGAGAGATAAGGGCGACAGGACAGGGCTTGACTTATATTACGCAACACCCGAGCCTTCTTCCTGTCTGGCTATTGGGTAATTGCCATACACAAATTTATTTGGGATTGCAGCATGAAGCAGACATCAAGGCCGCAAAAGAGTCTCTTTTTTTGAAAAGGGAAGACCAAGAATTTCTCAACATGCTTAAAGTTGGCGAGGCAATCGTGAAAGTGAAAAACAGGATTGAGCCCTGCCTTGTCAAGGTGCCTCTTGTGGGTCTGGGGGAAAATATTGAGGACGATTGGCTTAAAGAGAACATGAGGGGGTATTCTACAGCCCTCAGCGACGCTAAAGAGGGTCAGAATAGGGGGTATTCTGCCGGAGATAATAAAGAAGAGGGGATAACAGAATACCCCCCTACAGAATACCCTCCAGCCTTGAGGGACAGATTCTTGGCTGATATTTTTCTTAATCCATTATCAAGCGTTACTCAGAGATACAAGCGACTCGGGGAGTGTTTACATACTGGTAATATATGCAAGGATGATCTGATTGAGAATGGATTTATTGCTCAGAGAAAAATTATTACAAAAACGGGATGGATTACATTGCTTGAGCCGACGCAGAAAGGACGATTGATGCTTAATGAGCTTGGGTACAGGGCAGTTGACGACAAGGAAAGCATTGTTCATAAATTCTGGAAATTCAGGATAGCTGAGTATTACAAGAATAAAGGCTTTGATATTCTAGTTGAGGAGCATGTCAATGGCAAGCCCGACATCATTGTTATTTCAGGCGATAAGAAAGTTGCAGTTGAAATTGAAACAGGGAATTCTGAGGCAATTCAAAATATAGAGAAAAACATCAAGGCAGGATTCGATGAGGTGATTTGTGTTGCGACGAATAAAGAGGTTGAAGAGAAGATAAGGCAGGAATTAAAGATTGAGGACGCGAGAATTAGATTAACGACGGTGTTTGAGTTCTAATTATTCTTGAGATGTTAAGAGTTTTAGTAACTCTTCATTTTCTGAATAATAAACCCATCTGTACCATGGGCCTTTTTTTCGATCTTTTTCCCGCTAGATGTAGTAATCAATTTCTGGAAGTCAGAAAAAGGAATTGCTTGCCTAAACAATCTGGAATTCTTGTTTCCCTTGATTAGTAAACTTAGGCCCTTTTTAGGGTCTTTAGGGGTTTGCCTGTTCAGGTGAGCATTGTTTTGGAATTCCTTTAATGCAAAAATCTCTTTTCTAGTTAAATTTCTGATATCAACAATCTTTTCAACCTCGAAGTAGCCCACCGCAAAAACATCCCATTTATCCAAGTCATTATCAATATTTAGTGTCGCATAAAATAATATGTAAAATCTTTCATTTAACAGGGACTTGTCCAGCAAGATATTCTTGTCATCACATCTCAACTTATGTCCATAGGTGTTCGTTTTGAACTCGGGGTCATAATGGCAAGGCATATCAAGAAGGCCTTCAGGAATGCAGTCCATGCCTAAACCTCTATAAGTAAATTTCCGAATCTGTTTATCAGTCTCTTCTAAAGGGATATAACAAAAAGTTTTGTCTTTTGAATTGAAGTTCCCTCTTCCCATCGGAGATTGATTGTTTGCCCCTATATTAATGCCGATTATTTTCATTCAGCGTACAACCCTTTTTAATATAAAAACCCTTCCCCAATTCTCCAATATTGATACAAGCCTTATAAATCCCACTCCCTTACTCCCAGAGTAATTAACTAAATCAAACCTTCTCAATTGAAGGTCAATTAATCTCTTCTCGACGATGAGATAAGGACTTTGTGCCTTTTAGTGCAAGAGCATTCGTTTTTAGCGGATGCTCTTTTTTCTTGTCAGAAATGCTCAGCGACGGGCATTTCAAATCATTCTGGAATTCAGCACAAGGATTTCTTTATGGAAAGGGGGTGATGGTAATGGAGTTTTGTCCTGATTGCGGGGCTCAGCTTATTCATGCTGAGGGTTGCGAGATGTGCGCGTGTTGTGGATGGTCAAGATGCAGCTGTAATGTTTGTACAGGAAAGGAGGAGAAAGATGGCGTATACACCAGAGCTGAGTTATGAAGCTTCGTGCACTTTGCGAAGAATATCATGGTCGTTGAACAAGCCGATGACCAAAACAATGGAATGGATTTTTACAGACTTGATTAAATTCATTCCTTCGCAGGCTATCTGTGAGGCCTGTAAAGACAAGTCAAAGTGCAGTGCATGCTCTTTCAATAATGAGGGGGGTGTGTGAGTGAACAGACTATGCGATAGGAACGTTATGTCTGAATCCAGGATTCAGGAAAGAAAAGAATGGGTAGTAATTTTGGGATATCCCTGCCTGTGTTTTATCAGCCTTTTGCTGTCTATGTGTTTTGAGATAGCAGAAAAGCAGCTGATTGTAATATCCCTGATAACAGGAATCAAATGGATATTAACGGGCAGGAATAGTGAAGTGAAAATCCTGATAGTAGGAAGGAGTTGAATGATGAGAAGCATTACGCCTGAAGAAACAAAGAAATACAGACACATAATAAGCGGCCAGTTTAGTAACTTTGTGCTGCTGGCGACAGAGCTGGGAGGCATAGAAACAGCAGTCATTGCTTCCTTAAATGGAAAGAAAGGAGATTACGTTACAGAACCCTTGGCTGTTCTGGTCAATAAGGACATCTTTAGGGAGCTTAAGAGCCCGGGCGCTGAGTTAATCGCAGGGAGAACTGTAATTCTGGAATAAAAAAATTCCTTGGTGCGGTTTGCTTGGAATTTTTGAATGCTCAAGAACACACATCGTTGTATCGAGTGTTCTTGACATAAAAAAAGCAGCAAATAGAAGGAGGGTAATCATGTGGAACAAGCCTAATGATTCAGAGCTGGCAAAGATTCCAGCTTTTTATTCAAGCGAGGAAACGCCTCTAAAGGAAAAGATGATTCATATGCATTTCTTCATTGGAGGATGTGATTGGTACGCGGCTGAGTATTCGCCAGAGGAAAAATGCTTCTTCGGATTTGCGATACTCAACAACGATCTTGAAATGGCGGAGTGGGGCTATTTCAGCCTTGAAGAGCTTGCAAGTTTGAAGGTGAGCTTTGTTGAGGTTGATAAGGATTGTCATTGGACACCTAAGAAGGCGGTTGAGATTGATAAAATCTGTGAGGCACAAGGCTGGGGAAAGGAGAAACAACATGGCATGGCGACCATATGAGTATCTGATTGGAGGGGAGCTTGAATTCCTCAAAGGCATGGTGAGAGGTTATGCCTACTACCTGACAGCAGGGGTTATCAGGTTCAAGCTGAAACAGAATTACATCCTTTCAGGAAAAGTTAAGTTTGAAAAGCCGTTTGAAAAGATTGTGCAGGATATCCAAAGCATGATCTCAGAAGGCGGCGGAAGGATGGGCAGGAAGGATTATCTTAAAGGGTTCAACACAGTGCAGAAAGGAGAGCTTGGAGACTTCACAACAGGCAAGGACGATAACAAGTACGCTGATTATTTTTACTTCGAGTGGTACTCAGATAGTAACGGAAGGGTTATCTATGAAGGCGAGAGCGGTGAGGTTGAAATCATAGAGCCTCTTGTTTTTTGCTTCCCTGATGACCACCGTGATAATCAGCAAGGCCTGATGGGAAATTTTCTCGGAGGCGTTTGCGCATCTTTTACTGAGCAAACAAAGAAACCGATGATAGGGATACAATTCCCTATCCCGGAAAAAGGAGGTGATGAAGATGATAGAAGTTGCGAGGTTGCACAGAACGGATAATGGAAGCGCCCTAAAAGCGTTTGCTGATGTTGTGATAAATCAAGTTCTTGTGAAAGGAGTAAGAATAGTTGAGGGCAAGAATGGTTTATTCGTCACGATGCCGCAGGCTCAGGGAAAGGACGGCAAGTGGTACCCTACAACGATGCTGCTTGATGAGGGCTTAAAGGATGAGCTCCAAGAGGCATTGCTTGAGGCGTATAACGTTTAGCAGAAAGGAGAAAAAAGTCCCGGGCATGACGATAAACTGCCCCATTTTTTTAGAAAGGAGAATTCAAATGAACAGATTTTTTAAGATTGTATTTGGGATTATGCTTTTATGCCTGATTTTATGTGCTGCTCAATTGATAAGGATTGAATTTGGCTATGAGATGCTAAATTTTCTTGATGAAAGAAATGCTGTCATGCTGAACCCGCGGCAGATAGCAAGGCAATACATTCTTGCATTGAAAAAGAAAGATTACAGGATTGCCTATGATTATCTTACACCTGAATCAAAAGATATTTTTTCTCTGGTTGATTTTATAACAATGAACGAGAAGTCCATGACGCTAATGAATGAAAACAAGACATGGATAGCCAGAGAAGAGGTAGTTGTTGGAATGCAGATTTACGAAGATCCGGGAAGCTGGGGGTTTGTAATGGTTAAGACAAATGGCAAATGGAGGATAATAATGAAAGGCGGGATTCCTTCATTTCCTTTTCTTTGTGATTGCTGCTGCAAATAGCAATGAGCCCCGGGCATGGCGGTAAACTGCCCATCTATAAAAATAATATTAACAAAAAACGAAAGATATATATCCATCAAACATCAACCAAAATATATTAAAAAGTAGTTTAATATGAGAACTCATAAAAAAGCAGTTTCTGCTCTTGTTGCGACAGTTTTGCTGATATTGATAACAGTGGCTGCAGTTGTCATCATATGGGGCGCAATTATGCCTATGTTAGCTCAAGGCATGGATGTTGGAAGAGCCTGCATGAATGCAAGGCTTAAGATAAACACCCAGCAGGGTTACACTTGCTACAATGTTTCAGCACTTACTGGTACTCGTGTACTTGTACAGGTAGATAGAGGCGCGGAAGACTTCATCCCATTAGGATTGCAACTTGTTATTACGGGCGGCGGTCAATCGAAGGTTTATACAGTGAGAGATGCTCAAAATACTAGTTCAGCGATATTGTCACAGCTACCCTCTAATAAGAGTAATCAAGCAGATGGTTGGGGTATATTCGACGTACCTGGAACAAATGAAGCAAGAACATATAATATATACGGTCTTGGTGGAATGACAACATTCACAGAAATTTCAGTTGCACCAATAGTAAAGGTAGGCAACATTCGGGTTTAATGCATCAAATAAGGACGCATATTCTTGTGCTGGCGGAACTTTGGCAACATCATGGACAGAGATTGGTGTAGGCGCAAGTAACACAAAGAATGTCTGCAGCTATCTTGGCTACCTCACAGGAGCTAATGAGCTTTATGTGGGTATAAGGCTATACATACCATACGACGCACCAGTGGGAAACAAGACAGCCATATGGACATTCAACGTCACTGCAGCCTAAGTAAGCCTAATTTATTTTTTGTTTTTTCTTTTAATTTAATGGAAGAAAATAGTTGTTATATGAAATTCCGAACCCTGCTTTGGAAACCTATTTAAAGAACGGAGATAATTAACTTATGATGAAGAAAAAAATCTTGATTTTAATCTTGTTTTTTGCCGCAGGTATTGGCATATCCTTTTTTGCCGCAGGTGTTGGCATATCCTTTATTTCTCAAAAACTTGCATTTCCTGAACCCAAGATACCTCATTACAATGTTTTTGTTGTGCATTTTGAGCCTCGTTCAGCAGATGAGCGAGCATTTGAGCGTTTTAAAGAATGGGTAGTTTTTGCCAAGAAGCGCAATCAAAAATTCAGCTTAGGATTTACACCACAGTGGGTAGAGATGATTCTGAAAGACCCCGTAAAACTGAGTTTTGTGCAAGAATTATTTAAAGAAGGTTGGGATATGGCTCCTCAGCATCATGGTCCTCATCATGGATGGGACTGGGATGGCTATTGTGATTATGGCGCGGATAGGTGCATGAAACTTCGAAAAACTTTTTATAGAAGTCATCCAAGCCCAATTATGAAATGGTGGTATGCAGAAAAAGAACAGTATAAAGGAAATATGAATGATTATATGAAATTAATGACAAAACTATATCCATTCAAGGTTATGGTCATGGGGCCAGATAAATTTTTTGATTGGCCATCAGGAATTCAATTTTCAATGGACAAGGCGCTATTTACCTTTCCTTCAGGTCAGCCAAATTTTGATGAGCCTGTAGGGATGGAAATTGAAGGTACGTCCGGGTTGACCCATTTTGAGAAAAAAGAGCTCAATGGAAAAACAGTTTATGAATGCGGGGCTCGGGCTATTTTAACTAGAGATGCCCTAGAAAAAGCGAAAAAAGATTATAAAACTCTTCAGAAGACAGGTAAAGAAAACGAATTCATGGCAACAATAATTCATATTGAAGACGATGAGGCTCTATTTAAAAATTGGATAAAATATTTACATAGCCAGGATCCAAATGGAATTTATAATAAAGGTATAACTGAGATAGCCAACAAGTTTCTGGAAAAATCTCAAGAGAAAATTAGCATAGATTCACCCTTTGGAATGCATGGCGCTCTCTCGCGGCCATTTATAGAGTCAGATAATGTTAGTCATGCAGAAATTTTACGAAGGATTCACGAAGAAAAAGCATTATACCGGCATGTTCAGGATATAGGCATTAAATGGATTAGACCTGGAGCAGATATTTACTGGCGGGCTGTTCAACCCACTATAGAACATAAAAAAAATGGAATATTTAATTGGAGGAGCATAGATGATCTTTATGGCAGGGTTCCCTCAGGAGTTAATATCCTTGGAACTATAGATCCTTTATTATGGAGCTGGGGGTTGAATGTCGATTCAGCTTTTAAACTGGGAACATGGCAATTTGCCAGCATTGAAGAAGAAAAAAGTTACATAAAATTTGTGAAAGAAACAGTAGAGCGCTACGATGGCGATGGATACAAAGACATGCCGGAATTAAAAAATCCTATTAAATACTGGCAAATAGGAAATGAGCCGGCAATGCGCCAAATAGAAATCATGGACCTCAATAAAAAATTAGACTGGGAAGGATTTGGCCATATTGTGGAGATTTCGTATCAAGCAATCAAAGAGAGTGATGCAGAAGCAAAGATTGCGCTGGCCGGATTGGCTGTAGGGTATCCGATTTTAGATAATCCTTTCTTTGGGAGGGAACTAGACGAATTCTACATCCCTCTTATGCAGAATTTGAGCGGAAGATATATAGATGTTTTTGATATTCATTATTATGGCAATGCTCAAAAAGGCTCTGATGGCTGGGGATGGCAAGAGATGAGAAATACTTCCAATTGGATGCGTCAGATACTTAACCAGAACGGCTACCAAAACACAGAAATCTGGTTCACTGAAACAGCGGTGCCAAGCGAACCTTTTGGCGAGAGATTCCAAGCAATTAATTTGTTCAAGAGATATGTTTATCCTTTATCTTTCGGAGTTAAAAAGGTGTTTTGGTGGAATATGATTGAAGGAGAGTATCCTTTAGAAGTTGATAAACCTAATAACCATTTTGGGCTGGTCTATGACGGCATAGGGAAAGACGACCCTGGCTATGGAGTAAAAAAACTCGCCTATTACACTTATAAGAAAATGGTGGAAATTTTAGAAGGAAGCGATTGGGAAAATATTCAGACTATTCAGGAAAAAGATGGTATTTACATCTACAAGTTCACCAAGCAGGGGAAATCCATCTGGGTTGCCTGGAATGAAAATTCTCAAGAAAAGCAAATTACAATTTCTGGCATAAATACCAATCAAATCAAAATAACTGAAGCAGTGCCAAGATATGAATCAGGAAAAGATGTAATAGATTACAGCACTGCCTTTAAAACCGAAACAAAATCAGTTAATAATAGTAAGGTAACAATAATATTAGAGGACAAACCTGTTTTTGTTGAGGAAAAATGAGAAAGAAATTCTGGTGGGGGCGGAGAACTCTGCAGTTGCTTGCAACCTTGTCCTTCAGGTCATATAACAGCGGATAAAAGACTTCGCTATGCTTCGCCCAAATTGCCTTCGGCAACTTCTTTTATCCGCGATACGTTAAAAAATATTTAGAAATAAAAAGTAGCGGGGGTGGGACGTTCCTTCTATTTTTTTGTCCTGTATTTGAAATAAACAAACCATGCAATGTTTATTACTATCAATACGACTATTAATATGAGCATTAAGTTCTGCTTTCCGCCTTCTACAGCAGCCACCTTTGCTGTTAACCCGCCCCCCACAATCTCCACCTTGATGCTGTTAAGCTTTATCTCTGTTTTAAGCTGCCGCTCTATTTTCTGCCCGGCAAAATTCAGTATGATCTTTCCGGAGTATTCCCCCTCTTTAATGCCTGCGGTATCCCAATATGCGGTGAGTATCTGTCGTGAGAGGGGAGAGATATCCAATGAAGCTGTTTTAACATCCGCGACATTCTGGCTTTGTCCGTCGAAAATCTGCAATTGCGCAAAAACGTCCTTTGTTGCCTGATTCCATTTATTCTCAGCCACAATCTCGAATTTGGCTATTTCGCCCAACCTGAAATTCTTTACGCTTATATCCACAACATCAACACCCAAAGATCCGACAGAGAAAATTCCTTCGGCATTTGCTATTTTCCCTTCATCATAAGCGAGCGAGGCAACTGCCTTGTACTGGCCTGCATTAACATTGTCCTGCCATGAAGCGACAAGCTCATCTTTCTTTCCTGCGGGTATTGTTTTGGTGTCTGTTTTTAACACCGCGATTTTTTCATTCGTAGGGCCGAAAATCTCTATTATCGCCTGCCTATCAACCAAATCATGCTGGCCAAGATTATCTACTTCTACATAAATATTCACTTTTCCATTTGAGGCATCCTTTGTCTTAAGCCTTATCTCTGCATATTTGTATGGATAAGGAACTTTAACAAGCAATTGTGAGATTGTCACAATTGCTGCGCCGACAGTCACGTCGTTTTCCCCAATATCTTTTGGCACTTCAGTGACTATGATTTTTGCCTCCTGTGTGCCGGGTTGCAATGAAGAGGGAAGATTAATAGTATAAGCAATGCTTTTGCTTTCCTCGTCCGGCTTTAATTCCAGGGATTTTGCGTTGAGGCTTACGTAATCAGCAAGCTCACCCATTACCCCAAATGCAATCTTCATGTCCTTATGCTCATTGTTGAGCACAGCAATTTCAATGGTTCTTTGAAGATTAGGCTGAAAATCAAGGGTTGTTCTACCAGGCGTTACCCCGATCGCCAGGGCATTTGAGAGTGAGATGAGGGTTATAAATATGCTTAGAAGCAGCAATAAAACAGTTTTGGCATGGAATCTTTTAATTTTAGTCATTTTCCTTAAATTTTGGCAAAACACCAGCTTGCCTTAGGTTTCCCTCACATACCATCCTGTAAAAACCAGCCTGCTTGTTTTAGCTCCGGCAGGCTCATCAGGCGGGACGCTGACAAGAACGTCAATCTCAGCAGAGTCAGTGGCATCAGTATAGTTGAGAAATGATATCACGGTATTATTTCCAACAGGAGCATTTGTCCATGAGGTAATGGAAGCTGTCCAGTTGAATGAATTTTCCTGTCCTGTAAGATTGTCAATCTTGTACTTGAAATAGGATGATGGGTTCTTTTGCGTGCTCCATAGAAGGTCGGTTTCATTTGACATATTAATGCTTACAAAACAGTTCCCGTTATTCCTTATGCTTAATGGGAAAGGGTCATTTGTTGTTGTGTTTGTCGTTGCTCCAATCTGAAGAGGAGTTGAGAAATTAACAGATGCATTGAGCATGATAAGCGAGACTATGCTGCTTAATTTTAGGGTGAAGGGAGTATTATTCCATGCGCTGAATTCATAGCCATCAAAGGCTCTCACCGTCCAGTTATAATAATACTGGTCATCCCAGAAATAAAGAAGCCTGCTTGAAATGTTTGTCCAGTTCTGACCCGCGCTTGAATTAAATAACCTATTATCAACAGAGCAGGAGGGGTGACAAGTAAGGTTTATCTGGTAGGTTATGCTATCGCCGTCAGCATCATTTGAAGCGCTCCAGTTTAACTGAGGCGAGCGATTTGTTATGCTGCTGTCATGAGCAGGATAAATCAAATCAACCTTGCTCGGTAATGAATTTTCTACAAAAGTTTTCTGTGCTGTAAATGCACTTGCATCCTGATTATCCTCTGCCTTGCATCTCCAATAATAAGTTGAGCCGTCAGTTGTGCTCCAAGCATAAGTTGTTCCTGTTCCATTTTGCAAGAGAGTTATTGGATTCGCAGAAGTATCACCATAGAAAACATAATTTATTGTGTCACCATCTGCATCAGTTGAGTTTGCACATCTCAAGATTACTGAGTTACCAATTGTTCTCGAGGCGTTTGCAGGACCTCCAATATCAGGAGTGGTAGGAACAAAATTGCTTATTGTTATTGTTGTTGAATTTGGATCACTTGCTGCATTATTCGCGTCAGTTGCATTGATTGTGCAGTTCCATGTTTCGCCTTTTGATTGGATGCCGGATAGTGTTGCATTTGAAACCATTGAACCATTTGCAACATTAAGAATAGTCACTGAGCTATATTGAGCAGAGCCATTATACCAAGTAATTGAAACATTTCCCTTATGCACATTTTTATCAGTATAAGTACCGGAACAATTTAATGTTGAATTTGTGTAAGCAGGATTCGGTGTTATTGTTACAACAGTTATATTTGGGGCTACTTGTGTAGTGGCATAAACTAAAGGCAATGAGTCATTCATCAAGCTTCCATTAATAACATAAGCCGTATCTCCTATGTAATCTCCAGTTGCATCTGTTCCGGTATAATCACTCCAATAATTCCCGCCTATCCATGGCTTTCCTAGAATATTTGTGCCGGCAGTGAGGGTTGTGTTGAAGTAGTTTGTGTAATTTATGCCAGTAGTTTTCCAGTTTCTCCCTCCATTTGGCGTGTTATTGATGATATTATTCCATATGCGATTGTAGGAAGAGTTAGAGGTTGCAGTTGTTGATGACCAAATACGAATCCCCACATAAGCAGAAACTGAATTGTTCTCAATCCTGCTTCCAGTTATGTTATTGAAGCTTGAATATTGCAACAATAATCCATCAACCTTGTTATCTTTTATTGTGCTGTTTATTATTTGGTTCTTGGAACTTGAAGAGAGATAGATGCCATAGGAATTGCTTGAGGCATTTATGTTTGTGAGGAGATTGTTGGAGCTTGAGGAGAAAAGGATGCCATAGGAATTGCTTGAGGCATTTATGTTTGTAAGTGTGTTGTTGGAGCTCGTGTCGAGATAGATGCCATAATAGGAGTTGGATGAGGCATTTATGTTTGTAAGATTGTTGTTGGAGCTTGAGGAGAAGTAGAGGCCATTATAATTAAAAGAAGAATTAATGCCTGTAAGAGTGCTATTGTCTGTTCTTGATAAAAGAAGCAAATTATTCTTCTTGCTTGCTGAAGCATCTATTGTTATGTTTGTCAAGTTTGAGTTATCAGCATTGCATAAAATCAATTCAGAGAAATGGGCATCTGAAAGGTTTACAGATTGGTTATAGTAAGCTATTGCCCCATTTCCCGAGCCAGTCACATTTGTAAGATTATTGCTACAGTGTGTATCTGAAGTTGCAGAAATATAGAAATCATAATAAGTATTTTCAGTGAAGGTTGAGTTAATTATTTGATTGTTTGAGCTTAAGGAGAGATAAATGCCATAAACAGTATTGGATGAGGCATTTATGTTTGAGAGGGTGTTGTTGGAGCTTGAAGAGAGATAGATGCCATTATCTGAATTGCTTGAGGCATTTATGTTTGAGAGGGTGTTGTTAGGGCTGTAAGAAAGATAGATGCCACCCACACTGCTTGATACAGTGATGTTATCAATAGAGGAGTTTTCTGTATTAGTATACATTACACTCTCACCATATTTACTAGCTCCTCCTCCTCCCCAATCACTCAGGTTGCAGTTCTTCACACTCACATTTGTGAGTTTTGCATTTGAAAGCCCTTCTGAATTTATCCCTATTGTGTAGCTTGTGTCCCTCCCATCAATAAAATTAGCCCAGCCTTCACAGTCAAATATTACATCACTAACTGTTATGTTTATGCAAGCCCCTGAAGCAGCATTCCAGTCTGTTATGCTCCTATTAAGCCTGTAAAGTCCTCCCGTGGTTATGTTCACGCATCCTGTTATGTTGGTATAGGTGTCAGACAGGTTGTTAACTGTGATATTTCTCATTACAGAGCTCGATATCTTGTTGCCTGTGTCAGTGCAATTGATCAGCCATATGTAATTGCCTGCATCCAAATCCTGAGTTATTGACTGATTGATATTTTTGGTTACTATCGTGTCTGTCTGCAACACTGTTACAGGCCCAGGAAACATCCGGATTAATGAACAGTTTGCAATATTATTGTCATCAGTAACGTTGTAAATGAAATCTACAGGACTGGTTGAAGCGCTTTCATTCTCCGGGGCATAAAGGACGATGAGGGGAGGGTTATTGTACATCAAGGGAAGGCTGTCGTTCATGTAAGTTGAATTTATCACATAATCCGTATCACCTATTCCATCCCCGTCTGCATCTATACCCGTATAATCACTCCAATAATTCCCGCCTATCCATGGCTTTCCTAGAATATTTGTGCCTACAACTTGTGTTGTGTTGAAGTAGTTTGTGTAGTTTTCTCCATAAGTTATAACATTCTTGCCACCGTTTGGAGTATTGTTGATTATGTTGTTCCAGAACCTGTTATAGCTCGAGTTTAAGGTTGCATCTGAGGCATGTGAATAAATATATATTCCAGCATAGCCAGAAACAGAATTATTCTCTATTCTTGTTCCAGTTAGATTATTGAAGCTTGAATAAGATAGGTATAAACCATTTTGCTTGTTGTCTAATATAGTGCTGTTTATGATCTGATTTCTGGAGCTTGAGGAGAGATAGATGCCATAATAGGAGTTGGATGAGGCAGTTATGTTAGAGAGTGTGTTGTTGGAGCTCGTGTCGAGATAGATGCCATAATAGGAGTTGGATGAGGCATTTATGCTTGAGAGGTTGTTGTTGGAGCTTGAATCGAGAAGGATGCCATAATAGGAGTTGGATGAGGCTGTTATGTTTGTGAGGATGTTGTTGGAGCTTGAATAGAGATAGATGCCATCCCAGGAATTGCCTGAGGCAGTTATGTTATCCAAGGTTGAATTTTGAGTGTAAGCATGATAATCTCCATATCCCCAATCAGTCAAATTGCAGTTCTTTATGCTCACATTCGTGAGTTTTGCTGTGCTTAATCCTTCCGCATTTATTCCTACTGTAGTATAAGAATTACTTCCATCAATCCAGTTGTTCCATCCGCCGCAATCAATCTCAACATCGCTTACTGTTATGTTTATGCAAGCTCCTTCTTCAGCATTCCAATTTGTTATGCTCTTGTTCAACTTGTAAGTTCCTGTCTGTGTTATGTTCCTGCATCCTGAAACGTTGTATAATTCAGAATAGTAAGCATCAGTTAAAACTAAAGGCAAGCTATCATTCAGATAAGTCGCATTAATAACATATGGAGTGTCTCCTATGAAATCCCCATTTGCACTTGTGCCGCTATAATCGCTCCAGTAATTCCCTGCAATGTAAGAGCCACCAATTATATTTGTTCCGGCAGTTTTGGTTGTGTTGAAGTAGTTTGTGTAGTTTATTCCTGTCAGATTCCAATTCTTGCCACTATTTGGGGTGTTATTGATGATATTGTTCCAGAAGCGGTTGTAACTGGAGTTTGAGAGAGCATCTGAAACATGAGAAGTTATTTGTATTCCGGCATATGGCAAGGCAGAGTTATTCTCTATTGTTGAGCCGGTTATGTTGTTGAAGCTTGAATTGTATAAGTATAAACCATTTCGTTCATTACCCTTTATTGTGCTGTTTATGATCTGGTTTTTGTTGGAGCTTGAATAGAGCAAGATGCCATAATAGGAATTGGATGAGGCAGTTATGCTTGTGAAATTATTGCTGGAACTTGAAGAGAGATAGATGCCATAATAGGAATTGGATGAGGCAGTTATGTTTGTGAGGAGATTGTTGGAGTTTGAGGAGAAAAGGATGCCATAATAGGAATTGGATGAGGCAGTTATGTTTATGAGAGTGTTATAGTTGGAGCCTGTATCGAGATGGATACCATACCAAGAATTGTTTGAGGCGTTTATGTTTGTGAGGTTGTTGTTTGAGCTTGAGATAAGATAGATGCCAATTTGGGAATTGGATGAGGCAGTTATGTTTGTGAGAGTGTTATAGTTGGAGCTTATTGTGAGACGGATGCCATATACAGAATTGCCCGATGCATTTATGTTTGTGAGGTTGTTGTTTGAGCTTGAATAGAAACGGATGCCACCTAGGGTATTGCTTGAAGAGGTTAGATTATCTAAAGTTGAATTTTGTGTATAAAGATGATAATCCCCATAACCCCAATCAGTAAGGTTGCAGTTCTTTATACTTACATTAGTAAGCTTTGCTGTGCTTTCACCGCTCGTCTTTATCCCATTTGTACTGCTATCGCTTCCGTCAATCCAGTTATTCCAGTCAATGCAGTCTATTTCGACATCACTAACTGTAATATTTATGCACCCTTCTGAACCTGCCCAGTTTGTTATGCTTTTATTTAGCCTATAGCGTCCTGCTGTGGTTATGTTCACGCATCCTGTTATGTTAAAATCAAATGTGTCACTTAATGTCAAAGGAAGTGCATCAGTCATATTTGATGTGGTTTTAGGGCCTGCTGAGCTGTTGATGACATAAGCAGTATCACTAATATAGTCCCCATCTGCGCTTGTGCCGGAATAATCGCTCCAGTAATTCCCTGCAATCCACGAGCCTCCAAGAATATTTATTCTTGTAACTTTAGTGGTGTTGAAGTAGTTTGTGTAATTTTGTCCCATAGTTATGATGTTTCTGCCTCCATTAGGAGTGTTGTTGATGATATTATTCCATAGCCTATTGAATGAGGAATTGATAGTCTTGTCAGTTGGATGCGATTCAATCTTTAATCCGGAATTGTTCTCTATCCTGCATCCGGTTATGTTGTTTGCCATTGCTACTCTCAAATATAGCCCATCATATCTATTGTCAGACATTGTGCAATTGTGCACTTGGTTTCTATTAGAGTTTATGTCAAGATAAATCCCTCCAAGATTTCTAGTGGAGTTCACATTTATCATGAGATTATTGCTGCTTTGGTATGTGTGCACTCCTGAACCTAGGTTGCCTGAGGCATTTATGTCTGTAAGAATCTCTCCAACGCTTGACTCGATATAAATCCCATCATCTAAATTCTTAGTTGCTGAGGCATTTGTAAGGTTGTTTAGATTTGACTGGATAAATGCTATTCCTTTGATAGTATTATTAGACACTGTTATGTTGGATAATGAAGTTAAATGTGAACTGGATAGGTATATCCCGTTATTTCCGTTAAATGAGGAATTCACTCCTGTAACATTATTTTTTATGCTTCCTGACAGGACAATTCCCTCATCGAGATTGCTTCTCAGGGTTACATTGTCTATTGTTGAGTTTTCTGTGGCAACATATGCTATGCCTGCCGAATCCCAGTCAGTAAGATTGCAGTTCCTTACTGTTATATTAGTAAGTTTGGTTGCAGGCAGATTTTCTGTTTTAATCCCTATGCTGTTTGTCGTATCTGTTCCGTCAATCCAGTTATTCCATCCCTGGCAGTCAAATATGACATCACTTACTGAGATATTTATGCATGCTGGTCCTCCAGCAGTGCCAGCCCAATTAGTAATAGGACCAGTCAGATTGTAAACCCCAGATGATGTAATGTTTGTGCATCCAGTTATATCTATTCCAACATCATTATACGCATAACCAACATCACTTCCAAATTCAAACTTGAGGTAGTGTTTCCCTGTGCTTAATTCCCAGCTCGTCTCGCTTCCTATTTCGTTGCAGGAATAATTAAAATAGAATACAGAGTTGTTTGTTCCATCCTCGCTATTTTCCTGCCACTCAGGAGATAATAAATTATTTCCGCAGGTTAAATTATCAAATCTTATCTGGCATGTTTCACTTCCGCAAGTATTATTATTGTAATTCCAAGTTGTCCCATTAATTGCAGTAATCTTCAAATCCGCATCTCCAGTTGTGTTGAAGAACACTGTCCAGTTCCCGTTTAATATTGGGTAACTCTGTACATTAATCAGAGTTATTGAAGTTTCATAAGTCTGGTTGCTTAAAGAAGGAACAATCCATTCAATCCTGTCTATGTAGCCATTTGAGTTGTCATCATATGCTATAAAGGGTGTTAATTCTTTGCCCCCATTGACTAAGTGATAGAGTGAGATTGCGTGTTGTTTTTCCAGTGGCACAATTTCCTGAACTGAAGTAAAGGCAGTTATGTTTTCGTAATGCACTAAATTAGGGCCTGTTATGGCTATCTCTTTCTTTCCCGGCGAAATTATCTTTTCCATGGCAGCCGGGGCTTCTGTATAATACTCAATCTCCACCTCTGTCACGTTTTCTTTTATCTCTATTATCTTGCCTGATTCATTGGTTTCTCTCTGTGCTGTTTCATCAATAGCATGGCCAGTTATTCTTGCCTGCATCTTTCTGAACAGGTATTTTAGGATATTAAACAAGGTTGGCTCCATTTTTCTGCCAGTTAGGTTTATCGTGGCTGTGACCTGCCCTGTAATAGCCATTGAGCCTGTCAAAATGACTTCCGATGTTTCCTTTTCTATTTTCTTTACCGTTATGTTGACTGCATCCTGCGGCAGTTCAATGGTTATATTGCCGGGCTTTTCCAGTATTATTCTCTTCGTCCATCTGACAGGCATGCCTATTATTGCTTTGTGCTGGACAAGGGTTTCGCTGGATAGCACTGTGTCAGAGGGAGTTGCCGGCTCAGTTGCGGTGGCATTTGATGCATTTTCCTCTATTAATTCTGTTATGAGGTCTTTCGCAGCTTCCTGCGTGGCATTGTTTTCATTTATTTGTTCTGAGCCGTTTGATTCAGGAGTTGTGTTTATAGATTCAGTCCAGTTGCTTTGAGAAGATGCAATGCTTTCATAAATCTCCCTTGCCAGATTATCCGGGATTTGCTGGGATTCATTGCTTTCAAGTGTTGTACTACCAAGCTCTGCAGTAACCTTGCTGGTTATACCCTTAAAATGAGGTATAAGATAAAAAATAGAGGCAATTAAAATAAGTAGAACAAAAGAAAAAAGCAGGGATTTCATTGACTCTTTTGCCTTGATTTTCTTTGGGTAATATTTTCCCAGATACTCTTTCTTGACTTTCTTGCCGACCCTATAACTTCTGTAGTAGTAAGGGCCATAAATTTTATCGCCTCTTTTGATATAATGTGAATCAACCATTTTCAAGATGGTCTAACGCCATTTAGCCTCATTTTTCTTATGGCATTGAGAATGACCCGCCAGGGAGCAGGGCCTGCGCGATATCTTTTCGCTGTTCTTCCCAGATATTCCTTCCTAATCTCATTCCCAACCCTGTAGCTCCTGTAATAGTAAGGGCCGAATATTTTGCCGTTCTTTTTTTTAACGTAGTACTTATAAACCATTTAGCCTCTCCCTCTGGAACCATCCGCATGATATCCGCGCCTGTTGTTACACAAACCTTAAATACTGAAACGCCAAGTATTATTTAAAACTTTTGGTGGTACTTCGATAGGTTATTGGTGGATTGATTAATATTCTCTCATTTTTAGGGAATATTCAGGATGAAAATAGATTGGGAGGACTACAGTTTTGTTGTTAGGGGCAAACAGAGACGACAGATAATATTGCTGATGGACATGGCTAAAACACCAACGGAATTGAAGAAGGAATCCGGGCTGAATTTCAACAATGTCAGCAGAACCCTCGTTCAATTAACAAAACACAAACTGGCGAGATGCCTTACGCCAAAACAAAAAGTAGGCAGGGTGTACGCCCTGACATTGAGAGGGATGGCTGTAAGAGAAGAGCTGTTCAAGAAGAGCAAGTGCGTTAATCCGTGCAGCCTTCCCTGAAAAAAAAGACAAAATTATCTGCCTGCCCCATTTTTAACCCTCCTTTTTTCAAAAAAATCTCTCCTAAATTGATACAAAATATATAAACAGCGTCGTTGTCATTACAGAATGGAAAACCAAAATATCGACCAAGGGAAGAGAATCGAGCCTAAGATTCGAGTGAGCAAGGATGGCAAGTGGGTTATCATGAATGTGCCGGGAATCGAGCAGGCGATAATAAAGCCTGTGGCTTATTTCAAGGCAATTCTTGAGAATGCAGGGAAGAAGAAGATTTACGAGCATGTACCCATAGAGAAGCTCATGGAGTGATGCAAAGATGGCTAAAGAAAATCTTGAGACCAAGGCAAGAAAAGCAGTGCTTGAGGTTAAGGAAAAGGTGGACAAAATCTACGAGGTTCTCAGGGATGTCGGCATGAAGCTGACTCATGTCATTGAGTACAAGTTTGACTACCACACGATGCCCAAAGGCATTGACTACAACGGCTCCTAAATTGATACAAACCATTTAAACCTTTTTTTGTTTTTTATGGAATGGTTTGCGCATTTTGCGGGGAAAGAGACCCGCTAAAGCTGACAATGAGCACGCGAATGATAAATGGAAAGGCTCAAAGTTTTGACGTGTGTTTCAGTTGCAGCTGGAGAGAAAAGTTTGAAACAGAGGTGATGGGAAATATGAAGCATGGAAAAATATTACGATCACCAGACTGGAAAGGAATATACAAGGACAGAAAGTTCCTTGAATTCCTTAAGAGATTTAACTATTGATGATAAGGAAAAGATATTAAAAGATGCGTATTCTTCTATTTATGCGTTTAATAAACTGCTATATGAAGCAAAGAGAGAACAATTCTAATGGTTACTTCGACGCCCGGTCACTTCCTGGTGTGGGCGTTGACAGGGCGTAGGAACATTTAAAAGCGCATACTTCTAGTAACTCTCATGAAATTTGATGTTC